>OIXH01003268.1_pt1 | contig 14700 bp, 7 predicted proteins | sample 1587741 | NCBI WGS metagenome assembly OIXH01 (sample SAMEA3888916, study PRJEB22519) | human gut metagenome | biome: human gut; feature: human-associated habitat; material: faeces | place: Denmark | collected 2011 | reverse complement strand
ATGGCAAATGCCTTGATCCGGAATACCGAATCGTCGTCGTGATGACAACCGTTGGAAACCGCTAACCGTACATCGTAGTCTCCCGGCTCCGAGAACAAGAGTTTCGGAGATTCACTGTTCGTATCCCCCTCGGCAAAACTTACCCCCTGCTGAGGTGTAACCGTCCAGGTATAAGCCAGGGAATCCCCCTCCGAAAGATTATTCAGGGTAATCACAAACGGATCGGGATCATCCGTACAACCGACAGAATCTTTACCTACAGAAAAGCTAGCCTGCTGTTCGGTCCTGAGCACATTGACTTCGGTCAGAAACTCCTGTTTTCCCTCATCCGCACATTTCGAAAAAACCTCGAGCTTAAGCTCATAATGCCCATTATCATTGAATAATATCCCCGGGAAATCGGTATTTTCCCGATCTCCGCCTTTCCAGGACCATCCCACTTCCGGAGTAATGGTCCATTTCGAAGTAAGGGCTGAATTCCGGGTATCCACCCATTTCAGATAATCGGACATTTCCACGGGAATACCGTCTCCGGCACAGACCCGTTTCATATATGATGCCAATTCGATATCGGGGATACCATGCACCACCACCCTGAACTCTTTTGTCACAGGCGATTTACACGTACTATGAGTAGCTACTCTCACCCGGTATTCCCCATATTTTGTAAACCGGATCGAAGGAGCCTTCTGTCTGCTCCCCACAGCCGGATCGATAACCTGGCCGTCCTGCATATATTCATATCCCTGCTCTACGCCGCTAACCACCTCCCATTCCCAGCTGAGCGCACCGGCTTCTTCCTGCATTGTATTTTCAAAAACGACAATTTCCTGCTCACAAATATCGGCAACCGAAGGATTTCCCGCAACAGGTGTTTTTATGACAATATCCCCGTAAACATCCGGATCATAAATATGGTATACCGCCTCAGCCACCGGATCGGTAGCCGGACATCCCGCATGAGGTAAAGTTGCTTTCACCGTATAATATCCGGGACGTTTAAATTCCACCCGAGGAATCAGACTCGTCACCCCCTCCGCACCCAGTTCATAATCTCCCGGCTGGTCCGTGCCGTCCTGCCGATAAATCTGCCAGGTTACCTGTGGGGTATTATTATACCATACAAACGTAGTATCACCCGAAAGGACAAAACCGGCAGGACAAGAAACCGTATCTTCCAATACTACTTCCGGATTTTTTTTCACCCGGATTCGTAAAGTCCGCGACACGGTATCACAAAATCCGAAAACCGTACCGGTTACTTCATAGGTTCCCCATTTCTTAAAAGTGATCGGAGCAACCTTTTCCGTATTCCCCCTTAGAAACTCACAATCCTCTGCCGTTCCCCCCTGAGGTTCCCCTGTCTCCGGGATAGTCACTTCCCAGTTATAAGCCAGCTCTAAACTTTCAGGATCCTTTTCCGATGCCGAATTGGTAAAGATAAGCATCCCACCTTCGCATACTTCATCCCGGTTGTCCTTCTCTTTGACAGTAACATCCAAACCTGAAATCCGGACCTTCAATTCTCCGGTCAATTCTTTCCGGGTCAAAATACCTCCATGCTCATCCTTTTCCGGACACCCCACCTCCGGCAAAGTGACCTTATAGGTATATTTTCCCGATTCCTGAAAATGAATCTTCGGCTCCGGCGAATCGGACGAAGTTCCGTCCACAAAGTCCACTCTATCCGGAGTAAACTCCCAATGTGCTTCGGGCACATGATTATACCATTCGTAAAAAATACACAACTCCGTATTCAATACATCCCGGGGACAGATTTCTGTCGGAAAATCGGCCAAGAAAATAGTCGGATCTTTCCTGACATGTACCCGGAAAGAAATGCGTTTCGAGTTACAAGGGACAGACAACGAGTCGGTCACTTCAAAGTCTCCATACCCATTGAACCTGATCCGAGGTCCGGCAGAAGTCGGAGAACCGGCCAGGTATTCAACATTCCAGGCCGGATCGTATAATTCCGTCGTGATTGGCTTAATCGTCCAAGAATGTTCTAATCCCTCTCCGTTGGAATGATTCTCAAAACTAACCGTTTCGCCGTCACAAATCGAGATGTTGTCTCCGACAGGGGCAGGTGTCGGAACAATATTGTCGGTAATCGCAGGATCATCGATTTTCAACTCTTTATGGATCGTCAACTTGGAGGGATCACCACAAAGCACACCGCCTACCGAAGCTCCTTTCAAAGTCAAGGAAACCTCATAGGTTGCACCAGCCTGCAAATAAACCTGCGGATATTCTTTATCCGCCTCATAACCGGGTAAAAAATCTACCGTACCGGTCATTCCTGCCTTAGGTTCGATTTTCCAGACTGCTTCTTTCGGGTTTCCATTCCAATAGAGACGGAAATAATTCTCCAAATTCACCAAAGCTTTCCCCGTAGTAAGATCAGGACATAAAGACACCGGCCAGGTAACCTCCACAATCTCGGGATCCTTCCGTACGATAATAGTCGTATCTTTTACATTTTGAGGACATTCGTTTGTCAAAGTCAGTGCAACCACGTATTCCCCGTAGCCGTTGAACTGAATGACCGGATTCTCCGACTTCTCGCTAGTGCCGTTTATAAAAACAAAATCATTTGTCTGCCTACCGGTAACATTCCAATAATACTGTGGATTTTCCCCTTTAGAATGGTCGGTAAATACAACACTTTCGCCCGAACAGACGGTATCCCTATCGACTGTAAAACCGACTTCCGGCGATTGTATCACACTGATCACTTTTACGATTGTATCGTTGGAACATTCCAGCCCCCCTGTAGAAGCGATCAAGCGTACTTCATATTCTCCCGGCGTATCGAATATCACCTGAGGATATTTTTCGAACACAGAAGGTTTATCTCCAAATTTCCAGATATATTCTGCTATTGTATTACAGTAAACATCCCGTCCTTCAATCGTACGGTTTATTACCTGAACAGGATAACCGGTACACCCCGGGGCTACGAAATCAAAAGCCGCTTCCGGGGGAATAACCACGGCCGTTGTCACGGTCGTCTGTAAAGGTAACATGTAGTCCGAACACTCGTTCCGAGCCTCCAATTCCACCGTTATCGGGCAATTATCGGTCTGAAAAGTATGTTTCACCGATCCCATTGTTTTCATCATCTCTGCCTGTGTTAAAGTCGTATCACGCCCATCTCCGAAATTCACGACATAAACGGTACCGGAAGTCTGTTTATCATAATCGATAATTTTTATTTCAGACTCCATACCGTAACAAGTACCTTTTTCATTCACTTTCAATGCGACATCCGGCTTATTCAGCCGAAGTACATCATAGTTTTTTTCGAGTACTTTACTGCCATCCGATGAAGTCCAGGAAAATTTCAGTTTAAACACTTTGAATTCCCTATAAACATGCTCCATCGTCTCTTCGGTTCCCCATTCTTCGACAGCAGAGCCATCTCCCCAATCTACTTTAAAAGTTCCTTTTTTGAAGCCTTCATGCACACATTGATTGTAAACCGTCAACTTTTGTCCGTTCACAGCATCTCCATTACACAACTTAAACCCGCCGGGATCGACCAATTTCAAATCGTCCTGAGTCTGGGCATAACCACCTACTGCCGAGCACAAAACAGTAAGTAGTAAAGCTAAGCGGTATATCCCTTTTCTGCATTTTTTCTGATTTTTCATATCTGATCCTTTTTATTCGCCTGTGATCGGCGGATTTTAAAAATGAAAAGCCTTATTCTTCCGTTTCATTCTGGCTCTCTTACTATTGTTCGGCGAATTATCGAAACGCTGGATGCAACGTTTGGGAACTATCCTGTAATACCAATGCAACGATAAAGAATGACTGGTATTTTGATACATCGTCCCTTGATGGGTCGGGACTTCACAGGTATAACCGATCTTCCATCCGGAATCACGTCCTCCCGGAATATTCACTCCTAAATGTACTAACAAGGTACCTACCTGCAATCCTTCGAATTGATCTCCCCGGACCCCCAGACCGATCAGTCCGAAACGTTCTTCCTCCCAGCAAACTCCGAATTGTAAATTCCGCATAACCGACTGCACATCGACCATTACGTACGGAGAAAGCACTGTATTGATCTGATTCCCTAAAGCAAAAGGATGTGCATACGAAACATATCCCGAATACCGGCGATTCAACAGATTTTCTTCGGAAGAAGCAGACCCGTGTTCGGATAAAAACGACTGAGTGGATTCTATGATATGATATACAGAAAACCCATACTCCAAACTAGCCACCCCATGCCAGGCCACATTGAAATCGGTCTGACCGTAAATACCGGCGGCCATATCGAATATCGTCACTTTATCGGCATAAAAACTCATCAACTCAGGGGAGATATCCAAAATCTGACCGTAAAAAGGATCGAACTGATCTCCCAGTGTCAACTTCGAGGGATCCACGCTTTTACAATATAGGCTAGGTTGCAGACCGACCTGCAACACCGTAGAACGTGACAGTTTCACCCGGGCCGACAAGGCGGCAGCAAACAGCTGGGTCACATACATCACCGAACTTTCCTGATCGCGTTGATAAAACAGAGAGAGACCTCCCAAGCCGAAAGTCCTTTTCTCCTGAAAGGCATAATCTGCCGAAACAAAATAAGACCTGAAATCCAACGGCTTACTCCAATATGACCGTTGCATACCGATATTCACACCCGCTAATCCATCAAAATCTGAATAGGCCGGATTATTAAAAGATTTCCACATAAATGGATGAGATACCTTCGTATCCTGCGCCTGTAAACGGACAGACACCACCAGTAACAAAAATGTCACCGATATTATTAATCGAATACCCACACACATTAATTTTTCATGAATAATGAATCGTGACAAATTTAGCTTTTTTACAACTCCTTTCAAATTAATCACTTTAATTTATTCCTTTGTAAAAAAAACAAAAAATCATTTTTTTTCTGATGAAATTTTGTCACTTTCAAAAAAAGCCATATCTTTGCATCGCTTTTGAGAAATATTCCTTAGTAGCTCAGTTGGTTAGAGCGGCGGACTGTTAATCCGTAGGTCGTAGGTTCAAGTCCTACCTGAGGAGCAAAAAGCCACTATTAAGGTGGCTTTTTTAGTTTTTTCCGAAAATGGGACGAAAGGTCCGTCCCGGCGTTCCTTTTTCAAACTTTTGAAACCCTTGTAACCCTTATAACTGCTGAAATTCTTTCCCCTCTTTCCATTTTATCCATTGTTCCCGCTTTTACATATTTTAACCCCCTAATTCCTTACAATTGTTTATATTTGGTGCGTTATTGTTAATTGTGCGCATCTTCGAATTATTAAACAAGTTTTAAAGTAATGCCAGAAATTACATTAGAAGAATACGAACTGATGAATCGTATTCTCTCAGATACTCGCACTGGATGGTGGAAAGCAGATTACCGACTCCAGACCTATTTTTTTTCAAAACAGATAATGGAATTGACTGGTTTACCATCCGATCGATTGTCTTTTGCAGATTTTCTGAACAGGATCCGTACCGATTTCCGTTTCCGGATCGGTGAAGAAATCGCAACTTTAGAACAACCTTACGTCTACGATATGACCTTCCCGATTCTTTGCCCGAAAGGAGAAATTTGGATTCATATCAAAAAACTTCATCAGGAAAAAAATGCGCATGGCGATTCTATTATCACAGGCTCGATACAGATCGTCGATAGTCCGGAAACGACCAAATCCGAGCAAGCAGCTGCATTAAGGATAAATAATCTCTTGTATCAGCTCAATAATATTTCATATACCTTACTGTCTTTTCTGCAAAACAACAATACATCCGAAATCATTAATAAAATCTTGCAGGATATTCTTCAGGTATTCAAGGCAGGACGGGCATATATCATCGAATACGATTCCGAAATCAAAACACAGACTTGTACTTTTGAAGTAGTAGATAACAATATAGAGAAGGAACAGACACTGATCACCGACCTGGCGACCACCGATAATGTCTGGTGGACCGAACAAATCATGTCGGGACATTCTATCGTCTTATCCACTCTGGACGACTTACCGGAAGAAGCTGCTTCCGAAAAAGAATTTTTAGCTTTACAATCGATAAAATCACTTATCGTCGTACCTCTGGTGTCTCCTCAGGGAGCTTGGGGATATGTAGGAATCGACGTGGTTGAAGATTTTCATCAGTGGAGCGATGAAGATTGTCAATGGTTTACTTCCCTGGTCAATATCATCAATATTTACATAGAGCTTCAAAAATCCCGGCAAGAGGCACAAACCGAAAGGGATTATCTGCAAAATCTATACAAACATATGCCATTGGGCTATCTACGTGCCCGGATTCTTTACGATCAACAACAAAATCCCGTAGACCTGTTGTTTACCGACGCCAATCTGGCTGCTAAAAAAATCACCGGAAAATCAAACTTCAACGGTCTTCGGGCCAGCTCGCTAGGCTTGGATTTTTCATCCAATCTCCTCCAATTAACAACACTGTCACCCAACAAGGATTATCTGGACGATACCCATTTTGTCAGCAGAATCAATAAATATTTTCATTTCATTTCCTACATGACCCGTCCCGACGAAGTCATCTATCTGTTTTCAGATATAACGGAAACTTTCAATACTCATCAGGCTTTGGACCGCAGTGAAAAAATTCTGCGTAATATTTACGACAATTTACCGGCCGGAATTGAACTTTACGACAAAAACGGTTTCCTGATAGACCTGAATACCAAAGATATGGAAATTTTCGGAATCGCTAACAAAGAGACGGTACTAGGAGTCAATTTGTTCGAAAATCCGAATCTTCCTTTACATATTATCGAAGCGTTGCGCCGTAAAGAAGCCATTACTTTCCGCATCAAATATCCTCTCTCTACAATCAAAAATTATTATTCATCGAAGAAAAACGGTCTTCTTGAAATATACACAACTGCAACAGAACTCTACGACTCTCAGGGAAATCTGATCAATTACCTGTTAATCAATATCGACAATACCGAAATCACACAAGTATATAGCCAACTGGCAGAATTCGAAAGTTCGTTCTCTATGGTCAGCAAATTCGGCAAAATCGGATATTGTAGATTCGACATCTGGACACGTACCGGCTATGGGATCCCTCAATGGTATTATAATCTGGGAGAAGAAGCAACGACGCCCCTCTCTGAAATCATCGGTGTATACAAACATGTACACCCTGAAGACCGGGATTATATCCTGAAGTCCATCCAGCAAATGAAAGCCGGAGTAATCGAAAGCTTTTTCAAAGACTTGAGAATCACCACTGCCGAAGGCAACAAATGGACGCGGATCAATGTAATCCGTAACACAATGAACGATGATCCCCAAAAGCTGGACATGATCTGTGTCAATTATGATGTCACCGAATTGAAAGAAACCGAACAACGCCTGATCGAAGCCAAAGAGCGGGCAGAAGAAAGTGATCGTTTGAAATCTGCTTTCCTCGCTAACATGAGCCATGAAATCCGGACACCCCTAAATGCAATCGTCGGTTTCTCCGATTTGTTGGCCGAGTCGGACGACCGGGAAGAACGTTTCGGTTATTTGAAGATTGTACAAGAAAATAATGAATTGTTACTACAATTGATTTCAGATATCCTCGATCTTTCTAAAATTGAAGCAGGGACTTTCAAATTTATCAACGACCGGGTAAATGTTTATCAACTCTGCAATGAGATTGTCCGGTCTTACAGTATCAAGATTAAAAATCATCAAGTCAAATTGATATTCGATGAACAATCCCCGGTTTATTACATAACCAGTGACAAAAACAGGGTGATTCAGGTACTCTCGAATTTCATCAACAATGCGCTGAAATTTACTTCACAAGGTACGATTACACTGGGATATGAACTCTTGCCGAATCATGAACTCAAACTCTATGTCTGTGATACCGGCCAAGGCATTGCCGAAGAAAAACAAAAAGTCATATTCGACCGTTTCGTCAAATTAAATACTTTCGTTCAAGGTACAGGTTAGGATTATCGATTTGCAAAAGTCTGGTAAAACAAATGGGAGGACAAATCGGTGTAAACTCCAAAGAGGGCGAAGGGTCTTGCTTTTGGTTCACCCATCCGATCTCCTTGACTCAAACAGAGAAAAAACGGAATAATCCTGAAAATTAAAGATTTTTTGTAATTTTACCTGTTTTAGTAGGTGCAATAAGACTATATTTTTATATCTCATTTATAAACTTAAACAAAAGTATAATGTATTAAACTGATAAAAGAACAGTAATTACCCTCGATGCCGGAGGGACTAATTTTGTTTTCGGAGCTATCCGGGGCAATCAGGATGTGATCAAACCGATTTCTCTTCCTTCCAATTCACATGATTTGGGTCAATGCCTGGAAACGTTGGAAAGAGGATTTCGGGAAGTAATCAACGCTCTGGATGAAAAACCGGTAGCCATCAGCTTTGCTTTCCCCGGTCCGGCCGACTATCCCAACGGAATCATCGGCGGTTATCTGCCTAACTTCCCTTCTTTCCGGGATGGGGTTGCCCTCGGTCCTTTTTTGGAAGACAAATTCGGGATACCTGTATTTATCAACAACGACGCAGATTTATTTGCTTACGGGGAGGCACTTGCCGGAGCATTGCCCGAAATCAACTCCAAACTGGAACGTCTGAACAGTGCCAAACGCTATAAAAATTTATTGGGATATACCTGGGGAACCGGATTCGGATTCGGATTTACCGTCAACGGACAAATGCACATCGGAGATAACTCTTGTGTGGAGACTTTCTGCCTGAGAAATAAAAAATACCCCGACGTGATCTGTGAAGATGGTGTGGCGATCCATGCTTTAAAACGTGAATATGCCAAAAATTCCGGAGATACCGATCACAACCTCGAACCCAAAGATATGTTCGATATCGCAGAAGGGACCCGGGAGGGGAATCGGGAAGCCGTCCTAAAAACTTTTGAAGACTACGGAGAAATCGCCGGAGATGCTATGGCAACCGCAGCAACACTGATCGACGGCCTGATCGTCATCGGCGGCGGAATTACCGCAGCCCGTAAATATATCATGCCTGCTTTATTAAAAGAAATGAGGGGACAACTACAACGCATGAACGGTGAAACCATTAGCCGGCTTCAGTTTAAAGTATACGACCTGGATGATTTCAATGAATTCGTCGAATTTGCCAAAGGAGGGTCCCGCGAACTGAAAATATACGGAACCGATAAATCAGTAGTCTACGACCCTATGAAACGCATCGGTATCACCATCTCAAAACTGGGTGCCAGCCGTGCCATCTCACTCGGAGCATACGCCTTCGCTTTGCAACAAATCGATAGACAGGAGTGAAGAGTTGAGAGAGTTAAAAGAGTTGCTGAGTTACTGAGTTGCTGAGTTGCTGAGTTGCTGAGTTGCTGAGTTGCTGAGTTGCTGAGTTACTGAGTTGCTGAGTTACTGAGTTATTGAGTTGAAAGAGATACTGAGTTGAAAAGAGTTGATGAATGACTAAATTGCCATGCTGTTGATCTGGGAAAATTTGTGAAAGGAAGGTAAATTTAAGTATTATTTGAATCATTCTGTTATTGGGATTAAATAATCGGTATCTAAAAAATTCTTCTGATCCAACCATCTATACCCCTTCAACTCTTTCAACTCTATAACTCAACAACTCAGTAACTCAGCAACTCAGTAACTCAGCAACTCAGTAACTCAGCAACTCAGTAACTCTTTTAACTCAACAACTCTCTTCCCCCTCCTTTTTAATTTTTACATTATCCAATCGGTATTCAAGTGCCTTCACCGATATCAGTAACTCACGGATAGAGATAGCGAGAGAAATCACCAACAAGAGTAAAGCCACTCCGAAGGTATATACAGCAACCAATTGCCATCCCACATAGATAAACAGCGTACAAACCACGCACAACAGCAAGCTGGATACTCCGAAAATTTGCATCGAGCGAGCCATATACAACCTTTTCCGCAAATTGTCGATCTGCCGTTGTGCCATAGGGGTCGGATTTTGTTCGTGTTCTGTTTTCAAGCTCCTGATCACCGATGCATAAGCCAAAAAACGATTCGTATAAGCCAACATAATCAACGAAATCGCCGAGAACAAAATCGAAGGTGTCGTCAGGGTCAGTTCTTCCATAAAATTTACGGTGAAAACAGGTAAAACAGATAAAACGGGAAAACAGTTCTCTTGTTCCCGTTTTATCTATCGTTACCTTTTATAATGAATAATGCAATAACCATTTCCGTTCTTCAGGCCCATTACTACCGGCAGGATAGAAAGTTAACCCTTTGGCCGGATCTTTGGCCCATTCTTTCAGGATTGGATCGATAAAACGCCAGCTTAATTCCAGGGCATCCGTGCGGGTATACAAAGTAGAATCCCCTTGCATCGCATCCAGCAACAAACGCTCGTAAGCATTAGCAATATAGGTATTACACAACGAATCATAAGCGAAATTCATGCTCACCTGTTTAACTTCGAAGAACGATCCCGGAACTTTCAACCCGAATTTCAACGAAATACTTTCCGGCGAATCCACTTTCAGTATCAACTCATTACAAGAAGAACGGGGACAAATTCCGCTGAACAAACGATGCGGAACATTCTTGAAATGAATCACGATTTCAGACCGGGATTCTTGCATGCGTTTCCCCGTATAAAAATAGAAAGGTACCCCTCCCCAACGCCAATTATCTATAAAAAAGCGCATAGCGATATACGTCTCTGTCGTAGAATCCGCCGCAACTCCATTTTCCTCCCGGTAGCCGACCACACTCTCCTCTCCTGCTTTTCCGGCAATATACTGTCCCCGAATCACATCATTGGGTGACAGGGGATGCAAAGCCCTGAACACCTTCGCCACTTCATCGCGCATCAGGTTGGCATCGAAAGCCGAAGGAGCTTCCATAGCAACGAACCCCATCAACTGCATCAGGTGATTTTGTATCATATCCCGCAATGCTCCGGCCCCTTCATAATATTTTCCCCGGTTTTCTACCCCTAATTTTTCAGCCGCATAAATTTCGATAGAATCGATGTAATTCCGATTCCACAACGACTCGAAAATCTGGTTGGCAAACCGAAGCACGAGTATATTCTGTACCGTCTCTTTCCCCAGGAAATGATCGATCCGGTAAATATCTTCTTCGTCGAAGATCGAACACAGTTGTTTATTCAGTGCTTGTGCCGTTTCCAAACTGCTCCCGAAAGGTTTCTCGACGATAATCCGCCTCCAACCTCCTTCTTCCGACGCTTTATTCAATTTACTTTTACGCAGCGCTTCTGCAATCGGGCCATATTTTTGCGGTGGAGTCGCCAGGTAAAAAATCAGATGATCCGGAATATCTTTTGCTTTCCGTAATTCGGCAATCTTCTCAACCAGCAAATGATACTCGGCCGCTTCATCCGAATTGAATCCTAAATAATGTACCCTTTCCAGAAAAGCATCCAATTGTTTAGCTTCAGGATGTTTCCCTTTCAAAAAAGCCTTCAGATTATCTTTCTGCTGTATCCGGAATTCCTCATCCGAGAAAGGAGTCCTCGCAACACCTAAAATCACAAAATTTTCAGGCAGCATATCCCGAGCAAACAACTCATACAACGAAGGCAATAATTTACGTTTCGTCAAATCTCCGGAAGCCCCGAAAATGACCAATATTTGTCCATCTGGTTTTATCATAATCCTCGATTAATAACTTTTAAACTTCATCTACTAAGCATTATAAGTTCCTGAAACATTCCCTCCCGTTTCATTCCAATCGGTATGGAAAAATTGTCCTCTCTCCATATCTGTCCTTTCATACGTATGAGCACCGAAATAATCCCGTTGCGCCTGAATCAGATTTGCAGAAGAACGTTCTGTCCGCAAACCGTCGAAATACGTCAAAGCGGCAGCCATGCAAGGAATCGGAATGCCACTCAACAGACAGTCGGCCGTAATCTTTCTCCATGCAGGCAAAGCCTCGAGTATTCGGTTTCGGAAAAAATCGTCGAAAAGTAAGTTTTCCAAACCGGGTAAAGCGTGATAAGCCCGGGTAATTTGCTCCAGAAAAACGGAACGGATAATACAGCCCTTCCGCCAAATTTTAGCCAACATGCCGTAATCTAAATTCCATTGATAATGCTCGGAAGCTTTTTTCAACAAAGAGAATCCCTGTGCATAAGAAATCAATTTCGAAGCATATAGGGCGTGTCGCAATAAATCCGGTAAACCGGCATGTTCATGAATATCATTATTTTCACTTCGATACAGAGCCGACGCCTTCGAGCGTTCGTCGGCCATGGCCGAGAGGAAACGGGCATGTACCGCCTCTGTGATCAAAGTCAACGGATCGCTTTCCTCAAGAGCAGCTTCGGCAGTCCACTTACCGGTACCCTTTTGTCCGGCAATATCCAAAATACGATCCAGTAAATATCCTCCGTCCGTATCTCTTACCCGGCAAATATCGGCCGTAATTCCAATCAGATAACTATTGAGTTCCCCTTTATTCCATCCGGCAAAAATATCGGCAATCTCGTCATTCTCCAACTGTCCGTATTTCCGCAACATAAAATAACTCTCAGCGATCAATTGCATATCTCCGTACTCGATTCCATTATGCACCATTTTTACATAATGCCCGGCCCCACCGCTTCCTATCCATTCACAACAAGGCGTACCGTCATCCAATTTGGCAGCGATCCCCTGCAGTAAATCCTTCACCAGCGGCCAGGCTGCCGGAGAACCGCCTGGCATTACCGAGGGGCCTGTCAAAGCTCCGATTTCTCCACCCGAAATCCCCGTTCCCACATAAAGCATTCCCCGGGCCTCCACCTCTTTCACCCGCCGTTCCGTGTCCCTAAAATCGGAATTTCCTCCATCGATAATGACATCTCCCGGCTCGAGATGAGGTAACAATTCCTGAATCATCTCATCGACCGGAGCTCCGGCCCGGATCATCATCATCACCTTCCTCGGCCGCTTCAGGGAAGCAACTAACTCCGGAATCGAGTAAGTAGCGATAAAATGTTTACCTGCACCACGGCCACGAAGAAAACGATCGACCACATTTTCTTTCCCGGGATGTAAACGGTTAAATACCGAAACTGTAAATCCCTTACTCTCGAAGTTGAGTGCCAGGTTTTCCCCCATCACTGCCAGGCCGATCAAACCAATATCAGATGTATGCATATAGATAATATTTATAAGTTTATATACGATATAAATAAGATTTTTATAAATATAAAGGAAATTTGCAAATATCGCCCCTTAGAAATTAAAAAAATATTGTTAAAACTCATTTTTCCCTCAACGGCCTATCCGAATTTTACGATAAAGAAAGCCCAAGGTTACTTTCACCCCGGACCTCCGAAACAGTCCTGGCACATAAAAAAAACGGTAACAACAGTCTGTATCCAGAACCGTTGTTACCGTCTCCTTTAGCGTTACCGTTATTTATTAGTAAAGACAATATGATCGTCTTTCACATCGATTACAATCTGGTTGTCTTTGGTAATCTTTTCTGCCAGAATCTGTTTAGACAGGTCGTTCAGCAAATTCCGCTGGATCACCCGTTTCACAGGCCGGGCACCGAATTGAGGGTCATACCCTTCCTGAGCTATCCATTCCACAGCTTTATCGGTAACCTCGATGGTAATACTGTTGTTAGCCAACATCTTCTGCAATGATTTCACTTGCAAGCGGACAATATCCACAATCTCGTTCTTCTGTAAGGGGGTAAACATAATCACCTCATCGATACGGTTGAGGAACTCCGGACGTATGGTTTGTTTCAGCAATTCATATACCTCATTATTGGTAGTCTCCAATACCTGATCACGGTTCTTCTCATTCAGGTCTTTCAATCTTTCCTGAATAATATGAGCGCCGATATTCGAAGTCATGATAACAATGGTATTTTTAAAATCTACAGTACGTCCTTTATTATCGGTCAAACGACCATCGTCGAGCACTTGCAGCAGGATATTGAACACATCGGGATGTGCTTTCTCGATCTCATCCAACAACACCACCGAATAAGGTTTCCGCCGTACTGCTTCGGTCAACTGTCCACCTTCGTCATATCCGATATATCCCGGAGGAGCTCCGATCAATCGGGATACAGAGTGTTTCTCCTGGTATTCCGACATATCGATACGGGTCATCTGCGTCTCATCGTCGAATAAAAACTCTGCCAATGCCTTCGCTAACTCGGTTTTACCCACTCCGGTAGTTCCCAGGAAGATAAATGACCCGATCGGCCGACGGGCATCCTGTAACCCTGCCCTATTTCGCCGGACAGCATCGGCCAAAGCAGCGATAGCCACTTCTTGCCCCACTACCCGCTTATGCAATTCCTCTTCCAAATGTAATAACTTCGTCCGCTCACTTTGCATCATCCGGTTGACTGGAATACCTGTCCATTTCGAAACTACAGCAGCGATATCGTCGGAGGTCACCTCTTCACGGATCAGGGATTCACCATGTTTCATATCGGCTAATTTTTTCTTAACCACCTCGATCCGTTGTTCGGCTTCCTTGATTTTACCGTAACGCAATTCGGCCACCTTACCATAGTCACCCTCCCGCTCTGCACGACTTGCTTCGAATTTATACTGTTCGATAGCATCCTTATTTTTCTGTATCTCATCAATCAGAGAACGCTCAGACTCCCATTGTGCCCTGAGTTTTGTACGTTCATCGTTCAAATCGGCCAATTCTTTCTGGATATCCGACAATTTTTTGCTG
>OIXH01003267.1_pt1 | contig 14701 bp, 16 predicted proteins | sample 1587741 | NCBI WGS metagenome assembly OIXH01 (sample SAMEA3888916, study PRJEB22519) | human gut metagenome | biome: human gut; feature: human-associated habitat; material: faeces | place: Denmark | collected 2011 | reverse complement strand
TAAAATGGTAAAATATTTACGCGATATACATCAATATATTTGATAAAAGTTTTTAAAAACTGCTTGACATGGAATTAACGGTAACTTATAATAAATATAATAATATGTAAATATATTGTCTATTATTCGGCTTTATTTAGATTGAATTTTGATAAATCAGACTTTTTGAATACTAACAGAAATGGAGAATTTGTATATGAATGAAGAAAAAAAGAAGGCGCTTGACCTTGCTCTGTCCAAAATTGAAAAGGACTTCGGCACAGGCGCGGTTATGCGTTTGGGTGACAAGCCTGAAACACATGTAGAGGCTATTCCGACCGGTGCGATTTCGCTTGATATTGCGCTCGGAATAGGCGGCTTGCCGAGAGGCAGAATTATTGAGATATACGGACCTGAATCGTCAGGTAAGACGACTGTCGCACTGCATGTTGTGGCTCAGGTTCAGAAGCGCGGCGGCGAGGCTGCGTTTATCGACGCAGAGCATGCGCTCGACCCGGTTTATGCTGAGGCGCTCGGCGTAAATGTTGACGAGCTCATTGTGTCACAGCCGGACACCGGTGAGCAGGCTCTTGAAATAACCGAGCAGCTTGTCAGAAGCGGCGCTGTTGACGTTATTGTTGTTGACTCTGTTGCGGCTCTTGTTCCAAGAGCGGAAATCGAGGGTCTGATGGGCGACAGTCATGTGGGTTTGCAGGCGCGTCTTATGTCACAGGCGCTCAGAAAGCTCGCAGGTATAATTTCAAAATCAAATACAACGGCTATCTTTATCAACCAGCTCCGCGAAAAGGTCGGCGTAATGTTCGGCAATCCCGAAACCACAACCGGCGGACGCGCGCTCAAGTTTTACGCGTCTGTTCGTCTTGATGTCAGACGTGTTGAAGGTCTGAAATCGGACGGTGACGTTGTCGGTAACAGAACAAAAATTAAGGTGGTAAAGAATAAGGTTGCGCCGCCGTTTAAGGAAGCCGAATTTGACATTATGTACGGTGAGGGAATTTCACGCGAGGGCGATGTGCTTGACGCTGCTGTAAAACTTGAGATTGTAAAAAAGAGCGGTTCATGGTTCAGCTATGATGGCGAAAGGCTCGGTCAGGGACGTGAAACGGTCAAAAAGATACTTAGGGATACTCCGGAGCTTATGGAGGAAATTGAGAACAAAGTCCGTGAAGCGGAGGGACTGCCCTTGATCGGCGAGGAAAACGAGAATATGTTTGACGATACACCGGTGGCAGGACTTGAAAAGCCTAAAAAGAAAAAGTAATACATAAATAAAGAAAGATAATATATTGACCCAGTTTGGAATGACTTTATTTTAAAATTTAAGAATAGGTCAGTGAGGATTATGGATGAATTTTTAAGGGGCAAAAAGCTGGCGATGAGATTTCTCGCGGCAAGAATGTATACATCAAGAGAGATTTTCGACCGGCTCCGCAGAAAGGGTTATTCGGCCGAAACCGCAGAGGAGATAGTAACGGAGCTTATTGAAGAAGGTCTGCTTGATGACAAGCGTTTTGCGGAGTTTTACATATCTGACAATGTGAGTATAGGATATAAGGGGATATACCGGATTAAGCAGGAGCTTTTACGCAAGGGTGTGCCGGGAAGCGTTATTGACAGAGCAGTTGCAAATGCTGAGATTGACTGCGAAGAGGCGCTGAGAGAATTTGTCAGGCAGAAGTTGTCTGTTACGGATATTGAGACGCGTAAGGATTATGAACGTTTCCGTACAATGCTTGCCCGCCGGGGTTATTCACTCAGCGAGATAAACGAAGTATTGTCGGAATATGATTTTGACTTGAATTAAAAGAGGAAGATTATATTGGAAAATAAAGTTATAAAAGTCGCTGTCGCATCTCTCGGATGCTCGAAGAACTTAATCGACAGCGAGCAGATGATGGCAAACCTCAGAAACAATGGATTTGAGCTCTGGGAAAACGAAGAGGATGCCGATGTAATTATTGTAAACACGTGTACGTTTATTGAGGACGCAAGAGTTGAGTCGATTCACTGTATTCTGGAAATGGCTCAGTACAAAAAGTCCGGCAAGGCGAAGCTGCTTGTTGTTACGGGCTGTATGGCGCAGAGGTATAAGGAACAGATACTGAGCGAAATACCTGAGGTTGACCTTGTCCTCGGAACAAATGATTACAACAAAATCGCAGCGAAGATAAACGAGCTTCTGGGTTCGGCAGAGGATACCGATAATCCGGACGAACCTGCGGTTATGAAAAATGAGAATGTGTACTGCTCGGATACCCCGCTGCTTCTTGAATATGACAGGGTGCGTACAACGCCGAAGTATACGGCATATTTAAAGATTGCAGAAGGCTGTGATAATCGTTGTACATACTGCGTTATTCCTTCGATAAGAGGGCGTTACAGAAGCCGTAAAATCGAAGATATTATCAGTGAAGCGGAAAAGATGGCGCAGGACGGCGTTAAGGAGATTATCGTAATCGCGCAGGATACTACGAGATACGGCATTGATTTGTACGGCGAGTACCGCCTGCCGCAGCTTTTGAGCGAGCTGTGCCGGATAGACGGTATTTCATGGGTTCGGGTTCACTATTGCTATCCCGAGCTTGTGACAGATGAGCTGATTGATGTCTTTGCGCGTGAGGACAAGCTTTGCAAGTATTTTGATATTCCCATTCAGCACTGCAACGACAGAATTCTGAAGCTCATGGGCAGACGCACAAACAAAGAGCAGATTGTAACGCTTATTAATAAGCTCAGAGAACGTATACCGAACGTTGTTATTCGTACGTCGCTGATTGTAGGCTTCCCGGGTGAGACGGAGGAAGAATTTGACGAGCTGTGCGATTTTGTCTCGGAGATGCGCTTTGACCGCATGGGTGCGTTTACGTATTCGAGGGAGGAGGACACTCCCGCATACAGTATGAAAAACCAGGTTGATGAAGAAGAAAAACGCCGCAGACAAGAGGTTATCATGGTAACTCAGGCCGAGGTCGATGATGAGAATACTGCCGCAAAAATCGGAACAACGGCGGAAGTGCTTGTCGAGGGCAGAGATGAAATAATTAAGAGCTACTTCGGCAGAACGTATGCGGATTCAATCGAGATTGACGGCAAGGTGTTCTTTAAGTCGGACAGGAAGCTCAGTGAGGGCGACTTTGTAAATGTTAAGATAGAGCAGGCAATGGACATGGATTTGTTCGGAACAGAGGATTAGGAGGATAACTTATGAATTTACCAAATAAACTTACTTTAATCAGAGTTTTGCTTATACCGGTATTTATGATTCTGTTTTTAAGCTGCGGAACTCCCGGTTTGGTTTTATCCTTGATTGTGTTCTGCTTAGCTGCCGTCACTGATTTCTTTGACGGTCAGATTGCGAGACGCACGGGCAGCGTGACCACTTTTGGTAAGCTTATGGATCCAATGGCCGATAAGCTGCTGGTGTTTGCCGCACTGATCTGCTTCATGCAGGCGGGAGTGCCGTATATAAATTCGTGGGTATTGATTATTATCATCGCCCGTGAGCTGATTGTTACCGGAATTCGTATGCTTGCCCTTGAACACGGCGAGGTTATTCCGGCAAGCATCTGGGGCAAGCTTAAAACCGTTTCTCAGTTCGCCTTAATAATCGTTGCGATTATAAATCAAATCGTAATGTCCGGACGTGATCCTATGTCGGGCGGCTTCGGAAACTTCCTCGTTATGTTGCTTGTGATTATTGCCGTAATATTGACGGTTATTTCCGGAGTTGACTATATCTATAAGAGCAGAGACTTGATAACGTTTAAGTAACTTTTTTGTTACATAAGCGTTACAGCTATTGATATTTTGTAATTTTTATATTAATGTGTTACCGGAGATATTCTATAGTAGGTATTGTAAGTTTTCGGACTGTTTGAAAATGTATTAAGGATGAGTGTATGAATATAATTATTGACGCAATGGGCGGTGACAACGCTCCGGAAGAAATTGTCAAGGGTTGTATAATGGCTGCGGCAGATTTTGATGAGACAATTACGCTTGTCGGCAAAGAGGATATTATATCCGCATTGCTTAAAAAGCATAATTATGCCGGAGAGAAGATTAAAATTGTGAACGCGACTGAAATTATCAGCGGCGATGATGAACCGACAATGGCTATCAGACAGAAGAAGGATTCCTCGCTGAGGGTGGGACTTAATATGCTCCACCGCGGTGAAGGCGATGTCCTTGTAAGTGCCGGAAATACCGGTGCGCTGATTTCGGGCGCAACGCTTATTGTGAAGCGTATTAAGGGTGTCAGACGTGTGGCGCTTGCACCGATGATGCCGGCTGACAACGGGTGCTTCCTGCTGGTTGACGGCGGAGCTAACGCTGAGTGTACACCGGCATTTTTAAAGCAGTTCGCTATTATGGGTTCCATATATATGGAAAAAATAATGAAGATTTCAAGTCCTAAGATAGGTCTTGTCAATATCGGCTCTGAGGAAGAAAAGGGAACTCCGGTTGTTAATGAAACACACAAGCTGCTCAAAGAGATACCTATAAATTATGTTGGTTACATAGAGGGCAGAGAAATACCTCAGGGCGAGGTTGACGTTGTTGTATGCGATGGCTTTACCGGCAATGTAATACTTAAGTTCATGGAAGGCATGGGCATTGTTATAAAGTCATATTTGAAAAAGCTGTTCTTTAAAAATATAGTATCAAAGCTGGCGGCACTGCTCGTTAAGTCCGGTATAAAAGAGCTGGGCAAGACCATGGATTACACTGAATACGGCGGCGCTCCTATATTGGGCTCAAGCAAGCCTGTTATAAAGGCGCATGGAAGTTCAAACGCAAAGGCGTTTTATCATGCGATACGCCAGGCGATTGATATGGTTAACAATAATTTGGTTGAAACGATTGCTGATAATATCAGCAAGTATGAATAACAGTGTGCTGTACAGGCTCGCAGTATGGCACTGAATGAAGTATCTGAATAATATTTGTGAGCGGAAAGGCAAGAAGAATATGAGCAGAAAATATGCTAAGGTTGTTGGAGTGGGTAAATACCTGCCCGAAAAAGTATTAGATAATGCTTATTTTGAACAAATCGTTGATACGAGCGATGAGTGGATTACAAAGCGCGTCGGCGTCAAAGAACGCAGAATGAGCGATGAGAATACGTTTACATCTGATCTGGGCGCAAAAGCTGCTGAAAATGCGCTGAGGGATGCCGGTATGTCGGCAGACGAGCTTGATTTGATAATTGTTTCCAGCGTGTCGCCTGAGATGTACACGCCGTCCTGCGCCTGCTCTATACAAAAGTATCTCGGCGCAAAGAAGGCTGCGGCATTTGACGTGAACGCCGCATGCTCGGGCTTTATCTATGCTGCTACTATTGCGTCCAAGTTTATCGAGAGCGGAACATATGAGAATATTCTTGTTGTCGGCGCTGATACGCTCACAAAGATTACTGAGTATCAGGACAGAGCCACATGCGTTTTGTTCGGCGACGGAGCCGGCGCCGCAGTTCTTAAGGCAACCGAGGAGAGAACAGGCATACTCGGAAGCGTACTCGGTGCTGACGGCGACAGCGGAGACGTGCTGACAATTTGCGGACTTAAGGCGAGTGATGAGGACAAGGAAAGACGTCCGTTCGGCAATTATAGCACTATATGGATGGACGGTCAGGCTGTGTTTAAGTTCGCTGTCAAGACTATGGACAGCGCAACGCGTCAGGTTACGGAGGAAGCAGGCTTTACTCTGGATGACTTAAAGCTTGTAATACCGCATCAGGCGAATTACAGAATTATCGAGGGCGCAAGAAAGCGTCTTAAGATGAGTGAGGACAGAGTTTACGGCGATGTTGTTGAAAGATACGGAAATATGTCCGCAGCGTGCGTTCCGATTGCCTTGTGTGAGGCTATTGAGGAAGGCAGGATTAAAGAAGGCGACAAGGTTGTTATTGTCGGCTTCGGCGGCGGCCTAACCTGGGGCAGTGTTCTCATTCAGTTTTGATATTGTATAATTGTATAATTGTATTGTATAAGATGATAGAGGAGAATAGTTATGAACAGAATTTGTGAGTTACTTGGGATTGAGTATCCGATAATCCAGGGAGGTATGGCATGGGTTGCTACTGCTGAGCTTGCCGCTGCGGTTTCAAATGCAGGCGGACTTGGTCTTATTGCGGCGGGCGGCGCTCCGGCTGATGTTGTCAGAGAGCAGATTCGCAAGGCAAGAACTTTAACGGATAAGCCGTTCGGAGTTAACGTTATGCTGATGACCCCGTTTGCCGATGAGGTTATGCAGGTGGTTGTTGAAGAAAAACCGGCTGTTGTTGCCACGGGAGCAGGTAACCCCGGCAAGTATATTGAGGCTTTGAAAAACGCCGGTATAAAGATTTTGCCGGTTGTTGCAAGCGTTGCAATGGCTAAGCGTATGGAAAAGGCAGGCGCTGACGCTGTTATTGCCGAGGGTACGGAGGCAGGCGGTCATATAGGCGAGCTTACGACAATGGTTCTTACACCGCAGGTGGTTGACGCTGTTTCAATTCCGGTTGTATCTGCGGGCGGTTATGCCGACAGCAGAGGTACAAGAGCCGCGTTTGCACTGGGGGCTGACGGTATTCAGGTCGGAACACGCTTCTTGTGTTCAACAGAATGTCTTGCACATGAGAATTATAAGAATGCCGTTTTAAAGGCTAAAGACAGAGATGCCGTTGTAACCGGCCGTTCGACAGGCGCACCGGTCAGAGCGCTTAAAAATAAGCTTACAAAGGAATACCAGAGACTTGAAAAAGCCGGTGCTTCATTTGATGAAATAGAAGCTCTCGGCGTCGGCGGGCTCAGACGCGCGTTCCAGGACGGCGATGTGGAAATGGGTTCGCTCATGGCAGGTCAGAGCGCAGCTATGGTGAATAAAATTGAGCCGTGCGCAGATATTATTAAAGACTTTTTTGACGGAGTAGAATTTTAATAAAGGAGAATAGATTTCAATGAAAACAGCGTTTTTGTTTGCAGGTCAGGGCGCTCAGGCCATTGGCATGGGCAAGGAGCTTTGCGAGAACTTTAAGGTTGCCGACGATACGTTCAATCAGGCGAGCGAGGCTCTTGGATTTGATGTGAAAGAGCTTATCTGGAACGGAGATAAGGAAACTCTCATGATTACTGAGAACACCCAGCCGGCAATCCTCACAATGTCAACAGCGGCGCTCAGAGTTGCTCAGGAGCTTGGTATCAAGGCAGATGTTGTTGCAGGACTAAGCCTCGGCGAGTACACCGCTCATGTTGCCTCCGGCAGTCTCAAGTATGAGGACGCGGTAAAGCTGGTTAAAAAGAGAGGCAAGTATATGCAGGAGGAAGTACCGCTCGGAGTAGGTGCAATGGCGGCGATTATAGCGCTTGACGAGCCGACGGTTCGTGAGATTTGCGCTCAGGCTTCCGAAAAGGGAATCTGCGAGCCGGCAAACTTCAACTGTCCGGGTCAGATTACTGTTGCAGGCGAGGTCAAGGCGGTTGAATATGCCTGTGAAATTGCCAAGGAAAAGGGCGCAAAGCGCGCAATGCTTATGCCTGTTTCCGCACCGTTCCATTGCAGTATGCTTAAAGGAGCCGGTGAGAAGCTCGCGAAAGAGCTTGAAAATGTTGAAGTTTATGATATGCAGATACCGCTTATCACAAACGTAACAGGTGATTATGTGGCGCGAAAAGATGATATAAAGGATTTGCTTATCCGTCAGGTTTCGTCATCGGTTTTGTTTGAGGCTTCGCTTAAGAAAATGATTGACGACGGCGTTGATACTTTCATCGAGCTGGGACCCGGAAAGGCACTCAGCGGTTTTGTCAAGAGAATTGACAAGACAAAGACAATTCTCAATATCGAGGATATGGCTTCGCTTGAAAAGACTAAGGCCGCTCTCGGAATTTAGTTATATATTAATATTTTAGGGAGGAATAATAATGGAATTTAAAGATAAGTGCGTAATAGTTACAGGAAGCGCCAGAGGAATAGGACGTGAAATTGCTCTCAAGTTCGGTTCTGAGGGTGCAAACGTTGTGGTTTTTGATATAAATATCGACGGTCAGGATGAGGTTGCTCAGAGCGTCTGCGATGAGATTAAAAACCTCGGCGGTGATGCAAAGTACATACTCGGCGATGTTTCAAAGCCGGAGGATACTGATGCTCTTATTGATTTCGCAAAGAAGGAATTCGGCAGCGTTGATGTAATTGTAAACAACGCGGGAATTACCCGTGACAATTTGATTATGCGTATGAGCGAGGCTGATTGGGACGCTGTTTTAACCGTAAATCTCAAGGGTGCGTTTAACGTAATCAAGTCGGCAACACGCACACTCATGAAGCAGAAGAGTGGAAATATTATTAACATGGCTTCTGTTTCGGGTGTTACGGGCAATGCAGGTCAGGCAAACTATGCGGCTTCAAAGGCAGGTCTTGTAGGTCTTACTAAGTCGGTTGCCAAGGAGCTTGCGTCAAGAAATATCCGCTGCAATGCGATTGCGCCCGGATTTATTCAGACACCCATGACCGACAAGCTCAGCGAGGATATTCAGCAGTCTTACAAGTCGTCTATTCCGCTGAAGAAATTTGGTCAAGTTGACGATATTGCCAACCTTGCAGTGTTCTTAGGCAGCGAAAAGGCAAAATATATCACAGGTCAGGTAATAAATGTTGACGGCGGCCTCGTTATGTGATAAACTTAATTAAATTTATGTAAAGAATAAAATTAACATACAAAAATTTATATTAATTTTGGAGGAAACAGAAATGGATATTTTTGAAAAGGTAAAGGAAATCACAGTTGATCAGCTTGGCGCTGACGAAGATGCAGTTACACTTGAAGCGTCGTTCATCGACGACCTTGAAGCTGATTCACTCGACATCGTTGAGCTTATGATGGCTCTTGAAGAAGAATTCGACATCGAAATCCCGGATGAGGACGCTGAGAAGATTTCTACTGTCAGCGACGCTGTTGAATATATCAAAGCAAATCAGGACTAATATAATTTTATAGCCCTCTCAGCCGCCCGCGGGCGGATACTTTCCGCCCCTGCGGTTATATCAAACGCTTTGGTCGTGCATACGCAATCAAAGATTGCTGTCACAGCCAATGGGTATTACTGCACCAAAGTGTGAGTGAGAGGGCTTATAAATCATACAGAAGCTTGCTTTTTCGCGAAAGCAAGCCTCTATATGATTTGAATATAAAGATATTTCATACAGATATTTTAAAAGCGTATATTTTTTAGGAGGAAATAATATGAATAGAGTAGTAATTACAGGTGTCGGCGGAGTGACGCCTGTAGGAACAGGCAAGGCCGAGATCTGGAACAGTATAAAGAATGGTGTTTCCGGCATCGGTACCATTACAAAATTTGATCCGACAGACTTTGCTTGCCACGTTGGCGCTGAGGTCAAGGACTTTGACGTGACAAAGTATATCGAAAAGAAAGAAGCAAAGCGTATGGACTTGTTTGTTCAGTATGCTATTGCAGGAACAAAGCTTGCGGTTGAGGACGCAGGACTTGATATGTCGGCTGAGGATCCGACCCGTGTCGGTGTTATGATTGGTTCAGGTATCGGCGGTATCAGCACTCTTTGCGAACAGCACAAGAGAATGCTCGACAAGGGTCCGGGCAAGGTTTCTCCTTTCATGATTCCGATGATGATTTCAAACATGGCTGTCGGTCAGGTTGCGATTGCCTTCAACTGCAAAGGCGTTAACCTTACAACCGTTTCTGCTTGCGCTTCAGGTACAGACGCTATCGGTCAGGCTCTTCTCGCAATCCGCAGAGGCGATGCGGATATGATATTTGCCGGCGGTACTGAGGCGACCATCAATGAGCTTGCTCTTGCCGGTTTCTCCTCGATGAAGGCTTTGACAACAAGAAATGACACACCTGAGAAGGCTTGTTCTCCGTTTGACGCTAAGCGTGACGGATTTATCATGGGTGAGGGCAGCGGTATACTGGTGCTTGAAAGCCTTGACCATGCAAAGGCAAGAGGTGCGAATATCATTGCTGAGCTGGTTGGCTATGGCTCAACAAACGACGCATATCATATGACAGCTCCGGCGCCGGACGGCGAAGGCGGCGCAAGATGTATGGCTGCTGCCGTTGCGGACGCAGGTATTAAGCCTGAGGACGTTGATTATATCAACGCACACGGAACTTCAACACCGTATAATGACAAGTATGAGACCGCCGCAATCAAAACTGTATTTGGCGACCATGCGTACAAGCTGGCAGTCAGCTCAACCAAGTCAATGACCGGTCATATGCTCGGCGCAGCGGGCGGTGTAGAGGGTATTATTACAGCTCTGGCGGTTAATGAAGGATTTTTGCCGCCGACAATTAACCTTGAAACACCTGATCCGGATTGCGATCTGGATTATGTTCCGAACGAGGGTAGAGCTGCTGACATAGAGTATGCCGTTTCAAACTCACTCGGATTTGGCGGACACAATGCTTCGATTGTACTTAAAAAATACACTGACTGATTAATCTTTTGAGTTAATATTTTGAGGCTCCCCTGAGTGGGGAGCCTTATTAAAAGCATAGAGAGAAGATATAAGCTATGAAGTATAATTATACATTTAAAGATAAAGAATTGTTTAAGCTGGCGGTTACACACATTTCACTTGCGAACATTAATCACACTGAGAGCAACCAGAGACTTGAATTCCTGGGCGACAGCGTACTGTCGTTTGTTGTTTCAAACTACATTTATAATGAATATAAAAATGTTGATGAGGGCGTACTGACTGAGCTTCGGGCAAATGCGGTATGTGAAAAGACACTGGCAATCGCCGCACGCAAGCTGGAGCTTGGTAATGATATTCGTTTCGGCAAGTCTGAGCGCATGTCAGGCGGCAAGGATAAGGACTCGGTTCTTGCGGACGCCTATGAGGCAGTGCTTGCCGCTATTTTCTTAGACGGCGGAATAGACTGCGCAAGGGAATTTGTGATGAACACAATCGGTGACTTGATTGGCAGCACATCATATGTGGAGCTTGAAAACTATAAGTCGGAGATACAGAGCTTCTACCAGAAGCGCGACAGAAACCGCGATGTTGTCAAGTACCGTCTTGTTTCAAAAACGGGACCCGACCATGACCCGACTTTTAATGTCGAGGCTGTATATCAGGACATAGTCATAGGCACGGGAAGCGGTAAAAACCGCAAGTCTGCTGAACAGGAGGCGGCAAAGCAGGCGCTGAAAACAGTAAGACACAAGTGATGAATAATAGAGCAGACAGCATAAACCGAAACAGTAATAATACAAACGAAACGATTAAATCAGCTGAGTTGGGTGCGGTTGTCGGATGCAACGATTTGTCGGCAGTAAAATCTGTTGACTCTGCTAACTATGCGGCAGTCAACTCAAATTCAGGCCATGGAATAATGGCAGAGGAAGCGCTCAATCTGATTGACAGATTTACCGGCAAAGCCGCAGAGATTGTCGGAAGGTCGAACGAGAAAGACGGTGCGGACAGGCTGGTTGACGGTGTTCAGCTCCAGACAAAGTTTTACAGTTCCGGCAAGGGCTGTGTTGACGCATGCTTTGCGGATAGTTCAGAGGGCGGAATGTATCGGTACGTTAATCCCGATGGTTCTCCGATGCCGGTTGAGGTTCCAAAGGACATGTATGGTGAGGCAGTTGAGCGTTTTGCAAAGAAGATTACGGACGGAAAGGTTCCGGGCGTTAACGATGCAGGTGAGGCTGATAAATTTGTCAAGGCGAGCTGTCTTACTTATGATGACGCAAAAAATCTTTGCCGTCCTATGACATCTCAGTCGCTGCTGTATGACGCGGCGACGGGAATAGTGCATTGTTCCTTTGCTTTTGGAATTAGTGCGGCTGTAGTGTTTATAATCACGATGCGTAAATCCGGGAGTGTAAAACGCTCTGCGCTGGCAGCGGTTAAGACCGGTATAAAAGTGTTCGGGCTTGCGTACGTTTGTCATATTCTGTCTTCGCAGTTTGCAAGAACGGAATTCTTTGCTTCCATGTGGGATATTGCTTCGTCGGTAGAAAGTGAAGGAAGCGCTGCAAACGTAATTATGGAGATTAACAACGGCCTGAGTCTGGCGTCCGGCGGAACCATGTATTCGGCTGCTACTTGCGTAAGACGTTTTTCCAAGGCGCTCAGGGTCGGGTTTGTTATCAACCTGCTTACTGTGATTGTGTTTCTGGTTCCGGATATAGTCCGTGTGTGCTTCGGGCGAATATCCCTCGGTGAGTTCTGTCGCAGAGTATTGATTATTATATGCGGAAGAATTTGTGCAGCGATTGCAGCAGCCTGTATTTCGGTTTTGCTGTCAAGCCTGATGGTGCTGCCGTGGGTGTTCAGTATGATATTATGCCTTGCCGCTGCCTGCATAGGCGGCATATACGGCAGGACTGTGGGCGAAAAGCTGTGGATGAAAATCAGGATTAAGTATAAATCAAAGAGTAAGGGGATAACGGTATGATTTCAAAGTGCGAAGAATGTGTGAATTACGAATATGACGAGGACTATGAGTGTTATGTATGTCTCGCAAATCTTGACGAGGACGATATGGCGCGTCTTATGTCGGGCGATTTTAAGGAATGTCCGTTTTATCGCCCCGGCGATGAGTATACTATAGTGAGAAAGCAAAATTGATTGAGTTTTATTTCGGAGGTTAATTAATATGTCAGATAAATTGGCAAAGGCCATTACAAAAGACGGATATTTAAGAATATATGCGGTTGACGCAACTGAAACAGTAAACGCAGCTCAAAGATATCATTCACTGTCCCCGGTTTGCAGCGCCGCTCTCGGCAGACTGCTTGCGGCAGGGCTTATGATGGGCGGAATGCTCAAGGGCGACGACCCGACCTTGACGCTTCAGATTAAGGGTGACGGACCTATCGGAATGTTAGTCGCTGTTTCCGACTCAAAGGGAAACGTTAAGGGCTATTGCGCCAATCCGCAGGCGGATGTACCGCTTAAGCCAAACGGAAAGCTCGATGTAGGTGCTGCGGTCGGAAGCGGTATGCTCGGCGTGGTCAAGGACCTTAAGCTGCGCGAGCCGTATATCGGACAGGTTCCGCTTCAGACCGGCGAAATAGGCGATGATATTGCGTTTTATTATATGCAGTCTGAGCAGACACCGAGCGTGGTAGCTCTCGGCGTTCTGGTTGACAGGGATTATTCAATAAAGTGCGCCGGCGGTTATATCATTCAGGTTATGCCTGAGTGCGATGAGGCAACACTCTCTAAGCTTGAAAATTCAATTCAGAATATAATGCCTGTGACCGAGATGCTAAGCAGCGGTATGACGGTTGACGATATGATTAATTATGTTATGCTCGGCTTTGATACTGAAATCTTAGAGAAATCAGATGTCAGATACAGCTGCGACTGCTCTTATGAAAGAATGGAGCGTGCGGTTGTCTCGCTCGGAAGGGAACAGATAAAGGAAATTATCGAAGATACCGGTGAAGCTGAAATATGCTGCCACTTCTGCGACCGCAAGTATACGTTTGACACCAATAAGCTGGTTGAGCTGCTGAAATCCGCAAAATAATATACTCCATCAAAGTCGATAGAGTTTGAACAAAATAAATAAATATAATTGACAACTTTTTTTGATTGTGGTATAATTTATCTATAAAAGTATGTAAGATGATTACATATATTTACAAAATTATAATAAAATATAGGAGGTTTTTGAAATGGGCGTTTCAGAGATGTTTTCTTTGAAGGACAAAGTTGCTCTTGTGACCGGTGCATCCTACGGAATCGGCTACAGTATCGCAAGTGCCTTTGCTTCAGCAGGTGCAAAAATTGTATTCTGTGATATTAAGCAGGAGTTAGTTGACAAGGGTCTGGCTTCATATGAAGCTGACGGTATCGACGCAAAGGGCTATGTTTGTGATGTTACAGACGAGGCTGCTGTTCAGGAAATGGTTAAGAAGATTGAAGAGGAAGTCGGAGTTATCGATATTCTCGTTAACAATGCGGGTATTATCAAGCGTATTCCGATGTGCGATATGACTGCTGAGCAGTTCAGACAGGTTATTGATGTTGACCTTAACGCTCCGTTTATCGTATCTAAAGCTGTTATTCCTTCAATGATTAAGAAGGGTCACGGTAAGATTATAAACATCTGCTCAATGATGAGTGAGCTTGGCCGTGAGACTGTATCAGCTTATGCTGCCGCTAAGGGCGGACTTAAGATGCTCACAAGAAACATCTGTTCAGAGTTTGGTCAGTATAACATCCAGTGTAACGGCATCGGACCCGGTTACATTGCTACACCTCAGACAGCTCCGCTTCGCGAGAAGCAGCCTGACGGTTCACGTCATCCGTTTGACCAGTTCATCTGCGGAAGAACACCTGCCGGCAGATGGCTCAATCCTGACGAGCTTGGCGGCCCTGCTGTATTCCTTGCATCAGACGCGTCAAATGCTGTAAACGGACACATCTTGTATGTTGACGGCGGTATCCTGGCTTACATCGGCAAGCAGCCGTAAGAATAAACGTTTAATATTTTTTAAGGGCGTCCAATCAATTGGACGCCCTAACAGTTTACGTTTAGTTAAAAACGTATGCTTTGATTTCTATACCTGTTTTTGGATATAGTTTGTGTTGCAACAATCAAGGCTGCGTTTTTTCTGCGTATCCAATCTATGGCTGCGCAGTTTTTTGTAATGTAAATTATAGTTTGACTTAATAAAGCCTAGCCCAGTTCCGCTTTTCACAACACAT
>OIXH01003265.1_pt1 | contig 14704 bp, 12 predicted proteins | sample 1587741 | NCBI WGS metagenome assembly OIXH01 (sample SAMEA3888916, study PRJEB22519) | human gut metagenome | biome: human gut; feature: human-associated habitat; material: faeces | place: Denmark | collected 2011 | reverse complement strand
GCGTCTGGGCTATTATGAAAAAATTTATCGAGTAAATATTACTAATTACCTCTGTTCATTTGATATATTTATTGTAACAATAATATATGAACAAATTATGAACGATTGTTAAACTTTTTGAAATTTAGTGTAAAATCTAATGATGTTTTGTGTAAAATAACGAAAAAGTTGAACAAAGTAACAATTTGGGTTATAATGTCGATATAAAAAAAGAGTAGGATAACACGGATGTTTCAGCAATAAATTTCAAAGGAGTGATTGATATGGCAACAATTGGAGCATATGATTCTTCTTCGCTCGGAATTTTATTTTCCGGTATGAACAGCACAAAGCAGAGCAGCACAACAAGCCTGTTTGGTGGTGGCAGTGATTTACTTGGAATCAATTACAGCGATTATGCAACGATTCAGAGCGGAAGCTACGGAAAACTGCTTCGTGCATATTATGGAAAGGATGCAAGCTCTGAGGTAACATCAGCAGTAAAAATTAACACTTCCATTGCAAAAGATGACAGCAAGACATTAGCGCGTATTGAGAGTGCCGCAGAAGAGATAAATAAGTCTGCACAGAGTCTTTTGGAAACAGGTGATAAGTCTGTATTTAAGGAAGTAACGACCACAAAGGAAGATGGCACGACTGAAACCGGCTATGATAAAGATGCCATTTATAAAGCAGTAAAGAGTTTTACGGACGATTACAACAACCTTTTAACGCAGTCAAAGGATTCTAATACGAAGAGTATTGCGCGCAATGTAAAGATGATGGTCACAGAGACAACAGCCTACGAGAAACGTTTGGCGGAAGCAGGAATCACAGTAGGAACCGACTCCAAACTTTCTATTGATGAAGAGACCTTCAAAAAAGCCGATATGTCCAAGGTGATGAGCCTGTTTCAGGAGAAAGGTTCTTATGGTTATCAGACTGCGCTCCGGGCATCTATGGTGGAGAGTGCCGCTAAAGTGGAGAGTGCAAAGTCAAATACCTATTCCGGAAATGGAACATACACATATAATTATACAACAGGGGAAATCTATAATTCCTACATGTAAACTAGGACTTGCGAAAATCTATAAAATATGTGATGATAAGAGAAACTCCGTGGAAGGGTTTCTCTTTTTATCTTATAGGAATTTCCTTTGGAACTTCCTATAAGATAAAAGCAAGCTTGCTAATATGCGCAGCTCGTGGAGAAGAAAATAGCTGCTATGCAGCACCACTCGCGCGCGAAAGTGTGCGACGGGCGCACACTTTTGATCAATTCATAGGAAATATTGTGTCACATGAAGGTGTGAAAAGAAAGGTTCATTGAGATATGGCAGGAAAAAAAGTTGTAGTTGGAATGTCAGGCGGCGTGGATTCCTCTGTCGCAGCGTTTCTGTTAAAGGAACAGGGATATGATGTGATTGGGGTCACGATGCAGATTTGGCAGGATGAGGATGAGTTTACACAGGAAAGGAATGGAGGCTGCTGTGGCTTAAGTGCAGTAGAGGATGCCAGAAGAGTCGCAGAGCGGCTTGAAATTCCGTACTATGTGATGAATTTTAAACGAGAATTTAAGGCGGATGTCATGGATTATTTTGTGGCAGAGTATTTAAAGGGAAGAACACCAAATCCGTGTATTGCGTGCAACCGCTATGTGAAATGGGAGGCATTGTTACAGCGCAGCCTTGAAATTGGTGCGGATTATATTGCGACCGGACATTATGCGAGAATCGAGAAGCTTCCAAACGGAAGATACGCAATCAAAAATTCTGTTACTGCGCAGAAGGACCAGACCTATGCGCTGTTTAATCTGACGCAGGAACAGCTTGCGCACACGCTGATGCCGGTAGGCGATTATACGAAAGATCAGATTCGGGCGATTGCAGAGAAAATCGGGCTGATGGTAGCACACAAGAAGGACAGCCAGGAAATCTGCTTTATCCCGGATGACGATTATGCCGGATTTATTGACCGGGAATGCGGAAAAGAAGTACCGCCGCCTGGAAATTTTGTGTCGGTGACCGGGGAGATTTTAGGACAGCATAAGGGAATTACCCACTATACGGTAGGACAGCGCAAGGGACTAGGGATAGCGCTTGGACACCCGGTATTTGTAACGGAGATACGCCCGGAGACAAATGAAGTTGTCCTTGGAGAAAATGAGGATGTATACACGAACCGGCTGTACGCAGACCATCTCAATTTTATGTCACTGCCGGATATCAGGGAGGAAGTTGTCTTAAAGGCAAAAATCCGCTATTCCCACAGTGGCAGTCTGTGCCGTGTGAAACGGACCGGGGAGGATGAAATCTGCTGTGAATTTTTAGAGCCGGTGCGTGCAGTGACACCGGGGCAGGCAGTTGTGCTTTATGATGGAGATTATGTGGCAGGCGGGGGAATCATCGTCCGTTAAAATAACAGGAGAGGAAACAGTACAATATGACAAGAGAAGCGTTTCGAAAACGATTAGAGGAAGGTCCTGTATTTTTGGACGGTGCGACAGGGACAAATCTGCAAAAGGCGGGCATGCCGGTTGGCGTCTGCCCGGAACAATGGATTTTGGAACATCCACAGGTGATGCTTGACTTACAGAAGGCATATGTAAAAGCGGGTACGGATATTTTGTATGCCCCTACTTTTACGGCAAACCGTAAAAAGCTTGAAGAGTATGGGCTTTCTGACCGGTTAGAGGAAATGAACCGCAAGCTTATGGCAATATCGAAGGAAGCGGCAGGGGAGAAGGCGCTGGTTGCGGCAGATTTGACAATGACCGGACAGCAGTTATATCCGCTTGGCGATATGATGTTTGAGGAGCTTGTGGAGATTTATAAGGAACAGGCGCGTGTTGTCGCAGATGCGGGAGCAGACCTGTTTGTCGTTGAGACGATGATGAGCTTGCAGGAGTGCCGTGCGGCATTAATTGCGATTCGGGAAGTCTGTGACCTTCCGGTAATGATTTCTCTTACCTATAATGAGGACGGAAGAACGCTGTACGGAACTGAACCAAAAACTGCAACTATAGTATTACAGAGCCTAGGCGTAGACGTTATCGGAATCAATTGCTCTACCGGACCAGAGGCGATGGTGGCGCCGGTAGCGGAGATGGCAGAGTATGCGACGATTCCGATTCTTGCAAAGCCGAATGCCGGGATGCCGGAGCTGATAGACGGCGAGACGGTTTATCGTACGACACCGGAAGAATTTGCAGCGGCAGGAAAAAAACTGTTTGCGGCAGGAGCCACAATACTTGGCGGCTGCTGTGGTACGACACCGGAACATATCCGTGCACTGGCAGAGACGGTAAGTGCCGCCTACAAGAGCGGAGAGACGGCACTGCGCAGACCGCTTGCGGTTTCACGGAGAATTGTTACCTCCGAGCGAAAGAGCGTGGAAATCACCTTAGATGGCAACTTTATGGTGGTGGGCGAGCGCATTAACCCTACCGGAAAAAAGAAATTGCAGGCGGAGCTTCGGGAGGGAAGTCTTAATCTGGTCCGCACAATGGCGCGTGAACAGGAAGAAAACGGTGCCCGGATTCTCGATATCAACATGGGAATGAACGGAATTGATGAAAAGGAAATGATAATAAACACCATTTATGAGGTGACATCGACCGTGGACTGCCCACTCTGCATTGATTCCAGTCATGTGGATATTATTGAGGCGGCACTGCGCATCTACCCGGGACGCGCGCTGATTAATTCGATTTCCATGGAAGCAGAAAAAATGGAGCCTTTGTTAAAGCTGGCAAAAAAATACGGAGCAATGTTTATTCTTCTGCCACTTTCCGATGAGGGACTTCCAAAGGATTCCGGGGAAAAACATGGAATCATAAGAAAAGTGATGGCGCGGGCAGAAGAGCTTGGACTTTCCAAGGAAGATATTGTGGTCGACGGGCTGGTTGCCACCGTCGGGGCAAATCCGAAGGCTGCCATTGAATGTTTTGAAACGATTGCGTATTGCAGAAAGGAACTGGGACTTCCGACCATCTGTGGGTTGTCGAATATTTCCTTTGGACTGCCGGAAAGAATTTATGTGAATACGGCATTTCTTACGATGGCGATTGCAAATGGCCTTACGATGGCAATTGCAAACCCGTCGCAGGAGCTTTTGATGAATGCGGCATTTGCATCTGATTTGCTTTTGAATAAAGAACAGAGTGATATCCGTTACATTGAGCGGATGAATTTTCTTGCAGAGAAATATGCCGGGATGGAGCGTGTGATGGCTCCGGTTGCCGCTGCAGCAAAGGGCACCGCCACATCCGATGCAGAGCAGAAAGCAGCAGATGCGGACAAAAGCCCGGTGTTTGAGGCGGTTTTAAAGGGAAATAAAGGAACAATTCTCGATGAGGTAAAAAAGGTTCTTGCTGACGGAGAAAAGCCGGATGCGATTATCAACGGACATCTGATTCCGGCAATTAACCGGGTGGGAGAATTGTTCGACCAGAAGAAATATTTCCTGCCACAGCTTATCTCTTCTGCCAATACGATGAAGCTTGCGATTGAGTACCTAGAACCGATGTTAGAGCGCACAGAAGGTGAGGAGAAGGCAACGATTGTGGTTGCGACAGTGGAGGGAGACATCCACGACATTGGAAAAAATCTTGTCGTTCTGATGCTCAAAAATTACGGTTACCGTGTGCTTGATCTTGGAAAAGATGTTCCGGCAGATACGATTGTGGAAACCGCGCTTGCAGAGCATGCCAGCGTTATCGGGCTGTCTGCGCTTATGACCACAACGATGATGCGCATGAAAGATGTAGTAGAACTGGCAAAAGAAAGAGGCTGTACCGCAAAAATCGTGATTGGAGGAGCAGCCATCAATGAAAGCTTTGCCGATGAAATCGGTGCGGATGGCTACTCCAAGGATGCGGCAGACTGTGTGAAATTAGTAGAGCGGCTGTTAGCGTAAAGGAAACGGAGAATTAGTCCGATTCCTCCACCTGTTTGGCATTTGGGTAGATGCGGTTCATGCGCGCGTCATCAAAGCGTGTGTCAAGCATCTGCTCAAGCTCGTTTGCAGCCGGAATCCCACGGGTTCTTGCATCATAGCGTGACAGTGCAAGGGTGGAGACACTCATATTGATAAGCATGAACACAATCAGAATCCAGATGACAGGAACGCCGATTTTGCGTGGAATTTTTTCAATCAGGGCAGAAAAATGCGGGTAGAGGAGCTTAAACCATACAACCGCTGCAATGCCCCAGAAAAAGCAGTAGAGCAGGTTGATTCTGCCGCCGAGATTTAGAGGAATGGCGCTGTAATCCCAGAAAACCGTGCCAAAGACAATCTCGGTAAAGACGCTGCACAGGTATTCATAGGCACCGCCGAGGAAGGTTCCGGTTAAGAATAAAAAGCGGTCAGAACGGTCCTTATATTTGTATAGCAGGGCAGTGACAGCCGCAATGGCAAGTCCCCAGACGATACTGAACGGCCCCCAGACAACGCTGCTGCGGCTCATCCAGATGCCCATTGTGAGGCGGCAGAAGAGGGTTTCTGTCAAATCGCCGAGGAAAGCGCCGATAAAAAACAGTGTCACAATTTTATAAAAACTGCATCCATAGCCGAAAATTTCTTTGTTTTTAGAAGAAATTTCGGCTTTTTTGGTGTGTGGGTATGCCTTCTGGATACGGCGGTCAATGTGCCGGTAAATCCATCTTCCCAGGCGGCTGCTGATTTGGGTCAGCCACGCGTCTGCCATTTCCCAGCGTTCTCTCTTTTTTACCAGATTTGATAATAAAACTATGGTTGCAGTGATATCTACCGCAAGAATTCCGACTGCGATAAGAATCAGAATTTTTGCAACAAGGGAAGGAAGAAGCATCAGTGGAACAAAGATGAGGCGGTTTCCACAGGTGACCATGACATATCCGAGCACGCCCCAGAGAAGGGAAGCGGCAAGGCAGACATAGCCGTCTAAGTTGAAACTGCGGTCGGAATAGTCCCACCAGCGCTCATGCCAGAATCGCTCGATTAAGTGCCCGGCAATCCACTCCGTCACAGTGGCGACAATTACACTTCCGAGAAAGAGCCAGAAGCCGGTCAGTTCGGAAAGACCTACGGAAATGAAAACGGCGGCGATACCATATAAAATACAGACGGGACCGTTGATAAAACCGCGGTTGACAAACTGCCTGCGCCGTATGGCGGCTGTGACAGTTTCAAGAATCCAGCCCAGAAACGAGTATACTAAAAAAATCCATAAGACCTGCCAAATTGTGTAATCCATCGTAATCTCCAATCTTGTGTGTGTTCTAATTCCTGTGTAAAATCATTACCTCTATCCTATCATGAGAGAGCAGAATCGGCAACTTTTTTAAATAGATGAAAAATATTCATTTTACAGGTGAAAACTACTCACATTTTCACTTTACATTTCAGGTATTGGGATTATAATAAAGAAAGTTGAAAAAAAGAAAATCAAGACATGAAAAAAATTAAACAGGTTATGGAAAAGAAGAGGAGAGTTTGAAAGATGAGCAGCGGACTTGAAATCAGATGGCATGGCAGAGGCGGTCAGGGCGCTAAGACAGCAGCATTACTGTTAGCAGATGTAGCATTTAAGACAGGACAGTATGTCCAGGGATTCCCGGAATACGGTCCGGAGCGTATGGGCGCACCGATTACCGCATACAACCGGATCAGCAGAGAACAAATCCGTGTTCATTCCAATATTTATACGCCGGATTTGGTCGTTGTAGTAGATGAGACATTGCTTCACTCGGTGGATGTAACCGCAGGATTGAAAGAAAACGGTGCGATTATCATCAATACTGCAAAGTCCAGAGAGGAAGTGCTTCCGCTCTTAAATGGTTACCGTGGAAGTATCTACACGGTGGATGGCAGAAAGATTTCGGTGGAAGCGCTGGGAAAGAATTTCCCGAATTCCCCGATGCTTGCGGCCGCAGTTGCCGTCAGTGGTGTGATGCCGAAAAAAGAATTCATTTCGGAGATGCGTGCTTCCTATCAGCATAAATTTGCAAAGAAGCCGGAAGTGATTGAAGGAAATATGAAGGCACTTACCATGGCATATGATGCAGTGGAAGAGATGATGGCGAAAGACATGAGCTTAAGCGCCTAAATAAAATAAAGGAACGGAAATTAAGAGCATGAGAACAGATGTACATAAAATCAATGAACAGACGCCCCACCAGGAGCTGACCGAAGGACTTATGATGTTTGCCGGAGGCACATCCAAATATTTCAACACCGGAGAGTGGAGAACGAACACCCCGGTATTTCACAGCGAACTCTGCAAGCAGTGTCTGCTCTGCGCACCGGTCTGCCCGGATGGCAGTATTCCGGTAAAGGACAGCAAAAGACAGGAATTTGACTATGACCACTGCAAGGGCTGTGGAATCTGCGCAAATGTATGCCCGTTTGGCGCAATTGAGATGAAGGAGGGACGATAGAATGGCAATCAGAGACCGTATGTCAGGAAATGAGGCAGTTGCCTACGCAATCCGTCAGGTAAATCCGGATGTGATGCCGGCATTTCCGATTACCCCTTCCACAGAGATTCCGCAGATGGTATCGACTTATATTGCAAACGGTGAAATGGACACCGAGTTTATCCCGGTAGAGAGCGAACATTCTTCCATGAGTGCGGCAATCGGTGCAGAGGCAGCCGGTGCAAGAAGCCTTACGGCAACCTCTTCCGCAGGACTTGCGCTGATGTGGGAGGAGCTGCTGCTTGCAGCGTCCAACCGGATGCCAATTGCACTTACACTTGTAAACAGAACGCTTTCCGGTCCCATCAACATCAATTGTGACCACTCCGATGGTATGGGAGCGAGAGACACCGGATGGATTCAGATTTACGCGGAGAACAATCAGGAAGCCTATGACAATTTTATTCAGGCATATCCGATTGCAGAGCATGAGAATGTACATCTGCCGATTATGATTTGTCAGGATGGTTTTATCACCAGTCATGCGGTGGAAAACATCGAACTTTTAGAGGATAACACGGTAAAAGAATTTGTCGGGGAATACAGACCGGAGGAATTTCTGTTAAATCCGGGAAAACCGATTGCAGTAGGACCTTATTCCGTGACACATTATGCAATGGAAGCCAAGAAAAATCAGGAGATTGCGCTTGAGAACGCAAAGCAGGTGATTTTGGATGTGGCAAAGAAATTTGAGACGGTTTCCGGAAGAAGCTATGGGCTGTTTGAAGCATACCGCTTAGAGGATGCAGAGTATGTGATGCTGTTGATGGGTTCTGCGGTAGGAACCGCAAAACAGGCAGTTGATGAGCTTAGAAAAAAGGGAAAGAAAGTCGGTGTTTTAAAACTCCGCGTATTCCGTCCGTTTCCGGCAGAAGAGATTGCAGAAGTGCTGAAAAACTGCAAGGCAGTTGCCATTATGGACCGCTGTGAGAGTTATAACGGCAACGGAGGTCCACTTGGAAGTGAGGTAACAGCGGGACTGTTCCGCAGGAAGGTTTTCATTGAGGCGGTCAACTACATTTACGGACTGGCAGGCAGAGACTTTACGGTGGAGGATGCCGAAGGAATTTTTGCTGAACTTGAGGATGTAGCCAACAACGGAAAAGAAGCAGAACAATATCAGTACGTAGGATTACGTAAGTAGGAGGAACACTGTGAGCGATTATAGTTTGAAAGAAATGATGAATAAACCGGAGCGTCTTGCACCGGGACACCGTATGTGTGCCGGCTGTGGAGCAACGATTGCGGTACGTGCCGTACTCCGGGCGCTCCATGAGGGAGACCGTGCTGTAATCGGAAATGCGACCGGATGCTTAGAGGTTTCCTCTTTTATGTACCCGTATACAGCGTGGGAGGACAGCTACATCCACAATGCGTTTGAGAATGCAGGCGCGACCTTAAGCGGTGTTGAGACCGCATACCGTGCCCTGAAAAAAAGAGGCAGATTACCGGAGGATGAGACCTTTAAATTTATCACCTTTGGCGGTGACGGCGGAACTTATGATATCGGATTCCAGTCCTTATCCGGTGCGATGGAGCGCGGACATGATATGGTGTATGTGTGTTATGACAACGGTGCTTACATGAACACAGGAATCCAGCGTTCCTCTGCAACTCCGATGTATGCAGATACAACAACGACACCTGTAGGCAAAAAGTCTGTCGGAAAAATGCAAAACCGCAAAGACCTGGCATCTATCATTGCAGACCATGATGTTCCGTATGTGGCACAGACAACATTTACCAGTGATTTCAAGGATTTGCACCGCAAGGCGGAGAAGGCGATTTACACAGAGGGCGCATGCTTTTTGAATATTATGACTCCATGTCCGAGGGGCTGGCGTTATGATACCCCGGAAATCATGAAAATCTGTAAACTGGCAGTGGAAACCTGCTACTGGCCGATGTTTGAGGTAGACCATGGAAAGTGGAGCCTTTCCTATGAGCCAAAGAAAAAACTTCCGATTGAGGATTTCTTAAAGGCACAGGGAAGATTCAAACATCTGTTTAAGCCTGGAAATGAGGAGTTAATTGCGCAGTTCCAGGCGGAGGTAGACCGCAGGTGGGAAGATTTGCAGTTTAAATGCTCCAGAGCATAGATTAGAACGGAGAAAAAATATGACGTTACTGACTTATCAGGTTTTTAAGACAGTGGCTGATATCGGCAGTTTTCACAAGGCGGCAGACATATTAGGTCTGACGCCTTCTGCTATCAGTCACACAATATCTGCAATGGAGAGTGAGCTTGGATTTTCGGTGCTGACAAGAAGTAAGACAGGCATCACACTGACAAATTATGGGGAACATCTTCTGCCGTATGTCAATGCCGTGTTAAACAGTGATGAGAGCTTAAAGCAGGCAATCGCAGAATTCAACGGATTAAAACAGGGAAAGGTAAAGATAGGTGTTTTTTCCAGCGTATGTACCAACTGGCTGCCGGATATTCTTGATTCCTTCGGGAGTGCGTACCCGGAAATCCAGATAGAGGTATTTCAGGGAACCTACGACGATGTTACCTACTGGTTAAAAAACGGTGTTGTGGATTTGGGATTTCTGTCCGTGTCAAGTGCAAAGGACATTCCGATTGAACCGTTGTATAAAGACCCTCTGCTTTGTGTGCTCCCGAAAGGAACGCCAAAGAGCGGGCCGGCTGAATATATGGATATCGAGGAAATGAGAGGGCATCAGTTTGTAACACAGCGTGAGTGTACCGATGCGGATATCCAGAAGTTTCTAAAGGAAAATTCACTTTCGATTCAGTCCAATTATCATGTCGTGGATGATTTGTCGACGATTGCGCTCGTGGCAAACGGATTTGGAATCTGCCTGATGCCGGAGCTTGTCATGCGGGATATTCCCTATGAAGTGGACTGTTACAAAGTGCGCCCCGATGCGTGCCGTATCATCGGGATTGCTGCGATGAATCCCGGATTTATGGCACCTGCGGTGCGCACCATGTACAATCATATTTTAGAAAAATACAAAGAAGTTTAGTTCTTTGAAGTATCTTCGGTTGTCTCTGCTGCGGGAGCAGGTTTGCGGATATAAATCTTTTCCACACGGTTTTTGTCCATCTGCTCTACGCGCAGAAGCACATCATCATCTGTAATAATCACTTCGTTCTTTTCCGGTACGTGGTCAAGTAATCCAATCAGATAACCGCCGATGGTGTCGTAATCGTCGGAAGTGAAGTTCAAATCCAGTTCATCACAGAGGTCTTCCAGATTTGTGGAGCCAAGGACGAGATATTCGTGGTCGCTTAATGCCACAATCGGTTCATCCTCCTCTGCGTCATACTCATCGCGTAAATCACCGACGATTTCTTCCAATAAGTCTTCCATCGTAATCATACCTGCAGTTGTGCCGTATTCATCAAGTACAATGGCAAGCGCGGTAGAGGACTGGCGCATTTCGATAAACAGTTCCGCAATATTTTTGTGCTCGTATGTATAAAACGGCTTGCGCATGAATTCCCGGACGGAGAAATGCTCCTTATCCTGATGCACCAGAAGGTCTTTCATATTTAAAATACCGATGACATTGTCGGTGGTGTCTTCGTAAACCGGAAGACGGGTAAATTTCACTTCCTGGAAGACTTCGATTAAATGGTCGTAGCTGTCATTTGCATTGGCAAATACCATATCGATTCGAGGAACCATAATTTCCCTTGCCTGCGCATCTCTGAAATCGAACACGTTGTTAATCATTTCGTGTTCTTCGGATTCGATGACACCGGATTCTTTTCCAACATCCACAATCGTGCGGAGTTCTTCTTCTGTCATGGAGTCGTTCTTCTTGGAAGGGTCGACATGAAGTAAAAGTAAAACACCTAACGAAAGTTTATTCACAACAAAAATTACCGGAGTGAGAATTTTCATTAAAACCTCGATGGTGCCGGCAAATTTTAATGCAATGCGGTCTGCCTGCAGTGTTGCGGAGGTCTTCGGGGTTACTTCACCGAAAATTAAAATTAACAGGGTTAAGATACCTGTAGCGATACCAGCTCCCATATTTCCGATTAATTTGATGGCAAGTGTTGTTGCAAGGGAGGATGCGGACAAATTTACGATGTTGTTGCCGATTAAAATCGCACTGAGCATCTTGCCGGAGTCATCTGTGATGCGCAAAACACACAAAGCACGCTTGTCATGGTCGTCTTCGGCAAGTGTACGCATACGGATGCGGTTGCAGGTTGTAAGTGCGGTTTCTGCAGAGGAAAAGAATGCAGATAGAAGTAACAGTATGATTAAAATAAGTAGTTGGAATATGGCGCCTGCGTCCAAAATATGTTCACCTCAACTGATAATAATTTTCCGGCACCTTCTGGTGCCGGAATGAAAATAAGATTGATTCTATTATACTGATGGATGCCTTATTCGTCAATACTATAATTTGGAGCTTCTTTGGTGATGTGGATATCATGCGGATGGCTCTCACGTAAAGCAGCAGCGGAAATCTTTACGAACTTGCTCTTTTCCTTGAGATCCTCGATGGTCGGACATCCACAGTAACCCATACCGGAACGGATACCGCCGACTAACTGGAATACAGTGTCTTCGACATTGCCCTTGTATGCAACACGTCCTTCAACACCTTCCGGAACCAGTTTCTTGGCACCTTCCTGGAAGTAACGGTCCTTGCTTCCGTTTTCCATGGCAGCAAGAGAACCCATACCACGGTATACTTTGTATTTTCTTCCCTGATACAGCTCGAAGGTTCCGGGAGCTTCGTCACAGCCTGCAAAAATACTTCCCATCATGCAGACATTAGCACCGGCAGCAAGAGCCTTGGTCATATCTCCGGAATACTTGATACCGCCGTCTGCGATAATCGGGATGCCGGCCTCTTTTGCAGCAGCATAGCAGTCCATGATAGCGGTAATCTGCGGAACACCGATACCTGCTACGATACGTGTCGTACAGATGGATCCAGGTCCGATACCAACCTTGACAGCGTCAGCACCAGCAGCGATGAGGTCGCGGGTTGCGTCTCCGGTTGCCACGTTACCGGCGATGACCTGAAGATCCGGGTAAGCAGCTTTGATTTTCTTTACAGCCTCTAAGATGTTTCTGGAATGTCCGTGTGCGGAGTCAACGACAATGACATCAACGTGTGCATTGACGAGTGCCTCGACACGTTCCATCATATTTCCGGTAATGCCGACACCGGCGCCACAGAGAAGACGTCCCTGTGCATCCTTTGCGGAAAGCGGATATTTAATCTGTTTCTCGATATCCTTGATGGTGATAAGACCTTTCAGATGGAAATCCTTATCAACAATCGGAAGCTTTTCCTTTCTTGCCTTTGCAAGAATCTTCTTTGCTTCCTCTAAAGTAATGCCTTCCTCTGCGGTAATTAAGCCCTCGGAAGTCATGCTTTCTTTGATTTTCTTGGAAAAATCTGTCTCGAATTTTAAATCACGGTTGGTGATAATGCCGACTAATTTCCCGTTCTCACAGATCGGGACGCCGGAGATACGGAACTTGCGCATCAAATCCTCTGCATCCTGTAACGTATGGTCTGGAGAAAGAAAAAATGGGTCTGTAATAACACCGTTTTCGGAACGTTTTACCTTGTCTACTTCCTCTGCCTGTGCCTGAATTGACATATTTTTGTGGATGATTCCGATACCACCCTGTCTTGCCATTGCAATTGCCATGCGATGCTCCGTAACGGTATCCATAGCGGCACTCATCATAGGAATGTTTAAAACGACCTTCTTGGTAAGGTGGGTTGTCAGATCGATCATATTCGGTGTTACTTCAGAATACTGTGGAACTAATAACACATCATCAAAAGTAATACCATCGCCGATAATTGTTCCCATTTCATTTTCCTCGCTTTCTTCTCAAAATGTATCTGCATGTTGGAATTTTATATAGTTTCTGTATAATAGCAAAAAAAAATGACAATGTCAATGTGCTATAAGTCTGAATTTAAAGAAAATCGTCATTTATTAAGAAAACTAATAAAAAGTCAGAAAGAACCTTATATAAATTATGATTCACAAACAACGTAATCTGTGTTATGATTGCATCAGCTTTTAGGCGCGAAATACAATACAGAGAGGAGCCATAAAGATGGAATTTCGACCCTGTATCGACATCCATAACGGAAAAGTAAAACAGATTGTGGGCGGAAGCCTGACTGATGCCGGAAATCTGGCAGAAGAGAATTTTGTGGCGAAGCAGGATGCGGCATTTTATGCAAAACTATATAAAAGCCAGGGCATCCGCGGCGGACATGTGATTTCGTTGAACGCAAGAGACAGCGAATATTACGGGAAGACAAAGGAGCAGGCATTTGCAGCGCTTTCTTCTTATCCGGGCGGTCTTCAGGCAGGCGGCGGGATTACGGCAGAAAATGCGGCAGAGTATTTAGATGCCGGGGCGAGCCATGTGATTGTGACGTCCTATGTGTTTTCCGATGGAAGGATTCAGGAAAAGAATTTAGAGAGAATCTTTCAGGAAGTCGGAAAAGAGCATTTAGTGCTCGACCTAAGCTGTAGAAAGAAGGACGATGGCTATTATATTGTCACCGACCGCTGGCAGAAGTTTACGCAGGAACGCGTCACACCGCAGCTTTTGGACGAACTGGAGTCGTATTGTGATGAATACCTGATTCATGCGGTGGATGTAGAAGGAAAGGCGCAAGGGATTGAGGAAGCATTGGTGGAAATGCTTGGTGCCTGGAATGGACTGCCCGTTACCTATGCGGGAGGCGTCGGCAGTTTTGACGACCTTGCGAAACTTCGGATACTCGGAAACAACCATGTCAATGTAACAATCGGGAGCGCCCTTGACATATTCGGTGGACCGATGGCTTATGATAAAGTATTAGAATTTATAAAGAAGGAGTGAAAGACAGCCATGAGCAAATACACAAAGCAGGATATTATCCGAATGGTGGACGAGGAGGATGTGGAATTTATCCGTCTGCAATTCACCGATATGTTCGGAACACTCAAAAATGTCGCAATTACAGCGAGCCAGTTAGAAAAGGCACTTGACAACCTCTGTATGTTTGACGGTTCTTCGATTGAGGGATTCGTGCGAATCGAAGAATCCGATATGTATCTGTACCCGGATTTGGATACGTTTGTAGTGTTCCCGTGGAGACCACAGCAGGGAAAGGTAGCGCGCATTATCTGTGATGTCTATACCGCAGACAAAAAGCCGTTTGAGGGAGACCCGCGCTATGTTTTAAAGAAAGCGGTTGCGGATGCAAAAGAGATGGGCTACCGGTTTGATGTGGGACCGGAATGTGAG
>OIXH01003264.1_pt1 | contig 14704 bp, 15 predicted proteins | sample 1587741 | NCBI WGS metagenome assembly OIXH01 (sample SAMEA3888916, study PRJEB22519) | human gut metagenome | biome: human gut; feature: human-associated habitat; material: faeces | place: Denmark | collected 2011 | reverse complement strand
CAGCGGGAACAGCGGTAAAAGTGCATAGAACTTCGGAACGCCAGCTGCTGTTGTATCATCTTCCTGCGCAGATGCATCATTTTTATTGGCAACAAATCCATCTTTTTTATCAAAATACTTCTGTACCAGATAGTGAGTAACCGTTACAAGCGGGATAACAACTACCATGATCGGCACCTGATACTTAATGAAGTATGTCATTGGCTCTAAACCAGCCATCTCGGCAGCCATATTAGAGGCACCGGACGCCGGACCGAGGTCAAGACAGGCAGCAGATGCAATAACCGCAGCGGCTGACAGGTGACTGACACCTAATGCGATCAGAACCGGGTAAACGGTAGCCATTAACAAAACGCTGAGTCCAGCTGCACTCGGAACAAAAATATTAAGAAGCTGTCCAACTGTGTAAGTCAATGCAAGGACAATATACGGAGAACCAAGGTGTTTCAGCGGTTTCGTACAGATCTTTACCATAACATCACTCGCGCCTACATGGTTCATGAACATTGCATAGGCTCCGGCAGCCATGATGACCATTCCGGTAGCTCCTGCATCCTTTTGCAGCGTTGTACGCATCAATTCAAAAACATCAAATAACCAGAAACCTGTACTCTTCTCTACATCAGTTATGATGTTGTTGATTCCAAGAAACTGAGCACTAAGTAATAAAACGATACCGCCCCCCAAAAGAATTGCATGCGGTTTGTACTTTTTGAGTATCATGGCAGATACAAGAACCACTACAACCAATGTAATGGCGATAGATAAAAGCTGCATTTGTCTTCCTCCTGTGTAAAATGAATAATTAATATTTGTGGCTATTAAAAGACGTTTCTGTGTGTTGGAATTATATACTAAATCATAATAAAAATCAATAGTTTTTTAGTAAAAAGCACAACAATTGTCTCAAAATAGCTTTTAATAATTATACGCTGACTTCAAGCTTCAATTTTCTGTGTAAAAATAAACCGGGAGATGGCAATTCTTAGATTGGACTTTTTAAAATGGCTATGATAAACTGTTACCAGTATATGTTTCGGATTTTTATGGGGATCAAGAGGTTATGGTGAACCGTAACTATTTGTACAAGCGCTTTAAATATATAACTTGACAAAACAAGAAGCGCTGGCAGCGAAAGGACTAAAAAATGAAAATAGCGTTACTATCAACGTCGTATCTGGAATCTTTTTATAAAAAAGAGCTGAAGGAACTTGACCTCGCAGATATTATTGATGTTTATGTGTACTATACATATGAACATGTTGTGGATCTATATCGTCAGATCTCCGAACAGTACGATGGAATTCTGGCCGGAGGAACCGCCCCGATGCGGATCATTCAGAAAGCCTACCCGAAGCACAAACCAATGCGAAACATCGAATGTGGTATCAGTAATTTCTACCGCGAAATTACCAGAGTCATTTTCGAATATCAGGATTTTACACTGCAGTATGGATACTTTGATTTCTGTGATGTTATGTGCCCGGATAACGCAAAAAGTCTGATTGAAAAAATGAAGCAGGGAAAATTTGAGGAATGGTTTGAAAAGAATCAGGAGTTTATAAATCAGGTGCCGCCCAATGAAATCTGGGATTCTCTGGAGGCAAAACGAAATAAGCACATTGAACTCTGGAAGAGCGGAACCGTTAAATACACGCTGTCCAGACGAAGCCTGATCGTGCCAGACCTTTTAAAGGCAGGTGTAAATTGCCGCTTTGTCAACTGTAATCAGGACGATATTTTAAAGAGCAGTGAGCTTCTGATGCATGACATCACGATCCAGAATCTGAAGAAAAACCGCCCTGCGGTGATCGATATCAAGCCTTATCCAAATACAGAAGAAAACAGGCAGAAAATCCAAAAGTGCCTGATGTCATACAGTAAAAAATATCTCTGTGACTTCCTGCAGGAAGATCAGGATGATTTTATTCAGGTGTTTACGAATCACCACTCCGTGGAGAAGCTTACCTGTGACTTTCAGACCTGCACGTTGAAAACGTATCTCGAGGAAAAATGTGATTTTCGCGTCAGTATCGGATACGGATTAGGAGAAAGTCTCCAGGATGCCGTTTCCAACAGCCTGTATGCATTAAAAGAATCCATGAATACAGTGGATTATAACAGTTATCTGATCAATGTGAAGAAAAACAAGATCGGTCTGTTTGGAGATGGAAGGCTGGTAGCTTTTTCAAGTGACGTTTCCCCTCAGATTTTGAATCTGGCCGAAGAAACAGGGTTATCTACCCTGACCATTCAGAAAATTTTAAAAGCTAAGGAAATATTAGGCGATACGGATTTTACTTCCCAGGATCTGGCTGATATTCTCCATATCACACTTCGAAGCGCCAATCGAATGTTGGATAACATGGTGCGTTATCATATGGCCGCCCTCTTATACCATCGTCAGAAAGGAACAAAGGGAAGACCACAGAAAGTATATCGGATAATCCATGAATAGCTGCACCCGGGCAACCTGTTGCAAAACATATTGTAACTATTCAGTACCTTCATAGTTACACGCAAAAATCCATTCCAGATCAGCTTCGCTGATGGGATTTTTGCCTTCCAGCCTATGTTTTCTTACGGTCAGCGCAGCAAGTGCGCAGACCTACTGAACAGTTACAACATATTACATAAATCAAACATAACAGGAGGACTTTTCAATGAATGAGATCATGAACAACATACTGACAAGAAGAAGCATCCGGAAATTCACTGATGCACCTGTGTCCAAAGAGATCCTGGATGATCTGGTGCAGGCTGCGCTCCATGCGCCGAGCGGCTGTGGAAAGCAGACCTGGAAGTTTACAGTTATCACAAATAAAACAGCGATCAGGCGGCTGGCAGACGCGATCGGGACGACCTTAGACCGCCCCGGCTACAACATGTACTGCCCAACAGCAATCATCATGCCCTCGAACCTCCGTGACAGCATCTGGGGAAAAGAGGATGATGCCTGCGCCCTTGAAAACATTTTTCTGGCTGCCCACTCCTACGGTGTCGGTTCCGTATGGATCAACCAGCTCCAGAATATCTGCGATACTCCGGCGATCCGTGACATCTTAAATGATTTTGGTGTTCCGGCCGATCATGTAGTCTATGGGATGGCTGCTTTAGGCTATCCGGATCCGGATACTGTGATCCAGCCGAAAGAGCGGATCGGAAAAGTTGCCTATATCGAATAATCAAAAACTTTCCGGCGCCGCTGTTCACCGCGGCGCCAGTCTTTATACACATCCAGTTACAGACACAAAAATACCTGGTCAGAGTGAAGTGATCCATCTCTGCCAGGTATTTTTATCCGGATCTTTGTGCTGATCTACTCTACGTACCCCGCATTCCAGAAGTAGAGTCCGCTGTAATTATTTAAGCCTTTCACATGATCATTCCATGCATAATTCGCAATATAATGGCCAAAATTGATGACTGCCAGATAATCCCAGGAATACTCCTGAACTTTCTCCCAGGCCGCCTTCGCGTCATCCATATTTGTGGAGGTATTCATGTCATGTGACATACTCCCTCCACTTAGCTAACACTTAAAGTGGGGGCTTCTCGTTCGATTGCCCTATTGGGCAAAGCATAGGCGAGCTATCCCCGTGTGTCCCACGGTTCTGTTATTACGAGCGGGACTGTTTCGTATCTACGCAGTCCCGAACAAAATCTACGTTTTGGGCGGAAATCAGGAAATTTTTCTTTCTGTATCAAGTTCAACTCCCGATATTCTCAAGCCTTCCCTGCATATATTGATAGCTGCATTCTCATCACGGTTCATCTGATTTCCACAGGTGCAGCTATAGATACGGTCTTCCAGTTTCAGTTCCTTTTTGAGTTTTCCGCAGCAGCTGCAGATTTTTGAACTGGGATACCACTTATCGATACGAACCAGTTTCTTACCGGCACGTTCTAATTTGTAGGAAAGAAAATCAGTAAACATTCCCCATCCATTATCATGAACACTCGTTCCAAACCTTGAATCCTGGCTCATTTCTTTCATATTCAAAGATTCTATGCACACAAGATCATAAAAATTGGTTATCTTTCTGGATTCCTTGTGCAGATAATCTTTCCGCTGACGTGCGATATGAGCATGGAGTCTGTCTATTTTCTTTTTCTGTTTCATGTAACGGCTGCTCCCCTTTTTACAATGACTCAGCCTGCGCTGCTCCCTTGCAAGTTTTTCCTTGGATTTTCGGAAAAAATGAGGATAATCTGCATGAGTTCCATTGGAATCTACATACAATTCGCTCATGGAAAAATCAAGTCCGATTGCGGTTTTTACTGGCCTGATTTCATGTTCCGGTTCTTCTGCCGCATACAGTAATGATACATAATACTTGTCATCTGCTTCCTGGCTGACGGTGACCCCCTTCAATATGTAACGATCATCGATACTCCGATGCTGTTTTATGCGGATCCAACCTGCTTTCGGAAGTTTCAGTTTACCATTCTGCAAAGTAATATTTCCATTTACGCAGTTTGTCGTATAACTTCTTACCGGATTCTTTTTTGACTTGAACTTCGGAAAACCAACCGAAGAATCCCGAAAGAAGTTCCTGTAGGCTGTCTGCAGATGCAGCTGTGCATTACACAATGCCAGACTGTCTACCTCCTTCAGCCACGGAAACTCTGCCTTATATTTTGCAGGCGTAACCTTTAATACTTTTCCGGTTTTCTCATAATATTCGTTCTTTTCTGCCAGCATCCGGTTATACACGAAACGTACACAGCCAAATGTTTTTACAAATAATTCTTTTTGAGATTTATTCGGGTAAATCCGAAAGCGGTACACGATGTTCACTCTTATTTTCTCCCTGCGTTTCTATGTACTGGCGGATAACCTCAATGGGTGCACCACCAGCACTTAACAGACAAAAACTCTGGCTCCAGAACATTTCTTTCCAAAGCTTCTGCCGAATCTCCGGATACTCTTTTTTTATCAATCGGCTGCTTGCGCTTTTATACGCATTAATAAATTTGCTGAGTTCCGATTTTGGATGGGCCCGGAACATGATATGAACATGATCCCGATCATGATTCCATTCCTCTAATGTAACATGATACTTCGGAGCGATATATTCAAAAATCTCCCGTGCACGCTCAGAAACAGGATCCGTCAGTATCTTTTTTCGGTATTTTATAACCAGAATCAAATGATAATAGAGTAGAAATACTGAATGCGCATTACTGTCCAATTTTCTCATAAAATCAGCCTTTCCTTTTACTTTCGACTGATTATATTATAACACAGGAACACTTGTTTGTCTATGTCTTTCAGAACATTCGTTCTTCTGCGTTTGTTTTCATTTATGTGCACAGATATGTGCAGTTTTAAGATGCCAGATATTGCATGATTTTCCCAAAAGGCAATTCATCTCACCACCTAAAGAGGATGGGAGAATTCTTGCAAAGTGTTGTTAAAAGACTCTGCAGGGTCTCATCATCGTTCCAGCCCGCGTAATTCGGTCCAAAATAAAGCTTTAAGGACGGAATCGGAACCTATGAAAATGTGCAGATATATATGTCATAGGCTGTCGGATCTGTGCTCTGTGCCTGAAGTGTCGGCCAGTCAACGATATTTAATTCTACCGGAATTCCGACCTCCTCAAGTTCCGCCTGCATTGCGACTGCCATGTAATCCATCTTGTTCAAAGTAGCCGCTGTCAGCTTCAGCGGAGTTCCGTCGTATCCATTTTCCTTCAGAATTTCCTTTGCCTTCTCAGGATCATGGACGTTGTATTCCTCTGAACCGGCATCTGTATACCAGAATGGCTGTGCCTCATCCATATAACAGAAGCCCGTCACATAACCGTTTGTTCCGTATGTAGCTGCCATGACTTCCTCATAGTCAAGGGCATAACTGACTGCCTGACGGAACCATTTGTTCGCGCACAGGCCTTCTTTGTGGTTAATGATCGGCGCAATGGTTCCCTGCTGTGTGGAATAAACGGTGACACCGTCAAGATCGGAGATCCGCTCCACATCGTCCGACGGAAGGTTATAAATAACATCGTACTGACCGGATTCCAGTCCCGCATTTCTTGTGTTTGATTCCGGAACGATCCAGAAAATGATCGTTTTCGACGATGCCGCTTTATAGCCGGACCAGCCATCCATCGGTTCTCCTTCCGTTCCATACGGCACATAATCATCAAATCGCTCCAGCTTTACATACTGATCCTGCGGCCACCTGTAACAATCTGTATCTTCGCGCAAGTCTATATCATTGGCACGTTAGTGCCTCTTTGTGTAATAGAGAATTCCCTATTACACAAAAAACAGATGCCCTTTACAGAAGCATCCGTTTTCTCCCTTAATGAACCTGCATGGGATTTGGATCTATATAAACCTTCTACTGCAGATTCTTTTTATTCTCTTCTTCTTTATCCCGAAACCAGTTATCCAGCTTTGTCAGACCACGGATCAGAATCCTCTTCTCATCATCGTCAAATTCATCCATGATCGATGTGATCATTTCTTTATGAAATCTCGCATGATGAATAAACGCCTTCTTTCCTTTGTCCGAAAGCGATATATATACGACACGCCGGTCTTCTTCCCCGCGTTCTCTCTTCACATAGCCTTTTTTTACCAGACTGTTCATAGCGATCGTCAGAGTACCTACCGTGACAGAAAGTTCTTTTGCAATCGATGACATATTTTTCGGCGTTCCCATGCCAATGGCCTCGATCACATGCATATCATTATTTGTTATATCCTGAAATTCCTGAGTGATGATCGCTTTCTCCTCAATATCCATGATGTTGCGAAATAATCTCACCAGAATCTCATTCAGTTCCTTATAATCGTCCAACCGTGGAATCCTCTTTCTCTCTGAGTTATCCGGTATTCTCCGACACCCCGGATCTTTTGTCTTTTACTGGTTTATTATAACCTATTCCAACTGGTGGCACAACTGATTTCCTGGGGTTTCCAGACTTTTTGCGGGAAATTTCTACAATAAATTCGCGAGAAAAATACTGGCGGCGATTCCTGCTGCTGTTGCGACGAGCGCTCCCTGCAATGTCCATCGGGTCTTTCGGATATGCGCAGACATAAAATATACACTCATAGTATAGAACACCGTCTCCGTACACCCCATCATAATCGAAACCATATTTCCCACCAGTGAGTCCGGGCCATATTCTTTAAAAATGTCAAGGATCAGCCCCACGGCTGCTGAGCTGGATACGATCCTCACCAGAATGATCGGAATTACCGGAACCGGAATATGACAGAGTGCAGCAGGGAATTTCAGGAATTCTGATAATGCCTCCAGAATACCGGAAGCTCTCAGCACTCCCACCGCAGCCATCAATCCGATCAAAGTCGGAAGCACATCTGCCACTGTCCGCATTCCTTCTTTTGCGCCATCTAAAAAATCATCAAATACCGGTCGTTTTGCGAGAATTCCGGAACCGACGATATAAAATACTGTGAGAGGGACCATAAACTCTGATAGGAAGATCAATATATCCATATTTCTGTACCACGCGCGCCGTTTTCTCAGGTCTTTTTGATGTCAACACAAGATTTCGCAGAATCTCTTCTGCCTGTCAATGCCGTCCCGGAAACCACCGCGGTCTGCCTTTCCTTACTCGTAACTATCCAGTACCTTCATAGTTACAAGCAAAAATCCACTACAGATCGGATGCGCCGATGGGATTTTTGCCTTCCAGCTTATGTTTTCTTGCGGTCAGCACAGCAAGCGTGCAGACCTACTGAACAGTTATCTTTTTCTTTTCCATTCGTTTTTTATACGAATCGGTATTTTCGTCGGACTTGCTGAGCGTTTTTTACTTTGCCGTCTCTTCCTGGCTCTTATAAACAGCAATCGCGTCACTTATATTGGACGCTGCTCCGCTTCTCACGATATCCGCCAGCGCCTGCAGCTTCTCAGAAGTCATATAGCCTTTTCCTATATAGACCTCGTAGTTATCCGTAATAAACAGCGATTTCTCCTTCGCCGCTGTACGCGTACTGCGGAGTTTTTCCGACAAAGAAGCAAGATCATCCTCCATCCGGCCGATCTCTTCTTTATTGTTTGCCGTGATCTCGTCGGAGATGATCGTCCGCGTTACGGTATCGAAGGTCGTGAGGGCTTCTTTCTTCTTCCGGTTGATCTCAGCCACATCCTGGTCGAGCTGGGCGATCTCATCATCGAATTTCTGGAGATTGTAGATCGTCTCGTTCTTGTCCCGGCGGATCGTCTTCGCGATCACTTTCATCTCTTTTTTATTTGCACGGATCTTCGCACGGATGCCAAGTCCCTCTTTCAACACGTCCATGTAGCGCACCTTGGTCATATTTCCCACCGTCACATAGATTCCGCCGAAAACGAGGATCGCTGCCACATAAATTCCAACGAGATACATCGTCCGTCTCTCCGGAATCAGAAAATATGCACCGCACGGAATTGCAAGGAAACAGATCAGGATCGTCACAAGAAGCGCCAGGAAATCCTTAAATGTCCTCGTAAAGTAGAGTGCGTAGTAATAGTTTCCACGGCAGAAGCCCGGAACATGGTTTGCCTTAAATAAGGTCTTCATCTGATCCACAAGTTCTTTATTCTCCCGCACAAGTCCCCGGGTATCCTCCTCGATTCGTTCCTTGACGCCCTGGTTTTTTGCTTTTTCACGCTTCGCTTTTACTTTTTTAAGCCGCTCCTGAGCCTTTCCCAGCTCCGCGTCATAGCTTTTTGTGATCTCCTCTTTCCGCTGCTTCACCGTCTGACTGATGGTTTCTGTAACAGAACGCTGTTTTCCCTTAAGGGAACTCTCTAACTTTTTCTCGTCCGCTTCGAGCTGCTCCACCTCTGTATTCAGAGCTTCCAGTTCCTGTACTGCCTGTCCTGCGCTGGCAAAAAAAGCAGCATAATCTGTAATTGGCTGTCCCATCTTTTGTCCTCCTGGCTCTGTTTCAAGTATGTCATCAAAGTGTCCATATAGATATAGATTACTACAATTTTTCAGACGATACAAGGCATTTTGGGCAAAATGTTGTACCTTTACTTTCCGGAAAAAATCCGTTATACTGTTTTTCAAATCATGATCGTGAAAGCAATCGAATGGAGGATGTTTTTATGTTCCGGATCTGGGGAAAAATATGGAAAGATAACCATCTTGTGAGAGATATGGTAGCCTGCAATAATGACTATTCCATGTCAAGAACCGCCATGGTATTTCAGGCACTGGATGAGATCTGTCATGAATTTGACTTGAGCCAGCCGATCTGGCTCGACTCGAATATCCGCGACTTTCAGCTGCATGATAAGACGCGGTTTACGAAGGACAGTTTTATTGAATCGATCGATTTTGATTATCTGGAATTTCAGGTGATCGAGGAATAGGCTCCGGTTCATGCACCGTGCAAGAAGAGACCGGAACGAAAGCATGACAACCTTCCGGGAAATATACTCATCACCTGATGATCCTGCCACAAGCAATGTCTTCCCAATGATTAAAAATCAAAATAACAATAAAAATCAGCCCAACATCCTATCGTGTATTTCCTGTCTGGAGAACACCTGGATATCGGGCTGATTTTTATTTTCATCTCTATCTACGGCTGACTTTTTGCGAATGTTTTTTCTCTTTCTGCCATCTGCATACTTCGCCTCACAAGCCGCATAAAATATTCGTCCTTATAACTTATAATCTCTTGAGAAGCGCCTCTCTTGCCTCCTCATAGCCCGGTTTTCCAAGCAGGGCGAACATGTTCTTCTTGTAGCTCTCAACACCCGGCTGGTTAAACGGGTTGACACCAAGGATGTAGCCGCTGACGCCGCAGGCGAACTCGAAGAAGTAGAACAGCTGGCCAAGGCTGTAAGCGTCCTGAGCCGGGATCTTCACCATAAGGTTCGGCACGCTGCCGTCTGTGTGCGCGAGGATCGTTCCGTTCATGGCGCTCTTGTTTACAAAATCAACCGTCTTTCCTGCCATATAGTTCATACCATCTGTGTCGACATCCTCTTTCTGAAGGACGATCTCCGCCGGAGATTCTTCCACGTTCAGAACGGTCTCGAACATGATGCGTGCGCCGTCCTGGATAAACTGTCCCATGGAGTGGAGATCTGTTGTAAGGTCAACGGCTGCCGGGAAAATACCTCTCTGGTCTTTTCCTTCGCTCTCACCGAAGAGCTGTTTCCACCACTCAGATACATAATGAAGGCTCGGCTCGTAGTTTGCTACGATCTCCACCTGTTTTCCTTTTCTTAAAAGGATATTACGGACTGCGGCATATAAAAGTGCCGGGTTCTTCTCATACTCTGTCTCAAGAGCAACCTTTCTTGCGTCCGCTGCACCTGTCATCAGGGCATCGATATCTGCGCCGCTGACTGCGATCGGTAAAAGACCTACGGCTGTGAGCACGGAGAAACGTCCTCCAACGTCATCCGGAACAACGAAGCTCTCGTATCCCTCTTCGTTTGCCAGATTCTTTAAAGCTCCCTTTGCCTTGTCTGTGGTCGCGTAGATTCTCTTATTGGCCTCTTCCTTGCCATACTTCTTGATCAGCATTTCCTTAAATACACGGAAAGCGATCGCCGGTTCTGTCGTTGTACCGGACTTAGATATAATATTAATGGAGAAATCTTTTCCTTCCAGTACATCCTGAAGATCATGGATATATTTGCTGCTGATGCTGTTTCCTACGAAATAGATCTCAGGAGTTTTTCTCTTTCCCTTCGGCAGCACATTGTAGAAGCTGTGGGATAAAAACTCGATTGCAGCGCGGGCACCGAGGTAAGATCCGCCGATACCGATCACAAGAAGCACATCGGAATCTCCCTGAATCTTTTCTGCCGCTTTCTTGATCCTTGCAAACTCTTCTTTATCATAATCAACCGGGAGGTCGATCCATCCAAGATAGTCATTGCCTGCACCGGATTTTGCTGTCAGGACATCTTTCGCGCCCATAACGGTGCTCTTCATGTTTTTCATTTCCTCTTCGCTGATAAATCCGGCTGTCTTGGAATAATCAAATACGATTTCTTTACCCATAACCCTGTCTCCTTTTCTTGTGTGAGATTCACAATCTCTGTCCGTTATTATACCACTTCGTGAAACCCTTGACAATGCTTCGCATATCAAATCGGCAAATTCTCCATGGCACAAACTCTGCCATCATTACTGCATCATATAGAATTTTTATTTTGTAAAATTTCTGTCCATATACAGAATCTCCCACCATCTGCCAGAATTATTCTTTATGATTTTAACTCCTTAACTGCCACCTGCTTTTCAATTGATTTGCATTTCTATTTCGTTCAATGCCACTGTTCTATAATAGAACTGGTTTTTACGCTCCGTCGCTTTGTAATGCATGAAACAGCGTTTTCAGCATATCCAAATCCTCCGGTGAAATCGAATTCCGTATCAGGTCCAGCCTTTCTGAATTTTTCAGCATCTCACTGGGCTGTTCCCGGCTCGCAGCGATCTGCTTCAGACTCTCGCTCAGATGATTGATGCTCTGCGCAAGCTCCGTCTCACTTGTCGGGATTTTTCCTCCCACTCCTACACCTGCTTGTCCGATATCCCGGACATTTTGACCTGTGCTTTTATTATGATCGGCTTTTCCAACCGTTTTTTTCGCTGAACCATTCAGCTTATTCCCATTTACAGCCTGATCATCCTCATTTTCCCGGAATGCGGACATTTTTCCATCTATTCGCGACAGTCTCCCGGTCTCTTTGGCTCCCGTGAGACTTCCGCTCTCCATTCGGGCCGATTCATCACTTCCGTCCGAGGACTGCGTGTCCTTCTTTCTCCCAAGTACAGAAAAGCGACCGTTGAGTTTTTCCTTTCTCACCGTCTCCTGATTTCTTCCATATCCAGTACCATTGCTGCCTGAGAAATCTACGATATCGGAAGAACCCGCCGCTTTTTTGCGTTCCTGCCCGGCATAAGCGCTGTTATCCACATTTTTATAAAAATGCGGGGAGTTTTCCACATAATCAACTAAATGATCCGCAAGCTGTTTCCGTTTTGTCCCGGCGCTGATCCCATTGTCCACAAATGCAAGGAACAATCCGCCAAATACGCCTGCTGCACCGTAGAGTACAATATAGTAGTTGTCGCACCGGTACCAGTAAGCACTGAACGCTGCCGCGCCTCCTGCCATAAAGCAAAGAATCGTTGCCTGCACCGACAGGTTGTCCCACCTGTCGAGACTCATGTGCAGGAATCGGAATCCGTAGAGCTGTTTTTCTATGTACGCGTTCACATTTCGAATCCCATGGTTTATAAGGAACACATTTTCCATGCGCTGTTTTAGTGCCTTTAAATTCTTGTCTTTCGTAAGTGCCATATTTCCGGTTTCTTTGATCAATCTTTTGTAGAGGCCGCCTGTTACAAGTTTGCTGAGTGTCCCGAGCGCACAGATCGCCGTTAGAACATAGAGCATTCTCCCTGTCTGTAAAAATTCCAGCATAATCAGTTCCCCTTTCTTCGTCCAGATCATTCCAGATGATGCCACTAATTATAGCGAGTTAGAATCTTTTTGAGAAGGTTGAGAATAGCAGAATCGTTCGTCAAATAGAGACAAAAATCGCAGCTTAAGGCAATCTAACTTATTTTTTTCATATGGGCATAAAAAAATTGCAGGCCGTTGAACTATACGACACTGCAATTTTTCTTAGATTCTCTTCACAAGCGCAAGCATCAGATTTACAGAATGCTCAACCGCCTTTGCCTCAAACTCTCCGTAATCCATATGGGCGCTGTCATCTGCCTTGTCAGAAATTGCACGAACGATCAGATACGGAATCTTATTTAAGTATGCCGCCTGAGCAACTGCAGCTCCTTCCATCTCTGTGCAGTATGCATCAAAGGTATCATGGATCCAGGTCTTCTTTTCCTTGCTGTCGATAAACTGGTCACCGCTGGCAACGCGTCCCTTGAAGGTACTGATATCCGGGTTTGCCTCTTTACATGCCTCTTCCGCAAGCGCAAGAAGTCTCTCATCTGCCGGAAATTCCTTCACGCCAAGCTGCGGAATCTCACCTGCCGGATATCCAAAACCACCAGCGTCCACATCGTGCTGTACCGCAACGGTAGAAAGCACCAGATCACCGATATTGATCTCATTTCTTAAAGAACCTGCGATTCCTGTATTTACAATTCCATCAACCTGATAAAGATCCACAAGGATCTGGCTGCAGATACCTGCGTTTACCTTACCGATACCGGAACGAACGATGACAACGTCCTTTCCCTCCAGTTTTCCCTTGCAGAAATTCATTCCTGCCACTGTCTTCATTTCTGTCTCTGTCATTTTCGCGCGAAGCTTCTCAACTTCCACTTCCATTGCTCCGATAATACCAAGCATTTGAATTCCTCCGTATTGTATCCTATGATTTTAGCTTAATCTCAAATGTAACCGTTCGGCTGTCACTCTCAGGTACAGATCCTGTCTGAGTTCCAGACGCATTTTTACCGTCTTTATCGTTCTCATTATACGGGATATGGGGCGGAAGGTCAAATAAAAACCGACATTCCACAGCATACTTTCTCCAACCGTACTTCTCTTGACAATAATTCTCTGCTGCGGGTATAATAAGGATACTTTCAAACTGGTCGTAAGACCATATCTTTTTACAATCGGAGGTATTTTATATGGTATACAAAACACAGGGCACCTGCTCCAGAGAAATCCATTTTGACGTAGAGAACAACAAGCTCAAAAATGTAAGCTTCGTTGGCGGATGCAACGGAAACTTAAAAGGTATCGGTCTTCTCGTTGAGGGCATGGACATTGATGATGTGATCAAGAGAGTCGAAGGCGTAAGCTGCAACGGCCGCCCAACTTCATGTCCTGACCAGCTGGCAAGAGCATTAAAGCAGTATAAAGAGCAGCAGGCATAAATACAGGCAAATCTATCAACAGACATAAAAACAGCCCCACCGAGGTTGTGTTAATTTGGTGGGGCTGCTTCTTTCATTCAGTTTCTTTCATTCAGTTCTTTTCAATTTGTTGTATTTGTTCTGCCCGTTTTAGCTTTTATCAGAAGTATCCCCCCATGAATCATCTCCCTTTATCAAAATAGTGTTTATATTATTCGGCCGAAATAATATACGAAAGATTAAACTTCGTGGTCGGTGAGAAGTACACCGTTGGTTTCTGTAGCTTTGCCTTCCATGTCATCACCAATCTGAACAAGGTGCATTGCACGAGCGCGGTAATAACGATTGAGTTCACAACCCGTTACTGTAAATCCAATATGGTGCATTGGTAAAACCCCATCTTCTTCTTCCTCTTTACTTCTTTCAAAATCCCATTTACCAATTTGCTTCCAATCTTCACGATCCTCATCCCATTCATCTAGAAATACGGTCTGATAGATTGTATCAACTTCCTTATGTGCAAATGTTTCTACTGTAATATGTAATGTTCCATCTTCTCCATTAGTAATTTGCAATACTCCTGCTGATAGTCTAATCCCCCGCGCATTGTCCTCTGACTCAAGCACTGGGCTTTGTAATAAAACACTGGGCTCATGATACTCTAAAGAAGCATTACCTATCGGCTCTCCTGCATATACCATTTTGACCATCGCAAGCATCAATAAAACGGTACTGCACCATATTCTTTTTACTAATTTCATTTACATCTCTCCTTTTCATTTATTTACTAATACAAACGTAATCCAAAGAGAAATGTGACCATTTTTTAATAAAAAATTATATTTTTTAAAATTTTTTCGAAC
>OIXH01003262.1_pt1 | contig 14712 bp, 21 predicted proteins | sample 1587741 | NCBI WGS metagenome assembly OIXH01 (sample SAMEA3888916, study PRJEB22519) | human gut metagenome | biome: human gut; feature: human-associated habitat; material: faeces | place: Denmark | collected 2011 | reverse complement strand
ATGAGGAAACAGGGATTTTAGCGGGCCAATCCCGCACGGCTACCGCGCCCGTGTAGACCCCGACGCAGCCACTTAGTCGGGCGCAGAGCAACGGCGAATTCCGCCCTTCACACCTCGGGCGGGACGCACCCCCGGCGCGGCACATGAAGCCGGGGAAATTTGGAGATGAAGGCATGAAGGACGCTTACACCACGCAAGAACTGGTACAAATATTCGAGTTCGGCGCGCGCACATCCATACCCCGTCGCGCCCGTCGCGAAGGCTGGCAGTCGCGCCCGCGCGCCGGACGCGGCGGCGGTCATGAGTGGCTGGTGTCCTCCATGCCGGAAAAGACGCGCCTGACCCTAGCGGCGCGCGTCTGCACATCTCAACATCAGCCGGAACCGTGCCGCCTCTCTGCGGTGTCCGGCCTGGCCGCCTCCGCATCGCCACGAGCCGCCGAGCGCCCTGGAGCGCCTGACGCCCAAAAAGGCGGTGCGGGGGCGGCCACCACTTCCCTCCTCACCCTGAAAGGGGCGGCCAAAAAGCGCGCCGAGGCCCGCGCGGCGGTGGTGCTGGCGGCGCGGATGTTTACGGTAAACGCCCGCCTTGCCTATACCCGCGCGCTGGACGCCTTTGCGCGGCGCTACAATGCCGGTGAGATCAGCGTGGAGCCCTGGGTGCGCGAGGCATTGCCGCAGATCTGCCACAGCTCGCTGTTGCGCTGGGACGCGCGGGCGCGGAAGGAAGGCGCGGCCTCTCTGGCCGGAAATTACGGGCGGCACCGCAAGGGCAAAGGCATTATCGACAGCCAGGAGACGGTGGTGAACACCATCTTCGGTATGTTCGCGACATATCCGCACACGAGCGCCCAAGTCATTCTGGAACGCCTCCAGTCGCTCGTACACGAGGGCGTAGAGATTAAACTCCCCTCTTTGCGCAGGCTGCAAGCGTGGATTGCGGACTGGAAAGCACAGAATGAATCTCTGGTGCTCTTTGTAACGGCCCCGGACAAATGGAAGGGACGATACCAGTCGGCCACAGGTGACGCGTATGAACTTATCACAGAATACAACGAGCGTTGGGAATATGACGGCACTCCAGCGGACCTGCTGCTCAACGACGGCAAACGCTACACCATTGTGGGCATCATCAATGTTTACAGCCGCGAGCTGAAACTTGAAGTGGCCGAGCGCAGCACGGGGCGGACGGTGGCGAACCTGACGCGGCGCTGCCTGCTGGACTGGGGCGTGCCACGGTGGGCCGTGACGGACAACGGCAAGGAGTTTGTGGGCGCGTACATGCAGGGGGTCTTTCTTGACCTCGGCATCACCCCACTCATTTTGCCCCCCTTTCAGCCGCGCCTCAAGCCGGCCATCGAGCGCGTATTCCGCACCTTCAGCCATCATCTGCTGACGATCTGTCCCTGTTATGTGGGCCATAATGTGGCGACGCGCCAGGAAATCCGCGAGCGCGAGACCTTTGCCAAGCGCCTGATGAACCGCGGCAAAAGCGAAGAGCTGTCCATGGGCATCGGTCCGCAGGAGCTCCAGGGATTTTGCGACGAGTGGACGGACAACGTGTACCGCCACAAGCCGCACGGCGGCCTCAAGGGCAAGCTCAAGGGCATGACCCCCTGGGAGGTCCGGCAAGCGTGGGACGGCGAAGTGCGGCGCATCACGCCGGAGCAGGAGCGCGCGCTGGACGTGCTGCTCATGGACCGTGGTTGGCGGGAAATCACCAAGAAGGGCATCCGCTTTGACGGGCTGCACTTTGACCATGCGGCCCTCGGGGCGCACACAGGCCAGCGTGCCCAGGTGCGCGTCGATCCCACGGACCGGACCCATGCCTGGATATTCCGCGAGGATGATCAAGGGGGGCTGCAATACCTCTGTCAGGCTGTGGAGGTGACCGGCATGGGGCTTGAGGAGCGCATTCGGCTCGCAAAGGAAAAGAAGCGCGCCCAGATGACCCACATCACCAAAGAAAAACGTCTTCTGGACGCCGCTGCCGAGGCTACGGACGCCAGGAACGCCGCCCGGCATATCCTTGACATGCATCGGGGCAGAGCCCGCGCCATTGAGGCGGCCGTCGAGCCGTCCAGACATGAGGACGTGCCCTATGAAAGCCCGGCGCTCGCCTCGGCGGCCGAAGCCGCAAGTATTGTGAACAGGGTCGCGCCTGTGCATGGCGGGGCCACGGCCGATGCCGCGCGCGCCCTGGCCCGCGCCCGCCAGAACGAAGATGCCGTGAGCCATTGGCTGCCGAAGACACCGCAGGCGCAGTACAAATTCTATCGGGGCCTGAAGGCGAAGCAAGAGCGCGGCGGAGATATTCCGCCTGAACAGCGGGAATGGATGGAAATTTTTTCAGGCAGCAACATCTGCAAGGGCTTCGCCATGCTGGAACCCCTGCGTCAGGCCGTCAACGAATAATAAAACAGGACGCGCCCGCACACGTCATCGGACACGCCCTGTACAAAGGAGGTTTTTTAATGGTTGCAACACCCACAAATGTCAATCTGTCCGGCAAAGCGCCGCTGGCCAACGTGGGACTGACCCTGGGCGCGCTGAGCGGGGCCATGAAACGCCCGGCGCATCTGCCCGGCATTGTGGTGCTGTACGGGCCTTCCGGCCTGGGCAAATCCACGGCGGCCACCGTCGCCACAGTGCAGTTGCAAGCCTACTACGTGCAGGCCAAGTCCTCATGGACGCGCAAGGCCGTGTACCAGTCCATCCTCAAGGTCATGGGCATTGTACCCGCCAAGACCATCTACGAGATGGAAGAACAGGTGGCCGGGCAGCTCGCCGCCAGCCGCCGCCCGCTGATCGTGGATGAATGCGATCACCTGGTGGCCAAGGGCAGCATCGAGATTGTGCGGGACATCTACGAGGCCAGCGGCGCGGCCATCCTGCTGATCGGCGAGGAACATCTTCCCGCCAGCCTGTCCCGCTGGGAGCGCATCCACAACCGCGTGCTGGAATGGGTGCCCGCGCAATACGCGGACATGGACGACGCCCGCGCCCTGCGCGACCTCTATTGCGACCGCGTGATCGTGGCGGACGACCTGCTGGCGCATATCCACGAGGGCAGCAAGGGCGTGGCCCGGCGCATCTGCGTCAATCTGGAGCGGGCGCAGCAGGCCGGTCTGGAACTCGGCAAAAAGGAAATCGACCTCGCCGCCTGGGGCAAGCGTGACCTGTACACGGGCGATGCCCCGGTGAGGGCACGCTGATGGCCGCCCGGCGGAAAGCCCGCCTGGTTCCCGCAGGCAGGCTGACCACCAGGGAAAAGCTCTGGACGGCCATGCGCGAACTGAAACGCTTCACTGTGCCGGAACTGGCACGCGCCGCCGGAGTGGACCGCCATGCCTACAACGTCAGGGATTATCTTCTTGGCCTTGTCCGCGCGGGGATTCTCAGCGTGGAGCGCCCGGCCGGAAGGCCCGGAGAATGCTCCGTTTATGTCCTGTCGCGCGATCTGGGCGTGGATGCGCCCCGTGTGCGCCGGGACGGCAGCATGCCGTGGGAAAGCGCGCAGAGCCGCATGTGGAAGTCCATGAAAATTCTGCGCGTGTTCAGCGTGCGGGATCTGGTGGTGCATGCGGCCCTGCCGGACGCGCCCATAGCGCCCGGAGCGGCGCTCAGATATTGCCAGTGGCTTGCGCGCGGGGGCTATCTCACGCCTCTGCCCCGCGAAAAAGGCGATGTGGCCCGCTACCGCTTCGTACGTGACACCGGGGCCAAGGCCCCGCAGATCCTGAGCGTCAAACAACTCTTTGACGCCAATACCGGCGAAATCGTGGTCGGGCAGGACATCCAGAGCGCCCTGGACGACGCGGAAGGCGCGTCATGCTGAGGCAAGGCAATGTGGACAAGGCTCGCGCGGCCTGGGGCGCGAATTTGCCCGAATGGGTGCTGCGTCTGGCCGAGGCCTGCGACGCGCACGGCGTGCGCGGAACGGCGGCCAAGCTCAAGACAAGCCCGGCCCTGCTCAGTCTGGCTATCAACCATAAACACCATTCCAGTTACGGCTTTGTGGAGCAGCGCACGCGCGCCATGCTCATGGCTGAAATTCTGGAATGCCCGGCCCTGGGGCTGATCAGCGCGGCGCAGTGCCGCGAGGAACAGCAAAAACCGTTTACGTCCGTCAACCCTCTGGCCGTGGCTGTTTACCGGGCCTGCCGCAACGGCTGCCGCCACTACCTGCAAAAGGAGAAAAACCATGCTGCATGAGGAATTGCAAAGCATCCATACGACCTTGGGAAGCGTGCTGGGCAAACTGGACCCCGACAGTTCGGATCTGGTGCGCCAGTGTCGCCGGAATCTGGACGCCGCGGCGGAACAGGCAAAGGAACTGGAAAACCGGCTGATCCCGGACAGTGCGGTCCGGCTGATGGACCGCCCGCCGCTGAGCGCGGAGCAGGCCTCTGGCGGGTGCGCGTAATGGCCCGGCACAAGCCTGATCCCCTGATTGTGGCCGGTCTGGAGGAGGCCACGGCGGCCGTGGGCGAGATCGCCGCCCTGGACCGCAAGGTGCAGGCTATCGAGGCCGACATGCAGGCGGAAATCGACGCGGCCAAGGCTGCGGCCAGGGCACGGGCGGACGGCTTGCGGACGCGTCGCAAGGAGTTGGCCGACGCCGTGGGCGTGTTCGCCAAGCTGAATAAGGGCACGCTCTTCCGTGAGTCCCGGACCCTGGATCTGGGCTATGGCAAGATCGGCTTTCGGCTCTCCACACCCTCCATTGTGCTGGAGCGCGGCGTTACCGAGGCCATGAGCTTGGCCAAACTGCACGAGCTGGGGCTGACCGACGGCATCCGCGCCAGGGAAGAGCTGGCCAGGGACGTGCTGCTGGGTTGGCCGGACGAGCGTCTTGCCCTGGTGGGTGTCAGGCGTCAGCAGCGTGATACGTTCTTTATCGAATCCGCAAAGGAAAAACTGCCGGAGGAGGCGTGAGCGAATGCGACACACAGCGAGGATAGAGAACCACAAGAGCCAGGCCGGGCTTCTGGAGGCCTTGGCGAAGCAACTGGAAGGCATTGACCGTTTTTTCTTCATCGGCGCGCGGATAGACGCCGAAGGCAAGGTTGCTCCCATGTATTTTACCGGGCCGGGCATGGGGCCTGTCGGCGCGATGATCGGCGCTCTTACTCCAAAATTTGTCGAAGCGCTGGTTGAAATTGTTGAGGAAAAGCTCGCGGAGATGGAATCCTCCGCATCGCCCACAATCCATTAGGAGAACGTTATGAACAAGGTTGAATTGTTAAAGGAATGGCAGAAGGCGGCGGAAAAGAAAATCCCCGGCGGGCTGGGCCTGGGAAAGCACGACATCCTGCTGGAAACACTGTGCGACGTCATTGCCGCCGAACTGCTGGGCGGCGGGGAAGTCCCCCTGCCGGGTCTGGGCAGGCTGAAAGTCAAAAAGACTGTGACCCGCCAGGGCCGCAACCCCCGGACCGGCGAAGCGCTGACCATTCCGGCCCGGCGCAAGGCGGTGTTTACCGAGGGCAAGGATATCAGGGAGGCCCTCAATGCCCGGAGCTGACACCATAGACGATTATTTCGTGGCCGAGGAAGAGCAAGTTGAGGCGATAATTCCGAGACTTTGTCCAGTGTCCTGCCCCCATAAACGGGAGGAGCCTTACGTCAGCAAAGACCAGCTCAAGAAATCAGCTCCTACCCACCATTTTCACGGTTTCCATCACGGCTACTGGTGCGAGAAATACCGTTCGGTACTTGGCTCCCATACCTTGCAGCCATTCAGAATGATTATCGGCGATGGAAACCCGATGCTTGTGGTGATGAAAAGCCCGTTTTGCCCGGACACTCCCAAGAGTTAAGCGAAACCGCCCCAGCGCGGGGCGGTCTGCCGGACGTGGCGGTCCGGCACTATCTCTGCTGTCGGTATCCGTAAGGGCGGCTTTGCCGCCCAACGGCTACCGCGATGAGCAGCCAACGAGGATGACCATGAGCTGGCGCGACATTCCGGGTTTCCCCGGCTACCAGATCAATCGGCGCGGCATGGTGCGCAAGAACACCGGCTATGTGCTGTCCCGCAACGGCACGGGCTATAACCTCTGGCTGGACGGGCGCAGGCAATGGGTTTCCGGCCGCTCCCTGCGGGAAAAGGTGTTTCCTCCAGAAGGCGCGGCGGTATCTGCGGGGGGGGGCGTCATGAAGGCCCGGCCAATGCCCGCCGTTGAAAACGAATTTACGTCCCTTCCCGGCTATCCCGGCTTTGAGATCAACCGGGCGGGCGTGGTCCGCGACGCACAGGGCAATCCGCTGTTTCTTTACTCCAAGGGAGAGGAAAATGTCCCGTTTTACCGCCTTAATGGCCGCTCCCGCCGGGTCAACGGCCTGCTGTATGAAGCCTTCGGCCCCGGCGCTGCCGGCGACGCCGGTTGGCCGGAACCGGGCTTGAAACAGATGGCCGCCGCGCAAAAACCCCGCCCCGTACGCGAAGAGGTCAGCGCAGGCGCTCTGCGGCGTTGCCACGACTGCGGCCGCCCCACGGTCAATTATCGTTGTGAGGCCTGCTGGCGCAAGATGCGCGGCTACGGCCAGGAAGGCGCGGCGGAGCGCGCCAGCGGCACGCTCTGGGACGAATTTTAGGAGGGCTCCATGTCCGACAAGCGCAAAATCACCGCTTCCTGCCTGCTCAAGGTGAACGGCCGCGCCGTGCGCGTGCAGCTTTCCCCGGCTGTCATTTATGGCGGCCCGGAAGGCGCGTACCGCGTGCGCGTCAACCGGGTCTGGCGCAACGGCCATGACGGCAACCCCCTTTTTGTGGACCGGGCCGCCCTGGCCGCGCTGCTGGCCAACGCGCTCTGCGGTGTGTCTTTGCAGGACGCTCCCGCCCCGGATCTGCCCTGCGATGCGCGCGTATGCGTAAACATCTGGCGGGGAGAAGATGTTTACGACAAAGCCGATGGCTGGACGTACTCAGCGCCCATCCGCGCTGACGACGGCCAGTGGTACGTATTGGTCAGTGCCGGGGGCCGCCGCTTTTTCGCCAACTGCACGGACGTGCGCCTGCTGCCCGCTTCGGCCCAGCCGGGCGGCATCAGGCTGGGGGTGCGCTGATGGCCGCCCGCGTTATCAATTTCGCAACCGGCAGGGATCTGGAGCGCCCGGCTCCGGCCCCCGAGTCCGGGACCATACCTCCCGCCCAGCCCGTTCCGGCCGGAAGAAAACGCGGCACGGAAGCCGTCGAGCAGCGCAAGGCTCTGCTGGCGAAAATCCATGTGGCCAAGAAGCAGCTTGGCCTGACGGAAGAGGAATACCGCGCCCTGCTGGACGGCCATTTCGGCGCGGCCAGCGCCGCCGACCTGGGGCTGACCGATCTGAAGCGCTTGGTGCTGGTCATGGCCGACTATGGCTTCAAGCCCTCCAAAGGCCACGCCCGGCGCGGCGCAACGCGTATCTCTGCTGTCGCTATCCATAATGCGGCAGAGCCGCATAACGGCTACCGCAAAAAGACCATTCCGGCCACGCTGGAACAGGACGATCTGGGCCGGGAACCTCTGATGAAAAAGATTGAGGCGCAACTTGCCGAAAAGGGCCGCGCGGAAGGCACGGACATGCCCTGGGGCTACGCCGTGGCCATCCTCAAGCGCCAGTCCGGCGGCGTCACGCGCTGCTTTGAGCACGCCACGCCCGAGCAGTTGCGCGGGGTCATTGCCGCCCTGACCCGCGACGCCCGGAGAAACGGACGGAGGGCCTACTGATGGCCGCCGCCTGGATCAGCTACGGCGAACTGACGGGCCTGATCGGCCCAGATGCCGCCCTGACTCTCTGCCGGGCATACGGCGGCGTCGCCCTGTATATCCCTAAAAACATCAAGGCGGACAGTGAGCTGGCCCGCATCGTGGGCTTGGCGGCGTTGCGCGTTCTGGCCACGGTATATGGCGGCGAGGTGGTGACAGTGCCCAACCGCCGCAAGGCCGCTCCCCGCAAGGACAAGATTCTGGAAATGCTGGCAGCCGGAACCCCGGCGCGGGAAATTGCCCTGCGCCTTGACGTGACCCAGCGTTACGTTGAATATGTGGCGACAGTGGGCAGGCCCAAGGGGCGACAGGGCAGTCTGCTGGATATGGTATAGCTACGGAGGGGGGAATGGCCGAAAAGCGCTATCAGGTGTTTGTCAGTTCCACGTTTAAGGATTTGGAAAAAGAACGCTGGGAAGCGGTCAAAGCCCTTATGACTATGGACTGTATTGTCGCGGGCATGGAGTCCTTTCCCGCTGTGGATGAAGAACAGTTTGAGTACATAAAAGAAATTATTGACGATTGTGACTACTACTTGCTCATTCTGGGCGGTCGTTATGGGTCTCTTGCTCCTGACGGCATGGGCTATACAGAAAAAGAATATGACTATGCGCGCTCCAGAGATATTAAAGTCATTGCCCTGGTGCGGGAAGCGCCGGAATCTCTTCCGCCGGAAAAGAGAGAAACGGACGCGGCTCAACTTGACAGGTTTATAAAGTTCCGTGAAAAAGTCTGTGCGGACCGCCTTGTGTCTTTCTGGCGTGACGAACGGGATATTCAAAAAGATGTGGCTCTCGGCATGGCCAAGGCCATGAAGAAATTTCCTGCGATAGGATGGGTTCGTGCTAACTCTATTGCTTCTGAAGAGCTGTTACATGAAATTAACGAGTTAAGAAAAGAAAATAATACATTAAAAAATATATCAAAGAATGAAGAATTCACATGTATGGAAAAACTTAAGCAAAAATATTGTCTATATTTTAAAATTGGTGATGAAATAAGTGTTTTTTCTGTCGAAATAGATCTTTTTTGCATTTTTAGAGCGTTGATAACTAGGCTTATTGATGGAGTTTATTGTTCTACTTTTGAAAAAAAATTACACTTAATATTGTGTGATATTGTAGTTAAAACAAATGAAAATATAAAAGGGAATGAAATTATTATTGGTGAACATATAATTCAAAGCATAGTAAATGCTTTTATTTTGTTAAATTTGATACACAAAGTTAATATAGGAAATGCTATGGATGGAGAAATGCTGCTCAACTATAAATTGACTGAATTTGGTCGGAAAATTGCTTCTGAAATCTTTCTCAGCTGACCCCGAACCATATCGGGCTAAGCCCGCCCAACCTCCCGTGCCATACAGGTACGGGAGGTTTTTTTATGCCCGTTCTTTCCACAATTCCCACCCCGCCCCTGATCGCCCAGCTCAAGCGCCAAGAAGGCTTTAGGGCCGTACCTTATCTCTGTACGGCCAGGGCCTGCACCATCGGCTACGGCACCAACCTTCAGGCTCATCCGCAATACATCCCGTATCCCGATCTGGAGCTTGCGGCCCGTTCCGGCCGCCTGAAGGGCCTGCTCTTGCGCAACGCACTGCGGGCGCGCGGCATGCTCTGGAACGAGGAGCAGGCCGCGACAGCCCTGCATGAGGAAACGAACGCCTGCAAGCGGCAACTGGCGGCCCGCTGCCCGGAATTCGTGCGCCTGGCCGAGATCGGGGAAGTCCCCCGCGCCGAGGTCCTGCTGAATATGGCCTTCAACATGGGCGTGGACGGCCTGCTCAAGTTCAAGAACACCCTGGCCATGCTGCGCGCGGCCATTGAGGGTCACGCCTCCTATGCCCGCGTGGCCGACGGCATGCTCAATTCCCTGTGGGCCAAACAGGTCGGCCGCCGCGCCGATGAGCTGGCCCGCCAGATGCGTACGGGGGAATATGCATGAGCGACCGGATGGTGGGGCGCGAGCCCCGTGCCCGTTGTGACGAAGGAAGCTACGGGCATCGACCGCAGAGAGGCGCCCGCGCGGCCCTGGCCGATGCCCTGCAATGCCAGGACGGGGGCTGGTCCTGCATGCGGATTACCACCCTGCTGATCTGCGTGGTGGTGCTGGGTATGTGGGTGGCGTTCTGCTTCATCGAGGGCCGCTTTGTGCCCATCAGCTGGGAAATGGTGACGCTGGTGGCGGGCTCCCAGGGAGCCAAGGCCGCGCAACTGCGCTTTGAGCTGGGGCGCGGCGGTCTGGCCTCCTATGATCCCTCCGAGGGGGAGGGGTTGCGATGAGGGTATTTGTCCTGGTGCTGATCGGCGTACTGGTCATCGGCGGCGCTTTCGCCGTGCAGCACATGCGCCTCCAGCGGGCCGAATCCAGCATTGCCATGCTGGAAAAGGATCTGGCCGCCGCCCGCAAGGAGGCCGCCGCCTGGAAACTGACGGCGGACCAGGCCCGTGCCGGGCAGACCGCCCTGGCCGGACAAGCCCAGGCCTGTCTGGACCGTGAGGCGGCCGCCCAGGCCGACGCGGAGCAGTGGCAAATCATCCTGACGGAAATGCGAACCCGTGACCTCAGCGACGCGGAAAAAATAGGAGTGCCGGACGATGCGACGCGCCGCGCTTTATTTGAGTCTCTGGATCGCCCTCTGTAGCTGCGGCTGTTCCGGGCGACCCGCCCCGACGCCGGAACCGGCCCCGGTCATAGTTTACCCGGCCCGTTGCGCGCGCCCGGCGAAGCCTGACCTGCCCAGGCTGGCCGTCCTGTCGCTACTGGAAAGCCGGGAGGGCTATGCGCGGCTCATCGGGGAAGTCCGGCCCCGTTACGTCATCATTGAAAACGTGCGGGGCCTGCTCTCCCGCGGTATTGAGATCGTCCTGCAGGATCTGGCCGCGCTCGGGTACGATGCGGAATGGGAAGTGCTGCCTGCGGCCGCCTTTGGTGCCCCGCACCATCGGGAGCGGGTATTCATTGTTGCCTACCCCCACGGTCGCCTGTCTGACGGAGGACATCGGTTGCTGTCTCCGCTCCAGGGAAACCTGGGAAACGTCAACCAATCTCCGCAGCTATTTGATTGGTTGGGCCTGCGGATTGACCGGGCGCGCAAAGCGTCCGCCCTGGAAGCCTATCCCGGCCCCGTCCTTTATCGAGTGGATGATGGGCGTACCGAACGGCTGGACGGAACCGGACGGCCCCAGCCTGGTCACGCCCATAAAATCGGCCGGGTAGATACGGCCACAGCGCGGGCATGGGTGCCGCGCCTCAAAGCTCTGGGCAACGGCATAACCCCGCGGCAGTCCTATGCCGTCGCGGCCTGCATCCTTCAGGCCGAGGGCCTGCCCGTGCCGCCCAGGCCGTAATCCAAACATACTGAGGGCCACGCGCCCCTGCTCCGAGCCGCCAGACGGCCGTTTTGGAGCAGAGTCATGGTTATGGATTTTTCATCGGGCAACGTTACTCTGTTTCACGGGGATGCCTTGCGCGTGCTCACGACCCTGACGGACGCCAGTGTGGACGCGGTGCTGACTGATCCACCGTATTCCAGCGGCGGACAGTCCATGTCGGCCCGCCAGGCGGACCCGGCGCAGAAATATCAACAAAGCGGCACAAAGCGTCAGTATCCGCCCATGCTGGGCGATAACAAGGATCAGCGGAGCTGGATCTTGTGGTCCACGCTCTGGCTTTCGGAGTGCTGGCGTATCGCCCAGAACGGCGCGCCACTCATGGTGTTTACCGACTGGCGACAACTCCCGGCCCTGACGGATGCCGTGCAGGCGGCGGGCTGGGCCTGGCGCGGCATCGTGGCTTGGGACAAACGGAGCGCCCGGCCGCAAATCGGCAAATTTCGACAACAGTGTGAATATGTGGTTTTTGCCACCAAGGGGCGTTTTATCGCCCATACACGGGTCTGCCTGCCAGGCGTATACGCCTATACGGTCAATTCCGCGCAAAAAGTCCACCTCACCAGCAAGCCCGTGAAACTCATTATGGACCTGCTGGCCGTCACCAAACCGGGAGCCATTGTGCTTGACACCTTCATGGGCGGCGGCAGCGTAGGCGAGGGGTGTGTCAGGACAGGCCGCAAGTACATCGGCATTGAGCTTTCGTCAGACTACTACGCCATCAGCCGGGAGCGGCTTGAGAAAATTCGGGAGGAGCGCGAATAGGACTGGATATCCAGCGCAGAGTACGCCATGTCTGCGACCACGGAGGTTGTCATGTACAAAAGCATAAAGCCCGAATTAGACCTGAATGTGGATAGGGACTTTGGCGCGGTTCAGCTTTTCAGCAAGCAATTCTTGCTGGCGGTGGCCTCCGGCCAAGTGGATGCCAACGCGCTTTTGAGGGAGGAACTGGCCTCACGCGGCTACGATAAAGACGGCAACTGGATTGGATGCCGCTAACCCATCTGACAGCACTTTTACCCGCAAACAGGGCTGGGTTTTGGCCCCGCCCTGTTTGCTATCTTGATGTGCCAGTTTTGGCACGATATATCACAGGCAAAATTTTTCAAACTAAGCGTCATTTTGATTCAAACTAAGTGGCGCTTTACACTGTTTTTGCCATGCAATGACGGGCATACTTGCTGTTTCAATCCACGCCTCCGCACGGGAGGCGACGTCGCCATTGGAAGGAGAAACAGTATGGGTGAAAAGTTTCAATCCACGCCTCCGCACGGGAGGCGACCTTTGCGGCACACCAGTTTTTCCCCGATGTAAATGTTTCAATCCACGCCTCCGCACGGGAGGCGACCTTGCCGCTGAAACCGCCGCGCAGACCGCCAGCGTGTTTCAATCCACGCCTCCGCACGGGAGGCGACTATATTGCCGTCCAGTTCCAGCTGGTTCGGAAAGTGGTTTCAATCCACGCCTCCGCACGGGAGGCGACCCCGGCTTCGCCCATCAACCCGGCCCCGCGCGCGTTTCAATCCACGCCTCCGCACGGGAGGCGACGCGCGCCGCATTCCTTGTTCTGGCATGTCCAGTAGGTTTCAATCCACGCCTCCGCACGGGAGGCGACTACCACGCCGGACAAGCTGATGGACTCCTTGCACCAGTTTCAATCCACGCCTCCGCACGGGAGGCGACGACCGTGGAGCAATATCGGCGGGAATACGTGCTCGAGTTTCAATCCACGCCTCCGCACGGGAGGCGACAACCCGGACAAGAATGCTTATCCACCCTTGGTCCTGGTTTCAATCCACGCCTCCGCACGGGAGGCGACTCTGCAATCTTACGCTTGCCCGGTGGCATTCCGAGGTTTCAATCCACGCCTCCGCACGGGAGGCGACGTGAACTTACGGAAGAACAGGCTGCCAGCGTGGCCGTTTCAATCCACGCCTCCGCACGGGAGGCGACGGCATCCTCCGCCGACGGCGGGGCCTGCCCACATGGGTTTCAATCCACGCCTCCGCACGGGAGGCGACATGGAACGCGGCCCATGTGGAATCATGGCCGATAGTTTCAATCCACGCCTCCGCACGGGAGGCGACATCTTATGGAGTGGGGGCCGAGTGGGGTGAAGTTCAAGTTTCAATCCACGCCTCCGCACGGGAGGCGACCCTGGTCACAGGGGGTCACACGATGTCACGTATAAGTTTCAATCCACGCCTCCGCACGGGAGGCGACATCAACGGCGTGGGCCTGCAGGTCTTGCAGGGCCAGTTTCAATCCACGCCTCCGCACGGGAGGCGACGCGGTACCGGATGGCTTCCAGGCGTTTATATACCAGGTTTCAATCCACGCCTCCGCACGGGAGGCGACATGTACGGCGACTTGTGCTGTATGTCGTGTCCGGAGTTTCAATCCACGCCTCCGCACGGGAGGCGACGGAGCTTCCCGGCTTGGTGAAGCGCCGCAAGATGGTTTCAATCCACGCCTCCGCACGGGAGGCGACAACCGGATGCCAGCCTTTGACGCGCTACACCGGAGTTTCAATCCACGCCTCCGCACGGGAGGCGACAGCCGACGTGATAGGATCAAAGACACCACTGCCGGTTTCAATCCACGCCTCCGCACGGGAGGCGACCGGATCATCGGAGCTGATGTTCGGATCATCGTCCCGTTTCAATCCACGCCTCCGCACGGGAGGCGACTTCACTTGAGCCGCGGCTGTGTATCATGGATTCCCCCGTTTCAATCCACGCCTCCGCACGGGAGGCGACGCATGCCGCAACTTGAGGGATTCGCCCGCAGGGAGTTTCAATCCACGCCTCCGCACGGGAGGCGACTATCCTCTGCGGTGACTTAATCCGGGCTGTACGGACCGTTTCAATCCACGCCTCCGCACGGGAGGCGACCCTTTCCTAAGCAAAGCGGAGACCTCTCCATGAGCGTTTCAATCCACGCCTCCGCACGGGAGGCGACCCCATGACCGCGCTCGCGGCCACGCTCGATGCGATGTTTCAATCCACGCCTCCGCACGGGAGGCGACGCGGCGCTCGGCAAGCTCCCGCGCCATTGCGTTGTTTCAATCCACGCCTCCGCACGGGAGGCGACGTCCTTTTCCGCCACGCCGCTCCGGCTGCGGACCAGTTTCAATCCACGCCTCCGCACGGGAGGCGACCACGTCCCAAGGACTCCACCTGCACATCCCGCCCGTTTCAATCCACGCCTCCGCACGGGAGGCGACTTCGCACGATACTGTCCGGACGCGGGTTCTCCACGTTTCAATCCACGCCTCCGCACGGGAGGCGACCTGTCCAAACTGCGCCCGCCCGTGCCCGCCAAGGATCCACGTTTCAATCCACGCCTCCGCACGGGAGGCGACCTGCGCATATGTCCATGAGCGCGTCAGCCTGCTCATGTTTCAATCCACGCCTCCGCACGGGAGGCGACTCCCAAGCCCGGAGCAGTGCATCCATGAGATCAAGTTTCAATCCACGCCTCCGCACGGGAGGCGACGCGAGCTCATTAACGAATGCCTGCGCGACTGGACCGTTTCAATCCACGCCTCCGCACGGGAGGCGA
>OIXH01003257.1_pt1 | contig 14723 bp, 13 predicted proteins | sample 1587741 | NCBI WGS metagenome assembly OIXH01 (sample SAMEA3888916, study PRJEB22519) | human gut metagenome | biome: human gut; feature: human-associated habitat; material: faeces | place: Denmark | collected 2011 | reverse complement strand
CGTGCGGCGAAAAGTTTTCATCAAAGATTTTGTTCGGCATATAGTAAACCTTGCCGTCGGTTTTATAATTTTTATTTACGTGCATAATTTTTATCCTTTCTTAATTTGTTTTTGAATCCACAACTTGAATTCATCTTTCGGTACAACAATTCTTGTACCGATTTTTATTTTTGGAAAACCTTTTTCATTGACAAGCTCGTATGACCTTGTGCGAGATATTCCAAGCACCTTTGCAACCTGCGACACCGATAACATCATCGGTAGCTCATCAAAACTTTTGTAGCTTTCTTTCATTGCGCTGCCTCCTTTCGTATTATTCGAGAGATACTTTTTCAAAAAGAAAAAATGAAATAAAATTTGAAAAAATTTTATTTACGAAAAAAAGTCCCTCTACTATACGGAGATAAATTTCAATTTTGTTCGGGTGTTTTTCAAAATTCTTTACACCTTGTTTACATTTTATTTCACCATAACAAAAAATACCCCTCTATAATACGGAGAATAATTTGAGTTTTGTTGATGTGTTTTGAAAGAAAATTTACAAATTATTTTGATACTTAATTTTAGCTTTAAATTAGGCTAGACACACTTTATTTGTAAAACCTGCATTGTGTAACTTGTGAATAAAAAAACACAACATTATTATTCGCTTACACTGATGAAGGGTGATAAGGTCGCTTAGTTTGTCCAAATATCGGGCAATTGCTGTTTGTTCAGCCTTTGACGGATACACAAAACCGAGAGTTAGAAACTCCTCGTAGCTTATACTGCGCCCATCACGGATGCCATAGGTTACTGTTTCTAATCGCCGGATAAACGACTTAGAGGTAAACACATATTTCCAATACTCTGAGTCGTGCTTTTCAGGCTCAGAAAAGCCAAAAACCGTGTAAGCAGGCGAGGTTATTCCTTCTATTGCAGAATGAGCGAACCCACCTTGAAAAGAACGAAGGTGTATAACAAACTGCCCCGGCAATACTCTTTTATAGCCGGCTTCATTTTTCTTGTCGTGGAATATATTGATGCTGTTTTCATCTCTGCGAATCATTCCACGGTCTTGTGTTGCTGACAAAACAGGAAGTTCCGGATAACCTTTATCCGCAGTTGATACAAACAGCTCTTTTGCCTTACGCTGTTCCCAAGAAAGACTGTAACTTGCTGCTATTTGTTTTTTACATAGCAATTTACACAAGTACGAAAAAATGTACTTTTGGCTGAAAAAACGCATATTTATTGAATATATCAGATTTCTATGGTATAATATTTACACTTACACTTTGACAGAGAAAGGGTGCAATAGATGGCTGTTAGTTATAAAAAATTGTGGCATATTCTTCTTGATAGAGATATGAAGAAAAAAGACTTGGAAAACTTAGCAGGCTTAAGTCATTACACAATGAGCAAAATGAGCCGAGATGAAAATGTTAATATCGAGGTGCTTGGCAGAATATGTAATGCACTTGATTGTAAAGTAGAAGATATTATGGATTTTATCCCGGAAGAACAAAACTAAGTCCGTCTTATAGTACACAGCATTTGATAAAATTAAAATAATTAGCTTTATACGGAGGTTTATAATGAACAAACAACAATTAGCCGCTAAGATTTGGGAGTCTGCAAATAAAATGCGCTCTAAAATCGAAGCTAACGAATATAAAGACTATATTTTGGGATTTATTTTCTATAAATTTCTTTCTGAAAAAGAAGTTAAATATCTTAAAGCAAATGATTGGACAGACGAGTATCTCCCGGAATTGACTGAAGAAGATACAGAAACTGTTGAAAGCATTCAAAAGAATTTAGGCTATTTTATTTCTTATGACAACTTGTTTTCAACTTGGCTTGCAAAGGGAAGTGATTTTAGCGTTCAAGATGTTCGTGATGCTCTTTCTGCTTTTAGCCGTTTAATCAATCCTACTCATAAAAAAGTTTTCGAAGGCGTTTTTGATACACTCCAAACAGGTTTGTCCAAATTGGGCGACAGCGCTGCTTCCCAATCTAAATCTATCAGCGACCTTATTCAGCTTATCAAAGATATTCCTATGGACGGTAAGCAAGGCTATGACGTTCTTGGCTTTATTTATGAATACTTAATTGAGAAATTTGCTGCAAACGCAGGTAAAAAAGCCGGTGAATTCTATACTCCTCACGAAGTATCTTTACTTATGTCCGAGATTGTCGCTAATCACCTGATGGACAGAGAAAAGATTGAAATATTTGACCCAACAAGCGGTTCAGGCTCACTTCTTATTAACATTGGTAAAAGTGCCTCTAAATATATTGAGGGAGAAAATAAAGTCAAATATTATGCTCAAGAATTAAAGCAAAATACATATAATCTTACCCGTATGAATTTGGTTATGCGTGGTATTGAAGCCGATAATATTGTAACTCGAAACGGTGACACTTTGGAGGATGACTGGCCGTATTTCGATGAAAACGACCCAACAGGAACATACAATCCGCTTTATGTTGACGCTGTTGTTTCTAATCCTCCTTATTCTCAGGCTTGGAATCCCACAGATAAAGAAACTGACCCTCGTTACGCAGGCTACGGACTTGCACCAAAGGGTAAGGCAGACTATGCCTTTTTGTTGCACGACCTTTACCACATTAAGCCTGACGGAATTATGACTATTGTTCTTCCTCACGGAGTTTTATTCCGTGGTGGTGAAGAAGGCGAAATCCGTAAAAACTTAATTGAAAAGAATAAAATTGACACAATAATTGGCTTGCCCGCAAACATCTTTTATGGCACAGGTATTCCGACCATAATTATGGTTTTGAAACAAAAGAGAGCCAACACGGATGTTTTAATTGTTGATGCCTCAAAAGGATTTGTTAAAGAAGGTAAAAATAATAAACTTCGGGCTTCCGATATTAAGAGAATAGTCGATGTTGTAACACGCAGAGAAAGCGTGGACAAGTATTCAAAGGTTGTCAGCCGTGATGAAATCAGAGCAAACGACTATAACTTAAATATTCCGAGATATGTTGACTCCTCAGAGGCTGCCGAGTCTTGGGATATTTACGCTTCTATGTTCGGCGGACTTCCAATTTCCGAAATAGATGAACTTAAAGAATATTGGAGAGCGTTCCCCGCACTCCGTTCTGCCTTGTTTGAAAATACATCTTCAGAGTATTGCAGGCTCATTGTTGATGATATTAAAAAGGCAATTAAAGAACACGCTGATGTTAAGAGTTTTGAAAGTGAATTTCAGACTGCTTTCGGCGATTTTGATAAGTATTTATATGACGAATTGATTGCAAAAATGGAGAGCCTGAGTATTTCCAAGACAGAAGAAATTTTGGCAGACAACATTTTTGCAAGAATGACCGATATTCCGTTAGTTGATAAGTATGAAGCGTATCAACTTCTTGACGATGATTGGACTAAAATAGCGGTAGATTTGGAAATTATACAAACCGAAGGCTTTAGTGCTACCAAAGTCGTTGACCCTAATATGGTAATTAAGAAAAAAGACGGAAAAGAACAGGAAGTTCAAGAAGGCTGGAAAGGTCATATTATCCCATTTGAGTTAGTACAACATCAATTATTGAATGAAGATGTTAAAAATTTAGGTATAGATGAAAATAGAATGAATGAAATAGCATCAGAATATGAAGAATTGATGGATGCTCTTTCGGATGATGATAAACAAAAATTATTGGATGATGATAATACTTCTTTTGTAGCTAAGGAAGTCACAAATGCCTGTAAGGAGGTGTTTGCTGATATTTCAACTCCAGAAATAGAGATTTTACAACAGTACCTTGCTTTGTCTAAAGCGAAAGATAAGTTATCTTTTGCTGAAGAGCATAAAGAAATTGCTTGGGAAAGTATGTCGGCAAATAAAAATGGCACATATGGAAAGGCTGAATTAAACAAGTATATTACTGCTCTTAAGTCTAAAATGAGTTTTGAAGAAGGAAGTTATGAATACATAGTTGTTCGAGCCAATGCTCTTATTGCAGAAGAAAAAGAATTGAAAAAGGCTGTTAAAGAAAAGGCAGCACAACTTCACTTGAAAACCAAAGATACTATTGAAGGATTGTCCGACGAACAGGTTATTGAACTTCTTAAAGAGAAATGGATTAAGCCGCTTATTGACAATCTTATGCAACTACCCGACAGCATTGTAGCTGAATTGGTTGCAAAACTTGAAACACTTGCCAAAAAATATGAAACAACATTTGCCGAGGTGGAAACTCAAATTGAAGAAACGGAAAAATCTCTTTCTGCTATGATTGATGACCTTGACGGCAGTGAATTTGATATGCTTGGATTGGCAGAATTGAAGAAATTGCTTGGAGGTTGTGCAAAATGACGAAAAATTTAAGCACTCCGGCAATTAGATTTAAGGGCTTTACAGACACTTGGGAACAGCGTGAGCTTTGGGAATTAACAATTTGGGATAAAAAGTTTAATGAGGTAGAAGCTGAAAAGCAACCCAAGATAATAAAATATCCTTATGTTTTAGCAGATGTTTTTTCAAAAATTGAAGATGCAAGTGGCGATGTTCGTTTGCTATCTACTGGAAATTACATAGGATATACGACTGACGAAAAAGCTGGAAAAAATTTGTGTGTTGGAGAAGTTGTTGCTATACCTTGGGGCGGAGTACCAAATATCAAGTATTATAAAGGAAAATTCGTCACTGCTGATAATAGAATTGCAACATCAAACGATACAGAAACATTAGGAAATAGATTCTTGTCATTATATTTAGAACACAGCCTTGCTTTTTTGCAGAGCATTTATAGAGGTGCGTCTATTAAACACCCCAGTATGAACGATGTTTTGAGTATGCAGATAAGTATCCCACACATTCAAGAACAAAGAGAAATTGAGACTTGGTTTGCTAACCTCGACAACCTTATCACCCTTCATCAGCGTAAGTATGACAAATTGACCAATGTCAAAAAATCTATGCTTGAAAAAATGTTTCCGAAAAATGGCTCAAATGTACCTGAAATTCGTTTTAAGGGATTTACTGAAGCTTGGGAACAGCGTAAGTTAATTGATTACCTTGAGGTGTCGTCCTTAAAAAATAAAACAGGAGTATACGGAAAAGAAGATGTTTTATCTGTTTCGGGTGACTTTGGAATTGTAAATCAAATTGAGTTTCAGGGACGTTCTTTTGCTGGTGCATCATTAGCAAATTATGGTGTTGTTGAAACAGGTGATATTGTTTATACAAAGTCACCATTAAAGGCAAATCCATACGGAATAATAAAGGCAAATAAAGGAAAAGCAGGGATTGTATCGACTTTATATGCTGCTTATAAGCCAAAGGAAAATACAGATTCAACATTTGTTCAGATTTATTTTGAACAGGATGCAAGAATGAATAATTACATGCAGCCTTTGGTAAATAAGGGTGCAAAAAATGACATGAAAGTTTCTGATGAGAATGCGCTAAAAGGGCGTGTTTCTTTTCCCAAAAAGCCAGAACAAATTGCTATTTCGAGCTATTTTGAATCACTCGACAACCTTATCACCCTTCATCAGCGTGAGTTAGAAAAACTGAAAAATCTTAAAAAAGCGTGCCTTGAAAAGATGTTTGTTTAGGAGGAAAAGTAAATGGGAAAAATTATTTTATATCACGGCAGTCCTAATAAGGTTGTTGTGCCTCAATTCGGCTTTGGCGAAGGCAAACACGATTATGGAAAAGGTTTCTATCTAACAGAAAATATTGAACTTGCTAAAGAATGGGCAGTTTGCAGACCCGACGAAACGAATGGTTGGGTTCATAAATATGAATTAGAAACGGATGATTTGAAAATTCTGGATTTTCAAGAACACAATATTCTGTCTTGGCTTGCAGAATTGATGAAACACAGAGACGCTTCCGACTCAAGGCGTTATAAAGTTTTATCCAAAAAGTTTATTGCTGAATATGGTATTGATACAAGCGAGTATGATGTTATAAAAGGCTGGAGAGCCAATGCGTCCTATTTCTATATTGCAAAAGAATTTGTGCGTGATAATATTGATATTGAAATCCTTGAAGAATTATTATCGTTAGGCGGACTGGGTATTCAATACTGTATAAAGTCCGAGCTTGCTTATTCAAAACTTACAGAAGTTGATGACGGTCTTATTAGCGTCGATTATAGCGAGTTTAACGAAAAGTACAATGAAAGAGATATAATTGCACGAAAGAAGATGCGTGAACTTGTTGACTCCGACGCCAATAAAGTAACAAATGTGTTCAGCACATTATTTGAGAGGTGATTATAATGCCGGCATATCCGGAAGCATATTTGAACGATGTTGTTGAAAATCAAGGCAAACTTTTTGACCTTGTATCACAGAATTATCCAGATAAAGATACTTTGGACTTTATCAACACCTATATGACAAGTAAAACAAGAAAAAGTATTGATAAAGCTCAAGCCTATGTGAACACAATGAGTGCTCCCGAATTGTGGGATTATTTCTGCAAAACCGATAGTTTTGAACTGAAAAACGGCAAGGCTATTGAGGGCTTTATGCCTGATTGGATAGGCGAATTTTATGCCTATTATCAGTGGCATTACAATATTCCGAGCAGTGAAGTCGTCAAAAAAATTCCTGTAAGCTTTTTGATGAAAGCGTACAGTGGACTTCATGATTTGGAACTCGATTTAGCCGTTAAAAAAGTCGGTGCGATACAATGAAAATAGTCTGTTTTCATAATCCGGATGAGGAAAACGGATATTTAAGTAATTGGTATCCGAGTAAGTTTACCGTGAACAATGTAAATTTTTCCTCAATGGAACAATATATGATGTATAAAAAAGCCGTGTGCTTTGATGATAAAAACACGGCGGATAAAATACTTGCAACGGATGATGTTGCCGAGATTAAAGCTCTTGGCAGGCTTGTTACAAATTACAACGAAAGCTACTGGAACGGTGTTCGTCAGATTATTGTTTTTGAGGGATTGCTTGCAAAGTTTTCTCAAAATGAGGACTTGAAGAAACAGCTTAAAGCAACAGAAAATTGTATCTTGGCTGAATGTGCAGTAAAGGACAAAATATGGAGTATTGGTTTGTCAATGAAAGACCCTAATAGGTTTGAAATTGACAAGTGGAATGGGCAAAATCTGCTTGGATATGCTCTTATGATGGTGCGTGAACGGTTGTAATCGCCTTTTTCTTGGGAACAGCGTAAGTTCTATGAATTATATGAAAAGGTGAGTAGAAAGAACGATTTGACTTATGGAAAAAACGACATAATTTCCGTGGCAAATATGTATTTCAAATCGGACTCATATATCACAGATGAAAGTTACTTATTAACTTATAATATTTTTGAACTTGGAGATATTGCTTTTGAGGGAAACAAAAGCAAGAACTATGCCCATGGTCGTTTCGTCGAAAACACAATTGGAAACGGCATAGTTTCACATGTTTTCGATGTGTTCAGACCTATTATGAAACCGTATGACTTACTATTTTGGAAGTATGCTATTAACAACGAAAAACTAATGGGCAACATCTTGTTGAGAAGCACAAAGGCTTCAACAATGATGACTAACCTTGTGGCAAATGATTTTCTACAAGAAGAATTTTCAGTACCAACTTATGCTGAACAGAAGAAAATAGGTTCTTTCTTTCAGCAACTCGACAACCTTATCACCCTTCATCAGCGTAAGGAAAAATGAAAATTATGAAAAAGTAAGGAGGAAATCGCAATGATTTTTAATAAAGAGTCGGATTTTGAGGCGGCTTTGATAAAAATACTATCTGAAAAAGGATGGGAAAAAGAGGTCCTTAAAAACTATTCTGAAAAAGATTTATTACAAAACTGGGCAAATATACTCTTTGAAAACAATAGAGATATTGACAGATTGAACGATTACCCTCTGACAGACAGCGAAATGCAACAAATTTTAGAGCAAATCGAAGCTCTTAGAACACCATTAAAATTAAATGGGTTTATTAACGGAAGAAGTGTGTCTATCGTCAGAGATAATCCGGATGATAAGCTGCACTTTGGTAAAGAAATCAGTTTGAAAATTTATGACCGCCGTGAAATTGCAGCAGGTCAGAGCAGATACCAAATAGTTCAACAACCAAAATTCCCCACAAAATCAAAACTGTTGAACGACCGCCGAGGCGACTTAATGCTACTCATCAATGGTATGCCTGTTATACATATTGAGTTGAAGAAAAGCGGTATTCCGGTAAGTCAGGCTTACAATCAAATTGAGAAGTATTCACACGAAGGAATATTCAGCGGTTTATTCTCTTTGGTGCAAATTTTTGTCGCTATGGAACCTAACGAGTCGGTTTACTTTGCCAATCCGGGTCCGGACGGTAAATTCAATCCCGATTACTATTTCCATTGGGCTGATTTCAATAATGAACCTATAAACGAATGGGACAAGGTTGCTTCAACTTTACTTTCTATTCCTATGGCTCATCAGCTTATAGGCTTTTATACGGTTGCCGATGATTCCGACGGTGTATTGAAAGTAATGCGTAGTTATCAGTATTTTGCGGCAAGTGCCATTTCAGATAAGGTTGCCAAAGCCAAATGGGAAGGTAACAATCAACTCGGTGGCTACGTGTGGCACACCACCGGTTCAGGCAAAACTATGACCAGCTTTAAGTCTGCTCAGTTAATTGCAAGCTCTAAAGATGCGGACAAAGTTATTTTCCTTATGGACAGAATTGAACTCGGCACACAATCACTTAAAGAGTATCGTGGCTTTGCCGATGAAAATGAGGCTGTTCAAGCGACCGAAAACACAAAAGTTTTAATAACAAAATTAAAAAGTTCAAACCCTGCTGATACATTGATTGTTACTTCTATTCAAAAGATGAGCAATATAAAAGACGAAGCAGGAGGATTGAATGCTCGTGATATTGAACTTATAGGCGATAAGCGTATTGTGTTTATCGTTGATGAAGCTCATCGCTCTACTTTTGGCGATATGCTGATAACTATCAAAAATACATTCCCTAAAGCAATGTTTTTCGGTTTTACCGGCACCCCAATTCAAGATGAAAATCAAAAAAAGAAGAATACGACAACTACGGTTTTCGGAAATGAATTACATAGATACAGTATTGCGGACGGTATTAGGGATAAGAACGTACTTGGGTTTGACCCATATAAAGTGCTTACATTTAAGGATAAGGATGTTCGCAAAGTAGTTGCTTTAGATAAAGCAAAGGCTCAAACCGAAGAGGAAGCAATTTCCGACCCTGTTAAAAGCAAAGTATATTATAAATATATGGATGCAAGCAAAATCGGTATGGTTGGACACTTTGATGAAAAAGGCGACTATATAAAAGGTATTGAGGATTATATACCAAGTGTTCAATATAAGACCGAAGAACATACCAAAATAGTTGTAAAAGATATATTGGAAAATTGGACTACACTCAGTCACAATAGCAAGTTTCACGCTATTTTTGCTACAAGTAGCATTCCGGAAGCAATTGACTATTATAGATTGTTCAAAGAAATGAAGCCGGAACTGAAAGTTACAGCCTTATTTGACCCAAGCATTGATAACAATGGAGGAGTTCAATTTAAGGAAGATGGACTTGTGGAAATAATAAGCGACTACAATGAAAAGTACAGCCAAGATTTTACTATTCCTACATTTGCTAAAATGAAAAAGGATATAGCAGCTCGTCTTGCACATAAAAGACCGTATGAGAGAATTGTAAACGAGCCTGCAAAACAAATTGATTTACTTATTGTTGTTGACCAAATGCTTACGGGATTTGATTCTAAGTGGATTAACACTTTGTATTTGGATAAAGTCCTCCAATATGAAAATATTATTCAAGCATTTTCTCGTACAAATCGTTTGTTCGGACCGGATAAACCATTCGGTACTATTCGTTATTATCGAAAGCCTCACACTATGGAGCGAAACATTAACGCTGCTGTAAAACTATATTCAGGCGACAAACCTCTTGGCTTATTTGTTCAGCATCTTGTTGAAAACTTAAAGCGGATGAACGAACTCTTTGGCAATATTTTCGATTTATTCCACAACGCAGGAATTGAAAACTTTGAAAAACTGCCAACCGATACCACGATTTGTAGGAAATTTGCAAAAGATTTTAATGAGTTCAATGAATATTTAGAAGCTGCAAAAATACAAGGTTTCAAATGGGGCATTACTTCTTATGTTGACGAAACAACCGGAGAAGTCGTTGATGTAACCATGGATGAAAACACATATTTGATATTGGCTCTTAGATATAAGGAATTGTCCGGCGGTACCGGAGGTACAGACGGTGGTGATGATGTTCCGTATGACCTTGTAGGCTATATTACCGAAATTGATACAGGCTTAATTGACTCGGATTATATGAATTCTCGTTTTGATAAGTATATTAAATTGATTAACGCCGAAGGAACGACACAGGAAGCGATAGAACAAGCGGAAACTGAGTTGCATAAAACATTTGCTACACTTTCTCAAGATGAGCAGAAATATGCTAATATTTTCCTGCACGATATTCAAAGAGGTGATGTCGTAGTAACAGAGGGCAAGTCATTAAGAGACTATATCAACGAATATTTGTCAAAGGCTAAAAATGACCAAATCCATCAAATTGCAACTGCGTTAGGCCTAAATGAAGAAATACTCAGAAATATTATGAGTTTGAAACTTAACGAGAATAATCTCAATGAATTTGGCAGATATGACGAGTTGAAAAAAACGGTTGATAAGGCGAAAGCAAAGAATTATTTTGAAAAAATAGAGGGAACTAAAATAATACCACCCAAAGTCAATGTAAAAGTTGACAAGTTACTTCGTGATTTTATTATCAACGGCGGTTATGAAATCCAAATGCCAACAGATAATGAATAATTGAACTGTTTTTGGAGTCAAGGGCTTATCCCCTTGGCTCCTTTTTCATTCTTTCTTGGGAACAGCGTAAGCTTGGAGATATATTCAAATACGAACAGCCACAAGCCTATATAGTTGAAAGTACAGAATATGATGACAGATTTCAAATTCCGGTTTTAACAGCTGGTCAAAGTTTTGTTTTAGGTTACACAGATGAGGATTTTGGAATTAAAAATGCAAGCCCTAGAAACCCTGTTGTTATTTTTGATGACTTTACGACATCATCTCATTATGTTGACTTTCCTTTTAAAATCAAGAGTTCTGCAATGAAATTGCTCTCATTGGTAAATGAAAAAGATGATATTCTTTGTGCTTATAATGTATTGCAAAACATTGGGTATGAACCTGTTAGTCACGAGCGTCATTGGATTTCAACATTTGCGAAATTTAATGTTTATATGCCTCAAAACTCAGCAGAGCAAAAATGTATTGGAAATTATTTTGCAAATTTAGACAACCTTATCACCCTTCATCAGCGTAAGCCCTTATAATAATTGGAGGAAATTATGCTGAATAACATAAACAAAACAGACTTATTCTATGATTACTACGCTCAATGGATAACGGTGTATAAGGAAGGGGCGATAAGAAAAGTCACGATGGACAAATATCTGCTTACGCTTTCATGGATAAAGCGATTGGCACCGGATTTGAAAGTGTGCGAACTTTCAAGAATAACATATCAAAAGCTGCTTAATGATTACGCTAAACTGCACGAGAGGCAGACAACAATGGATTTTCATCATCAACTTAAAGGGGCAGTGCTTGATGCTGTTGACGAAGGACTTATTGAACGAGATCCGACGAGAAAAGCCATTATTAAGGGCAAGAAACCAAGACATAAGAAAATTAAATATCTCAATCAATTTGAGTTACATAAATTATTGTCGGTCTTGGAACTTAATCAAGAACTTAATTGGGATTGGTTTATTCTATTGGTTGCGAAAACAGGAATGAGATTTTCTGAAGCATTAGCAATAACGCCAAATGATTTCGATTTTTCTAAACAATCCTTATCAATCAACAAAACTTGGGATTATAAAGGCAATTGTGGTTTTATGCCAACTAAAAACCAGTCTTCTGTTAGAAGAATACAGATAGATTGGCAACTAATAATTCAGTTTTCGACATTAGTTAAAGATTTACCGGAAGATGAACCGATTTTTGTTTCGGGCAAAGTGTATAATTCTACTGTGAATGATATTCTTACAAGACATTGCAAGAAAGCCGGAATTCCTATAATATCAATTCACGGTTTGAGACATACACACGCTTCTTTGCTTTTGTTTGCAGGGGTATCAATAGCAAGTGTTGCACAAAGATTAGGGCATTCAAGTATGACAACCACGCAGAAAACTTATCTTCATATCATTCAGGAACTTGAAAACAAGGATGTAGATTTGGTGATGCGTTCGTTATCAAGTTTGAATTGACGACAACCGCTTATGCTAATGAAGGGCGATATAATACAATTATTTGTAAATTAAAAGTGACATCCAAAGTGACAACTCTAATGTCACTTCGGAATAAGTGAATTTATAATTAAGCTTCTGACTTTTCAATTTATTATCTATCAATAAATAAATATAAACACGAGTTCTAATCAAATTGCTATAATAAACATACAAATAGTAAATCCATATCAAGAGGGTTTTACTATTATTTGTCACTATTTCTTGCAGTGGGGTGCATTATATTTGAGTTATGATACTTCTCAATTTTCAAGAGCATCAAAAAAGCATCAATTTTCAACAAAAACTATAAAGACAAAAACGAACAGCACTTTCAAATCCTGAAAGTGCTGTTTTTATGCGGAATTTGTGGGGGGGACTGTATTTTAACACGCGGCTTAACTGAAAGCGTGCTTTTCGCTCCAAAACCGCGTGCCGAGGGTTCAAGTCCTTCTGCCCCTGCCAAAACAAAAAGACACCTGCGGGTGTCTTTTTTGTTTTGTTGTTAAAGCAGAAGGACTTGAACCACGAAATTCAAAAGTGCTTGCACTTTTGACAGTAAACAGTCCGGTGGACTGTTTACGCATTGAGTTGATTATAAAGCCCCTGCCATAGAAAGCACCGTTTTTCGGTGCTTTTTTCCTTTATTTACGCTGTTTTACGGCGATTTTACTTCCTTTTTACATATAGATAAAACCACGGTACACGGTCTTTTCCGCACGCCGCTTTTTCATTTTCACACGGCTTTTTGCTCACTTTGTGCCACACAATCCATGCAATTCGTTTGGTACATCATCAAAAAAGCATCAATCACAATTCAAATCCGTTTGTAACGCCCATCAGCATATCCGTGTTTCGCTTGACATAATACATTTCGGTTATTTCTGAAGTTGTGTGTCCGAGTAAGTCTGCCACCTGCCTCGGTGTTAATGCTTTTACCGTTCCGTCATCTGCTCGCACTCCTGTTACAAGCTTTGTTGCAAAGGTGTGGCGCAGACTGTGTAAGCCTTTTTTCTCGATTCCTGCCGCATCGAGTATGGAATAAAACCGCTTTCTTAGGTTTAACGGTCTTGTAAAGTTTCCGTCTGCATCGGGTATCAATGGTGCGTCCTCACCGAAATATCGCTCGTTTCGTAATTCGATAATCGCTTGTATAGCCGTTTCGTTTAAGGGTACGATTCGCTTGCTTGAAGCGGTTTTCAGCTTACCGACTACAATTTCCCGTCCGCTTTTTCGCTCTGTTCCGTCACGCTTTTGCGCTTCTTTAACACCTCTTTGAATGTGCATCACTTTCTTTTCAAGGTCTATGTCGCTGTTGATTAAACCTAACGCTTCAGCGGTTCTGAGTCCCGTGTTCAGCATAAGAATATATGCTGCAGCTTGATTGTGTTTCGGCTTGCCTGAAGGGTACTTCTTGTATGCTTCCGCTTTGAATTTTTCAATTTCCTCATCGGTGAATACGGTTATCGTTTCGCATACGGGAAGCACTTCTTTGTTTTGCTTTGCAAGATAATTTGACTTTTTTATTGTCGGCACAGCGTTCATCGGATTCTTTTTTATGAACTCTTCACGCATAAGATAATCGAAGTATTCATTGAGCAGATTGTATGTTTGCTTGACTGTTGAGAATGAATATCCCTTGTCGGTCAGCGTACTAATCAGCCTCTTAATGTCTGCACCTGTTATGTTAGATACAATGAGTTTGCCCATGTAAGGGACGATTTGATTTTTGTAAATCTGCTCGTTACGGTCATAGGTTACTCGCTCAACATTTGGGTACTTAAACACTTGCAGGTAATTTAATAGACTGTCTTTTACAGTCTTGTTACCCTCAATGGCATCAATGATTTCTTCTTCAAACTTGGTTATGTAGTCCGTCATTTTCTTGTTGACTTCGGCTTTGGTAGTGCCGGAAAAGCTCTTGCGTTTGCGTTCGCCTTTTTCATCCTTGTACCAAATCACGCCACCCCATCTGCCATCCGTTCGTTTGAATGCGTTGCCGTTTGTCAGCAGTTGTTTTTGCATTTTATCACTCCTTTCGCACACACAATATCACAAACCTTTTTCAATATCCAGACCAAAGATTGTGTGTTTGTTTTTGTTGTTTTAGCTTCAAAAAGCCGTCACAAATCGCCCACAAGCCGTTTTTAGTTTTAGTCCGACGAGTTACTCTATTTTAGAACAAACTCGTCAATTTTTGGTTACAGCGTCGCCTGATTTTTCAAAAATAGGTTTATCATACCGCAACACCCAAGTGAATACGCAAAAGCCTTGATTTTCTGCGAAAAACATCCCTAACTGCATACGAATTTGGAATCATACGCAAAAGTATTACGATTTGAAAAGCCGACAGGCTTTGCCGGACGGCGTTTTCGGGCATTTCAATGCCCGAAAATCATAC
>OIXH01003239.1_pt1 | contig 14785 bp, 14 predicted proteins | sample 1587741 | NCBI WGS metagenome assembly OIXH01 (sample SAMEA3888916, study PRJEB22519) | human gut metagenome | biome: human gut; feature: human-associated habitat; material: faeces | place: Denmark | collected 2011 | reverse complement strand
CACGATTGTAAAGGTAAAAGTAGGCAATTTTTTGCGTTAAATTTTTCAATTAAAGCTATAAAATAACAATAATAAGTCCTTTTATTTGTACAGCTCTTGTGATAGGATCAAGATCCAATTTTGAAGGAGGCTATACAAAATGACATTAGTAGAGAAAATTTTTAATTGCTTTAAGGATTATGATTTTTTTTCATTACAAGAGGCATATCAAAAAAAATGCTGATAAACCACAGGAGACGATTAGGGCACGAATTTATGAGAAAATAGGTGTCAGGTTTGAGAGAGTGGCAAAAGGTGTATATCGCACTATTGACAATAAAAATGAACAGTGTGTGTTAATTGAGGGAGATGGTAGAGATTTATCAATGCTAAAGGATAACAGTATTGATTGTATAATGACAGATCATCCTTGGTTAGATTTGAAATCAAATAAAGGTGGAACAAGAGATTTTGCGGCATATGATTGCTTTAAATATACATTGGATGATTTTAAGGAGAAAGCCAGAGTGTTGAAAGATGGCTGTTTCCTTGTTGAGGTTTTACCGGCAGAGAATGAGAATAATTATGAATATCTATATCAGATTAAGAAATATGCGAAGGAAGCTGGTTTTATATATTATTCAAAAGTACCATGGAAAAAAGGCACTTTTGTAAGTAACACGGGCAGAAAGGCAAAGAATACACAAGATATAATGATATTTTCAAAAGGTAAGACAAGAAATATGAGATTTGACAAGAAAAAATCTGATATGACAGGTGAAACACATTATATGAGTGGATGTAATGGTATGTTACCTACTATGTTTGATGTTCAACCAGTAGCTAGGAAAAATAAAATACACCAAAGTGAATTACCGGTAGAACTTTGTGAAAAAATTTTGGAATATGTAACGTATGAAGGTGAAATTGTCTTAGATTCTTTTGCGGGTAGCGGCTCAGTTGGTGTTGCTGCTTTAAATAAAAGAAGAAGCTGTATTTTAATTGAAATTATAAAGGAAAACATAGAAAAAATCAGAACAAGATTTAATAGCATCTTATATCAAACAGTGTTGGAGTGATAAAATTGAATTTACAGATGGATGTGAAATAGTATTCTAGCTAGAATATAATATTAGCTATACTAGATTTATTAGAAAAATAATAAATATTTTGACATAATATTCCAAAAGTATTACTATGTAACTATCTTATAATTGTATATATTAAGAAAAAAGTAAGAGTATAGTGTGAAAAATATTGCTGATACAATTATTTTTCACACAACTATTTGTTTCGGAGCGAAAGCAAATAGCTTTTATGGCAGATGAGAAATCGCTTACGCGAATTTCTCATCGCTTCATTGCAACAAGTTGCTCAGAAAGGAAGAGTATATTATGCCAAATTATTTTGATTCATCGACTTATTCTACAGCCTCAGGAGATAATGGTTTAAAGTATGTAGTGCTTCAGGTTACATTAAAGGAGAAACTTATTGGAACTGGTTCAGGAAATCTGTCAGCATTAGAAGCAGTTCTTAATGAGCAGGCAGCCAAGGGCTATCGTTTACATACAATAACAACTGCCTCGGCTACAAGTTCCGGATTTTTAGGAGGAGACAGAATTCAGGCAACAATGGTATTTGAAAAGATAATGTAAAATTCTAAATGTAATTTATACTATAAAAATATTATGCTCCAGGACTTTGTATCTGGAGCATTCTTCATATAACAGATAAAAATAATGAATAAAGCCATGAAAGTTATAATGATATTTGTAGCCCTATATAAAACTTTTGATTAAATATTGGATTTTACGACAAAGATATTAAGTATAAAACCTTGTATAATCACATTAAGCCCGATAGGGAAAAAGATTATGCGAGGAGGAATTGCTTATGAAATATGAATCACTTAATACAGAATTTCCAGATACTAATGAGGAATTAATTGACATCTGTAGGGAATACAGTTTATACACATGGATTCCGCAGAAAATGGCTCATCCGGTGCCAATTAAGACTGCTTATGGTTGTTGGTATGAAGATTTTGAAGGCAAAAAATATTTCGATTTAAGTAGTCAGCTTGTATGCGTAAATATCGGATACGGACAGAAAAAAGTTGCAGATGCCATCAAAGAGCAGGTAGATATACTTCCATATGTAAATCCGATGGATACTCATGCTGCAAGAGCTGCGGCATCTAAGAAGCTTATAGAAATGGCACCTAAAGGTTTTAAGAAAGTTCTCTTTTCGCTTGGTGGCGCAGATGCTAATGAATATGCAATAAAATTAGCAAAACAGATTCCTGGTTTTATTAAATTCTTTGGACCTAACTGGAAATGTGCAAGAGAAAATGTTTGCCATTGCACTTGAGAAAGGTTATAGAGCACTTGGAAGAGATGGATATATTATTGTGGCACCGGCACTTGTAATAAATGATGAAGAAGTCGAGATGATTCTTAATGATTTCGATGAAATATTTACAGAAATGGATAAGTTGGCATAATTTTAAAATAAATATATAATATCAGAAGCAAAATACAATAAGATAATTAGAAAATAATAAGAAAGTCCCAGGTTATGGGGCTTTCTTTAGTGTGAAAAAGTCTATGTATTATACTTGACAAAAAATATTTATATATTAATATGAAATACATATATAGAACACATATCACTATTTTATATATTTGCAGGACAAAGTTTAAAAGTCTTATTATGGAAGTATGAACGTTTTTTTGAACTTTTGCACCTGGTATCATATTATAATATAAAAAATAAAGAATAAAACAGATAGGACGATGACAATGATTTATAATAATATTTTAGAGGCAGTAGGCCATACACCTATGGTAAGATTAAACAGAATGGTAGATGACGATTCAGCAGAAGTTTTAGTTAAATTCGAAGCAGTTAATGTGGGTGGTTCGATTAAGACAAGAACAGCATTAAATATGATAGAAAAGGCAGAGAAAAAGGGAATAATTAATAAAGATACCATAATTGTTGAACCAACCAGTGGTAATCAGGGAATAGGTCTTGCACTTGTGGGAGCAGTAAAAGGCTACAGAACAATAATAATTATGCCGGATTCCGTAAGTGAGGAGAGAAGAAAGTTAGTAAGACATTACGGAGCTGATGTGAAACTCATACATGATGCTGGAGATATAGGTGCGTGCATAGATGAATGTCTTAAAACTGCGATTAGAATGAAGGAGAAAGATTCGAGAGTATTTGTGCCACAGCAGTTTGCAAATGAAGATAATACAAATGCACATAAGAATCATACTGCATTAGAGATTATGGAACAGGTTGCTGGACCTATAGATGGTTTTTGCTCGGGAATCGGAACAGGCGGAACAATTACAGGAATAGGAAGAGTCCTTAAAGCACAGAATCCTGATATAGAGATATGGGCAGTTGAACCTGAAAATGCAGCAATTTTGGCAGGTGGAACTATTGGAACACATATTCAGATGGGAATAGGTGACGGTATAATTCCTGAAATATTAGACCAGTCGATTTATGATGATATTTATGTTATTTCGGATGAAGAAGCATTAAGTACATCAAAACGTCTTGCTAAGGAAGAGGGACTTATGTGCGGAATTTCCAGTGGAACAAATGTGGCAGCAGCCTTGAAACTTGCTAAGAAGCTTGGTAAGGGCAAGACGGTTGTAACAGTGTTGCCTGACACGGCAGAGAGATATTTTTCAACAGAATTATTTTCTGAATAGAAGTGAGGACTTAAAATGACATTAAACCAATTAAGATACATTATCGCAATTTCAAAAGAAAATTCATTAAATGATGCAGCGAAGAAGTTATTTATTTCACAGCCAAGTCTGTCATCAGCAGTTCATGCGTTAGAACAGGAACTTGGCTTTGATATATTTGTGCGTTCTAAAAGTGGAATATCACTTACGACAAAAGGCTCGGAATTCTTAGGTTATGCAAGGTCGGTTATAGAACAGTACGAGATTCTGGATGCTAAATATGTATCGAAAACCAATGTAAAAAGAAGTTTTCATGTTTCAATGCAGCATTACACATTTGCTGTAAATGCATTTGTTAATTTAATAAAAGAATATGGTATAGATGAATACGAATTCGGTATACATGAAACCAAAACCTACGAGGTTATTGAAAATGTTATGAATCAAAAAAGTGAAATAGGTGTGTTATATCTTAACGACTACAATAAAAATGTGTTAAAGAAGATATTTGGTGAGAACGGACTTAAGTTTACTCCGTTGTTTGAATGTAGCATTTATGCATATATGAGTAAGAGAAATCCATTGGCAGATAAGAAAGAGATTACGCTAGAGGAATTAGATGACTATCCATGTCTTGCATTTGAACAGGGAGAGCATAATTCATTTTACTTTGCTGAAGAGGTCTTAAGTACATATGAATATAAGAGATTCATAAGGGTAAATGACAGGGCTACAATATTAAATCTTATGGTAGGTATAAATGGTTACACACTTTGTTCGGGAATAATTTGTGAAGATTTGAATGGAACGGATTATTGTGCAGTTAAATTGAAAACAGATGAGAAGATGACAATTGGGTATATTTCAAGAAAAGCATCAGTAATTAGTGAAATGGGACAGAAATATATAGATGAACTTTCAAAATATAAAGAGAATATATTAGAGTAAAGTAAATCAGTCTAGAAAAAATAAAAGTCAAAATATCAAATCAAAAATATTTAAAATATTATAATTTTCCAATATTAGAAAATATGCCAGGGTTAGAATATTACGTTATAGATTTTAACTATAACTTACAATAGGAAATGTGAATTATACAAAGTGTTAGTTATACAGTATTATATATGCATATAAATCATATTAAAATACTAGGAAATAAGAACAGAAGGGCAAATTTTATGGATAGAGGACTTAATACACGATGTTTACATTTAGAAGAGACAGAAGGAACAGTTAATAACTACGGAGCAATAAGCTTTCCAATATATCAGACAGCAACATATGCACATCCTGAGGTAGGACAAAGCACAGGATATGATTATAGCAGATTACAGAACCCTACCAAGGAGCATTTAGAGAAAATAGTAGCAGGACTTGAGGGTGGAACAGATGCACTTGCACTTTCTTCAGGAATGGCTGCAATTACTCTGCTTATGGAAATATTTAAACCGGGTGACCATCTTATTGTAGAAGCAGACCTTTATGGTGGAAGTATTCGTCTGTTTGACAATGTATCTTCGAAAAACGGAATAGATTTTTCATACGTTGACTGCTCTAATGACAATGTTGAGAATTATATTAAAGAGAGCACTAAAGCAATATATATTGAGACTCCTACTAATCCAATGATGAATGTATCAGACATTCAGAAATTAGCAGAAATATCTAAAAAGAATAACCTTTTATTAATCGTTGACAATACATTTTTATCACCATATTTCCAGAATCCATTAAAATTAGGAGCTGATGTTGTAATACACAGTGGTACAAAATTCTTAGGAGGACATAACGATACATTAGCAGGCTTTATCGTTACTGACAGAGAGGATATCAGCGAAAAACTGAGATTTTTAATAAAGACTACAGGTGCAGGACTGGCACCATTTGACAGCTGGCTTATATTAAGAGGAATTAAGACACTTGGAATTCGTATGGAACGCGCCCAGAAGAATGCGATATTATTAGCTGACTGGCTTAAAGAACAGAGCATTGTAACTAAGGTAATATATCCGGGATTACCAGAACATCCGGGCTATGAGATTATTAAGAAACAGGCAAGAGGCTTTGGCTCAATGATTACATTTAATGTAGATACTAAGGAACACGCCCTTGCAATACTTAAGAAAGTTAGAATGATTAAATTTGCAGAAAGTCTTGGCGGTGTCGAAACTCTGATTACATATCCGACTACACAGACACACGCAGATGTTCCGGAAGAAATCAGAGAGAAGAATGGAATTACAGCTTGTACACTCAGACTCTCGACAGGAATTGAGGACGGCGAAGATTTAATTGCTGAACTCGAAACTGTATTTAAAAATATCAATGAAACTGATTAATAACGCAGAATCGCACATAGAGGTATATTTCATTAATAATCTGTTAAAAAGAATTATTCAGACCAGCTAAAAAAAGTCGAGAATATATTAAAAGCTGCATTTGATGATATTTTTGATACCCCGTCTCTTAAAGGTGAAGGGTGGACAGGGTTTACACGAGACTATCATCAATTAGAAGGTGTTTTTTCTGAGAATGGTGGTATTTATGAAATCAACCCAACGGAATATATTAAAGATTTAATGCACTATAAAGAAAAGGCTTTCGATTTTGAAGAAACAAAAGATGTATTTAACCTTATCGCATCTTTACTTGAAAAAGCAATAAAGAAAGGTGTGAATGTAAAAGCGAAAAGGGTATAGTTTGATACTGAGGTGTTAGTAAATTGCGACACCTCTTTTCCTTTGCGAAAAATCTGCTATGACAGAGGAACGGGAATTGTAGTGATATATTGATTGTGTTTTATCCCCAAAATAAAATGCACCTTGTAAATTACTGGAACAATATACAAAGTGCACTTATGTCGGATGCAAGCATCCTTTTATAAAGTATCTGACGGAATAGTCATATCAGGATTCAGTGAAAGGTCTGAGATTTTACAATAGATATTTTACGATAATTATCACTAAACCAAGGACTGTCAATACCACGCCTAAGGCTCTGTTAAGGGTTTTAGGCGTTGCTTTATTAGCGAATACTGCAGCAATACGGGCAAATACAAGTGTACTGATTACACACATAATAAGGACGCTTATATCGGGCATACCACCAAGATAGAAGTGACTTAATGCACCAGTAAGTGCTGTAAATGTCATAATGAACACGCTTGTACCGATTGCAGTTTTAAGTTCATAACCTAGCACAGAAGTAAGGATTAATAACATCATCATTCCACCACCGGCACCAATGAAACCACATATTGAACCAATAATAGCACCACATATGATAGATTGTATAACACGAGTCTTTTTATCTACTGACATCATCTTTTCTTTAGTTGTCATTACTGGTTTAACAATGAATTTTATACCGAGCATCATAGTCATAAATGTTGAGAAGCCACCCATTGCATTTCCAGAGACATATTTAGAAATGAAGCTTGCAATAAATGTAAATATCATCACAGTAAACATCATTACAAGTCCGTTTCGCACATCGAGATTCTTATTTTTCTTATATTCATATGATGAAATTGCGCTTGCGAGGACATCACTTGCAAGGGCGATACCGATTGCCTGATAAGGGTTCATGTCAAGAAATGTAATTAACATAGGGCTTATGACTGCGGCAGCACTCATTCCTGCAAATCCTGTTCCAAGTCCTGCACCTAATCCGGCTATAATGCATACTAATAATTTTAAAATCATTTGAACACCGTCTTTCTGTTTTTCTAATCGTAGTTTAATAATTTTATAATGAATACAAAATAATGTCAATACACATACTAATTAAAGAAAAAATAAGAATGGAGCATAATTATGAATGGAAAATTGAAAGCCAGCACAATTGCTGTTATGGCAGTGGGCGTTACAGGATTAGCACTTATAAATAATAAAGTCAGAAGATTTGATACTATAACACGTAACTCTTCAAAAAGTAATTTAAAATCAGGAGGCTCAAATAATTTTGCAAAAGGAAATATGAAATCAGGAGGCTCAAATAATCTACAAAGGAATAAATGTAATACAGCAGGTTTAAAATCAAGTAATATAAGAAATGACAGATATCTTAAAAATTACTGCAACACAGAGAGGGATAAGAATAAAAGAAACAGTAAGGGAATCTATTACAGTAGTGGTAACTATGAAGCATTTGCAAGGCCGGAGAAACCAAAGGGTATAGAGAAGAAATCGGCCTATATTGTAGGAAGTGGTCTTGGTTCATTAGCAGCTGCGTGCTTTCTTGTAAGGGATGCACAGATGCCTGGCAAAAATATTACAATTCTCGAGGCAATGGACATAGCTGGTGGTGCGTGTGATGGAATTAATGATCCGGTAAGAGGATATGTAATGCGTGGCGGGCGTGAAATGGAGGACCATTTTGAATGTCTGTGGGACTTATTTAGAAGTATTCCGTCTATCGAGACAGAGGGCGTGTCAGTTCTTGATGAATATTACTGGCTTAATAAACACGATCCGAACTACTCATTATGCAGGGCAACAGTAAACAGAGGTAAAGATGCACATACAGATGGCAAATTCGGTTTAAGTCAGAAAGGTTGTATGGAGATTATGAAACTTTTCTTTACTAAAGATGAAGATTTATATGATAAGACAATCGAAGATGTATTTGATGATGAAGTCTTCGACAGTAATTTCTGGCTATATTGGAGAACAATGTTTGCGTTTGAAAATTGGCACAGTGCCTTGGAGATGAAATTATATTTTCAGAGATTTATACATCATATAGGTGGCCTGCCTGATTTCTCAGCATTGAAATTCACGAAATACAATCAGTATGAATCGCTAATTCTTCCTATGCAGAAATATTTAGAAAATGCAGGAGTTAATTTTAAATTTGGCACAGAAGTAACAAATGTAATTTTCAACATTTCAGAAGATAAGAAAATCGCAAAATGCATAGAATGTAAAATAAATGGCGAAAAGCAGAAGATAAAACTTACAGAAAATGACCTTGTATTTGTAACGAATGGAAGCTGTACAGAGGGTACAATTTATGGAAGCCAGAATAAAGCCCCTGTAAAAGGAGCAGAAGTGAGAAAGAGTGGCTGCTGGGAATTATGGAAAAATATTGCAGAGCAGGACAAGGCATTTGGCAATCCTTATAAATTCTGTTCAGACACAAGTCGTTCAAGCTGGGAATCAGCAACAATTACAACTTCAGATGAAACGATTATCTCGCATATAAAGAAAATATGTAAAAGAGATCCGAGAACTGGAAAAGTTGTAACAGGTGGAATTGTATCGTGCAAGGATTCAAACTGGCTTTTAAGCTGGACAATTAACAGACAGGGACAATTTAAAGAACAGGATAAAGACGAGGTATGTATATGGGTATACAGCTTATTTACGGATGTTAATGGTAATTATATTAAGAAGCCAATGAGGGAATGTACAGGTAAGGAGATTACTTCAGAATGGCTCTATCATATAGGAGTACCGGTTGATATGATAGATGAATTAGCAAGCGACTATGCAAATTGTACGCCTACAATGATGCCTTATATTACAGCATTTTTTATGCCAAGGAGAAAAGGAGACAGACCGGACGTTATACCTGATGGCTGCAGAAATTTTGCATTTCTCGGACAATTTGCTGAGACTCCTAGAGACACAATATTTACAACGGAATATTCAGTAAGAACTGCTATGGAAGCAGTATATGGATTATGTGGCGTTGACAGAGGCGTTCCCGAAGTATGGGGAAGTGTTTATGATGTTCGAGACTTGCTTGACAGCAGTGTTAAGCTGATGGATGGTAAATCTCCGCTTGATATTGATATTCCAAGACCACTTAAGATTGTAAGAAAACTGATTATAAGGAAAATACAAGGAACTGTAATAGAGGACTTATTAAAAGAACATAAAATTATTTGATTATAAGATAAAAGAATATAAAAATACAGATTGAGGAGTGTAAAAATACAGATTGCAAAATATATAAAAATATAAATTAAAGAATATAGAAGGAATAAAAAAATATCTATTGACATAATATATTAAAAATGGTACCATAAGCTAACTCTTTGCACTGCATATTAATCTACAGTACAAACTGATCAGACCATTGGCTTAGCCAAGGAGTCGGGCCTTAGAGCGGCAGTGAGATTATAACATCCACGGGACAGTAGTTACTATACTGATTCGTGGGTGTATTTTTATATAATGAAAACTTTTATTATATCTGAAATGGTTGTTTGATATTTATACAATCTAAGATGGTATCCACATATTATGTTGTATAGAGCTATCTGATATAAAGTAATAATTTGTAATATTACGAATTAAAGCATTTAAGAAAAGGTGGTTGAAAATTATGGTAAGAAATATCGTAACAGAGGATACGAAGACTGGTAATGAAGTATCGGGAGATACGAAGACTGGTAATGAAGTAACAGAAGATACAATGACTGCTGGGAATGAATTTAAAAAAGTTGCTAATAAGGTAGCATTTATTACGATTATACAGAATGTTTTGTTGTCTGTATTTAAATTATTAGCAGGTATTTTTGCTCATTCTAATGCAATGATAAGTGATGCAATCCACTCAGCATCTGATGTATTTAGCACAATTGTTGTAATTATAGGAGTGAAACTTGCCTCAAGGGATTCTGACAAAGAGCATCCATATGGGCATGAACGTTTAGAATGTGTGGCAGCTAATATACTTGCAATGGTTTTATTATTCACCGGTTTAGAGATAGGTTCAAAAGCCATAAAGGATATTTTTAGTGGAAATTATAGCAATCTAAAGGCACCTGGCGTGTTGGCACTGATTGCTGCAATAGTTTCAATAGTTGTAAAAGAGATTATGTACTGGTATACAAGACATTATGCTAAGAAGATTGATTCGAGTGCCTTGATGGCAGATGCATGGCATCATCGTTCAGATGCATTATCGTCAATTGGTGCATTAATAGGAATTAGTGGTGCAATGCTCGGATATCCTGTAATGGATGCAGTTGCCAGTCTTGTTATTTTTGTATTTATTGCAAAAGCAGCATATGACATTTTTAAAGATGCAATGGATAAAATGGTTGACCATTCATGTGATGCTGAAACTGAGAAGGCAATATATGATTTAGTATTAGATAATAAAGAAGTTTTAGGAATTGATTTATTACAGACAAGAATATTTGGCAATAAGATTTATGTAGATGTGGAGATTCAGGTTGATGGTTCATATACGTTACAAAAGGCACATGAGATTGCTGAAGAAGTACATGAATCTATTGAACATAATTTCCATAAGGTAAAACATGTTATGGTTCATGTTAATCCTGCTAAATAATATGTACCAATGAAAATAATAAAGATTAGGGTGTCAAGAGATTCTGACGATACACGTAATAACGAATGGAGAAAAAGGTATGGCAGATATACATATAATAGAGATTACAGATTTTAATGCGCCAGAGTTAGATATTTATGCGAGACTAAGTGAGGGACAGTTATTAAACAGAGCAAACTTAGAAGATGGAATATTTATCGCAGAAAGTCCAAAGGTAATCGAACGTGCATTAGATGCAGGTTGCAAACCTGTTTCAATATTAATGGAACATAAACACATTGATGGACAGGGAAAGGACATATTGAAACGTTGTGAGGACATTCCTGTTTATACAGCAGAGTTTGATGTGCTGACTAACCTTACTGGTTTCAAGCTGACAAGAGGAATGTTATGTGCGATGCACAGGCCCAAACTTAGAAGTTCAAAGGAAATATGTAAAAATGCGAGAAGAATCGCAGTATTAGAAAGAGTTATGAATCCTACAAATGTAGGTGCAATATTCCGTTCGGCTGCAGCACTTAATGTAGATGCGATATTGCTTACTGAAGAATGTAGTAATCCTTTATACAGAAGAGCAATCAGAGTAAGTATGGGAACAGTTTTCCAGATTCCATGGACTAATATAGAAGATGATGTGGTATGGGAAGAAAATGGAGTAGATTATCTGCACAAATTAGGTTTTAAGACCGCTGCCATGGCATTAAGTGATAATTCCATAAGTATCGATGATGAAAACGTTATGAAAGAGGAAAGACTTGCAATTATATTAGGAACAGAGGGCGATGGCCTGCTTGAAAAGACAATTGCAGATAGTGACTATACTGTTAAAATTCCGATGTCACATGGAGTCGATTCATTGAATGTAGCTGCTGCCAGTGCTGTTACTTTCTGGCAGCTTTGCAAATAGAATTATTTAATTACCCAGACTTCGCAATTTCTGAATAAAATAGAAATATCGGCTGGCAATAAAAACTGATATATAATTATTTGAAATTGTGTCTGAAATTTCTAATTTGTCGATATCGGTTTCACTCTCTTTTTATTATTTGAGTTCATTCAATGTCAGAACATTCAAACCAAGGGTGTCCGTCTATGACACACATTAGATTTATGACGTATCGTGTGTGCAAGTTATATGCCGTCAGATGCAAAAGGGCGGTGCAGTAAATCACCGTTTAGGCGAAGCGCGTTTGATTTACTGCACTGTAATAAACTTTGCAGAGGACGGCATTTACTTGCACCCGATAAAGGAATATGAGAATGTGTGTCATAGACGTACACATTGGCTTAAATGTCTGTCTGTTGAATGTACACAAAATTTGAGAGTGAAACTGATAACTGACAAATTTACGTAATTTCAGACAATCATTTCAAATAATTATAAATATCAGTTTTTATTATTGACCGATAATTTAATCAAAATCAGAAATTGCGAAGTCGGATTTAATTAAATAGATTCCAAGGATAAGAAGCAGGTACATTTACTGAATAATCCATCATTTCATTTGTGACAGGATGCTTAAATGCAAGTCTGTAAGACCATAATGCAATATCTGTATTACTGTCGCGACTACCATATTTACCATCACCGAGAAGAGGCATTTTTCGTGATGCAAACTGGATACGAATCTGGTGTGTGCGGCCGGTATGAAGTAATATTCTGACGAGTGATATTTCTCCATATTTCGATTCGTGTGTACCTAGCAGTTTATATTCTAAAGATGCTTCTTTTACACCTTTACGCATTTTTTTGACAACGAATGATTTGTTTTTCCTTGAATCCTTAAATAAGAAATCTTTAAGTGTGGCAGCAGGTTCTAAAGGAACCCCATTGATAACTGCCATATATTCCTTAGTAAAATTTCTTTCAGAAATCGCAGCAGACAATTTACCTGCGGTTTTAGAATCTTTAGCATAGACCATTATACCTCCAACGCTTTTATCAAGACGATGTACAACATAAGATTTACATTTTGAATTATTATCAGCGAAATGTTTATCTAATAAATCCATCATATTTTCATTTCCACTTTCATCTCTCTGTGATAAAATACCAATAGGTTTTATACATATAATTAAATTATTATCTTCAAATAGAATGTTCATTATGTACCTCCTGTTTGCCAAATAGTAAAGTTAAACAGACTAATTGCAGGGCAGTCTTTTGAAATACTAACATTTGTAAATAGCAATTTGCAATATAAGTCTTTTAAAATCTTAATGTTTGTAAATAACGCTTTATAATATAAGTCTGATAAGATTTTAACATAGGAGAAACGTATGAACAAGTTTTTATAACCTGATTCTGGCGGATATAATACATTTAATGATGTCGAAATCAAAAGTCCCCCGATTTGATGCCGCTGGCATTATTTAATATAGGATAAACTATGGAAATGAGGCTAAAATATGACCGAATTAGAGAAATATTATAATAAATTTAACGAAGAAAAGAGATTAAACAGCCGTCATGGTACGGTGGAATATGTTGTATCGATGAAATATATTCACGATTACCTAAGTGATGATAAATCAGAGAAAATATTAGATATTGGTGCAGGGACAGGCAGATATTCGGTAGCTCTTTCAAATGAGGGCTATGATGTTACTGCTGTTGAATTAGTTAAATATAATTTAGGAATACTTAAATCTAAGAAAAGTAATGTTAAGGCATATCAGGGAACTGCACTTAATCTTTCAAGATTTGAAACTGGGACATTTGATGTGACATTGCTTTTTGGACCTATGTATCATTTGTATACATTTGAAGATAAGGTAAAGGCACTTAACGAAGCGAAGAGAGTAACTAAAAACGGAGGAATAATTCTGGTAGCTTATTGTATGAATGACTATGCTGTAATCAGACACGCATTTAAGGAAAATAATCTAAAAGAATGTTTAGAGAATAATAAGCTTACGAAAGATTTTCATTGTATTTCTGCACCTGAGGACTTATACGATTATGTAAGAATAGAAGATATAAACAGAATAAATGAGGCAGCAGGAATAAAGCGAATAAAGATAATCGCACCCGATGGTCCGGCTAATTATATGCGCCCTGTTCTGAATGCAATGGACGATGAAACATTTGAGAATTTTATTAAGTACCAGCTTGCAGTTGCGGAAAGAGAGGACTTAATTGGTGCAAGTGCACATACAGTAGATATCTTAGAAAACATAAATATATGAAAAGAGGAAAAAGAATGTCATATATAGAAATTAAAAATCTTAATAAAATTTACAATATGGGAGAAGTAGAGATTAAAGCATTAGATAATACTTCATTTAATATAGATAAGGGCGAATTAGTGGTTATTCTTGGACCTAGTGGTGCTGGAAAGACAACCTGCCTGAATATACTTGGTGGTATGGATATTGCAACAAACGGCGAGGTTATAGTAGATGGCAGGGATATAAGCAAACTTAAAGGAAAAGATCTGATTAAATATAGAAGAACAGATATTGGTTTTGTATTTCAATTCTATAATCTGGTTCAAAACCTTACGGTTATAGAAAATGTCGAGTTAGCAGTACAGTTGTGTAAAGACCATTTAGAACCGGAAGAGGTGTTAGATAAGGTTGGACTGTCTGAAAGAAAACAGAATTTTCCGTCGCAGTTATCAGGTGGAGAGCAGCAGAGAGTTGCCCTTGCCAGGGCAATTGTAAACCGTCCGGACATCCTTCTTGCAGACGAGCCCACTGGTAATCTTGATCCGAAGACATCCGAGGAGATCATGAAGCTCCTTGAGGAGGCCAATGAGCGAGGAACAACAGTGCTTGTTGTTACG
>OIXH01003227.1_pt1 | contig 14843 bp, 10 predicted proteins | sample 1587741 | NCBI WGS metagenome assembly OIXH01 (sample SAMEA3888916, study PRJEB22519) | human gut metagenome | biome: human gut; feature: human-associated habitat; material: faeces | place: Denmark | collected 2011 | reverse complement strand
AAATTTTTCCATGAGCATACGCTGGTCAAACCCGCCGGGGGCAGCACGGTCACCCCCTGGCATCATGACCAGCCTTACTATTGCGTCTCCGGCCGACAGAACGTCAGCTTCTGGATCCCACTGGACCCGGTAGCAGAGGCCACCTCGCTGCGCTGCATTCGCGGGTCGCATCGCTGGGAGGCGGAGTACAGTCCCACCCGCTTCAATGGCACCAGGCTCTACGAGCACACCCGGTTCAGCGCGCTGCCGGATATCGACGCCCATGAGGACGAGTACGATATCGTCAGCTGGGCGCTGGAGCCGGGGGATGCGGTGGCCTTTCATTTTCGCACCGTCCATGGCGCCCGCGGCAACCCTGGAGCGCGGGCGCGACGGGTCTTCTCCGCCCGCTGGGTGGGGGATGACGCCGCCTTTGCCGACCGCGGCGGCGTGACGTCGCCGCCGTTCCCCGAGCTGACCCTGCGGGACGGCGACCCGCTGGATTCTCCACTGTTCCCCCAGGTCTGGCCACCAGCGTAAGCGGCTTCGGACGGGATCTGCTATGATCCCGTCTTTCGTTGTCTGGAGCCAGTCGATGTTCAACGACGCCATTGTTTATGACCGCTACGGGCCGCCGGCCGCGGTGCTAACGCTGAAACGCGCCCCGCTGGCGCCGCTGGCCGGTGGACGGGTGCGGGTCAGGATGCGCTATGCCCCGGTGAATCCTTCAGATCTGATCCCCATCACCGGCGCCTATCGCCACCGTACCCGACTGCCGGCCATCCCCGGCTACGAAGGCCTTGGCGAGGTGGTCGCCGCGCCATTCGGCAGCCGACTGACCGCGGGCCAGCGGGTGCTGCCCCTGCGCGGGGGCGGCACCTGGCAACGGTTTATCGATCTCGATGAGACCTGGCTGGTGCCGGTTCCCCCGGCGGTGGACGATCTGCTGGCCGCCCGCGGGTATATCAATCCGCTGACGGCGATGCTGATGCTCAGTCGCTGGCCGGTTGCCGGGAAACAGATCGTGCTGACCGCCGCCGCCTCCTCCTGCCTGCTGGGGCAGTGGGCGCTGGCCATGGGCGCCCGTTCGGTAAGCGGGATTATTCGCTCGCCGCAGCATCGGGCGCGTCTGGAGCAGGCCGGGATCTATCCGATCCTCGACGCCGATCGGGCGCTGGTGGAGAAGGTCAGCCAGCACAGCGATCTGGTGTTTGACGCGGTGGGCGGGGAGCTGGGGAACACGCTGTTGTCGGTGCTGCCCGCGTCGTCGACCCTGGTCTCCTACGGCTTATTATCCGGGCGGCCGTTGATCCAGACGCGCGCCAGCGCGGCGGTGCGCAAGTTTCATCTGCGGGAGGCGCTGCCTGGCCTCAGCGTGGCGGCATGGCGGGCGGCGTTCGATGAGATCTGGCAGCGGCTGCCGACGACTACGCAACCGCCGGCCCAGCGGGTGGCGTTGAACGACTGGCGCGAGGCGATTGCCGCCGCCGGCCAGCCGGGAAGAGGCGGTAAAATCCTGCTCGATTTCACCGTGGGTTGAGATTACTGTTTCTTCTCGCCGAGGGTCGGCGTTTCGTCAAAGAAGTTCCATGGCTTCAGCAGGGCGTGCGCCCATTCGGTTGGCATGATCGGCCACTCTTCAGCGCGCGCCACGTGGGTGGTGCCGGTGGTGATCCACACCACGTCATCCTGGTGCGTCAGCGACTCATCGTCCTTGGCATACTGGCCTAACCCGGTATCGTGAGCGGAGCGGTTAGGGTATTTGCCTTCCGGATAGCGTTCGCTCGGGTGGTAGCGCGTCACCCACAGCTGTTTATCCATAAAGCTCAGACGATGGTAGATCCACTCGTCGGGGGCGAACTTGGCGCCGGTCGCCGCCGGATGGGTGCCGCCAGCGTAAGGGATGATCTGGTAAGAGACCGGGTTACCCATGCGGTTCTCTTTGCTGGTGTTGCTCAGCAGGCGAATCGTACCCGGGTCGAATTTCTGCGCCGCTTTCTGTTCGCTGTCAATCGTGTACTGATTCACCTGCATGGTGCTGGTGCGCGGGCCGCCGGCGGTGTTGGGCTTCACCTCCGGGTCCATCGCCACCAGAGTGTTGTTTTCGCCGTCCACGTCGAGGTCGAGGCGGAAGTTATAGATATGCTGGTGGGTGGTGCCGACAATATTATGGTCGATCAGCGTTCCGTAGCGGGTATCTTCTTTGGCGCTCGGGTCGTGCATGGTTTTCGCCAGCACGCCTTTCACCGCCTCAATCCCGGTGGCGCCGGCATCGATGCCGATGGTGCCGTTGTCGTGGAATACCCAGTCAAAGATATAGTCGTAGTTGCCGACGGTGCTGATCCAGCGCACCACCAGCTCCCGGCGCTCGGTACTGACGTTGGGCTTGCCCATCTCCAGGTGCTTATATTCCGGCCCAGCGTAGCGCTCGAATATGGCGACGGCGTGCGGGATGGTGGTCGGCGCGCCGGTGTAGTCGGCGATGGTTTCATCCAGCAGCACCGCATTCGACGGCGCGTCTTTGCCGCGTACAATCGGCGAGGTCAGGGTGCCCATGCCGTAATCGCCGGAGTCCAGATAGGCTTTGAAATACCAGCCGACGTCCGGGTCGCCGTAGGGGACGATCATCCCGCCGAGCGAACCTTCATACATCACCTGGCGTTTTTTGCCGTTATCGTTGTAGGTCACCGTCGAGAGGATTGGCCCGACGCGCGAGTTAAGACGCAGATGGAAATCCCAGTTCCGCCAGTGAATGGTATCCCCGGTAATGGTATAGTTTTTGCCTTCCGGTTCAGTAATATCCAGCGGTTTCACCGCCGGGGCGTTGCGGTCGCGGCCATCGTACGGACGCGGTTCCATCGGCACCGGAATCACCGGGCCTTCCTCGATTTTGATGATTTTCTTTGCTTCCAGGTCGACCACCGCCACCAGGTTTTCAATCGGGTGCGCCCAGTAGTTGCCGTCGCCGGTATCGAGATAGCTGACCACCTTCAGCAGACGCGCATCCTGCTGCAGGCCATCTTTGCCATCGAAGTAGCCGACGGTGAGCGGGGTGGTGACCACCTTGCCAGGATCGGTAATACCGTGTTTTTTCAGCACCGCCGCGAATTCGCTGCTGGCGTTGATGATGTTCTGCACGCTGGCGAAATCATCGAGCAGCACCATGCCGTGCGCGCCTTTGATCGGCGTCCATGAGAGGATTTTTTTGTTTTGCAGATCGACGACGGCTTCAATGACATGTTTGCCATCGAGCATCACCACATCGGCGGTGCGGGGGGCATCAACGGGTGTTCCCTGCAGGGCAAAGGCCCATACCGCCGCTTTATCCGGCTCGTGCAGGGAAATCTCAGTAAAGCGGGTATTGGGCTGGAACTCCGGCGCGGCTTTAACAATGGTCACCGCTTCGCTGATTTCCGCCGCCGAGAGCGAGTTTAACGGGTGAGGGCGTTTTTCCACCTGGAAGGTCTGATCGAGACCCGACTGGAACACGTCGTTGATAAAGGTATCGGAGACCCAGGCTTTACCTTCCTTCATCACCACCGGCACCGGCAGATCAAGGGGTTTACCGTTGACGATCGCGGTTTTGGCGCCCGGCTTCACTTTGACGTAAGCGCCATCTTTTACCAGGGTAAACATTTGCGCATAGTCATCCCAGTGCACGTCAGCACCGAACGCCTCCAGCGTTTTATCCAGCGGTACCATGTGGGCTTCGCTACCGTGAGCGAAGACCGGTGATTGCCAGGCGCAAACCACCGCGACAGCGAGAGCCAGCGCGGTTTTACGCGGGGAAAATTTCAAGCCGTTTGCCATTGTGACCTCATCTTATTGTTGTGTTGTCTTATGCCGCTGCGAATGTCGGCTTTGTCACCCTTAAGCTACCAGCCCGCGGCGCCGTAGCGTTTGTTTGCTCTTGCCAGGTTATTTGTCAGTTTTGCCAGAGGGACGTAAAAAATGCCTCCGCAGAGGCATTGAACACGTGCGCCGATTTTTTGCCGGGTGGCGGCTGCGCCTTACCCGGCCTACAGTCCCAAATCACTGCTGGCGCTAGCGCTGGGGCCGCTGAAACTGCCGGTGCTGGCGGCCTCAAAATCGCTGAGACGTTCCCGGCAGGCCGGGGCAGCCCGCATGGATGCGGGCTGAGGGCCGTGTTTTGCATGGACGCTGCCTCGGCCCGACCCGAAGCCTGCAGGGATAAGTCGAAGGGACCGCGCAGCGGCGATTTTGCTGGCCGGAGCCCGGGGGTACAGGGGGCGGCGGCGACTGGCCGCCCCCTGTGCGCTCCCTGCGCCATGCCAGGCATAACGCAGAAGACTAACCGGGAGCGCCATGTGCGCTGAAGCCACAGATAACATAAAGGACTTCCCGGGGCGAAACCGTTGCAAGCAATAGCTAAAGGATCGGCCAACAGCGCGCCAGCGGTCTATTTTCCGCCATTACGCCGGGAAATCCCCCTGCTGGCGCGCCACCAGGGTGAGAATGGAATACAGCGCCACCGCCTGCTGGTGCTGGTTGAAAATCTCCACCGCCCATTCCACCACGCCGGTGGCTTTCTCCTCAGCGCTACGCTGACGCTTAACGGTTTTACGCTTACAGGTGAGGCGAACCTGAATGGTGTCGCCCGGTTTGACCGGTTCAATAAAGCGCAGGTTTTCCATCCCGTAGTTGGCGATAACTGGCCCGACGCCGGCATCGACGAACAGACCGGCCGCCGCGGAGATCAGGAAATAGCCGTGGACCACCCGCTCGCCGAAAATCGACTCGGCGGCGGCGATTTTGTCCATGTGGGCGTAGAAATGGTCGCCGCTCAGGCAGGCGAAGTTAACGATATCCGCTTCGGTCAGCGTACGGCGCGGGGTCAGCAAACTGTCGCCGGGCTGGATCTCTTCGAAATATTTGCGAAACGGGTGAATGCGATCTTCGCTCACCTGGGCGCCGCGTACCCACTGCTGGCCGATGGTCGCCAGCATCGTTGGGCTGCCCTGGACGGCGGTGCGCTGCATATAGTGTTTCACCGAACGCAGTCCGCCTAGCTCCTCTCCGCCGCCGGCGCGGCCGGGGCCGCCGTGCACCAGCTGCGGCAGCGGCGAACCGTGGCCGGTTGATTCTGCGGAGGATGCTTCGTTCAGGATCTGAATACGGCCATGCGCGCGGGCGGCGCCGAGGATAAACTCGCGCGCCAGTTCGCCGCTGGCGGTAACCAGCGTCCCCGCCAGGCTGCCGCCGCCGGCGCGTGCCAGCGTCAGCGCATGCTGGCGGTCCTGGTAGGGCATCAGGGTCGCCACCGGGCCAAAGGCTTCAATGGCGTGAACCGCCGGGGTTTCATCCGGCTGCGCGCAGTAGAGCAGCGTCGGCGGGAAAAAGGCTCCGGCCGCGCTGAGGTCCGCCTGTCCGCCAAGCAGCGCTTCGCAGCCGGCGGCAATCAGTTTATTGACGCTCTCCTGTACGTCCCGACGCTGCTCGTGATTAACCAGCGCCCCCATCTTAATCCCTTCCTGCGCCGGGTCGCCGACGGTCACTTTATGCAGGCGGGCGATCAGCGCATCGCTAACCGCATTGATCTGCGCCAGCGGGACGATGATGCGGCGGATAGCGGTACATTTTTGTCCGGCTTTCGCCGTCATCTCGCGGACCACTTCCCGGATAAACAGCGCGAACTCCGGTTGCTCCGGCGTGACGTCTTCGCCTAAGACACAGCAGTTGAGCGAATCCGCTTCCATGGTAAAGGGAATCGATTTGGCCACCAGGTTGGGGTGCGACCGCAGCTGCTGGCCGGTGGCGGCAGAGCCGGTAAAGGTCACCACGTCCTGGCTATCGAGGTGGTCGAGCAGATCGCCCGCGCCGCCGCAAATCAGGCTGATGGCGCCCTCCGGCACCAGGCCGCTGTCGACAATCGCTTTCACCATTGCCTGGGTGAGCTGGGCGGTAGCGGTTGCCGGTTTAATGATAGCTGGCATACCGGCCAGCCACGTGGGGGCCAGTTTTTCCAGCATTCCCCAGCAGGGAAAGTTGAAGGCGTTGATATGGACGGCGACGCCTGATTTTGAGGTCAGCACGTGACGGGCGGCAAAACCGCCCTGTTTTGAGAGCGGGATCAGCTCGTCTTCCGGCCACAGGATATCGTCCGGCAGTTCGCGACTGCCCAGCCCGGCATAGGTGAAAAGGGTACCGATACCGCCTTCAATATCCACCCAACTGTCGGCGCGGGTGGCGCCGGTTTGCGCCGAGATGGCGTAGAACTGGTCTTTCTGCGCCAGCAAGTGTTTCGCCACCGCTTTTAACATCGCGCTGCGTTCAATAAAGGTCATGGCTTGCAGCGCCTTACCGCCGCGCTCAATCGCGAAGCGGCGCGCCTGCGCCATATCCAGACCTTCACTGGTCACCTCCCACAGCGCCGTGCCGGTGATGGCGTGATGAATAGTACGGGCGCGGCCCCGGCCGGTCTGCCAGGCGCCGGATAAGTAGCTGGCTAACTGCTGCATCGCAAATCTCCAAATGTGTTACGTGTGATATCTATAAATAGTTCTTTTATGAATCATAAAATGCAAGCCAGTATTTAATAAATTATTAACATTGTGATCGCGATGGCGTTACGCCTTATGCTTAACTTACTGTATTTATTGTGGTTTACAAAAGGTTTTGCGGAGATTATCACAAAAAGAGCAAACAAAATTTGTGGTTTTATTTAACCAATATGTAACCTTCAATAAACAAAGTGATTCACATTAATGTTTTTGTTGTGAATATCGGAATCATAAAGGTGATGACGTGACAGAAGAACAACGCTTTGACCAGCGCATCGCGCAGGAAACGGCCATCGAACCGCAGGACTGGATGCCGGATGCCTACCGTAAGACCTTGATTCGGCAGATAGGCCAGCACGCGCACTCGGAGATCGTCGGTATGCTGCCGGAAGGCAACTGGATCACCCGCGCGCCGACGCTGCGCCGCAAAGCGATCCTGTTGGCTAAGGTACAAGATGAGGCTGGACACGGGCTCTATCTCTATAGCGCCGCGGAAACCCTTGGCTGCGCCCGGGAAGACCTGTATCAGAAGATGCTCGACGGGCAGATGAAATACTCCTCCATTTTTAACTACCCGACGCTGAGCTGGGCGGATATCGGCGTGATCGGCTGGCTGGTCGATGGCGCGGCTATCGTCAACCAGGTGGCGCTGTGCCGGACCTCCTACGGGCCCTATGCCCGGGCGATGGTCAAAATCTGCAAAGAAGAGAGCTTTCACCAGCGCCAGGGATTCGAAGCCTGCATGGCGCTGGCGCAGGGCAATGACGCGCAGCGGCAAATGCTGCAGGACGCCATTAACCGCTTCTGGTGGCCAGCGCTGATGATGTTTGGCCCCAACGACGACAACTCGCCAAACAGCGCCCGCAGCATGGCGTGGAAAATCAAACTGCACTCCAACGACGAGCTGCGTCAACGCTTCGTCGACAACACCGTGCCGCAGGTGGAGATCCTCGGTATGACCGTCCCGGACCCGGATTTGCAGTTTGATGAAGCCAGCGGCCACTACCGCTTCGGCGAAATCGACTGGCAGGAATTTAACGAGGTGATTAGCGGCCGTGGGATTTGCAATCACGAACGCCTGGCCGCCAAGCGTAAGGCCTGGGAAGAGGGCGAATGGGTGCGCGAAGCCGCGCTGGCCCATGCGCAAAAACAGCAGGCCCGCAGCGCGGCATGAGGAGAGACAACATGAGCAAAGTTTACTGGCCGTTATATGAAGTGTTCGTTCGCAGCAAACAGGGGCTTTCCCATCGTCACGTCGGCAGCCTGCATGCCGCCGACGATCAAATGGCGCTGGAAAACGCCCGCGACGCCTACACCCGCCGCAGCGAAGGCTGCTCCATTTGGGTGGTGAAGGCCAGCGAAATCGTTGCCTCGCAGCCGGAAGAGCGCGGCGAATTCTTCGACCCGGCGGAAAGCAAAGTCTACCGCCATCCGACTTTCTATACCGTGCCGGACGGCATGGAACATATGTGAGGCGGCGATGAATAACCCGAATCCCATCGCCACCTACGCCCTGCGGCTTGGCGACAATGGTCTGGTGCTGGCCCAGCGTTTAGGCGCCTGGTGCGGCCATGCCCCGGAGCTGGAGATCGATCTGGCATTGGCCAACATCGGCCTCGACCTGCTTGGCCAGGCGCGCAACTTTTTAAGCTATGCCGCCGAGCTTAACGGCTGCGGCGACGAAGATACCCTGGCCTTCGGCCGCGATGAGCGCCAGTTCAGCAACCTGCTGCTGGTGGAGCAGCCCAACGGCAATTTTGCTGACACCATCGCCCGCCAGTTCTTTATCGACGTCTGGCACGTCGCCCTGTACAGCCGGCTGGTGAACAGCCGCGATGCGCAGCTGGCGGCCATTGCCGCTAAAGGACTGAAAGAGGTGCGCTACCACCAGCGCTTCAGCCGTGGCTGGCTGGAGCGTCTTGGCAACGGTACCGAGGTATCCCAGCGCAAAATGCAGCAGGCGGTCGACAATCTGTGGCGCTTCACCGGCGAACTGTTCCTTGCCGATGACCTGGAGCTCAGCCTGGTCGGGCAGGGCATTGCGGTTGATCCGCGCGAGCTTCAGGCCGAATGGCAAAGCACCGTGCATACCGCGCTGCTTGACTCAGGCTTATCGATCCCGCAGGAAGCGGCCTTCCGCAGCGGCGGCAAACAGGGGCTGCACAGTGAACATCTCGGCCCGCTACTGGCGGAGATGCAATATCTGCAGCGTTCGCATCCCGGCCTGCAGTGGTAAGGGAGGAGAAGATGCAACGTTTAGATGACATCGCTCCCGCCGAGGTGCGCGCTATCTGGGGATTGTTAAGCGCGATCCCGGACCCGGAAGTACCGGTGCTGACCATCACCGATCTCGGCATGGTGCGCAGCGTCGCGCGCCACGGCGACGGCTGGGTGATTGGCTTTACCCCGACTTATTCGGGCTGTCCGGCGACGGAGCATCTGCTGGGGGAGATCCGCGCAGTGATGAGCGAGCATGGTTATCTGCCGGTCCACATCGTCCTGCAGCTGGATCCGCCGTGGACCACCGACTGGATGAGTCAGGATGCCCGCGAGCGCCTGCGCCAGTACGGCATCAGCCCGCCGCAGGGGCACGCCTGCCATGCGGATATGCCCGCCGAGGTGAGTTGTCCACGCTGCGGCAGCACCCATACCTCGCTGCTTAGCGAATTCGGTTCCACGGCCTGCAAAGCGCTCTATCGCTGCGACAGCTGCCGGGAACCTTTTGATTACTTTAAATGTATTTGAGGTTGCCATGACGACGTTCCATTCGCTTAAGGTGGCGAGAGTCGAGCCGGAAACCCGCGATGCGGTGACCATCACTTTTGCGATCCCGCAAGCCCTGCAGGCGGAATACTGTTTTCGCCCGGGCCAGCATCTGACGCTAAAAGCCCGTCTGGGCGGTGAAGAGCTGCGCCGCTGTTACTCCATCTGCCGCAGCCGCACGCCGGGAGAGATCAGCGTCGCGGTCAAAGCCATCGACGGCGGGCGCTTCTCGCGCTACGCCCAGCACGATATCCAGCAGGGGATGGAGCTGGAGGTGATGGTGCCGCAGGGGCATTTCGGCTATCAGCCGCAGGCCGAACGGCAGGGCGACTATCTGGCGATTGCCGCCGGCTCCGGGATCACGCCGATGATGGCGATCGTTAGCGCCACCCTGGCCACCGAGCCGTACAGTCGCTTCACGCTGATCTACGGTAACCGCAACAGCCACAGCATGATGTTCCGCCAGGCGCTGGCCGATTTAAAAGACCGCTATCCGCAGCGCCTGCAGGTGATACATCTGTTCAGCCAGGAGTCGATGGACAGCGATCTGCTGCAGGGGCGCATCGACGGCGACAAACTGCGCCAGCTCGCTGACCATCTGCTGGATTTCAGCCGTTTCGACGAGGCCTTTATCTGCGGTCCGGCGACGATGATGGACGAGGCGGAAGCAACGTTACGTGAACTTGGCGTAGCGGAGAAATCGATTCATCTCGAACGCTTCAATACGCCGGGCGGCAGCGTTAAGCGCGCCGCCGGGGTGCAGGCGGAGGGACGCACGGTCACCATCCGCCAGGACGGGCGCGATCGGCTGATCGCCCTCAGCGCCGAAGACGACAGCATCCTGGATGCCGCATTGCGTCAGGGGGCAGACCTGCCGTTTGCCTGCAAGGGCGGGGTGTGCGCCACCTGTAAATGCAAAGTGCTGCGCGGCGAAGTGGCGATGGCCGCCAACTATAGCCTCGAAGCGGATGAGCTGGCGGCGGGTTATGTACTGAGCTGCCAGGCGCTGCCGACCAGCGGCGACGTAGTTGTCGACTTTGACGCGCGGGGGATGGCATGAGCGAGCTGCTGATCCACCGCCATGGCCGGGTGCTGCAGCTGACGCTCAACCGTCCGCAGGCCCGCAATGCACTGAACAATGCCTTATTAACCCAGATTGCCGAGGCGCTGGAGGCCGCGGCCGCTGATAACCGCGTCAGCGTCTGCGTCATCAGCGGTAACCCGCGCTTCTTTGCCGCCGGGGCCGACCTGAATGAGATGGCGGAGAAAGATCTCCCGGCGACCCTGGACGATATCCGCCCGCGGCTGTGGGCGCGTATCGATGCCTTCCCCAAACCGCTGATCGCCTCGGTCAACGGCTACGCCCTCGGCGCCGGCTGCGAGCTGGCCCTGCTGTGCGATCTGATTGTCGCCGGGGACAACGCCCGCTTTGGCCTGCCGGAAATTACCCTCGGCATAATGCCGGGCGCTGGCGGCACCCAGCGGCTGATCCGCAGCGTTGGCAAGGCGCTGGCCAGCCGGATGGTGCTGAGCGGCGAGAGTATTGACGCCCGTCAGGCGCAGCAGGCCGGGCTGGTGAGCGATGTCCATCCGGCGGCGTTAACCGATGAATATGCCCTGCAACTGGCGACCACCATCGCCCGCCATGCGCCGCTGGCGCTGCGGGCGGCGAAACAGTCGCTGCGCCTGTCGCAGGAAGTGAGCCTGCAGGCCGGTCTCCAGCAGGAGCGCCAGCTGTTCAGCCTGCTGAGCGCCACCGAAGACCGCCGCGAAGGCATCGACGCCTTCTTACAAAAACGTAACCCGGACTTTAAAGGACGCTAATCGTGGAAGCTTTCATTCTCAGCGCAGTGGAACAGGGCGTCATGACCATCACTCTCAATCGCCCGGACCGCCTCAACAGTTTTAACGATCGGATGCATCAGCAGCTGGCGGAATGTCTGAAGCAGGCCGAGCGCGACGACGGCGTGCGTTGCCTGCTGATCACCGGCGCCGGCCGCGGATTTTGCGCCGGCCAGGATCTGAATGACCGCAACGTCGACCCCAGTGGGCCGCCGCCGGATCTCGGCCTGTCGGTGGAACGCTTTTACAACCCGTTAGTGCGCCGTCTGGCGGCGCTGCCGAAACCGGTTATCTGCGCGGTCAACGGCGTAGCCGCTGGCGCAGGCGCCACCCTGGCGCTGGGCTGCGATATCGTGCTGGCCGCGCGTTCGGCCAAGTTTGTGATGGCGTTCAGCAAGCTCGGGCTGGTGCCGGACTGCGGCGGCAGCTGGTTCCTGCCGCGGGTGGCCGGCCGCGCGCGCGCGATGGGGCTGGCGCTGCTGGGCGACAGCCTCAGCGCGGAACAGGCCGCGCAGTGGGGGATTATCTGGCAACTGGTGGACGATGCCGAACTGGCGGATACCAGTCTGCAGCTGGCGCGCCATCTGGCGGCCCAGCCGACGTTTGGTCTTGGGCTGATTAAAAAGGCGCTGCTGGCGGCGGAAACCAACAGTCTCGACGCGCAGCTGGATCTGGAGCGCGATTATCAGCGCCTCGCCGGGCGCAGCGATGATTACCGCGAAGGGGTCAGCGCGTTTCTGGCCAAACGGCCACCACAGTTCAGCGGGAAATAGATGATGACGACATCCTTAGCCAACGTGGCGGTGATCGGCAGCGGCACCATGGGGGCTGGTATTGCCGAAGTGGCTGCTGCCGCCGGGCACCCGGTACTGATTTACGACATCGATCATCAGGCCATCGTCCGGGCGATCGATGGCATTGCGAGGCGTCTTGCCTCTCGGGTCGAGCGCGGCAAACTGGCCTCAGAGCAGGCCGACGCGCTGCTGGCGCGGCTGCATCCGGCCCACGATTTAGCCGCGCTGGCCGACGCAGATTTAGTGATCGAAGCGGCCTCTGAACGCCTGGAGGTGAAAGCGGCGCTGTTCGCGCAGCTGGCGGCGATCTGCTCGCCGTCAACATTGCTGACCAGCAACACTTCGTCGATTTCGATTACCGCCATCGCCGCCGGGGTCAAAAACCCGGAGCGGGTGGCCGGGCTGCACTTTTTTAATCCGGCGCCGGTGATGCAGCTGGTGGAGGTTGTCAGCGGCCTGGCGACGTCTGCGGAAGTGGTGGAGCAGCTGTGCCAGTGCGTGAGCGGCTGGGGGAAACGGCCGGTTCGCTGCCGCTCGACGCCCGGCTTTATCGTTAACCGCGTGGCGCGTCCGTTCTATGCTGAAGCCTGGCGGGCGCTGGAGGAGCAGGTGGCCGCCCCGGAGGTTATCGATGCCGCTTTGCGTGACGGCGGCGGTTTTCCGATGGGACCCCTGGCGCTGACGGACCTGATTGGCCAGGACGTCAACTTCGCCGTGACCTGTTCAGTGTTTAACGCCTTCTGGCAGGACCGCCGTTACCTGCCATCGCTCCTGCAGCAGGAGCTGGCGCTGGCCGGGCGATTGGGGAAAAAGAGCGGTCACGGCGTCTATCGCTGGCCTGCGGAGACGCAGCCGGAGGTCACGCTGCCGCCGGTTGCCACTGGCGCGCAATCCGTGATGACGGTAAGTGACAGTGTCACCGAGCTGGACGAGCTTCTGTTGCTGGAGACCGAAGGCGAAACCGCCCTGGCGCTGAGCGTTAAGCATCGCCGTCCGGTGGTGGTGTATGACCTGTGCGCCAGCGATACGGTGGTGCTGGCCGCCGCGGCGACCAACGCGCCGGCGGCGACGGACAAAGCGGTGCACTATTTCCAGCAGCAGGGCAAGAAAGTGCTGCGCATCGCCGATTATCCCGGCCTGCTGGTGTGGCGCACGGTGGCGATGCTGGTTAACGAAGCGCTGGACGCACTGCAGAAAGGGGTGGCCAGCGCGCAGGATATCGATACCGCCATGCGTCTTGGCGTCAACTACCCGCAGGGCCCGCTGGCGTGGGGGGAAAGCCTCGGCTGGCGCCGCGTGCTGCGCCTGCTGGAGAACCTGCATCACCATTATGGCGAGGAGCGCTATCGCCCCGGTTCCCTGTTGCGCCAGAAGGCGCTAATGGAGAAGCACCATGAGCAATGATCCGTGGCGCAACGCTCGCGTGATGTACGAAAAAGATACCTGCGCCAGAAAGATGGGGATCGAACTTATCGAAATGGACGATGGTTTTGCGCAGATGACCATGACCGTCTCGCCGGACATGCTTAACGGCCATCAAACCTGTCACGGCGGTCAGCTATTTACCCTTGCCGATACCGCTTTCGCCTACGCCTGTAACAGCCAGGGGCTGGCGGCGGTGGCTTCGGCGGCCAGCATTGATTTCCTTCGCCCGGCGTTTGCCGGGGACCGGCTGGTCGCCACCGCCCGAGTCAAACAGCAGGGCAAGCTGACCGGGGTCTACGACATTGAAATTGTTAATCAACAGCAAAAAATTGTGGCCCTGTTTCGCGGCAAATCGCACCGCATCGGCGGCACAATCACAGGAGAAGTCTAATGCGCGAGGCCTTTATTTGTGACGGGATCCGCACGCCGATTGGCCGCTACGGCGGCGCGCTGGCCAGCGTGCGCGCCGACGACCTGGCGGCGATCCCGCTGCGGGCGCTGCTGAGCCGCAACCCCAGGCTTGACCCGACCGCGATCGATGACGTGATTTACGGCTGCGCGAATCAGGCGGGCGAAGATAACCGCAATGTGGCGCATATGGCGACGCTGTTGGCAGGTTTCCCGCATACCGTACCGGGCACCACGATTAACCGTTTATGTGGGTCTGGTCTGGATGCGATCGGCTTTGCCGCCAGAGCGATCAAAGCCGGCGATGCCGATCTGCTGATTGCCGGCGGCGTAGAGTCGATGTCGCGCGCGCCGTTTGTGATGGGGAAGGCTAGCGCGCCGTATCAGCGTCAGGCGGAGCTGTTTGACACCACCATTGGCTGGCGTTTTGTGAACCCGCTCATGGCGCAACACTTCGGAACTGACAGCATGCCGGAAACGGCCGAGAATGTAGCTGAATTGTTAAATATTAGCCGCGCCGATCAGGATGCTTTCGCCTGGCGCAGCCAGCAGCGCACGGCGCAGGCCCAGCGCGATGGCATTCTGGCGCAGGAGATCGTGCCGGTGCAGATTGTCGGCCGGAAAGGGGCGGTCAGCGATGTGCGCGAGGACGAGCATCCGCGCCCGGAAACCACGCTTGAGCAGCTGGCGCAACTGAAAGCGCCGTTCCGTCAGGGCGGCGTCATTACCGCGGGCAATGCTTCCGGCGTCAACGATGGCGCCGCGGCGCTGATCGTCGCCAGCGAACAGCAGGCCGCTATCCAGGGGCTCACTCCGCGCGCGCGTATCGTCGCGATGGCGACGGCAGGGGTCGAACCGCGGCTGATGGGGCTGGGGCCGGTACCGGCGGTGCGTAAAGTGCTGGAGCGGGCGGGACTCAATATCCACGATATGGATCTGATTGAGCTGAATGAGGCCTTCGCCGCTCAGGCGCTGGGCGTGCTCAGACAGCTTGGCGTGCCGGACGATGCGGCGCATGTGAATCCCAACGGCGGCGCCATCGCGTTAGGCCATCCGCTGGGCATGAGCGGCGCGCGTCTGGCGCTGAGCGCCAGCCTTGAGCTGCAGCGAC
>OIXH01003221.1_pt1 | contig 14857 bp, 14 predicted proteins | sample 1587741 | NCBI WGS metagenome assembly OIXH01 (sample SAMEA3888916, study PRJEB22519) | human gut metagenome | biome: human gut; feature: human-associated habitat; material: faeces | place: Denmark | collected 2011 | reverse complement strand
ATGTGGAGGTGTTCCGTGCCACGCCGATGCTGGTGCAGGTGTTCATCATCTACTACGGTCTGGGCAATGTTTTCAAGCTGCCGGATTCCAGCCTCAACCGCATGTTCTGGGGCATGGTGGCCGTCGGCCTCAACTCCGCGGCTTATATGTCGGAGGTCATCCGCTCCGGCATCGGCGCGGTGCCCGGCGGCCAGATGGAGGCCGCGCGCTGCATCGGCATGAGCCATTGGAAGGCCATGCGCCATGTGATCCTGCCCCAGGCGGTGCGCAACATCCTGCCCGCCATGTGCAACGAGTTCGTCACCATCATCAAGGAGACCAGTATCCTGGGCATGGTGGGCATTGTAGAGCTGATGTTCCGCGCCCAGTCCATCGCCAAGCAGACCTATATTTTCCTGGAGCCGTATGTCATCGCGGCCATCATGTATTTTATCATTGTGTTCCCGCTGTCGAAGATCATCGCGGCTGTGGAAAGGAGGATGAGCAAGAGTGTCACCCGCTAAAGGAGAAAAGCTCATTGAGGTCAAGGGCCTGGAGAAGCACTTCAAGCATGTGGAGGTGCTGCGCGGTATCAACATCGACATCTGCAAGGGCGACGTGGTCGTCATCATCGGTCCCTCGGGCGGCGGTAAGTCCACCTTTATCCGATGCCTGAACCTTCTGGAGCAGCCCACCGCCGGCAAAATTTACTTCGAGGGCGAGGACATCACGGCCAAGGGCTTTGATGTGAACAGGCACCGACAGAAGGTTGGCATGGTGTTCCAGCAGTTCAATCTCTTCAACAACCTGACGGTACTTGAAAACATTACGATCTCGCTCACGAAGGTCAAAAAGCAGTCGGAAGAGGAGAGCGAGGAAAAGGCCCTCAAGCTTCTAAAGCGCGTGGGGCTTGAGGACAAGGCGAACGCCTATCCCTCCCAGCTCTCCGGCGGGCAGAAGCAGCGTATCGCCATCGTGCGGGCGCTGGCGATGGAGCCCGATGTGCTGCTCTTCGATGAGCCGACCTCCGCGCTCGACCCCGAGATGGTCGGCGAGGTGCTGCAGGTCATCTCCGACCTCGCCCGCGACGGCATCACGATGGTCGTCGTCACGCACGAAATGGGCTTTGCCCGAAAGGTCGGCACGCGCGTGCTCTTCATGGACGGCGGACAGATCGCCGAGCAGGGCACGCCCGAGGAGATCTTCGAGCACCCGCAGAACGCGCGAACCAAAGAGTTCTTATCCAAAGTCATCAACGTCATTTAACAAACAAAAAATAAAATTTACGATATTATTGGAGGAAACAAAAATGCTTCACACGATCAATCCCGAAATTCTGTTCCTTAAGCAGGAAGATGTCATCAAGGCCGGCCTTCTCGATATGAAACAGATCTTGGCCGTTACGGAAAAGACCTACGCGATGCTCGGTCAGGGCCTCATCAAGAACCCACCCAAGACCAACACCAGCATCCCTGACAAGGAAAACTGGCAGTCGTTCTTCAACGCCATGCCTTGCTACATCGGCGGCGACATCAACATCGGCGGCATCAAGTGGGCGGCGGAGTCCAAGAAGAACGCCACGATCCCTGGCATCCCCTACGGCATCGACATTTCCATCCTGAGTGACCCCGAGACGGTGCTGCCGTTCTGCATTCTGGACGGCACGCTCATCACCGCGATGCGCACCTCCGCCGTCGGCGGCCTGATGGCCAAGTATGCCGCCCCCTCCAATGCGGACACCGCGTGCCTTGTCGGCGCGGGCGTTATCGGCCGCACGATGATCTCCGCCGTGCACGAGGCGCTGCCCCAGATCAAGACCATGTACCTCTGCGACATTGATGTCGCCAAGGCCGAGGGCATCGCGAAGGAGTACGGCGACAGCTTGGGCGTCGAGATCATCCCGACGAGCGACAGCAAGGCTGCGGCGCTCAAGTCCCAGCTCATCGTCGGCGAGACGACCGCGCCCAAGCCGTTCATGGACACCTCCTGGCTCACGCCCGGCTGCGGCCTCGTCTCCATGCACTCCAACGAGGTGATGGAGGACGTCTTCCTCAAGGCCGACGGCATCGTCGCCGACTACTGGACACAGCTCAAGCAGCACACGAACCCGCTGTCCAAGCTCACGAAGGAGGGCAAGCTCGATGAGAGCCAGATCATGGACCTGAGCGAGCTGGTGCTCGGCACGAAGAAGCTGCGCACCTCGGACGATCAGTTCGTCGCCGCCGCGTCCATGGGCCTCGGCGCGCTGGACATCATGATCGCCTATCAGCTCTATCTGAACGCGACGGAAATGGGCATCGGCACCAAGGTGAACCTTTGGGACAAGCCCCTGTGGGAATAAGACACGTAGGGGGGAACAAAGATGAACGCATTCAAGAAATTTGCGGCGCTGCTTTTAGCGCTTATGATGATCCTGTCTCTCGCCGCCTGCGGCAGCAAGAGCGATGACAGCGCGCAGGGCAGCTCGGACGGCGATGCGTCGCCCGATGACACCGCCAAGTCCAAGATCGAGCAGATCAAAGAGGCAGGCGTGCTCGTGATGGGAACCTCTGCCGACTATCCCCCGAACGAGTTCCACACGGAGGTGGACGGCAAGGACACCATCGTCGGCTTTGACGTTGCTATCGCGCAGTACATTGCCGATGACCTCGGCGTCGAACTCAAGGTCGTCGACATGTCGTTCGACAACCTGTGCATCAACCTCGCCAAGGGTGATTTTGACATTGTCATCGCCGGTATGGCCTCGACCGAGGAGCGCTTGAAGTCCGTCGATTTCTCCGACCCGTACTTTAAGCAGCAGCAGGCCATTCTGATCCGCGCGGAGGATGACGCGCTCTACAACAAGCCCGAAGACCTGAGTGGTCACAAGGTCGGCGTGCAGAACGGTACCATTCAGGTGCCCATCGCCAACGAGCTGGTGGGCGAAGAGAACGTCGTCGGCCTCGTCAAGGCGCAGGATCTCATCATGGAGCTCAAGAGCGGCAAGCTCGATGTTGTGTACATCGACTATACCGCAGCTCTTGCATTCGCCGCGGCGAACGATGACCTGACGGTCAAGGACATCGGCATCGAAAGCGACAGCGAGGGCCAGTGCATCGGCGTGCAAAAGGGCAACGAGGGCTTTGTCGCCTACCTGAACGAAAAGATCGCCGAGATGCAGGAGCAGGGCCTCATCGACCAGTACGTCGCCGAAGCCCAAACGCTGGCGGGCATCGAGTAAAGCCCGTCCCCCTTGCATGATATGAACAGCACCAGCATACCCTCTACCAAGAGAATTGGGGAGGATATGCTGATGCTGTTTCATTTTGACCGCAGGAAGAAGTCTGAAAAGGAGAAGAAGCCGCCGCGCTTTCTGGTGCTCCGGCGCAAATGGCTGACGCTGGGCGCGGCGGTGCTGGCCGCCGCGGCGATCTTTGCCGCCGTCAATTATCCCGCCGCCGTCAGCGCGTCGGCCGCCACGCGCCAACTGCCGATCTACTGTGTCCAGCGCGACCAGAAGGTGTGCTCCATCTCGTTCGACGCGGCGTGGGGGGCGGACAACACACAGAAGATCCTCGACGTGCTCAAGGAGTACGGTGTCACCTGTACCTTTTTTGTCGTGGGCAACTGGGCGGATCAGTATCCCGAACAGGCCAAGGCCATCGTGGACAGCGGCAATGAGCTCATGAACCACTCCAACGCGCATGATCATTATAATTCCCTCACCGCCGACCAGATCATCGCAGACGTGAACACCTGCAACGATAAGATCGAGGCGTTGACCGGCGTCCGCCCGACGCTCATCCGCTGCCCGTTCGGCGAGTATGACGACCACGTCATCTCCACCATCCGCTCGATAGGCATGGAGCCGATCCAGTGGGACGTGGATTCCCTCGACTGGAAGGGTATCTCGGCGGGTGAGATCACGAAGCGTGTGACGGGCAAGGTGCAGAGCGGGTCGATCGTGCTGTTCCACAACGCGGGTGAGCACACGCCCGAGGCGCTGCCGGATATTCTCGACTACCTGCTCGCCGAGGGGTATAAGATCGTACCGATTTCGAAGATCTTGCTCACCTGTGACTATACCATCGACCACGAAGGCCGGCAGTGTCCGGCAGAGGCAGCACAGTGAGCGCGGTGTACTTAATAGTATGTGAAAACGAAAAAGAAGGGGAGTTCTCTTGCAAAGAGAACTCCCCTTCTTTACTTGATTTTCTGGGTTGCAGGCTCGTGCCTTTACGCGCCGATGATGATCGGCACCAGCGCTGCGGAGGTGATGCACATCAGCATGCCGGTACAGAACGAGTAGGCGACCGTTTCCGAGTTGCACACCTGCTCGACGATCGGCAGGCACACGTCAGTCGAGGCGGTGCCAGGGATGGTGATGGCCTCGATATAGCCGATCTTGCCCGCGATGACGGGCAGCAGAATGATACCGAGCATCTCGCGCAGCACATTGTGCAGAAACGAGACCGCGCTCGCCATCGTGTGCCCCGCGCTTGCGATGACGCTCGGGGCCATCGTGTACCAGCCGAAGCCTGCGCTGATGGCCAGTCCCTCGCGCAGCGTCATGGGTGAGAGCGCGGCATAGACCGCGCCGCCGAGCAACGTGCCGAGCACGGCGAAGATGGGGACTAAAATGACGCCGAGCCCCGCGTTGCGCAGAATGCGGGCAATGCTGCCGTCCAGCCCCATGGAAAAGCCGATGAGCCCCAGCATGATACACAGACCGACTACAAGATAGTCGCCCGAGCGGGACTGAAAGGCGGGCAGGTCGGTGCACACGCGGCGGATGACAAGATCACCGAGCAGCATCCCGACAACGACCATCAGCAGGATGATAAAAGACATTTTCGCGCCCGAGACGTCGGCCTTTTCGTGCACAGCCTCCGCTTCGTTGACGACTGCACCGGCGGGGTGGGCGTGGCGGTCGATGTGCAGCAGCTTTCGCACGGCGAACGCGCCGAGCATGCTGCCCGCAGCAGTCAGCACCGTGACAAAAAGCGCCTGAATGCCGATGCTGCCGAGGCTCGACGTGACCTCCTCATCTGCGCCCATGCGCAGGCCCATCAAAAGCACCAGCGCATAAACGGGAAGCGACATGAGCTTGTCCACAAATTTGAATTTTTCTGCGTACTTTCGCAGGCGCGAGGCCAGGAGGTAGCAGGCGATCATAATGGACCAGTAGAGTGCGAGCATTGCCATGAGAGGGAACCATCCTTTCGCCGCGTGGCGGCAAAGATAGAAAAAGGGCGGCGCGTGATCCGCGCCGCCCTCTGCTGCTTTGGTAGAATTGGGGAATATCAGGCGAGGGTGTTGACCCAGGCGGAGTATTTGACAAGGTTTGCGTCGCGCTCTTGCGCATCCGCGCCCTTGGTGAGGATGTAGACCTTGATCTTCGGCTCGGTGCCGCTCGGGCGCACGACGATGTGCGTGCCGTCGCAGAGCTCGAAGCGCAGCACGTTCGAGCCCGAGAGCGCGATCTTCGTGACCTCGCCGCTTGCGGCGTCGCGCGCGGTGCCATCCGAATAATCTTTGTACGTCGCGACCTTGACGCCCGCGATCTCGCTCGGCGGCGTCTCGCGCAGGGACTTCATAAGAGCGGCCATCTTCTCCGCACCATCTAAGCCCGGCATGACGAGGTTGTGCGTCTTTTCACCGTACCAGCCGTACTTTTCAAAGAGCGCGTTGAGCGCGTCGAAGAGCGTCATGCCCTGGGAGTAGTACCACGCGGCCATTTCGGTGAGCAGCAGCGAGGCCGTGACTGCGTCCTTGTCGCGCACGTAGTGGCCGATCATGTAGCCGTAGCTCTCCTCGTAGGAGAAGATGACGGTGTTTTTGCCCGCGCCCTCAAGCTCGTTCATCTTCTCGGCCATGAACTTAAAGCCCGTGAACGTGTCGTAGCAGTCGAGGCCGTTCGCCTCCGCCACGGCGCGCGCCATCTCGGTCGTGACGATAGTCTTGAGTGCGGCGGCATTCGCGGGCAGCTTGCCCGCGCGCTTCATCGCACCGATCAGATAGTCGAGCAGCAGCACGCCCGTCTGGTTGCCGGTGACGGGCTCGAACTCGCCCTGCTTGTTGCGCACCATGATGCCCACGCGGTCGCTGTCGGGGTCGGTGCCGAGGATAAAGTCGACATCGTTCTTTTTGGCAAGGTCGATGGCGAGGTAGAAGCCCTCGGGATTCTCGGGGTTCGGGGACACGACGGTCGGGAAATTGCCGTCGATGACCATCTGCTCGGGCACGCAGAGAAGGTGCTTGATGCCAAGCTTTGTAAGCGCCTCGGGTACGAGCTTGTATCCGCAGCCGTGGAAGGGCGTGTAGACAAGCTTAAAGTCGCCCGAGACTTTTTTGACGGTATCATAGTCGTTGACCATGCTCATGACGTTGGCCATGAAGCGCTCGTCGCAGTCTGCGCCGAGCATCGTGATGAGACCCTTTTGCACCGCCTCGTCAAAGTCCATGGACGTAACGCCCGTGAAAATGTCGATCGTCTCGAGTTCTCTTGCGATGGCGGCGGCGTGCTGGGGCGGCAGCTGCGCGCCGTCCGACCAGTAGACCTTGTAGCCGTTGTACTCCTTGGGATTGTGCGACGCGGTGACGTTGATGCCCGCCTCGCAGCCGTATTCGCGCACGGCGAACGAGAGCTCAGGCGTCGGGCGCAGGGACTCAAAGAGCTTGACGGTGATGCCGTTGCCCGCCATGACGCAGGCCGCGGCGCGCGCAAACTCCATCGAGTGGTTGCGGCAGTCCATGCAGATGGCGACGCCCTTTTTCATGGCCTCTTCGCCCTCAGCGCGGATGACGTTGGCAAAGCCCTGCGTCGCCCAGCGGATGACGTGGCGGTTCATGTTGTGCAGGCCCGTGTACATCGTGCCGCGCAGACCCGCGGTGCCGAACTCGAGCGGGCCGTAGAAGCGGGCCTTGATCTCCTTGTCGTTGCTCTCGAGCGCTTTAAGCTCGGCGCGCTCGTCCTCGCTCAGCGCGGGGGAGGCGAGCCACTTTTCATATTCCTTGCGATAATCCATTACGATTCCTCCTCATTCCGGGTTGATTCCTCCACGGGCGCGAGAAGATTCTTCGCGTCCTCGAGCATACTTTCGGGTACATACAGCCCCACGCCGCCGCTCGGCGTGCCGAACAGGACCTTGCCGAGCGTGCCGTCCTTTTCGTCGTACTTTTTCATCACGGGGATGCCGTAGGCGCGCAGCATTTCAACGGTCATGCCCGCGGCGTTGTCCTCCTCGGTCGAGTCGGCAAGGAAGGCGGGTTTTTCGGGCGTGCCGTCCGGCCCCTTGGGCCAGCGGTTGGCGAGGTCGTGCTTTTCACGGCCCCAGCTCAGCTTGGGAAAGGTCATGGTGCTTCCTCCTTACTTATGATAGCGCGTGCCGGCGTCGATCTGGTACGCGCGGTAGATCTGCTCGAGCAGCATCACCCGCGCCAGATGGTGCGGGAAGGTCATGGGCGACATGGAAAGGCGCAGGTCGGCGCGCTGCTTCACGCGCGGGTGCAGGCCGAAGCTGCCGCCGATGAGAAAGGTCAGCTGCGAGGCGCCCGCGGAGGCGAGCTGCGCCAGCTTTTTCGAGAGGGCTTCGCTGCTCAGCTCCGTGCCCTCGATGCACAGTGCGATGACCGCGCCGCCCTTGGGGAGCTTTTCCTCGATGAGCGCGGCCTCCCTGGCGAGCGCCTGCTCGATCTCGGCGGGGGCGGGCGACTCGGGGAGCTTCTGCTCCGGCAGCTCCACGATCTCCAGCTTGCAGTGGCGCTGGAGACGTTTTTGATACTCCGCGACGGCTGCCGCGTAGAACGCCTCCTTCAGTTTGCCGACGCAAAGGACGGTGACCTTCTGCATAGATGTACCTCGCTCATGGTGTCGCGCGGCGCGACGCCGAGCCGCACGGAAAGTCCCGCGGACTGCAGCGCGCGGGCGACGGCGTACTCTGCCAGCTCGGGCGTGTTGTTCTCCTTGGAAAGGTGTGCGAGCAGGATGTCGCGCGTGCCGCTCTGCACGGCGAGCCGCGCAAATTCCGCCGCCGCGTCGTTGGACAGATGCCCCTCGTCGCCGAGGATGCGGCGCTTGAGGAAATAGGGGTAGGGGCCGTATTGCAGCGTTTCCACGTCGTGATTGGCTTCGAGCAGGAGCGTATCCACGCCCGGGAGCGCTTCACGCGCCGCGCCGGTGACGAAGCCGGTGTCGGTCAGTATGCCGAGCGAGCCGTCGGCGGCGTCGACGCGGTATCCGACGGGATCCACGGCGTCGTGCGAGGTGGAGAACGAGCGCACGGTGCAGCCCGCGAATTCAAGCGTGTCGCCCGCGGTGAAGGCGACGACGGGACAGGTGAGGATATGGGATACGCCGCGCGTGACATAGACCGGGGCAGCGCTTTTTTTGCTGAGTGTGGCGAGACCGCCGACGTGGTCTGCGTGCTCGTGCGTGATGAATACGGCGGTCAGGTCGCCGAGCGTCCGCCCCAGCGCGCGGAGGGACTGCTCGATGCGGCGGCAGGAGATGCCCGCGTCGATGAGCAGCAGCGTGTCGCCCGCGCACACGAGCGAGCAGTTGCCGCTCGAACCGCTGGCAAGCGTGTAAAATTCCATGGGAAACGGTCCTTTATCTGATCTACTCCCAAGAATACCACAGCGCAGGGGAATAGTCAAAAGAAAAAATCGTGCAACTTGCACATATTCTGTGTAAAGACGCTGCAAATTTTTTACATATTATTTCTTAACAACTTCTTTACAACAACATCGTTTTTCGGTATACTAAAAATAACAAAACGGAATGAGCCGTTGACTAAATTTTGGAAAGGGGGCGGGGCCGTTATGATGGAACCACAGGATAAGTACCGGGAAGTCGAATCCGCGCTGGAGAAATTCTGGGGCGAAGAGGATCTGCTGGTCGGCAAAGGAAAGAGTACGCCGGCGCAGATCGCGCTGCGTTTCCGCAATGTGATGGTCCTGCTGGCGGCGATATTGTTCCTGCTGTCCTTTGCCTCCAACCGCTACCCGATCCTCCGCGCGGTGGGCTATCTCTTCGGCGCCATCGCCTACATTTGCGAGATCATGGTGTTGACGGACTGCTTCAAGGTCAAGATCCCGCACAACGAGCTGTTCATGCCCTATTGCTTCGGCCCGCTCTACCTCATCATGGGCGTGGGCTACCTGGTGGGCTGAGACGATCTGCCGACAAAAAAGCACCGACGAAGGTCGGTGCTTTTCCTTTTGCGGTTCAGCCGATCTGGCGGATGGGCGGCTCGTCGTTCTCCTCCACGCAGTCGATCTTCGCGCCGAGGGCGCGGAGCTTGCCGATGATGTCCTCATACCCGCGCTCGATATACTGCACGTTCGTGATCTCGCTCACGCCGTCCGCAGCGAGCGCGGCGATGAGCATGGCGGCTCCCGCGCGCAGGTCGTAGGCCTGAATGTTGGCGGGGGTGAGCCTTTCCACGCCCTCGACGATGGCAGTACGGCCCTCGACGCGGATCTGCGCGCCCATGCGCGTGAGCTCGCCGACGTAGCGGTAGCGGCTGTCCCACACGCCCTCGGTGACGGTGCTGGTGCCGCTCGCCAGCGCGAGCACGGTGGTGATCTGCGGCTGCATATCCGTCGGGAAGCCGGGGTAGGGCAGCGTTTTGACGTTGGCGTGGCGCAGCTCGCCGCTGCGGCGGACGATCAGGTCGTCGTCCTGCTCCTCGACCTCCACGCCCATCTCCTGCAGCTTTGCGGTGATGCAGTCCATGTGCTTGGGGATGATGCCGCGCACGCGGATCTGTCCGCCCGTGGCGGCAACGGCCGCCATGTAGGTGCCCGCCTCGATCTGGTCGGGGATGATGGCGTAGGCACCGCCGTGCAGGCGCTCCACGCCCGCGACGCGGATGGTGTCGGTGCCGGCGCCCTTGACGTCCGCGCCCATGGAGTTGAGGAAGTTGGCGAGATCGACGATGTGCGGCTCCTTCGCCGCGTTTTCGATGACGGTCGTGCCGTCCGCCAGAGCCGCGGCCATCATGATGTTCATGGTCGCGCCGACGGAGACCACGTCGAGATAGATGTTCGCGCCCTTCATGCGCCCGCCGTCGGCCTTGGCGCAGATAAAGTCGCCCTCGCGTACCTCAGCGCCCATGGCAACAAAACCCTTGACGTGCTGGTCAATCGGGCGAACGCCGCCAAAGTTGCAGCCGCCGGGCATGGAGACCTCCGCCTCGCCGAAGCGACCGAGCAGCGCGCCAATGAGATAGTAGGAGGCGCGAATCTTGTGGGCAAGCTCTTGCGAGACCTGCGTGGTGGAAATGTGGCGGCAGTCGATCTCGACGCTGCTGCGGTTGAGAAAACGGACATTCGCGCCGAGCTGCTCCAGAATCTTGAGCAGCGCGGTCACGTCGGAGATCTGGGGAATATTTTCGATGCGGCAGACGCCGTCGACCAGAAGGGCGGCGGGAATGATGGCGACCGCGGCGTTCTTTGCGCCGCTGATGCGCACTTCACCAAAGAGCGGATGACCGCCCTGCACGATGTATTTCGTCATAGTAACTCCTTAATAAGAGACGGTGAGACTTCTTTTCCTTATCGTAAAAACAGCAGGGGAAAACCGCCTGCTCATGGTATTCACATAATACATCAACAGTATACCAAAAAAAACAGAAAAAGCAATGCTGCGCAGTAAGAAATTAGAAATGCTGCAAGAAAAATTTCATTCTCGTGTGATCTCGCCGGTCTTGCAGTTCACATAATAACTGCTGACATCCGTGGAGATGCGCCACACGCCTTGCAGCCGAAGCGGCGAGGCAGACGACGTCTGGAGAAGATACCCTTCGTCCAGCGCTCGGACCTCGGTACATACGACGCCCGAAGCGCTGCAATAGTCCAGAAAATGCACAAGCGCGTCGACCGCGTCGAGGCCGTCTGTGCGGCGGACCTCGTCGAGCGCGGGCAGAAAGGTACCGGAAACGCCGGTGAGCGAGCTGTCAGAAAACGTGAGCGTCAGCGAGGCGTTAAAGATGAGCCGGCCTTTTTCGCTGCGTATGCCCGTGACGCTGCCGCTGCCATCCGTGAGCTGGGAGGTGAGAAAAGTGTAGCCAAACGTTTTGAAAAGCTGTTTGCTAAAGCTCTCGGGATCGTCGACCGGTCGGGAGAGAAGCGCGTCGGCCGTGCCGCCGGAGCGGATGGAGCACGAGCCGTATTCGCCGGTGAAGCGGCTCACACCGCCGCTGGAATTGCTGCTCTCGGCAGTGCCGAGCAGGGCGGAGGCGAAAGCCTCTTCGCGTGCGGCGTCGCGCTCAAGCGAGAGGGAGAGGTGCGTTTCCTCATCGGGCAGCAGCGCGCGGTCAAAGGCGACGCCGTTTTTTTCAAAAAGCGTGCAGAGCTGCTCGACGCGGCGCTCGTTCGAGTCGCGCTCCTCGGCTCGGCGGCTGAGCAGCAGGAAGAGCAGAAATGCGTTGACGAGCAGCAAAATGACGATGACGATATTTTTGAGCCGCGAGGTTTTCATGTTCGGGCGTCCTTTCCGGAAAGATCAGTCGGCAAACCAGCCGACGCCGACGGTGTCCGCGCCGTGCTCGTCGTAGCAGACGTGCAACTCGGCGCTCAAATATTTGCTGTCCGCGATGGCCGCGGCCTGCCGGATGGGCAGCAGCAGTGCGGGCGAATCGCTGAGCGTATAGCTGCGGCAGTGGAGGGAAAATTCCGTGATGGTCTGATCTTCGATCGTGACCGTGGCGGCGTGGCTGCCGTCGGAAAAGCGCAGCGGCGTACCGCCGACCGCATAGTCGAAGCTCACGGTGAAGCGCTTGTTGCTGCTGTCGATCTCGCTGAGATAGAGCTCGGCGTCGCCGCTTACGTCGCGAAGCAGCGTGAAGGCGAGGCGCTGCGCGCCCGCGACGGCTTCGAGCATCGTGGGCTTTCCGGTCGAGGCGGCGGAGACATAGTAGAGCGAGCCTGCCTCGGCCTCGTCCGCACCTTGATAGAAGACGCTGCCGTCGGGCTCAAGGCGCAGCGTGCCGTAGACCTCTTTGATAATGGTGTTGCCGGAGGAGTCGGTGTAGCCGCTTTCCGTGTGGGGGTTGAACTCCGCAAGGCGCAGAAATGTCGCCTGATCGGTGAGGGCATTGCTCGCCGAGAGCGTGTAGCGCTGCGGCGGTTCGCTGAAAATGAGCGTGTAGGGCGAGAGCTGAGAGAACTCGCCGGAGAGCGAGAACGCAAAATCTGTGCCGTTGCCATCGAGCGAGGCGAGCGCTTCGCGCAGTGTCGCGCTGCTTATCGCCGTCCGGCTGACAAAAAAGCCCTGATTGGCGTCCTGTAAGTAGAGCGTTGCGCCGTTTTCCGCGGGGCAGAGCACAAGCCGCGTGACGTGCAGGAGCGAGGACTCCGGCGCGTCGTTGACGCCGAGAATGCGGCTGAGCACTTCGAGCGGCGTGGGGGCCTCCAGATCGAGGTAGATGCTGCTCGCGTGCAGTGCGGTGAGCAGCTTTTCACCGCTGCACGCTTCATAAGTGGTAGCAGAGCCAAGCGCCTCGCCGAAAAACGCGCCGGCAAGCTCAAAATCTGTGTCAAGCGTCGTGATGGCGCTGAGCCCGTAGCGGGCGTATTCGTTCGTAAACGCTACGCGCACAGGGAGGGCAAGCTCTGTCAGATCGGTGGCGACGCTGGTTTCCGCCGATGTGTCGCCCGCGAGCCAGTCCTGTGCAAGCTCATAGGGCGTCTTTCCTGCAAGGTCGCCGACAAGCGGCGTCTGGATCAAAAGCAGCACGGCGGTAACGGTCAAAACGGCGATCGCGGCGTTTTGCAGATGGCTCATGAGCGTGGCGTTCTTATTCATGGGAATCCTCCCCGCCGATGGGCTGGGTGATGGGCAGCTCTAAGCGGACGGTCGTGCCGGGGCCGGGGCGGTCAACGAGCGTGAGCGAGCCGTGGTGACGCTGGACGATCTCCGTCGCGATGGAAAGGCCGAGGCCTGTGCCGCCGGATTCGCGCGATCTTGCTTTGTCGACGCGGTAGAAGCGCTCGAAAATGCGGCTGCGGTCGGCCTCGGGAATGCCGATGCCGTCGTCCGCGACCTCCATCCAGACAGTTTCGCCCTCGCTGCCCGCGGTGACACGGATGTGGCCGCCGTCGGGCGTGTACTTGACGGCATTGCTGAGGACGTTGAGCATGACCTGCTCGATGCGGCCGCGATCGCCCATGATGAGCGGGAGATTTTCGGTGTAGTCGTGCGTGAGCTCGTGCTTGTGGCGGCGGGCCTCAAGCTCCGTCGAGCGGAGCACGGAGTCGATGGCGGCGGAGAACGGAAAGCGCGCCATGTTCATCTCACTGCGGCCGGAGTCGAGGCGCGAGAGCGTCAGAAGGTCCTGCACGATGTGGGTCATGCGGTCTGTTTCGCTGATGACGACATCGAGGAAGTCGTTTTCCGTCTCGCGGCTCAAGTCGTCGCCCGCCTCGCGGATGGTCTCGGCATAGGAGCGGACATTCGTGAGCGGCGTGCGCAGCTCGTGGGAGACATTGGCGACAAATTCCTTGCGGCGCTCCTCGGTCTTGCGGTGCTCGGTCACATCGTGCAGCACGATGAGAACGCCGCCGCTCTCCTCATCGGAGAAGGGAGCGAAGTAGAGCTCCACGCTGCGCTCGCCGACAGTGAGCTCGCCCTCAACATAGTCGCTGCGCTGCATGGTGATGACATGGGAAAACGGGCAGATGGATTCAAACAGCTCGCTGTACACGCACTCGTCCGCCGTGCGGCCAAGCAGCTCGCACGCGGCGGGATTGCAGTGGATGAGCTTGCCGCTGCCGTCGTAGGCGACGACGCCGTCGCTCATGTGGAGAAACAGCGTGTCGAGCTTGTTGCGCTCGTTCTCCACGGCTTCGAGCGTGGAGTGGAGGACCGATGCCATGTCGTTGAACGTGGTGGTCAGAACGCCGATCTCGTCCGTCGATTCGACAGCAAGCGTTTCGTCAAAGTCGCCGGTCGCGATGCGCTCGGCGCCCTCGGTCAGTTTTTCAATGGGGTCGATCATGGTCTTGGCGAGCAGGAGCGACAAAAGCACCGAGACGAGAAGACCGACGAGCAGTGCTTGCAGAATGATGAACAGCAGCTCAGAATTCAGCGACGAGACCGTGGTGCGGCTGTCGCGGATGTAGATGATGAAGCTGTTGTCGCCGCCGGAGATGGGGATGGCAACATCCATATAGCTTGCGGCAAGGTCGCTGTGATCGCCGACCTCGCCGTTGCGCGCGGTGAGGATATTTTCCGTCTGCTCCAAAAGCTGGCCGTCCTCGTTGCTCGAAGCGAGCACTTCGCCGCTGCGGCCGTCGAGAACGTAGTAGTTGCGGTTGCGCGAGTCGATGCTCAGTGTGCCGGAGTAGGCCTCGAGCATCGTTTGCAGGCGCGCGGCGCCGTCCTCCTGCGCGGCCTCTTCGCGCAGTGAGCTCACGAACGCGGCGTTGGACTCGCCGAACACTTCGCTCATCTGCTCGTAAAAATCGTCAATATAGAAGTTCGTGATGCTGGTCATCAAAAACGCGCCCACCACCGCCATCAGCGAGGTGACGAGCAGCAGCATGATCATCACGAGCTTCATATGCAGGCTGCGGAACATAGCAGGAGACTCCTTTCCCGGAAAAGTGCGCGCAACTTACGCCTGCGCGGAGAAATAATAGCCCACGCCGCGGCGCGTGAGGATGTAGGCCGGCGCGGCGGGGTTGTCCTCGATCTTTTCGCGCAGGCGGCGGACGGTGACGTCCACCGTGCGCGCGTCGTCGCCGACGTAGCCATAGTTCCAGACCTGCTCCATCAGGTCGACGCGGGAGAAGACCTTGCCGGGGTGGCTGGCGAGGAACGTCAAAAGCTCATACTCGCGCTGTGTGAGGTCGATGGGCACGCCGTTTTTGCGCACCTGAAAGCTGTCGGTGT
>OIXH01003215.1_pt1 | contig 14893 bp, 18 predicted proteins | sample 1587741 | NCBI WGS metagenome assembly OIXH01 (sample SAMEA3888916, study PRJEB22519) | human gut metagenome | biome: human gut; feature: human-associated habitat; material: faeces | place: Denmark | collected 2011 | reverse complement strand
GAGTTTATTGAAAAGGCCATTCGTTTTTACGCCGGATATGTTTCCAGCGGCGAGGCCATCGACTATCTGCCGCCCGCACTGGTGGCCGCCCTGCGGGGAACGGTGGAGGACAGCGAACACCGCATTGCGCGGCTGCTCTTCAAGCTGGCCGTGGAAACCAGCATGATGATGAATGTGCTGGCAGCTGGTATGGAAATCAGTGATGAGGATCTGCGCCAGCAGGAACGAAAGCACGATGCAGATCACAAGGCCCAGCGCCAGCGCCTGCAAAATGATGTTGAGCACCTCGCCGGTCAGCTTGTCCACCGTCGCCTTGTTGTCGCGGACGTAGACGATATAGCTCTCCCCGTCCGTCCGAATGGGCACAGCCAGATCCATATAGCCATTGGCAATGGAGCTTTCCTGCCCCACTCCGCCGTTCATGGCCGTCAGGATATTGGACGTGATATCGACGTGCTCCGTCTGGCTCGAGCCGGTCAGCACATCGCCGGTCGGCGAAAGGATATACACGTTGCGTCCGGAAATGTCGATGCCAAGCCCGGACTGTGCCATCAGCAGCTCCTTCATCTCGTCCGGCGCATCCGGCGACTGCGCCGCGATCCGCTGGAGCTGCGAGATGAAGTCCTGCGAGAAGGTCTGCTCCATCTGGACATAGAATTCCGAAATATAGAAGTTTCCGACGCCATTGATGAGGAACGCGCCAATGACGGTCATGAGCGCCAGGATCAGGATCACAAGGATCATGACCAGCTTCATGCGGAGCGAACGCATGGCAGCGCCTCCTTTCCGGTAGATTCCGGCAGGCCGGGCCTGCCTCAGATCACTGCGCGAAGTAGTAGCCGACGCCGCGCTTCGTCAGGATCAGCGCAGGCTTGCCAGGATCGTCCTCGATCTTCTCGCGCAGGCGGCGGACCGTCACGTCCACGGTGCGCACATCGTCGCCGACATAGCCGTAGTTCCATACCTGCTCCATCAGATCCACGCGGGAAAAGACCTTGTCGGGGTGGCTGGCGAGGAAGGTCAAAAGCTCGTACTCACGCTGTGTCAGCTCGACGGGGCGGCCGCTTTTGTAGACCTGAAAATTCTCGGTGTTGATGGTCAGCGCGCCGCCCGCGCTCATGCCGCTCTCGGCGGCTGCGCCGGAGACCATCGCCGTGCGGCGGATGTTCGCCTTCACGCGGGCCATCAGCTCGCGCATGGAAAAGGGCTTGGTGATGTAGTCGTCCGCGCCGATCTCCAGACCGAGGATCTTGTCCTCCTCCTCCTCGCGGGCGGTGAGAATGATGACAGGCACATTGTCGCCCTCGGCGCGCAGGGCGCGGCAGACGTCAAAGCCCATCATCTTCGGCATCATCACGTCGAGCAGGATGAGGTCGGGCTTCTTCTCGCGCGCGAGCGCGAGACCTGCCTCGCCGTCGTAGGCCTCGAGCGTGGCGTAGCCCTCGCGCTGGAGGTTGAAGCGGACGATGTCCACGATGTTCATCTCGTCCTCGACGATGAGGACGGTTTTTTTCGGCTCCATGCTCATTTCTCCTCCTTTTTGCGTGTGCGCAGGGCGTAGACCTTCAGCACGCCCGCGACCGTCTTGCCGTCGCGGAGGTCGCCGGAGAGGCAGCGGTCGAGCAGCGCATCGAAGGGGACGCGCTCGAAGTTGATGAACTCGTCCTCATCCGGGTGCTGGGAGCCGAAGGTCAGGCCCGTGGCCATGTAAAGGTGCAGTACCTCCGTGAAGCCGCCGGGGGAGGCGAGGATCTCGCCGAGGGGGGTGAGCGTCTCGCAGCTCGCGCCCGTTTCCTCGCTCAGCTCGCGCCGCGCGGCGGCGGCGGGGTCCTCCCCGCGCTCGAGCTTGCCGGCGGGGATCTCCTCAAGCACGGTCTGGAACGCATAGCGGTACTGCTTCACGGTCAGCACGTTGTCGTTCTCGTCGATGGCGACGACGGCGACGCCGCCCGGGTGGTCGATCACCTCGCGCGTGGTGAGATGGCCGTTGGGCAGACGCACGGTGTCCACGCGCAGGTCGACGATGCGCCCGTGGAAAATTTCCTGACGGCTGACAAAGGTTTCTTTTAATTCCATGGATATCACTCCTTAATCCTCATGAAGCACCAGATAGTCGGTGTAAACAGCGCTTACTCCGCTTTGCAGCAGGGCTTCGGCCGTTTCTCTGTCGTTTACTGTATGGACATAGCAGCGCACGCCGCTGTTCTCCGCGATGACGGCGTAGGACGGCCGCCACAGCCAGCTCCACATGGTCACGCCTTCGATGCCGTTTTTCCGGCAGAAGGTCAGCCGCTTGCGGAGGGCTTCCTCGGTGCCGTTGAAGCCCTCGGCGTAGAACGTATAGATGTAATGCGGGAAATGCCCGAGATGATCGACCACACGGAACATCAGCGGGCTATAGACCTGAATGACCATACGCTCAAAGAGATACGAGAGCCCCAGCTCGTGCGCGTCGTTCAGCATGGCGGTGAACTGCGCGGTCACGACCTCGGCGTCCGTAAATTTGGTGTCGGTGACGATACAGATATCCGGATACTCCTCCATCAGGAGCAGCAGGTCGCGGAAGCTCATGGGCGTGTACCTTTCCAGAAGGGGCGCGGCGAGAAACGCATCGCGCGTGGGGATCGACAGCTCGCTGATCCCCTCCTGCCAGCCGCCGCGCCAGTCGTGCCGCAGGACGACCTGCCCGTCGCTCGTCATGCGCAGATCGACCTCGAATACCCGCGCCCCGCGCGCGTAGTAGCGATCGAAGCCTTCGCGGCAGTTGAGCACGGAGGTCCCGCTCAGCTGGCCGAGCCCGTGCATGACGGTGCGGGAGGAGGCCAGGATCTCCTCCGCGCTCAGCTCGCCCGCGGGCCGGGCCTTCTCTTCGGTGACCGGCGGAGCGGCCGGGGCTGTCAGCACGGAAAGGCAGGCAAAGCTTATCAGAAGCAGCGTCAGCGCACGCAGCAGCGGCGCGCTGACGCGGATATGGACAAAATCGCCGATGACGGATCACCTCTTAAAACAGGTAAAAAACCACCTTATATTACACCATAAAGCACCGAGAATTTCAACAGAGAAATCAAAATTATTACATTTTGATTACAGCCCTTGTACGTTGGGCAGAATCATGGTATACTGAAATCCGCTTTGAAGGAGAGGGGGCACTGTGCCGTGGAGAAAAAGGGAATCAAGATCGCGGCGCAGAACCGCAAGGCCTATCACGACTACTTCGTGGAGGACCGTCTCGAGGCCGGTATCGAGCTGAAGGGGACGGAGGTCAAGTCCATCCGCGCCGGAACGCTCAACCTCAAGGACAGCTACTGCGTCGTGAAAAACGGCGAGGCCATGGTCTACTCCATGCACATCTCGCCCTACGACAAGGGCAACATCTTCAACCACGATCCCGACCGCCCCAAGAGGCTGCTGCTGCACAAGCGTGAGATCAACAAGCTCCATGCGCTCGTCAAGCAGGACGGCTACGCCCTCATCCCGCTCTCGGTCTATTTCAAGGACGCGCGCGTGAAGGTCGAGCTGGGCGTGTGCAAGGGCAAGAAGAACTACGACAAGCGCGAGGCATCCGCGCAGCGCGACGCAAAGCGCGAGATCGACCGCCACATGAAAAACTACCGCTGAAAAAGGAGAAGCGAAGCGATGAACGAAGAGAGAAAACGGCCGCTTTGACCCCGCTGATTTTATTCCAGCGGACGCGCAGCCGAAGGCTGCCGTGTCCTGCGAGCTCGAGGAGCCGCCGCGCGGCAGCGCCCTGACCGGCATCCTCGGCGCGCTGTTCGGCGCGCTCGTGGGCGTGGTCCCCTGGTTCCTGGCGAGCACCTTTGCCGACTTCTTCGTCGGCTGGCTGGGCTTCCTGGTGGGCGTCGCAGCCTGCTGGGGCTACCGCCTGTTCAAGGGCCGCCGCTCCACACACTTTGCCATGGCGACGGTGATCGTCTGCTCGCTCCTCGCGCTCTTTGCCGCGGAGATCGCCTCGTGGATGTACGTCCTCTGCTCCGATCCCGAATGGCAGGCGGACGCTGCGTGGTACGGCATCCCGGTCGCGCAGCTGGCGTGGGAATCCATTCTCATGCCGGAGAACTGGGGCATCATGGCGCCGTCCATGCTCATGGGCATGGTCATCGGCGTGCTGGGCGTGGTGTGCGTGAAGCAGAAGGTCCTCGCCTACACCGACCCGGAGCGCGCGGCGCAGATGGCCGCGCACACCGCGCAGACGGCGCAGGCGAACGCCGCGGCGGGCTTTGCCGTGCCGCAGAGCTTCACCGTGCGGGATAAGAAGTGGGTCAGGGTGACGGTGCGTATCGTGGGTGTGCTGATCGCCGTTTTCTTTACCGCCCTGCTTGCCGGTGTGATCGGCAGCTCGATCGACGAGCCAGAGGGCTGGTCGCTTGCCGAGACGGTGGGCTTTTCCGCTTTCGCGCTCGTTTTTGCGGTGTTCGGCGTGTTCCTAATCTTTCATGTCCGGCGCAGGCTGGTGGTCGAGGGCGGCGTGTTCAGCTACCTGCCGACCTTCGGCAGGTCCCGCGCCTTCCGCCTGGCGGACATTGCGGGCATGACCATCGGGACGAACGGCCGCAGGCTGGTCGGACAGGATGGCCGGACGCTTGCCCGCTTTGAGGACAATCAGGAAAACAGCGCCATCCTATTGCAGTATCTCAGCGAGCACGGCGTCGGCCTGCTCGTGAAATAAAAAACCGAACGCGCCGCGGCGCGAGACAAGGAGAACGAATATGTCCAATCCCGTTGTGACCATCGAGATGGAGAGCGGCGCGGTGATGACCGGCGAGCTCTATCCCGAGCTGGCCCCCAACACCGTCAATAACTTCATCGAGCTGGCAAACTCCGGCTTTTACGACGGCCTCATTTTCCACCGCGTCATCCCCGGCTTCATGATCCAGGGCGGCTGCCCGCAGGGCAACGGCATGGGCGGCCCGGGCTATGAGATCGACGGCGAATTTTCCGCCAACGGTCACAAGAACGACCTCAAGCATACGCTGGGCGTGCTGTCCATGGCGCGCACGATGGCGCCCAACAGCGCCGGCAGCCAGTTCTTCATCATGGTCGCGGACGCGCCGCACCTCGACGGGCAGTACGCCGCGTTCGGCAAGATCGCGGACAACGCGCAGGCTGCGGTGGACATCTCCCGCGTCAACCGCGATATGTTCACGGATAAGCCGAAGAAGCCGCAGACCATCAAGTCCATTCGCGTGGACACGCAGGGCGTGGAGTATCCCGCGCCGGAGAAGCACTAAGACATTTTTCATTTGCTTTCGCAGACCTAAAGAAGCAAGCATCCCGTTCGCGGTGTGAAGGGAACGCCGTTCACACCGCTCACACGGGGGCGTACCGGTTTCGACGGGGGTGTGGAGGCAGGATAAGCGGGCGGAGGCGCCTGGCCTCCATAAAACGGGCAACTTATAAATTAAAGAACAACAACACTGTTGCTGTCGCTGCCTAATTAAGGCAGCCGTCTGAACCGGAGCGGCCGCGGGCCGGGGAAGGCGTCGTGAACGCGGCGTCCGTGAGGCGGGAAAGAGTTGACCCGCCCACGCATCATGACTCTACTGAAACGTAAGGTCTGTCAGGTGTCCTTACGCGGAGGGAATGCTTAGATCCTGACTGCGCCCGGAGAAAGTCCTGTTCAAGCGCTTTCGGACGCGGGTTCGACTCCCGCCGCCTCCACCAATGAAAAGGAATCCCGCAAACCGTTGAGTTTGCGGGATTCCTTTTGTTTTCAGGCGTTTTGCGGATTTTTCACCATGCGCAAATATGTGCGCTACGCGCATATTCGCGCTTTCGGCGTCAGATTTAAGACGACATTTTACATACGAATTTGCAGATGTCAGCCCTTGCCCTTGACGATGCCGCAGTAGTAAGCGGACATCCTGGCCTTTGGCCCCAGTCCGTCCGGCATCTATACGGATACACCATGATAAAAATAAGGCCATCTGCCTTTGGCAGATGGCCTTATTTTTGGGCTTCGCTCGCGCGGCGCGCGTGACCCCGCTTTACTCGATGGTGCGCAGGAAGTCCTCCCAGGCGTTGTCCACGGCGTTACCCATGTGCTGCATGGTGCGGCCCACGCAGGTCTTCATGGACCTTTGCCGGGGTGAGACGGCCATGCCCACCGCTGCGCCGAGCACCATGCCGGCGCCGATACCGCACCAGAACGCGGTATTTTCCATTTCACTCACACTCCTTTTCGCACAGCGACAGTATGCCCCGTGTGCGGCAAAAAAGTCGGAAAGCGCATTGCTAAAATCCGCCATTGCCGTTATAATATTCTTAAAATCAGACAAAAAGCGAGGAAGTCTCATGACCACCATCTATTTGATCCGCCACGCCGAGGCGGACGGCAATCTCTACCGCCGCGCACACGGCTGGTACGACAGCGTGATCACTGACCGCGGCTACCGCCAGATCGCCGCGCTTGCAAAGCGCTTTGCCTCAACACGTTTTGACGCGGTGTATTCGAGCGACCGCCGCCGCACGATGACGACGGCGCTTTCCGTTTACAAAACGCACGGCCTGCCGCTTGTGACCACGCCGCGCGTGCGTGAGATCGGCATCGGCGTGTGGGAGGATCATCCGTGGGCGGAGCTGGAGCACACGGACGGCGAACAGCTGGAGCGCTTCAATACGGACGCCGCGCACTGGCACGTTGCGGGCGGCGAGCATCTGCCCGACGTGCGCGAGCGCATGATCGGCGCGCTGCGCGAGATCGCCGAGGCGCACCCGAACGGAACGGCCGCCGTTTTTTCACACGGCATGGCCATCCGACTGACGGTCGGCACGCTGCAGGGACTTTCGCTTCACGAGATCGACGGCACAGGCCACGCGGAGAATACCGCGGTGAGCCGCCTCGAATACGAGAACGGCGCGTTCCGCGTGGCGTACCGCGACGACGCGAGCCATCTGGAGAACGGGCTGCAGACGCTCAAGCGGCAGGCGTGGCTGAAGAACGCGCGCGGCTTCGAGGGCGGCATCTACTATGTGCCCTCCGGCGCAGAGGGACATTTTGATGTCTGCCGCGCGGGCGAGACCGTCGGAGCGGTGAGCGTGGACAAGTGCGAGAACGGCCTTGCGACCATTGGTGAATTCTGGCTGGAGAACGATGTGCAGGGGCTTGGCTTCGGGCAGCAGCTCGTCGGGCAGGCGCTTTCCTACGCCCGCGCGCACGGGTGCGAGCGGCTTTCGACCGGACACATCGCCAAGAGCAACGCGCTCGGCCTGCGCCGCGCGCGGGAATGGGGCTTTACGCAGACCGGCGAGGGGGCGGACTGGCTCGAATTTCAGAAGAATTTTGAATACGATGAGGAATCCTGCTGGAAAAAATTGCAGGAAGTGATCGAAAAAGAGAAATAAAAAGGAAGGAGGAGAAAAGATGAACTGTCCGTACTGCGGCGGCGCGCTGGAAAAGGGGACGCTTCACAGCCGAGGGGGCGAGTATTTTCTGCCGGACGGCGCAAAGCTCCCGGCGTGGTTCACGCGCGAGAGCATGGAAAAGGTCGGCGCGGTCGGGCTGGCGTGGAACCCGGCTCTGACGCGGCGGGAATGGCCGGAGGCATACTGCTGCCGCCCGTGCCGCAGGCTCATTGTTCCCTTTCCGGAGGAAGAATAAAACGGGAAAAGCCCCCGCCTTGCAGAAGGCGGGAGCTTTTCGTTTGCCGAGGAAGCCATGCACCGCATGGCTTCCTTTTTACTCTCAGAACGAAACGACCTCCTGCGCGGGCTTGGCGCAGGTGGTGATCTTGTCCACATACAGCACGGGGCCTTCGCCCTGATACGCTTCGATATACTCCTTGCGGACGGTGGCGGTGACCTCCACCCAGTCGCGGTTCTTGTACGCCTTGAGGTCCTTGCCCTTGGCGACTACGCCGACGAACTGGATGTCGTTTTCGCAGCAGGTCATCACGAAGCGGCCCGGGCAGTGGATGCCGGGAAACTTTTTGGAGTGGCACATGAGGAGCTTCATGTGAACACGCTTGCCGTCCCAGCGGTCGAGGTGGTCCATCACGTCCACATACCACACGCCGTAATCGTCATCGGGAATGTCGATGAGGTCGGGCGTCATATCGAACGGGCACTCGTTGCCGGTGAGGTAATCCTCGCTGTTGCCGTCGTTGTCCTCCAGATAGATGTCCGCGCGGCGGTTGACCATGCGGAGATTGCGGGCGCGGAGCGCCTCCTTCAGCTCGGGCGTGCAGCGGTTGAAGACCAGCATATCCGCGTTGGTGATCTTCTCCATCATGAGCTGCCCCATGTTCTTCACGAACAGCTCGAACGTCGGCGCCTGCACGAAGGTCATGATCTGGTAGAGCACCCAGTTGGCGGGCAGCACGTCGCGGTAGAGCTTTTCCATCTGCCACATGCCGTTGTACTCGATGAGCACCTGTTTGGGACGGTACTTCTTCTCCAGCTCGCGGCAGAAGTCGGCGGTCAGCTCGTCCTCGTCGTCCACGGTGACGACGGTGACGTTGTCGAGCGCCTTTTTCTCGTACTCCTCCTCGCCCTCCTCGCAGCAGAGCAGGAGGGTCTTATCCTCGCGGGCGAAGCCGTCCTCCAAGATGCCGTTGATAAAATTGGTCTTGCCGGCGTCGAGAAAGCCGGCGACCAGATAGACAGGAATATCCATGAATGTCCTTCCTTACAGACCGAAAAGCTCGGCGAGCTTGTCTTCCTTGAGCTCCGCGCCGATGACGCACAGGCGGCCCGTGTAGTCGGGATGGCCCGCGCGGACCTCGTGCTCCTCGGGAACGTAGTCAAATTCGAGCCAGCCGCCCTCGCCGTTCACGATGCCCTTGGCACGCAGGATGTGACCGTAGTCGCCGCTGTCGAGCTTCGTGAGGATGTCGTCGAGCGCTGCCTTGGAGTAGAGCTTGGGCGTTTCCTTGCCCCAGGAGGAGAACACGTCGTCGGCGTGGTGATGATGGTGATGGCACTCGCACGCGGGATCGTCGCACTCCTCGCCGTCGTGGTGATGGTGATGGTGCTCGTGGTCGTCGTGGTCATGCTCGTGATGATGCTCATGCTCGTCGTGGTCATCATCCTCGTCGTGGTCGTGATGATGCTCGTGCTCATGGTCGTGCTCGTCATGCTCATCATGGTCATGGTGATGCTCATGCTCGGCCTCCTCGAGCTCGTGCTCGCGGCGCATCTTTTCGAGCAGCTCGTCGCTCAGCGACACCTTCTCGATGGCGGAGAGGATGGTCTTGCCGTCCAGCTCGTCCCACGGAGTCGTAAGGATGGCGGCGTCGGGGTTCTTCTCGCGCAGCATCGCGGCGGCGGCCTCTAACTTCTCCTGCGAGAGCTTCTGCGTGCGGGAGAGGATGATGGTGCCGGCGGCCTCGATCTGGTTGTTGTAGAACTCTCCGAAGTTCTTCATATAGACTTTGACCTTGCTCGCGTCGGCGACGGTGACGTAGCTGTTGAGCTTCAGCTCCGGGCACTCGTCCACGGTGCGCTCGACCGCCACGATGACGTCGGAGAGCTTGCCCACGCCGCTCGGCTCGATGAGGATGCGGTCGGGGTGGAACTGCTCCACAACCTCGCGCAGGGCCTTGTTGAAATCGCCCACGAGCGAGCAGCAGATGCAGCCGGCGGACATCTCGGAGATCTCGATGCCGGACTCCTTGAGAAAGCCGCCGTCGATGTTGATCTCACCGAATTCGTTTTCGATCAGCACGAGCTTTTCGCCCGCGTAGGCTTCGGCAATGAGCTTTTTGATGAGCGTCGTTTTGCCGGCGCCGAGAAAACCGGAGAAAATGTCAATTTTTGTCATGGTGGGATACGCTTCCTTTTTCTTGATTTTACTGAATTGCTATTATATGCCCGAGTTGTGAACGATTCAAGTCCCTCGCGGGCAAAAAGCTCATTTTTTGCGCAAAAAATGAGCGATGCTACAGCTGCGGAACCGCGAGGCGGTGCGGCAGCATCACGCGGCCGAAGCAGGCAAGGCTGCGCGTGCCGGTGGAGGTGAGCACGACGTCGGCGTCGGCGCGGGCGCGGTTGAGGGAGAAAAGGTAGGTCATGCCCAGCGCATCGCGGTGGTACTGCTTGCAGAGCATTGCGCCGTCCACGCAGAAGATGCCTACGTCGCCGTCGGCGAGCGGGTCGCGGTTGACGTAGACCACACTCTCGTCGTGAATGTACGGCTCCATGGAGTCGCCCTGAATGCGCACGGCGAAGTCCGCGCCGCGCGGCACGCTCTCGTCCGCGGGGATATAGGTGAAGTCCTCGTCGAGCACCGGCGCGGCATAGCCCGCGGCGGCGGGGGAATTGTAGAGCGGGATCAGGCGCGGCTCGCGCTTGCCGCCGCGCTCCTCCGTCAGCTCGTCGCGGTAGTCGCAAAGTGCGTCGGTCACGCTGCGTACGGTGCTGCGCCCGATGGGAGAGAGCGAGCGGTATTTTTCCAGCAGCGTGCGCTCGGCCCCGGAGAGATCGAAGCCGCCGCTGCGGTAGCTGCCGCAGAAGAGCTGGTTGGGGTCGGTGCGCAGCGCGTCGAACAACCGCAGCAGCACGTCCTCCTTGGGGAAGCTGACGCCGGTCTCATAGTTGCCGACAGCGCTGGCGGAAACGCCGAGCTGCTCGGCCAGCGCCGCGCGCGTCAGGCCGCAGGCCTCGCGGCACGCCTTGAGTTGATCGCGGAAGCTCATGGAAAGCACCTCCTATAAAGGGTTCGAGCAATTTCGACACCATCATAACGCAAAAGCTTGGTTCTGTCAAACATTTTAACAAGAAACTTGTAAATTTATTCTTGACATAACAAGTTTCTTGTGATATGGTAAGGATGCTCACAAGAAACTTGACAAAACAAAGCGGCAATTTCCATTAACTTGTGATCGAGATGCTTTTCGGTATGCTGTTCGGCGGGAAAGGATGGATGCGGAAAACCGCCGGGGGCTTCGGCGGGGAAGGCGGATCCGCCCGCCTTTCAAAAAGAAAAATCGTCACGCCATAAGGCGTAACGATTTTCTTGGTGGGGGAAGGTGGATTCGAACCACCGAAGTCACTGACAACAGATTTACAGTCTGCCCCCTTTGGCCACTCGGGAATTCCCCCATATTCACTTGTGCGCTGAAGCGGAAGCTTGGAGCTGGTAGACGGACTCGAACCCCCGACCTGCTGATTACAAATCAGCTGCTCTACCAACTGAGCTATACCAGCATTTCAGCAACAGAATGGATTTTAGCAGATGCCGCGCCGTTTGTCAAGCCTAAATTTTTCATTTTTCGGGAGGAAGGGCTTTTGCACTTTAAAATCTGTTCGCCTGCGGAAAAACGCAGGCCCTACGGCCGTCCCTGCGGCCGATGCTCGCTGTGTGGGTGCGAGCTGCTGCGCGGGGAGCGCGGCTGGTATCTCAACGGGCAGAGCGTCTGCGCGGATTGCTTTCCGGCCTTCGCTCGCGCGGAGCTTGCGCCCTGTGAGACCGTGTTCGGAATGGAGGGGGAAGCGTGACACTATATCAGATATCCTTTACATACCGCGCGGACGCGGCGGTGCTGCGCACGCGCATTTCGGAGCTGCGCGCCGCGGCCCGGGCCGCGCAGGACCGCGAGGAGGCCGAGCGGCTCAAGCGGCGCATTGCCGAGCTTCAGGTGCTGCGCCGTCAGTCGAGCGAGCTAGCCGAGCTGACGAAACGCTATTACGAAAGGAACTATCACCGCGATGAAAGGTACACCCTATAGCATCCGCAACAATGAGTTCTACGGCGACATGGCGGCGTGGCTGCGCGCCAACGCGCAGGACAACGACGGTGAGCTGCTTCGGCTCAAGCGCAACCTGCGCCTGGCAAGGCAGGAGGCGCTGACCGCGCGGCAGCGGCAGCTGCTCCGGATGAATTTTGAGCAGAATAAGACCGTGACCGAGATCGCGCAGGAGCTGGGCGTCAACAAGTCCACGGTGTCCCGCACGCTGCTGCGCGCCAAGCGGCGGCTCTATCAATGCCTGCGCTACGCGCTGTAGTCCGCGCTTGACTTCGGCACGCGGTGCGCATACAATAAAAAGCACAGGGAAAACAGGAGCGGAGGGAATGTCTATGCTGCACAAAGCGATACAGAACCGGTGGTGCCGTCTGGCTCTGGCCGTGGCCGCGACGCTGCTCTACGCCATCGGCGTGAACTGGTTCATTGTCCCGATGGGACTTTACACCGGCGGCCTGCTGGGCTTCTGCCAGGTCGCCCGCACGCTGATCGTGGAGGCGCTGGGGCTGTCGCCGAACGTAGACTTTTCGGGCATCCTGTATCTGGCGGCGAACGTGCCCATCCTGCTGCTGGCGTGGCAGGCGCTGGGAAGGGGTTTCCTTGTGCGCACCGCGGTGTGTACCGTCACCTCGTCGCTGTTTCTGAGCCTTGTGCCGCCGCCGGCGGCGCCGCTGGTGGAGGAGACGCTGACGAACTGCGTGCTCGGCGGCATCCTCGTCGGCTTCTCGCTCGGCATCGTGCTCACCTGCGGCTGCTCGACCGGCGGGCTGGACATCCTCGGACTGTGGCTCGCCAAGAAGGGCAAGGGCTTCAGCGTGGGGCGCTTCAGCCTGAGCTTCAACGCGCTGCTCTACACGCTCTGCGCGGTCCTCTTCGGCCTGCGCGCGGCGATCTATTCTATCATTTATACGGTGTTCTGCGCGCTCTTCATCGATCGCGGGCACCAGCAGAACATCACCGAGCAGGTGCTCATCTTCACCAAGGACGAGGACCCCGAGCTGCCGAGGAACATCATGGCACGGCTCGGGCGCGGCGTGACCTACTGGGAGGGCAAGGGCGCCTACACCGGCGAGGACCTGCGCGTGCTGTGCGTGTGCGTCTCCAAATTTGAGGAGGCCGACCTCTACGGCGTGGTCCACGAGCTGGACCCGAACGCCTTTTTTATCACGCAGGAGGGCGTGACCATCCACGGAAACTTCATCCGCAAGCTGTCCTGAAGCAGGGGAGATGCCGCACGGCATCTCCCTTTTGCATGATTTCCTGCAAAAAGTCGGAAAAACGACGGAATTTGTGCATATCAGATAATTTGATGGAGTGATTCGGAATAATTTTATTGCATTTTTGGGAAAAGTGTGATAATGTACGACCTAATCTTTTATTTTTGAAGGAGGCGGCTTGCTGCATGTATACCGACAACTATTTCAACCGATTTGAGCTTGCGCCCGAGGTGGCGGAGGCACTGAAGAAGTGCAAGTGCATCGCCTACGCCGAGACGAAGGAGGAGCTGCAGGAAATGGCCTACGGCCCCACGCACACCTCCCGCTACGATGTGGTGTATCCCATCGAAGGGCTCGGCACGGTCAAGGAGGCCGAGGTGGTGCGCTGCAAGAACGGCTGCGTGGTCAACTTCATGGAGGACTATATGCGCCGCCGCGATCCGAACAGCATGGCCATCGGCGACGAGCTGCCGACCGACAAGCCCCGCTTCAAGGACCGCTTTGGCTATGAGTTCTCCAAGCTCCGGCAGGAGACGCTCGACTGGCTGAGCAATCAGCAGATCGTGATGCTGCCGTTCTACGCCGGCCCCAACGGCCACGGCTATCCGAGCCTGATGATCTGCCCGATGAACGCGGCGTTCTTCGCGCTCTCGCTCGCCAATATGCAGGGCTTCGTGAGCATCGCGGACGTGCCCGAGCACTATAAGCCGCGCGCCATCATCTATGTCGCGCCCCCGTTCCGCCATACGCACTTCGACGGCAAGCAGGTCGTCGTCCATATCGTTTTTGAGCATACTGCTATGGGCGGTCTGGGCGAGTATCTGCGTTTCAAATTCTTGACTGAGCTCCGATGTGTTGACCTTTTTCTCCTCAATGGGCTTTACTTCGGTAACTGGCTCTTCAAACTCGTCGAGCGTGGTTGAGAGGTTAGACAGGTCGAACTCCTCCAGCACTACCGCGCCGGGAGTTTCCAAGGGGTCGTCAAGCGGCTGCACTTCGGTGATCATATCGAAATCGTCGCTCATATCGTTATTGCTGTCATCATCGAACGCCGCAAACAAATCATCGGAAAGATCGTTCTTGATGGGTTCGGGTTCTTTGGACTTCTTTGCCTTTGCGGGCGTGGGAGCAGGATCTGCGGCGGGAGCTTCCGCCTGCGGCGCCGCGATATTCGAGAAGTCGGGAACTGTGACGGGCTCTGCGCTTTTCGCGCCCAAAAGCTCGTTTGCCTTTTTGTTTACTTCATTTACGCCGCTTGTAACTTTATTTATAAAGTTATTCAGCACTCCCAGAAACTCATCCAGACCCTTGACGCTTCCGCTGCCGCCTGCGTTCTGCGCTTCCGCTACCATTTTCGTTGCAGTCGCTTTTGCCGACTCAACGGTATCGCGGGCGGTCTTGTTCGCCTTTTCCACGATCCCTTTTGCGGTTGCGTTGGCGTTCGCGACGATCTCCGCCGCTTTCTTCTCTGCCGCGGCGGTCGCCGCCTTATCTGAGCCTTTCGCGCCGGGGTTGCTTTGCTTTGCCTTGCGCTTCAGGTCGTCTATTTGGATAAGCAGATTTTCCTCGTTTTTGCGCTCTGTTTTCAACTGGAGTTCAAGGTCGGCGATCTTCTTGTCGCTTTCGTCCTTTATCGCCTGTATTTTGCTGTCCGCTTCCTGAGCTGTTTTCAGCGCTTTCTGGGTTTTCTCGTCATTGGCTTTCTTATCCGCCTCGATCTCCTTCATACGCTGATTGAGATTAGCTATGTACTCGTTGACTTCTTTCTTATCAAAGCCCATGGCTTTGGTACTGAATCCGCCTTCTCCGCCTGCCATAAAAACACCCCTTGAAAAATAATATTATCTCCGCCCTTTTAACACCGATCACTCAAAAAACAGGCACATTATCTTATTTTCTCTCCCCAGCTTCGCGGGGGAGAGAAACAGTATTTGTACTCTTTCTATATGAGAATTGGTAAAAGCGGTAAATCCTCAC
>OIXH01003210.1_pt1 | contig 14907 bp, 11 predicted proteins | sample 1587741 | NCBI WGS metagenome assembly OIXH01 (sample SAMEA3888916, study PRJEB22519) | human gut metagenome | biome: human gut; feature: human-associated habitat; material: faeces | place: Denmark | collected 2011 | reverse complement strand
CACTTACTCTTTTCCCCGGAGGAAAAGAGTAAGCAGAAAAGTCCGTTTAGGGGCTCCCGCCCCTAAAAACCCCAATGGCGGCAGGCGCTGGATGAACATATCCGCACGCGACACTTCCCGCCGACACTATCGGTGCTCTAACAGTAGGCAACCGTGCAGCACTTTTGAACGCTTCGATTCCTGTATAAGACTTCGGAGATACGCGTCGGCTTGACGTGGGCATCGGTGCGTCGGCCTGACGTGGGTGCCGATTGGTGCTTTTATCGGGACGCTGTTGCGGTTAGCCTTCGATTCGGGTGGGGATTCCTTGGGTTGTCAGGAGGGCCTGGAATTCTTCGATCTGGGAGGGCTCCGGGAGCCATTGGGGCATGGCGTTGTCCTTTCGGCCCAGGGAGACGGCTTTGCCGCTGCCGTAGGTGTGGTAGGGCAGCAGGTCCACCCCCTGGCAGTGCCTGAGCTGCCGGAAAAGCCCGGCGATGGCCTGGGCGTGGGCGGGTTCCAGGTTGATGCCCCGGATCAGGATGCACCGCAGCCGGGTGGCGGCTCCCAGGGAGTCCGCCAGGAGCAGATTGCGGAGAATCTTTTCCGGGGAGACGCCGGTGTTCTCCCGGTGACGGATGGGGTCGGAATCTTTGTAATCCCAGAGAAACAGGTCCGTGTGCCGGACCAGGTCTGCCAGGGCGGCGGGGGAGGCATCAAAATAGCCGCAGGTCTCCACGGCGGTGCGGAGGCCCGCCTCTTTGGCCATGGCCAGGAGGGCGGCGCTTTCCTCCCAGTGGGACAGGGGCTCGCCGCCGGAGAGGGTCATGCCGCCCTCCGGACCGTAGAAAGCCTGGTCCCGGAGGACCTGGCGGAAAATTCCGTCGGGGGTCATTTCCCGGGCGGCGGGCTCCAGGGCCTTGGCCGGGCAGACCTGGGTGCAGACCAGGCACTGGCGGCAGCGGGCGGCATCAAAAACATGGCGGTCCGGTTCCAGGCGGTGGGCGCCGTTGGGACAGACGGCGGCGCAGGCCCCACAGCCGATGCAGAGTTTTTCCTGGAAAAGCAGCTGGTTTCTGCCGGACTGGGTCTCGGGGTTGTGGCACCAGCGGCACCGCAGGGGGCAGCCCTTGAAGAACACCGTGGTCCGGATGCCGGGGCCGTCGCTGATGCAGAACCGCTGGATGTCTGTGACCAGCACGCCCATCAGGAAATCCTCCCCTGGGCATCCCGTTCGATGATCATCTGCTGCCACTCCCGGCTCAGGGTGACGAACCGGGCGGACCAGCCGGAGACCCGGACGGACAGGTTCCGGTACTCGTCGGGGTGCTCCTGGGCCTTGCGGAGGACCGCCGGGTCGGTAACGTCCATCTGCATGAAGAATCCGCCCAGGGCGGCGAAGCCCCGGATCAGTCCCGTGATGGCGTCCACGCCGTGGGGACCTTTGACGGTCCCCGGCAGGAGGGTCACGTCCAGGGCGGCCCCGCAGGCCAGGCGGGGCAGGTCGATCTTGCAGTAGGAGCGGATCACCGCCGTAGCGCCTTTTTCGTCGCTGCCCGGGGTGGGGGAGAGGTTGGCGGCCAGAATCTCGCCCTGCTTGCGGCCGAAGGGGGCGGCCAGCCGTCCGGGGGCCCACTCGATCTGGCGGCCGAAGGTGCTGACGCCGGCGGGGAAGCGGATGGGGACCTGAGGGTACAGCTTCCCGCAGATGGCGGAGAAATCCTCCAGGAGGCGGGTGGCCAGGGCATCGGATTCATCGCTGTCGTTGCCGTAGTATTCGTAGTGGCTGGACACGTATTGGCGCAGGGGCTCCTCCCCCTCCCAGTTGTTCCGGAGGATGGCAAGGAGGTCCGCCAGGGAGAGCTTTTTCTCGTCAAAGACCAGCTTTTTGATGGCGTACAGGCTGTTCACCGTGTCCGGGAGGCCGCCGACGTGGGGGGAAATCACCTTGTATTTGGGTCCGCCTGCGCGGTAGTCCCGGGCGGACTCAATGCAGCCGTTTTCGAAAAGAGAGACCGCTGTAGGGGGGAAGGAGGGGGTCCAGTCCCAGCTGCCGTCGGGGGAAAAGATTCCGTAATCCCGGAGAAAATCCCCGGTGACTTTCCAGACCTGGTCCCGGAGGTCCTGGACGTATTGGCGGTACAGGTCCTCGAAGGTCTCATAGTCTGCCCCGGCAGGGTCATAGCCGTGGAGGGTTGTTTCCTGGAGCAGGTGAAGGGAGTCAAAGGGCAGGTAGCAGAAAAAGGTGGAGCCGGGGACTTGGACCTCCCAGCAGCCGTCGTTGGCGAAGCGCCGGGCTTCCTCCAGAGGATAGCCCATGCCGGTCATGGCCTTCAGGACGGTGTCCTCGCCGTAGACCGCAAGGATCCCGCCGCCGTGGCGGATGACCTCCGCCATCCGGGTCAGGAGCCGGGGCGGGGTGTTGGCGTTGATCCGGACGCTGATGGGGAAATCGCTGATGCCCAGCTCCTCCACCACGTCCAGGACCAGGTAGGTCACATCGTTGGTGACGTCGGCTCCGGCGGAGTCTACGCCGGAGAGGACCAGGTTCTGGTAGTGCTGGGCGTCGCCGCCGGTCATCAGGGGCTGGCCGGTGATCCACTCGCAGCCCTTGATGAAGAAGTGGGCCAGGATTTCCCGGGCTTCATTGAGGGTCAGGACGCCGGATTCCAGGTCGGCTTTCAGGTACTTGCCCAGAAGGAGGTCGATGCGGCCGATACCCGGCCAGGTCCCGCACAGCCGCAGGAAGGCGAACTGGAACCAGATGCTCTGCACGGCCTCCCGGAAGCTCCGGGCCGGGCGGAAGGGGACCTGCTCCAGGGCACGGCGGTTTTCCGTCCAGAGGGGGCCGTTCAGGGCGTCCAGATACCGCCGGTGCCAGATGCGGAAGCTCTCCAGGCAGGACTGGGCGCTTTCCAGGAACCGGAGCCGGTCCGGCTGGCCCTGGTGCGCCTGCCGGGAGCTGGCGATGCGGTCCTCCAGGGCGTCCAGGCCGTGCTCCAGGCCGCAGGCGAAGTCTGCGGTCAGGTGGCTGACGCCGTAGAGGATGCGCTTCCCATTGAGGGTCGCGGGGACGTCGTGGAAGATGGCCCCGCCCAGGGTGGCCGCGCCGGAGAGCAGCTCCCCGGGGCAGAGGCGGAGGGGGGCCTTTTGGGCGATCTCCCGGATGGCCAGGTCGTATTGGTCCAGGGGGGCCATGCCGGCGACGCCGGGGATGCCGTCCAGGGGAACCGAGCCGTTTTCCAGGGCCTCCTTGCCGTATCTGGCGTTGAGGGACTCCCAGGCGAAGGTCCGGGTGGCCTGGGACAGGCGGACCGGGCGGTCCAGGCCGATGGCAGAATCGAATTTCATGCAGAATGCTCCTTTCCGGAATTGACAGATGGGGTTCGGGCCGATATAATGGAGGGGAATGGAGGGATACCGATGGGATTTGCGCAGATTCAGATCCGCTACGCCAGCTTTGACGATGGAATGGTGCTGAAAACGGACCGGCTGGTCCATCGAAAGAGCCTGCCCTGCCTTTCCCTGGTCCAGGCCACGGAAGGCTCCTATGGAATCCAGATCGAGGATTCGCCGGTGTATGAGACGGGGACCGGGGGATGCTTTATCGCGCCCTCCAACCTGCTGCAAACCATTACCCACCGGGTGGACCCGGAAACCGGCGTGATGCGGGCCCGGTGGGTCTTTCTGGATGTGACGCTGGACGGGGTCCCTTTGGAGGAACGCCGCCGGTTCCCGGTGCTGCTCCCCAAGGAGAGGGAGAGGGAGGCCGGGGCGCTGCTGGACGCTCTGGCGGCTGCGGAGGACGCCTGCGACTGGTACGCCGCTCTCTTTCCGATCCTGAAGCTGCTGCTTTCCGTGGGGGAGGAGCGGCCCGGGGCGTCGCCCCGGCTGGCGGAAGTCCTCCGGTACCTGGACGAGGAGTACCACCGGCCCCTTTCCACCGGGGAGGTGGCGGGGAGATTCGGGTACTCGGTCTCGGGGCTGTGCCGGTTGTTCCGGAAGGAGCTGGGGTGTACCCCGGCGGAGTACTGGTCCCGCCGGAGGCTTTCCCAGGCGGCCCTTCTCCTCCAGACCACGGACCAGACGGTGACGGAGATTGCCGGGAGCGTGGGCATGGACGATCCGCTCTACTTTTCCAAGGTGTTCCGCCGGGCATACGGGCAGCCGCCTACGGAGTACCGGCGGTACTTCCGGCAGGAGGACTGATTTTATTATACGCTGCGCCGGAATTTCCTTCCAGGGAAAAGACGGCCAATTCCATGGAAAATCCGGTCAAAGAAAAGCCCCTCCGGGCGTCCGGAGGGGCTTTTGGCTTCGGGGAAATCACCGCTTTCCCTTTTGCTGGCGGTATTCCAGAGGGGAGCAGCCGGTGTGGCGGCGGAAAACCTGGGAGAAGTAGGAAAAGTTGGCGTAGCCGGTCTTCAGGGCGATGAGGCTCACCGGGATGTCGGTGCCTTCCAGCATGGATTTGGCCTGCTCGATCTTTTCGCTGATGATGAACTCGTTGAGGGAAACGCCGGTCTCCTTCTTGAACAGCCGGGAAAGGTACTCGGGGTTCAGGAAAACGGCGTCGGCGATCTCCGCCCGGGAGATGTCCCGGTCCAGGTTCTGGCGGATGTACTCGATGGCGCTGGCCACGGGGCTGGAGGAGCCGGTGTAGCCGGTCCCGGGGGTCTCCGGGGCGGGAGGGTCCTCCAGGGGGACGTCCTTTTCCCTGATGTCGTCCAGGGCCCGGAGGACCGCCTGTTCGATGTCCCGGTAGGGGGCGGGCTGGAGGATGTAGTCGAAGCCGCCCAGGCGGACGGCCTCCTGGGCGTAGGTGAACTCCGCGTGGGCGGAAAGGAAGATGCACCGGGTGCGGAGCTTCTTTTCCCGGATTTTTTCCAGGAGCTCCAGGCCGCTGCGGGGCGGCATTTCGATGTCGCAGAGGAGGACGTCCACCCGCCGGGACAGGAGGAGCTCCTCGGCTTCGGGGACGCTGTAAGCGGTGAGGATGGTGTCGATCCCAAGCTTTTTCCAATCAACGCCCTGTTCTTCGCCCCGGACAACGTCGGGCTGGTCATCCACAATCAGGACCGTCATCTTCATCTTCCTCCTTCTTTTTGGGATTTAACGGGATCAGAATCTCCGAGACCGGTCCCTGGGGGGTGTTGTAAAAGGCAAAGAGGACGTCCTTGCCGTAAATCAGCCGGAAGCGCTGGCGGATGTTCCGGATGCCCACGTGGTCCGTGGCGTACATGGTCTGATCGTCTTTGGAAAGCTCCTCCAGGGTCTTTTCGGAGAAGCCGTCGCCGTTATCCTGGACGGTCAGGTCCAGAAAGCGCTGGTCGCCGTTGTCCAGCTCCGCGGCCTTGACGTGGATGATGGACTGGCCGTCGCTCCGGTGCTTGAAGGAATTTTCCACAAAGGTGGAAAGGGACAGAGGCGGGATCATGAAGTTTTCCAGACTCCGGGGAACGTCGATGCGGCACTCCGGCGGGTGGGCGATGCAGAGGTTCTGGATGTCGATGTAGTTCCGGATGTGTTCGATCTCCTGGCGCAGCGTGACCATTTCCAGCTGGTCCTGGAACATATAGCGGAGGTGGCCGGAGATGCTCAGGATGATGCGCTGGAGCTTTTCCACGTCCTGCTGCTGGGCCACGGCGTAAAGGCCCTTCAGGCAGTTCAGATAGAAGTGGGGGCGGATCTGGAGCTGCAGGTACTGGAGCTGGGCCCGCTGGGTGGCCAGCTCGTTTTCGTAGGCTTCAATTTTCAGGTCCTTGATCTGGCGGATCATTTCGTTGAAGGTGAGGCCCACCTCCTGGAACTCCACGATGTCGCAGGAGGGGATTTCTACGTCCAGGCTGCCTTTTCGTATCTCCGTGATGGCGCTTTCCAGCTGGTTCAGGGGGTTGGTCACGGAGCGGTGAATCCAGAAAAGCTCCAGGGGGATCAGCAGGATGGTCAGCAGGGAGAGGGCCAGCAGAAACAGCTGCATGGGGGAAAGGCCGTTGAAGTAATCCTGGTTGCTGATGAGCAGGAGCAGCGTTACATCGGTGCCGGCGATGTCCCGGTGGAGGACCATCCGGCGGGGGGAGCCGCTCAGGACGAAGCGGTCGGAGCTTAACGCCTTCTGGAGGTCGATGTCCTCGTAGCCGGGGGTGATGGGAGTTCCGTCCTGGCCGCAGAACACCGTCTGGGCGTCGTCCTCGGGGAAGGGGTCGGTCTCCGCCAGAGAGGGGAAGAAGCAGAGGGCTGCCAGGTAGGTCCCCCGGCCGCCGTAGAAGCGGAGGAGATACTTTTCGCCGTTGATCTCCCGGGTGATCCAGCCGTCACTATAACGGACGGCGTCGTTCCGGACGGCGTCCTCCAGCCAGGCGCGGATCTGGAGCTTTTCATTATAGCGGAAGGTGCTGCGGAACAGGTCCCGGTAGCTGTCGCTGGGGACGCTGTACACAAAAAAGGCATCGCAGGAGGGGTAGGCCCGGAGGAAATTCTGGAACCGGCCTACCAGCTCCTGGGTGACGGTGTGGGCGGTAAGAGGGTCCGTTCCGGCGGCAAGGGTGTGGAAGCCGGTGTCGGAGGCAAGGACGCTGAGGAGCATCCGGTCCACGTTGGTCAGGTTTTCCTCGATCTGGGTTGCGGAGTAGACCAGGGTCCGCTCGTTGGAGGCGGCGATCTTTTTGTTGGAATCGTATGCGCCGTACAGGTTGGAAAAAATCAGCAGTCCGATGAGCAGGACCAGGCCGCTGGTCAACAGGGCCACGGATTGGGTCTTGATGGAATGGGTCCGGGGCGCGGACGGCTGGGTTTTCGTTCTCATATTTGCCCTCCCAGAAGCATAACTGTTGCCTTCTGACCCTATTATACCAATAAAATGCAGTGGATACAAGGAATTTCGCGCAGAAAAGTCATTTTTTCAACAATTCGGGTCACGATAGTTGCAGACAATTTCCGTTTTTTTTGTTAAACTGACATTGTAAACAGGTTACGGCACCGGGGCGGATCCACTCGGCGGCGCAGCCGGAAGACTTCTTGGGAAGGCCCGCGCCTTCCACCGCCCGAAAGGATGATACCAATGAAAAAGAGACTGTTCGCCGCTCTGCTCTGCGCCGCGATGTCCGTGTCCCTGATGGCTTCCTGCGGAAACGGAGGCTCCTCCTCCAGCTCCAGCAGCAGCGCCGGAAGCGATTCTTCCGCGGAAAACGACCTCCGCGAATCCCAGCTTGTGACCCTGGACGTCGTCACCATGTCCTCCGGCAAAAACGAGCCGGACATCGGCATGGTCGAGGACGAGATGAATAAAATCCTGGAGGAAAAGTTCAACTGCAACGTGAACCTGACCTTCATCTCCTACGCAAACTACGTGGAGCAGACCTCTCTGATGCTCTCCTCCGGCCAGGACGCCGACCTTCTGGCCATTTACATGGTCCCGCTGCCCACCTGCGCCAACTCCGGCCAGATCATCCCTCTGGACGACCTGCTGGACAAATACGGTCAGGGTATCAAGGAGCAGCTGGGCGACTACGTGAAGTGCGGTCAGGTGGGCGACAGCATCTACGGCGTGACCACCGCCCGCGACCTGGCAAACTCCCAGGGCTTCGCCTACATCAAATCCGTGGCCGACGAGGTGGGCTTCGACGCTTCCAGCATCAAGACCCTGGATGACCTGGAAAGAGAGCTTCTGAAAGTCAAGAACGGCAAGGAGAATATGTGGCCCGTCGCCGTTTCCGCCGGTGAAAACATCCGGAACTGGGGCTGGGACCCCCTGGGCGACGACACCGTCAACCTGGGCGTTCTGGCGGACATGGCCACCAATCCCACCGTTGTGAACCTCTATGAGACCGACCAGTACAAGGACCTGGCCAAGACCATGTACTCCTGGATGCAGGAGGGCCTGATCCAGGCCGACGCCGTCAACACCACCGAGACCGCTACCACCCTGATGAGCGCCGGCACGGCTTTCGGCTACTTCACGAACCTCAAGCCCGGCTATGACGCCGAGAACTCCTCCGCTCTGGGCTATGAGATTGCCAGCGTGGACATCATCCCCGCTCTGGGCTGCACCAACAACGTCTCCCGGGCCACCTGGGCCATCTCCAGCGGCTGCAAGAACCCCGAGGCGGCCATGAAGGTCCTTAACGAGCTGTACACCAACCCCGAGCTGGGCAACCTCTACATGTACGGCATCGAGGGCACCCACTACAAAGTGGTGGAAAAAGGCGGCGCTTCCAACGGCCAGGACATCATCACCTGGGCCGACGGCCTGGACGCCACCACCTCCAACTACCGGAAATCCGGCACCTGGCTCCAGCCCAACCAGTTCATCGGCGACGTCTGGGAAGGCAGCGCCCCTGACATCTGGGATCAGCAGAGAGCCTTCAACAACGACGCCCAGAAATCCGTGGCCTTCGGCTTCACCTACGACTCTGCGGCTGTTACCAACGAAGTGACCGCCTGCACCAACGTGGTCTCCAAGTACCACAAGGCTCTGCTCTGCGGCGCTCTGGACCCCGATACCACTCTGGACAAATTCAATGAAGAACTGTACGCAGCCGGCCTGCAGAACATCATCAACGAGAAGCAGAGTCAGCTGAACACCTGGCTGGAAAACTACGGCGGTTAATCCCCCATACCCGAGCCAGAGATGGGGATACCGTGAGCTTTGCGGTATCCCCTTTTTCAATGTCCTGAACAGGAGGATTGTTATGAGTAAACGCGGCAAGGTCAGCAGCGGCACCGTCCAGGCCCGCGTCCGGCACAATATTCCCCTTTATCTGATGTTTCTGCCCGGCGCGATCTACCTGCTGATCAACAACTACATCCCCATGGCCGGACTGGTCATTGCCTTTAAGCAGGTCAACTGGAACAAGGGCATTCTGAAAAGTCCCTGGGTCGGGTTCTCCAACTTTGAATACCTCTTCAAGACCAAGGAAGCGTGGAACATCACCCGGAATACCTTGGGATACAACATTGTTTTCATTATTTTAGGCACGGTGATTGCCATTGCGGTGGCCATCCTCCTGAACGAGATCACCTCCATGGTGCTGAAAAAGACCTACCAGACGGTGATTCTGCTGCCGTACCTGATCTCCATGGTCGTGGTCAGCTACCTGGTTTACGCCATGCTGTCCAGTGAGAACGGTTTTGTGAACTTAAGCATCCTGCGGCCCCTCGGAAAGCAGGAGATCTCCTGGTACACCGAATCCAAATACTGGCCCGCCATCCTGATCATCATCTACATCTGGAAGACCTTCGGTTACAACTGCATCCTTTATTACGCCACCCTGGTGGGCATCGACCGGGGCTACTATGAGGCGGCAGTCATTGACGGCGCCAGCCGCTGGCAGCAGCTCCGGCACATCACCCTGCCGGAGCTGGTTCCCACCATCATCACCCTGACGCTGATGAGCATCGGCAAGATCTTCTATTCCGACTTCGGCCTGTTCTATCAGGTGCCCATGGATTCCGGTCCGCTTTATGATGTGACCAACACCATCGACACTTACGTTTACCGGGGACTCATCCGGCAGAACAACGTGGGGATGTCTTCCGCCGCCGGTTTCTATCAGAGCGTCATCGGCTTTGTCCTGGTTCTGCTTGCCAACTATGCGGTGCGGCGGATCAGCAAAGAAAACGCCCTGTTCTGAGGAAGGAGTGAACGAAAATGGTTGAAAAGAAAGGCCCCTTTCAGCTCATTGCCAACATCATCATGATCCTGCTGGCGCTGTGCTGCCTGTTCCCCTTCCTGCTGCTCATCATGTCCTCCATCACCGACGAGCAGACCCTGATCCGGGAGGGCTACTCCATCTTCCCCAGCAAATTCGGGTTCCAGTCTTATGCGTATCTTTGGAAAAACGCTGCAAAAATCGGTCGTGCGTATGCCATCACCATTCTGGTGACGGTTGTGGGCACCACGGTAAGCCTTCTGATGACGGTGATGATGGCGTACCCCCTTTCCCGGAAGGAATTCTTCGGGCGGAACGTCTGCGCCTTCTTCGTGTTCTTCACCATGCTGTTCAACGGCGGCCTGGTTCCCACCTACATTATGTACACCCGGTATCTCCACATCAAGAATACCCTGTGGGCGCTGCTGATTCCCTCCTTGCTGATCAGTGCGTTTTACGTTATCATGATGCGAACGTACTTTACCACCAACGTTCCAGAGGCTGTGGTGGAGGCCGCCCGAATCGACGGTGCGGGAGAATGGCGGATTCTCTTTACCATCGTGTTGCCCATGAGCCTTCCCATGATCGCCACCATGGCCCTTCTGATCGGTCTGGGATACTGGAACGACTGGAAAAACGGTCTGTACTACCTGACCGATTCCCGGCTGTACTCCATCCAGAATATGCTCAATCAGATGCTCAAGGACGTGCAGTTCCTGAAGTCCGGCGCTGACTCCTCTGCGGCGGCGGAGCTGACCCAGGATATGCCCAGCGTCGGCATCAAGATGGCCATCGCCGTCATCGGCGCCCTGCCCATCATGATCATCTACCCCTTCTTCCAGAAATACTTTGTAAAAGGCATCACCATCGGCGCCGTCAAGGGTTGATGGGTGCCGGAAAGGCGGATTTCTATGGCGATCAAAACCGGTGCAACGATCTTCTCCCTGATGGGAATGCTCCGTGAGGATTATTTTGGAACGCTGCAGCAGCTGGCGGACACCGGCTGCAAGTACATCGAATATGTGACCACCCCGGAGGACGCAAACGGCGTCCCCGCGGCGACCCCCGCCGAGATCGGCAGGCGGGTGAAGGAGATGGGGCTGACCCCTATTTCCAGCCACGTCAAGTTCTCCTCCGACCCGGAGAGCATGAAGCAGGTCATCGAGGACAACCTCCAGATGGGGGCTCCCCGGCTGGTGCTGCCCTTTGAGCTGATGAACACCGAGGACGAGGTGAAGGCTCTGGCGCAGACCTGCAACGAGATGGGCAGGCTCTGCAAGGAAAACGGGCTGGAATTCTACTACCACAATCACTTCCAGGAGTTCGTCCCCATGGGTGACGGCGTGGCGCTGGATCTGTTCCTGAAGGAGACGGATCCGGAGCTGGTGCAGTTCCAGATGGACGCTTACTGGGTGAAGCGGGCGGGGTTCGACCCCATCCGGATGCTGGAGAAGCTGGGTTCCCGCTGCACCATGATCCACCAGAAGGACCTGGCGGCCCAGGCAGACCCCGTGAACCTGTACGAAGCCATCGAGCCTCCGGTGACGGCAGATGCCTTCAAGAAGCTCCGGGAAGCGGGGGCGCTCAAGAACGGCGACTTCGTTGCTGTGGGCAAGGGCATTTTAGACGTTCCCGGCATCGTCAACAAGACGAAGGAGCTGGGGTACGCCAAGTACATCATCGTCGAGCTGGACAACCTGAACAGCGTTTCTGCGGTGAAGGAGAGCCTTGATTATCTGAACCGGCTGGTCTGAATCAGCGCAAAAAGAGACCGCAGCTGCCTGGGAACGGGCGGCTGCGGTCTCTTGGCGTCCGGGCGGATTCTTTACTCTTTCACCGCGCCGATCATCACGCCTTGGGCAAAGTATTTCTGGATGAAGGGATAGACGCAGAGAATGGGTACCGTGGCCACCACGATGAGGGCGTACTTGATTCCCTCCAGGTTGGTGACGCCGTTGTCCATCTGCTGCATCTGGGAGTTGATGAGGATATCCCGGAGCACCACGGACAGGGGCATTCTGGTCCGCTCCCCCATGAGCTGGGAGGCCCAGAACCAGGCGTTCCAGGTGCCCACGCCGTAGTACAGGGCAATCACCGACAGAGACGCCTTGTTCAGGGGCAGGACGATCCGGAGCAGGCAGGTAAGGGGTGCGGCTCCGTCGATGCGGGCGGCTTCCAGGGGGCTTTCCGGCATGCTTTCAAAGGAGGTCCGGAGGATGATCATATTGTAGGTGGAGATGGAAAAGGGGAGGATCAGCCCCCAGATGGAGCCCTTCAGCCCCAGCTGCTGGATGTTCAGGTAGGTGGGGATGGTGCCGCCAGAGAAGAACATGGTGAAGGTGATGGCCAGCATAATGGGCCGCCGCAGCATGAACTCCCGCCGGGACAGGACGTAGGCTCCCAGGGTGGTCATGACCATCTGCCAGCTGACGCCCAGGACCAGCAGCTTCAGGGTGTTCCAGTAGCCGATCCAGACCAGGTGGTTGGACAGCACCCGCTGATAGGCGTCCGGGGAAAGCTCCACGGGAAGAAGCAGCAGGCCGGAGTGGGCGATCAGCGCGTCGGAGTCCGAAAACGAGGCCATGAGCACGTGCCACATGGGATACAGGCAGACAAAGGCCAGGAGGGTCAGAAAGACGTAGTTGCACGCCTGAAAAACGCGCTCCCCCGGGGTTGCTTTGATTTTCATAAGCGTTCCTCCTTACCACAGACTGCTTTCGGTGTACTTTTTGCTGAGCTTGTTGGAGATCACCAGCAGGATGCAGTTGACCACGGAATTGAACAGGCCGATGGCCGTGGCGTAGCTCCAGTCCCCCAGCTCCAGGCCCATGCGGTAGTTGTAGGTGGAAATGATGTCGGAGACCTCGTAGTTGGTGGGGTTGTAGATGAGAAGGGTCTTTTCGTAGCCCACGCTCATCAGGGAACCGATCTGGAGGATCAGCTGGATCATGATGGTGGGCGTGATGCCGGGGACGGTGATGCTCCAGACCTGCTGCCATTTGTTGGCTCCGTCCAGCTGGGCGGCTTCGTAGAGGTTCCGGTCCACGCCGGAAAGGGCCGCCAGATAGAGGATGGAGCTCCACCCCACGGTCTGCCAGATGTCGCTGGCGATGTAGATGGCCCGGTAATACCGGGTCCCCTGGAGCAGAGAGACCCGCTGGCCGCCGAACAGGGCGATGATGTCGTTGAAAAGCCCCGTGCTCAGGCAGAAGGAGGTGAGCATCCCGCAGATCACCACGGAAGAAACAAAGTGGGGCAGGTAGGTGATGGTCTGCACCGTCTTTTTGAAATGCCGGCTGCCCACCTCGTTGAGGAGCAGGGCTAAGAGGATGGGGGCGGGGAAGCCGAACAGCAGGCTCAACAGGCTGATGGCCAGGGTGTTTTTCAGCGTGCGCCAGAAAAAGGGACCGGTGAAGTAGGAGACGAAATGGTCCAGGCCCACAAACGCAGAGCCGCTGATGCCCTTGGCGGGACGGTAGTTATAAAAGGCGATGACTGCGCCGTACATGGTTTTGTAGTGGAAAATCAGATAGAACAGAACGATCGGGATGGCCAGGAAATAGATGGACTTGTTTTTCCGGAAATCCCGGATCAGGCGCTGTCCGTAGCTCTGGTTCATGGATGGGTTCCCTCCTTTGCGGACGCCGCGTTTCCGGAGAACGAAGGCTGCCCGGGGAGCGGCCTGCTTTGGAAAACCGCGCCCCAGGCAGTTGGTTTTGCGGAAGAATCAGCGCGCGTTGTAGCGGACCAGAGCGGCCTGGTTGATCTCCAGAGCCTCCTTGGCGCCCAGGGATTCCAACTCCGCGATGTAGGCGTCCCACTGGTCGAAGCCGGTGGTGCCGATGACGAAGTTCAGGGCCCACTCGTCGGCAGCGGTTTTCAGGTTGGTGCTGTAACGGGCCATTTCCGCGGCCTCGTCGGAGGTGTAGGAGACGTTGGGCCACTTGTGGTCGAAGCCGCCGCCTTTTACGTTGCTCCAGATTTCGATGGCGTCCTTGCAGGACTGCTCCACGATGGTCTGGGGGTAGTAGTTTTCGTCCTTGAGACCGGCGTTAAAGGCGTTGGTGACGAAGTTGTGGGCGGCGATGGACTGGGACTGGGTCCAGCCCTCGGGGAAGTTGTAGAGAACGTCGTCGGTAAAGGTGGGCTTGCCGTCCACCATGGTGTAGCTCACGCCCTCTTTGCCGTAGTTGAACAGCAGAACCCCTTCCTCGGAGAAGAAGTAGTCCATCCAGCGGGCGGCCAGCTCCACATTTTCGCAGTCCGGGGAGATGACCACGCCCTGGCCGCTGACCCGCCAGTTGGTGTAGGTGTAATCCGGGGTCTCGCCTTCGCGGAGAGCGGGAGGCGCAACGGCCAGGATGCCCCATTCGTCGCTGGCCTGCTCCACAGGCTGCACGCCGGAGCCCAGCCAGCCGCCGGAAGCGAAGGCTTCGCCGTTGATGACCTTGGCCCGGGAGTCCGCCAAAGCGATGGTGGCGATGTCCGGGTCCAGGAGGCCCTCCTCGAACCACTGGTGCAGGGTCTCCAGGAACGCCTTGTAGTGGTCGCCGGTACGGTTGTAGACGGCGCTGCCGTCGCTGCCTACCACGTATTCGGTGTTGCCCACGCCGTAGGCGTAGGAGACGAAGCTCATGGTCAGCAGGTCGCCCCAGGTGGTGGTGAAGGGGGCGATGCCGTACTCGTTTTTCACCGCCGTAAGCAGGTCGTGCCAGCCGTCAATGGTGGACGGGACCTGGCCGCCGACTTTTTCCAGCATATCGGTGCGGACGTAGGAGCCGTAGGTGTACAGGGAAGAATAAGCGCCTACCAGGGGGATGAAATAGATGTTACCCTCGTCGTCGGAGGCCATCTTTTTCACGTCGGGGTTGGCGTCCAGCAGCGCCTTGAAGTTGGGCATGTACTGGTCGATGACCTCGTTGAGGCGGATGCAGAGGCCGTCCTCATAGGCGGCCACGATGCCGCCGTTGTAGCCCAGCCAGCCATGGCCGATGAGGTCGGGGAGCTTGTCGGAGGTGGTCATCAGCTGGAAGGCTTCGTCGGTGTTGGAGTGGTCGTCGATGTAATCCACCTTGACGCCGGTGGCTTCCTCGGCGTAACCGGCGGCGGGGGTGTCCTCAAAAGAGGCAAAGTTGGCCCCGACGTTGCCGTTGGCCCACTGCCAGAAGGTCAGGGAGCCGGTGGTGGGGTAGGAAAACTCGGACGTTTCCGATTGGGCGGCGGAGCTTTCGGACTTGCTGCTCTCCGGCTGGGAGCCGGAGCTCTGGGCGGGCTGATC
>OIXH01003208.1_pt1 | contig 14915 bp, 17 predicted proteins | sample 1587741 | NCBI WGS metagenome assembly OIXH01 (sample SAMEA3888916, study PRJEB22519) | human gut metagenome | biome: human gut; feature: human-associated habitat; material: faeces | place: Denmark | collected 2011 | reverse complement strand
ATTTGGAAACAAAATCCCTCGCTGACCGCTCTTGCGATTTAATCAGAGGTTCCCTTGGAAACCTCCACGCAAAGGATCCCTGCATGTTTCAAGCCCTGACCCGACCAACGCTTCTGATGTCCGTCTCTGCTGATCGAATCAGCGCCTCCGTCGAGGGTCGGATTTCACTTTGAAGCGTCGCGGCGTCCCTTGAGGAAGGGCGTGAGCGGCTTATAGACCGGCATGGCGATGGCCACACAGATCAGCCCCTTGACGAGCGTAAACGGGACGTTGAAGACCCAGAGCGCCTGGAAGACGTTCTGGATCGACGGGAGAATCGCCTGATAGAACCCCAGAACGACCGGCTCGGGCAGGCCGAGGACGTTATAATAGAGCGGATAAACCACAAAATAGTTCGTTGCGACGCTCACGAGCGCCATGACGAGCGAGGCGGCCGCTCCGGCCAGCAGGGCGGCCTTCTTGGTCTTATGACGCCGATAGATCAGCCCGGCGGTCAGGGCAAACACGCCGCCGAGCAGAAAATTTGAAAGCTCGCCGACGAATCCGCTCTGCGAGACGAGCAGGTGGATCACGTTTTTCAGCAGCGCGATCGCAACGCCTGCGAGCGGCCCATAGGCAAAGGCGCCGATCAGCTCCGGCAGGTCGGAAAAATCAAGCTTCAGAAACGACGGGACGAGCGGGATCGGGAATTCCAGATATTGCAGCACGACGGCCACGGCCGTCAGGACGCCGATCCCGGCGAGGGTGCGCGCTCCGGCGCGCTTTTTTCGGTTGTTCATGAAAAGACCTCCAAACAAAAAATCGACTCTGAGCCAATTATCCTCAGAGTCGAAATGACATCTTCTTCCATCCAGACTTCAGGCCCCTGTGAGAGCCTGTTACTGTCGGTTCCGGAATTGCACCGGATCCTGCGCCCGAGGACGCTCGCGGACTTTACCGCCGGTCGGGAGTTGCACCCTGCCCTGAAGATCCTTGTTCAGTTAGCATCAGTATAGCACGGCTGCGCGGAATATGCAAGGCTTTTCTTTTTTGGGCCGTTGTGCTATACTGCTATTGATCCGCTGCGGAGGATTCCGGGGTCGGCTCGGCCGACGTGCCCGGCTCTGCGGTCGGTGCGGCGGATTCCGTCGCGGGGGCGCTCTCCGACGGCTCGGTAGCCTCGGATCCCGGCACGCAGCTTCCGGTGTCGAAGCCGCAGATCAGCCCGTCCGGCCCGGCGTCGGTCACGTCGCCGCCGATGATCCGGCAGTCATAGACCAGCAGCGTCGCATAGACCTTGCCCTTTGCGTCGGGGGCGTTGAGCACCTCGTAGACATAGCGCTGGACGTCCTTGCCGACATAGGACGTCAGGTCGAAGCCCTGACTTTTTTGCAGCGCATTATAGCGCTCCATGACGTCGTTGCCGTCGATCTCCGGGATCGAGACGGTCTGCGTCTCGGTCGGCGCGGCCGAAACGCTCCGGCCGTGCGCGGCCAGAAAGGCGAGGCGCTCCTCGTTTGTGCCGCCTGCGGGCAGCGTGGACGGCGCTTCCTTGCCGCCGCAGACGATCAGAACGACGACGAGGATCACTGCCAGAACGGCCAGCGCGCACACGATCAGCTTCGGCTTGGAAAGCCGTGCGGTCATGATGAACATGAAATCCCTCCAAAGCAATCATTTTTTGAATCGGTGTTACACTGTATGTCCCATGCGGGACAAATATGCACAAGGAGAACGGACGCAAATGCAGCGATTGGACAAATATCTCTCCGAGGCGGGCGTGGAATCCCGGCGCAAGCTGCGCGACATGATCCGCGCGGGGCGCGTGAGCGTCAACGGCGCGGTGATGTGCGAGCCGGAGGGAAAGCTTGACGAAAAGACGGCCGTCGTGACGCTCGACGGCGTGCCCGTCGCGGCCGGGAACCGGCGCGTCGTGCTGATGATGAACAAGCCGGCCGGATGCGTGACGGCGGCGCGCGACCGCGATTTTCCGACCGTGATGGAGCACCTCCCGCCGGAATATGCCAAACTGATGCCGATCGGCCGGCTGGATAAGGACACCGAGGGGCTGCTGCTGTTTACGAACGACGGCGATCTTGCGCACCGGCTGCTCGCGCCGAAGCGCCATATCGAGAAGACCTACTACGCCGAGCACCTCGGCACGGTCACGGAGGAGGATATCCGGGTCTTTCGCGAGGGCTGCGTCCTGCGCGAGGGCGTCCGCTGCCTGCCCGCCGTGCTCGAGCCGATCGGGGAGGGACGCAGCATCATCCGTGTTTGCGAGGGAAAATATCATCAGGTACGCCGCATGATGGCCAGCCGGAGACTGCCGGTCGTTTATCTCCGCCGGGTCGCTGCGGGCGGCGTGGAACTGGGGGAGCTTCCGCTCGGAATGACTCGTGAATTGACGGAAGAGGAAATTTCCGGTCTGGAGTCTGTGAATTTTGACGAAAATTTTTTTTGAATTCACGGAACTATTTCGACAAAAAAACGTCTTGTACTTTGGGTACAATGACGAAAAATAGGAAAAATTCCATAAAAACCAACGCCAATTTTGAAATAAACTGTCCAAAAGCACTTGCAATCTTCTGAAAAATAGGGTATGATAATAGACAGAAATTTGTCGAAAGTCGGCATTTTCCCGAAAAGCGAAGGAGGACGACTCATGTCAAGTCGGATTTTTCAGAACGTTGCAGAACAGCTCACGCAGGCATCTCAGAATATTATCAGTGTTATGGACATTGAGGGCAACATCATCGCCTCGGGCGACACGTCCCGGATCGGCGACCGCGAGACCGAGGCCATTGCGGCGATCGCCGCAGCGCCGGAAGCACCGGTTACATATGCAGGAAAGACCTTCTTCGCGCTGAAGGGCTGGAACCCCTCCTATGGCTTTGCCGTCCTGGTGGACGGGGACGACGCCGCAGCGGACGCCGTCTGCCGGATGTCGCAGGTCTCGCTGAATTTCACAAAGGACTATTATGAAGAGAAGCACGACAAGGGAACGTTCGTGAAAAACATCATCACGGACAACATTCTCCCCGGAGACATCTATATCCGCGCCAAGGAGCTGCACTTCCAGACGGAGCTGCCGCGCGCGGTGCTGCTGATCCGGCAGCGCGGCCGTGCGGACGTTGCCGTGGTGGAGCTGCTGCAAAGCATGTTCAACGATCCGGGGCAGGATTTCGTCATCAGCGTCAACGAGACGGATATTGCGCTCGTGCGGCAGGTCCCGCCGGAGACGACCGGCGAGGAGCTGACCAAGCTCGCCCGCACGATCGAAGACCGCCTCAAAACAGAGCTGTTCGCCCGCACGACCATCGGCATCGGCACGGTCTCGGAGCATCTGCGCGAGCTGGCTGATTCCTATAAGGAAGCGCAGGTCGCCATTGAGGTCGGCAAGGTGTTCGACACGGAGAAGACCATCATCAACTATGAAAATCTCGGCATCGGCCGCCTGATCTATCAGCTCCCGACGACCCTCTGCGAGATCTTCCTCTCCGAGGTCTTTAAGAAAAGCTCGATCGATTCGCTCGATCAGGAGACGCTTTTCACCATCAATATGTTCTTTGAGAACAGCCTGAACGTCTCCGAGACGTCCCGTAAGCTGTTTGTCCACCGCAACACGCTGGTCTACCGTCTGGAAAAGATCAAAAAGCTCACCGGGCTGGATCTGCGTGAATTTGACGACGCGATCATCTTTAAGGTCGCGCTGATGGTCAAGAAATATCTGGCCTCGCGCGAGAACCGAATGCTTTGATCGTAGCCTCCTGCGCACCCGATGCGCTGAAAAAAGAGATAAGGTGCTATTATGATTGATTTTGTAAACGTAACGAAGACCTACGAGACCGGGACGCACGCGCTCAACGGCATCGACCTGCACATTGACGACGGCGAGTTCGTCTTTCTGGTCGGCGCGTCCGGCTCGGGCAAATCGACCATGATCAAGCTGCTCACAGCCGAGCTTCAGCCGACCGGCGGCTCGATCAACGTCAACGGCTATCAGCTTGAGAAGATCAAGCGCTCCGCGATTCCCTATATGCGCCGCACGCTGGGCGTCATCTTTCAGGATTTCCGCCTGATCGACAATAAGACGGTCTATGAGAACGTTGCCTTTGCGATGCGCGTGATCGGTGCGTCGTCCAAGGAGATCAAGCAGCGCGTGCCCTATGTGCTCGAGCTGGTCGGCCTTGAGAACAAGGCGCGCCGCCTGCCCAACGAGCTTTCCGGCGGCGAGCAGCAGCGCGTTGCCATTGCGCGCGCGCTGGTCAACAACCCCAGCATGATCATCGCCGACGAGCCGACGGGCAACCTTGACCCGGCGCGCTCCTTCGAGATCATGCTGCTGCTCGAGCAGATCAACGCCCTCGGCACGACGGTTTTGGTCGTCACGCACGAGAAGGGTCTGGTCGACCGCTTCACCAAGCGCGTCGTTGCGCTCGAGGCGGGTAAAATTGTCAGCGACGGAATGGATGGGTACTATAACTATGAAGAAGAGCAGTAATTTCGGTTTCCTGCTGGGCGAGGGCGCCCGCGCCATGTTCAAGCACGGGTTCATGTCCTTTGCGGCGGTCTGCATCACGGTTGCCTGTCTGGTCATCATCAACAGCTTCCTGCTGATCTGCTACAACCTGAACCTCATGGTCGACGATGTGCAGAAGCAGACGCGTATCGTTGTCTGCGTCGACGAGAATTACACGGAGGCCGAGGCCAAGAGCGTCGGCTCGAAGATCAATCTGGTCGACAACGTCAAGGAGGCGAAGTTCGAGTCGCGCGACGAGGCGCTGCAAAACTTCATCGGCGATTCCGACGCCTCCCTGTATGAGGGGCTGGACGCCAGCGCCATGCGCGACCAATTTGTCGTGGTCCTTGAGGACAACGCCAAGGTCGCCGAGACGAAGCGCGCGCTCGAAAAGGTCGACGGCGTCGTGGCGGTCTATGCCGACCTTGAGCTGGCCAATGCGCTGGCCACGATCCGCACCGTGCTCTATATCGCCGCCGGCGCGATTGCCGCCGTGCTGCTGGTCGTTTCGCTCATCATCATTTCCAATACGATCAAGCTGGCCATGATGGATCGCCGCGAGGAGATCGCGATTATGAAGATGGTCGGCGCGACCAACCGCTTCATCCGTCTGCCGTTCTTCGTGGAGGGCTGTCTGCTGGGGCTGTTCGGCTCGGTGCTGTCCTTCTTCATCGAATGGGGGCTTTATGAGGTCATCCGCGACGCCATTCTCGGCACGAATCTGAAGGTTCTGACGGTCGTCCCGTTCACGGACGTGCTCGCGCCGATGGCGCTCATCTGCGCGGTCGCGGGCTTCTTCATCGGCATCTTCGGCAGCCTGATGTCCATCCGCCGCTTCCTCAAGGTCTGAGCGGCGCGCCCTTTTCCGGACGAAAGGAGGATTCCAATGTATCAGTACAGAAGAATTATCATCTCCGGTATCGCAGCTCTGCTGGTGCTCTCCATGCTGGCCGGGCTGATTGTGATGATCGTTCAGGCAAAAAGCTCGGACGAAATTCAGGGAGAGATCGACAGCCTGCAGGAGCAGGCCGAACAGTTGGCGTCCGACCGCGAGGCGCTGAATGACGAAATCGCGGCCAATCAGGAAAAAACGCTCTCCATTGTGGAGCAGAAGTCGCAGCTTGACCGCGACATCGAGCTGACCCAGCAGGAGATCGAAAACACCGGAGAGCAGATCCACCAATACAGCTGCCTGATCGCTGAGAAGCAGGCCGAGCTGGACGAGCTGGAGCAGGAGCAAAGCGACCTGCTTCAGCACTACAAGCTCCGGATGCGCACGATTCAGGAGCGCGGCGGCATTTCCCGCTGGGCAGTCATCCTGCACGCGGCGGATTTCGCCGATATGCTCAACCGGCGCGCCATGGTCGAGGAGATCGCGGCGTCCGATCAGCGCATGATGGACGATCTTCGTTCCGTGGCCGGGAAGGTCGTCTCGGCGAAGGAAGAGCTGGCTGCCCAGAAGACCGTGCTCGAGCAGAAGCGTACCGAGCTGGACGGGAAGCAGCAGGAGCTGAGCGACAAGAGCGCGCAGTCTGATGCGCTCATCACGCAGCTTTTGAACGACAAGGCCGAGCTTGCGGCCGAGGCTGAGAAATACGAGCAGATGGAGGCCGAGCTGACGGCGGAGATCGCCGCGCTCGAGGTCGATCGCACGGCCGCGCTCCGGGCGGAGTGGCTTGCCGCGCACCCTCCGACGCCGAAGCCGACTCCCACGCCGACCGAGCCGACGCAGCCCGCCGTGCCGAGCACGCCGGAAAGCCCGACTGAGCCGACGCAGCCGCCCGAGAACCCCGGCGTCGACACGCCCGAGACGCCGACCGAGCCGCCCGTTGACGATGAGCCGTCCGTCCCGGCCGACGGGGAGAGCTGGCTGTTCCCGCTGCCGTCCGGCACGCGCGTGACGCTGACCAGTCCCTACGGCTACCGCACGCACCCGATCACGGGCAGCTTCACGATGCATAACGGCGTCGATCTTGCCTGCGCCGGCGGTACGCCGATCCTTGCGACAAAATCCGGCTATGTCACGACCGCGAAATACAGCTCATCCTATGGCTATTATGTCACGGTCAACCATATGAACGGCTACTCCACGCTCTATGCGCACATGACGAGCTACTGCGTCGCCAACGGCGACTATGTCGAGCGCGGACAGGTGATCGGCTATGTCGGCGCGACCGGCTGGGCGACCGGCAACCATCTGCATTTCACCGTCTTCCGCGACGGCTCGACGGTCAACCCGATGGATTACATCAGTATGCCGTGACCGGCTGAAAGAATGATTTTGCATTCCGGGACATACGTCCCGGAATGCTGCTTTGGAGGCAATTATGAAGAAACAGAATCTCAGAATGCTCTGCGTTCTGCTGGCGGCGATGCTGCTGCTCAGCGGCTGCACCTTCCGCTTTGATGCGTTTGACCGCAGCGAGACCGAGCAGGTAGAGGCCGATACGGCCGCGCAGGAGGACTACCACGAAAAGCTCGACGAGATCGTCGCGCTGCTCAATGAGGTCTATGTCGACGGCTACGACACCGACAAGCTCGGCGATTACCTTGCACAGGCGGCCGTTGCCGCGACCGGCGACCGCTGGAGCTACTATGTCAGCGCCGAGGACTATGACGCCTTTGTCGAGTCCAACGAGAATGCCTACGTCGGCATCGGTGTGACGGTCGAATCGTCGGACGATCTGACCGACGGCGTTCAGATCACGAAGGTCACGCCCAACAGTCCGGCGGAAGAGGTCGGCATTGAGGCCGACGACAGGATCTACGCCGTGGAGGGCGAGACGGTCGAGTCGCTCGGACTTGACGAGACGAAGAACCGCATCCGCGGCGAGGAGGGGACGGAGGTCACGCTGACGATCCTGCGCGGCGAAAAGAAATTCGACGTCACGGTCAAGCGTGCGTCCGTCGAGGTCGAGGTCGTTAAGTATTCCATGCTCGACGGCTCGATCGGTTATATCAAGATCAACAATTTTGAGGCAAACAGCGCCGACCGCACCATCGAGGCCATCGACGCGCTGCGCGGGCAGGGCGCCAAGGCGCTCGTGTTCGACCTGCGCTTTAACCCCGGCGGACGCAAGGATGAGCTGGTGCGCGTGCTGGACGATCTGCTGCCCGAGGGGCCGCTGTTCCGTTCCGTGGACTACAAGGGCAACGAGAGCGTGGATTATTCCGACGCCGACTGCGTCGAGCTGCCGATGGCCGTGCTGGTCAACGGCGATTCCTATTCTGCGGCCGAGTTCTTTGCTGCTGCGCTTCAGGAATATGACTGGGCGACGGTCGTCGGCACGAAGACCTGCGGCAAGGCCAACTATCAGCAGACCTTCCGCCTGTCTGACGGCTCTGCCGTCGCGGTCTCCACCGGCCATTACCAGACGCCCCATGGCGTCACGCTGGCCAACGTCGGCGTTACCCCCGACGAGATCGTCGAGGTCGATAACAAAACCTATCTGGAGCTTTATAAGGAAGCCGTCGCCGTGAAGGACGATGCGCAGCTTCAGGCCGCGATCAAGGCCGTAACGGACTGATTTTATTGAGAAATACTTGACAAAAGTGCCCACCGTCAACTATAATAGCCCGGATAAAAGAATTATTGGAGGTCAATTGGTATGGCAAAGGAATATAAAATCACGCGCGATCGTCTCAAGGAGCTGGAAGCTGAGCTGAACTATCTGAAAACCACCAGGGAAAAGGAAGTGGCCGAGCAGATCAAGGAAGCGCGTTCCTTTGGCGACCTTTCCGAGAACAGTGAATACGACGAGGCCAAGAACGAGCAGGCGAAGCTCTATGGCCGCATCGCCGAGGTCGAGGATATCCTGACCCATGCGGTCGTTTTCGATGAGAGCGCCGTGGAGGATATGCACGGCGTGGTCGGCCTCGGCTGCACCGTGACCGTGCGCGACCTCGAGTTCGACGAGAATCAGGTCTATGCAATCGTCGGCTCGCAGGAGGCCAATCCCATGGAGGCGCGCATTTCGGACGATTCGCCCTTCGGTAGGGCGATGCTCGGTAAAAAGGTCGGCGAGACCGTCGAGTTTGAGGCGCCCGCAGGGCTGATGCGCTTTGAGATTTTAGCAGTTGAGAGATAAGAAAGGATAAGAAATGGCAAAATTTGTACCGCAGGAGGAGCTTTCGCTGGTCGATCAGGTTCGCATCCGCCGCGAAAAGCTCTCGCAGCTCCGTGAGGCCGGTCAGGATCCCTTTGAGCGCACCGGCTTTGCGTTTGATACCTACAGCACAGACATTAAAAATAATTTCGAAGCCCTTGAGGGAAAGAACGTCGCTGTCGCCGGCCGCCTGATGAGCAAGCGCGGCATGGGCAAGGTCATCTTCGGCGACCTGATGGACGAGAAGGGGAGAATCCAGCTTTATCTGAAGTTCGACGAGATGGACGAGGCCAATTTTGAGACCTGCCGCAAGCTCGACATCGGCGACATCGTCGGCGTCAACGGCGACGTGTTCCGCACCCAGCGCGGCGAGATCTCCGTCCGCGCGCATCAGGTCACGCTCCTTTCCAAGGCGCTTTTGCCGCTTCCGGATAAATATCACGGCCTGACGAACGTCGAGACGCGCTATCGTCAGCGCTATGTCGACCTCATCGCCAATCCGGAGGTCAAGGATACCTTCGTCAAGCGCAGCCGTATTATGCGCGAGCTGCGCAGCTTCCTCGACGGCAAGGGCTTCCTCGAGGTCGACACGCCCATTCTGACCCCGTTCGAGATCGGCGCCTCGGCGCGTCCGTTCTATACGCACCACAACACCCTCAACATCGACATGGTTCTGCGCATCGAGACCGAGCTTTATCTCAAGCGCCTGGTCGTCGGTGGAATGGACCGCGTCTATGAGGTCGGTCGTATCTTCCGCAACGAGGGCATGGACCCGAAGCACAACCCTGAGTTCACAACCATCGAGCTGTATCAGGCCTATACCGATTACCACGGCATGATGGATCTTGTTGAGGAAATGATGAAGACCGTCGCGCAGAACGTCTGCGGCAGCCTGATGATCCCCTATCAGGGTAAGATCATCGACCTGAGCAAGTGGGAACGCATGACCATGGTCGAGGCTGTCAAGAAGTATTCCGGCGTCGATTTTGCCGCGCTCTCCTCCGACGAGGAGGCAATCGCCGCAGCAAAGGAGCACCACGTTGCGCTTCCCGAGCTTCCGACCAAGGGCGCGATTTTGGCTGAGTTCTTTGACGCCTTTGTCGAGGAAAACCTGATCCAGCCGACCTTTATCTATGACTACCCGGTCGAAAACAGCCCGCTTGCCAAGCGCAAGCCGTCCGATCCGGCCTTCACCGAGCGCTTTGAGTACTTCATCAACGCCACGGAGTTCGGCAATGCGTTCAGCGAGCTGAATGACCCGATCGATCAGAAGCAGCGCTTCGAGCGGCAGGTCGCCGAACGCAAACAGCTCGATCCGGATTGCAGGGCGCAGGTCGATTATGACTATATCACTGCGCTGGAATACGGTCTGCCGCCCACAGGCGGCCTCGGCTTCGGTGTCGACCGTCTCGTGATGCTCCTGACCGACTCTGCATCCATCCGCGATGTTCTGCTGTTCCCCACAATGAAGCCCTTGGACAAGGAAACGCAGAAATAACCTGTGCTACAGAGACTTATAGGGAGCGTTCGTTTGGAGATTCTCCAAAGTGTTCTCCAAAACTCCCCAAAGTTTCTCCAAATTCAGAGCGAGAAATGTGCAAATCACTTCTAATCGCTGAAAAGCACGATTAATACCGATTGAGACCTATCATCTGGAAACAGATTGGTAGGTCTCTTTTTTTATGCCCGCTGATAAAACTCTGCTTTGCAGAGGTTGTCAGCGGGCTTTTTTTATTGCCCGAAAAATTTTTTTGAAAGAGGTGTTTACTTTTTTGCTTTCGATGTTGCGGTACAGGAGTAGAGGAAAAAAACCTCACTGCAACTTGACAACTGAATACACATTCATCAGATACGTTCCTGAGCGGGGGCGAAAGCCCCAGCCGAATGAAGGTGCGCCAAGACCCTCCTGCCCATCCGGGTTATAACGGAAAGCAAGGTGGCGAGCGTTTCCGAACCATTCTGAAATATCCGGCTGCTACGGATATGGCCATGAAACGCTACAGGGTTAATGATACTTCTCTACGGAGCTGGCGGAGGACCCGGCAGGGGTGAGATTCCCATGGACTTGTTTCGCAAGCAAGCGTCTGATGTATTCCCATGTGCGTGGGGCGTCGAGGACAAATAACGCACAGGTACATAGCGGTACAGAAATGGATCGCTGTGAATCCCAAGAAAGGAGGAAAACGCATGGAAAACTGTAAAGTGATCGCTATCACGAACCAGAAAGGCGGCGTCGGCAAAACGACCACGACAGTCAACCTCGGCGTGGGCCTTGCAAACACCGGAAATAAGGTCTTACTGATTGACGCTGACCCGCAAGGGAGCCTCACGGTGAGCCTCGGTGTGAAGAACCCAGACGAGCTGGATGTATCGCTATCTACGCTCATGCAATCGGTCATAGAAGAAGAGCAGCCTCCCGGCAACGCGATCATCGCCCATAATGAAGGCGTTGACCTGCTTCCTTCTAATATTGAACTGTCCGGCATGGAAACGGGCTTGTTCAATGTTATGAGCCGTGAGTACGTTCTGAAATCCTGTATCGAGGGTTTGAAAAAGTACTACGACTATATCCTTATCGACTGTATGCCTTCTCTGGGAATGATGACGGTCAATGCGCTTGCTGCGGCAGACAGTGTGATTATTCCGTCTCAGCCGAACTTCCTGTCAACAAAAGGTCTCAACCTGCTTCTGCGTTCGATTGCTAAAATCAAGCGGCAGATCAATCCGAGACTGAGGATCGACGGCATTCTGCTTACGATGGTAGATAACCGCACAAACAATGCCAAGACGATTATCACATCGCTCCGTTCTTCAGTAGGAGAAAACATCCGCGTGTTCGAGTCTGAAATACCCTTTTCGGTAAGAGCAGCGGAGTGCAGTCTTTCCGGAGAAAGCATCTTCTCCCACGACAAGAACGGAAAAGTGGCAGCGGCGTATGAGGCACTCACGAAGGAGGTGACAGAGATTGAAGAACGTGCAAAAAATCGACCTGGGCCTGACTGGATACGATGAGTTGTTCGCAAATGACGAGGAACGCAAGGTAAACAAGCTCCCTCGCATTTTCGACATTCCCATCTTGGAGATCGACGACTTCCCCGACCATCCCTTCAAGGTGAAAATTGATGAGGATATGGACCAGCTTGTTCAGAGTATCAAAGAGCGCGGGATCATCACCCCTGTCACACTTCGCCCGAAGGAAGACGGACGCTACGAGATCGTATCAGGCCATCGTCGGAAAAAGGCTTGTGAGATCGCAGGACTGGACACCGTAAAGGCAGAGGTCCGTGAGATGAGCCGCGACGAGGCCATTATCTTGATGGTTGAATCCAACCTACAGCGTTCCACCATCCTCCCGAGCGAAAAGGCATTTTCGTACAAGATGCGTCTTGAAGCCATGAACAGGCAGGGCCAGCGCACAGATTTAACTTATTCCCCAATGGGGAACAAGTTGGCTGGAGTGAAATCCTCAGAGGTTATGGCTGAAGAAGTCGGAGAAAGCAAGAACACGATTTTTCGTTATATCCGCCTCACTCAGCTTATCCAACCTTTGCTTGACCTTGTTGACGAGGGACGAATCGCATTCAGACCGGCAGTTGAATTGTCCTACCTAAAAAAGGAAGAGCAGGAAGACTTGCTGGAGGAAATCTCCTACGCTGACGCGACGCCATCCCTTGCTCAGGCAATCAAGATGAAGAGATTCTCCCAGGAAGGCAAGCTCTCCAATGAGGTCATTGAGTCCATCATGAGTGAAGAGAAGCCTAACCAAAAGGAGAAAATCCGCATTAAGTATGAAGATGCGAGACGGTTCATTCCTGACAGCGTTCCTTACAACAAAACCGGTGAGTATATTATGAAAGCGCTTGAGTATTATCACCGGGTACAGGAACGTCAGAAAGACCGAGGTGAAGCAAGATAAGGACTGGATCGAAAAGCACCTTAGCAAAATAGAAGAGCAACAGATTTCTTGGATTTTCTTCTCTGATACTCAGGTCTATGTGTATCAGTATACATTTAACATGGACGAGGATGGCAAGAAGGAGTCTACTGAGGAGTACTTCTATAAAGATATTACAAACTTCTCAACATCTTCCGATACCGTCGAAAAAGAAGTGCTCGAAAAGGTTAGTTGCAAGGGCGAAGCTACATATGCCCGCAAGAATGTTGATTCCAACAGATTTGCAATGGTTGTCCCCGGCGACAAGTTCTACTGCTCGATGGAGCAGTCCGATTACACCGAACGAGCAATTCAGGGTATGAAGGCGAAGCTCAGAGAGAAAAAGGGCTGATTTGTTAAATCCTTGGCTGATAGTCGTGTGGCAGTCTGTTAGTCAACGATACGGAGAACGATGTTATGAAAATGCCAAGTCAAGAAGAGCAGATAAGTGCAGAAGAATATGTGCTAGAACGACCTTTAGATAGACCAAGCACAGATGCTAAGGTAGCAGCAAAGAGTGTGATCACATATTTCCTGTTGTCATTTGTTGCGGGGATTTCGTTGCTTTATCTGTTCTCTTGGCTTGGCATTTTTGCATTGCTTCCAGACAAGATTGCTGCTTTTAGAGGGCAGCACACTATTCTTTTCAATATATTATTTGTTACTTCATTCTATATTTTAAGCGGTTTGCTCTGCTTAAAAAAAGCAGTTATTGGATGCATTAAGCTCTATCAGCACTATGCTCCTGAACAGATAAGACGGCGCTGCTTATTTAAACCAACCTGTTCTGAGTACGCCATATTGGCAATAGAAAAATACGGTCTTATCATTGGGCTAATGAAAGCGTATAACAGATTATTCAAAAGATGCAAAGGGAATATTTATCGAATAGACTATCCATAAATCTGAACACAACGCTATTTGCAGCTTTATATAAGGAGAGCATATATGCCATTAAATATATCTACGGAAAAATTAACTGATGGAGAGGCTATTGCACTTGGTGCAATAGAAATCATATGCCTACACAATCCCCAATGCTGATCGCAAAAGCGGCTTTTGCTCTCTTTGAGAAAAGGTATGACTGGAAGAACCCGATTCGCTCAGTCACGATTCAGGCAATCAACTTGGTGCCACAGGACACGCCCCGACAAGTCGATCTGTTTATGAACATCGAAAAGATTGAGAAAGCAGAAAGGCTCGACCAGTGCATTGAAACCATTCGCCAGCGGTTCGGCAAGAACAGCATCCGCAACGGCATACTTTTTCAAAATCTCCGGATGCCGAGTGAAAAGCCTGAGATTACTATGCCGACCGGGGTGCTTTGTTAAGGAGGTCAGTATGATTAGTACAAGCAGTAACAAGATTGATGAAATTGTTGTGCCTGATGAGATCGAAACCTATGTTTCGATGCCGTCCTGTTTGTTGCAGGGGTGTAGCAATGATCTGATTATTTTCCGTGCAGATGGAGGGAACCATTTCACCCACTACGGTATTTATGAGGGAATGTTTCTTATCTTCGATGTCAGCAAGGACTTTCAGGAAGGGCGGCTTTCCTGCTACCTGAACGATACCGGCGATAGTCACCCAAAGTTCAAAGTTTCTGACAAGCCATTGGATGGCTATCGCCATTTGGGTAGGTTGGTTGCCAGTATGAAGAATTATGAGGTGTAGAAATGGAAGAAGAACGACGCAAGGTATACGAATGGCTTTTTACTTGTGATTTCAAGATCATTGATCATTAACGTTCTGAAAATCACGAACCCTTGGATTATTGTCGGTGCTAATATGGTTTTCACACTGGGGGGTTCCATGCTTATCATCGAGATTTTAAGCAAAAATAAGTTGGGAAGATTCATCTTGGGTGAATAGAAAAAATGTGATTTTTTGCATTTGCGCAACTTATTGTACCTTATCTTTTCCGAACTTTTTGCGTAAAATTGGGACTTTGAAGAATGGCGCATGACGGCGCAAAACGTGCGGTCATGGACGGAGCGACAGGAAACGGAGATGACAATCTACATATCGAAAATCTTGCAGTTTTGCAGGAATAATCCGCAGTTTTGTTCAAGCCCTTGCCAGAATGCCCGTAATATGGTAAAATAGAATCAGAAATTTGGAAATGTCGAAAATCCAAGGAATCTCTGATGAAATCACAAGAGCGGTCAGCAAGGGGGTTTGTTCCAAATTGAGGTTTGGAAATCTTTGCGCATTTCAAGATTTTCAAACCGATCAGCTGGGGCAAAAGACCCGCTGAGCGCCGCGGCCGATATATTCAGAGGTTCCTAAGATTCCCGTGAAAAATACCACCTATGTTCCTAAAACAACCACCTATCGAGAATCGGTAGAAATCGGTTCTTGATTTTCCTATACT
>OIXH01003201.1_pt1 | contig 14937 bp, 8 predicted proteins | sample 1587741 | NCBI WGS metagenome assembly OIXH01 (sample SAMEA3888916, study PRJEB22519) | human gut metagenome | biome: human gut; feature: human-associated habitat; material: faeces | place: Denmark | collected 2011 | reverse complement strand
CCAAGGGGCGCTGCCCCTTGACCCCGCCAAAGGGTCTTCGACCCTCTGGACTCCCTTTTTCGCGATTCAGTTGGTGATATTTTCATACTGCTTCCGCGTGTTTATTGGGGAACCCGAGGGGCGAATGAAACGGGACGAAGTTCCCCACATTGACCCCTTTTCGCGATTCCAAGCCGGCTTACGCCCCTCCCCGAAGTTTCTTTTTCAGCTTGCGGACGGTCATTTCCAGCAGGTACTGGAATTCCTTCGTTCTGCCGTATACCACCAGCACGACCGCGGCGAAAATCGCGGTGTAAATCAGCCCTTGGACGATGAACCAGAGGAAATTCGTCTGCGGCATCAGCTGGAAAATCCAGTAGGACACGGCGCTGACCCCCGCGACCACCACCCAGCGGACGATGTAATCCATGAAGTAGCGGCGCAGCTTCTTCTGCCAGTCCTCCTCAATGCCGTAGCGCATCAGCACATACGGCTCGAACCAGACGCACGTCAGCAGGCTGGAGATAATCGTGCCGCCGATGATGCCCGCCACGCCAAAGCGCCGCACCAGAATCAGCGATACAACAAGGTTGATGATGGCCTCCGCCAGCGCCTTGTAGCGGTCATACCAGAACAGCCCCAGCGCCTCGCGGAACTGCAGCCCCATCTGACGGAGGCCGCTGATGAAAAACTCCGCCATGATGATGACGACGACCGTCATCGAGAAAAGGTACTCTGCGCCGAAAATCATGCGGATGAAGAAGTTGATCAGCGTCACCAGTCCGCCGGAGAGGTAGCCGTAGAGCAGGAAAGCGGCGAAATCGAGGATGCGGAAGATTTCGTAGACGCGCTTTCTGCCCTCCAGCGCGTTCAGGTTGCCGATGCTGGCGGTGAATGCGCCCGTCACATGCCCCAGCAGGTTGTTGACGTTCATCAAAACGAGCTTGTAGTTGGAGTATATGCCGACCGTAGCCAGCCCGTCAAACGCGGACATAATCAGGTTATCCGTGCTGCGGACGATAACCGTCGCCAGCTTATGCAGGCTCAGCGCGCCGACGTTCTTGAAAATCGCCTTGCGCTCCTGCGGTTCGGGCAGCTCCTTGTACTGCTTGAGGTACGGGAACTCCCTGTCCGCGCGGATGGAGATGATAACGCTGGAAACCATCGGCACAAAAAGCTGGATAATCAGGTAGAGGATGAAGTTCCGCGTCGTTACCAGCACAACGATTTGCAGAATCAGGCGCACGATGCCGATGATTTGGTCAAGCGCCTTGCGGATATATGCCTTCTGGTACGCCTGATAGATGGCGTTCTTGTAGGACAGCAGGTATGACGTGACAGCTTGCAGGAGGTACAGCAGATAAATCAGCTGCAAATTCTCGATGCCTTCGCCGCCCTTCATCAGCCGCGGCAGGAACGGCATGAGCGCCAGCCCGATGCCCAGCACCGCCAGCGCAACAATGCGGTACAGCGTGCGATAGAGGTTCATCAGGCGCGCCAGCTGCTGCTCGTCGTTCTGCGCCGCCGGGCGGTACATGCTGAAAATCATCGCCGAACCGATGCCCAATTCCGCCAGATTCAGCATTCCCAGCACATCGCCGAAGAGGCCGTTCACGCCAAGATATTCCTGCGACAGGTAGTGGACGAACACCATGCGTCCGCCGAAGGACAGCAGCATGTTCAGCAGCTGCCCCACCAGCCCGACAATCATATTGATGATGGAGTTTTTCTTTCTCATCCGTGCTCTTCCGGCGCTGACTGACCGGATGCCTCCTCTCCTGCGCTGACTGCAAAGCGCGTGAGCCGTTTGCAATCGCCCCATTATATCACGGTTACGATTGCCTTGCAACAAAAACGACTGTTATCATCGGTTTTGGGCGAAATTTTCGCACTTTGTTCACGCAATCCACACATTCTGTGATATATGCTTGTTTCTTTCTTGTCAATATGTTATAATGGAATGCAATCCACCGTTTTTCGGCGGAAATTTCGCGGGGCTTCCCCGTACAAGGGAGATTTGGAGGACATGGGAAAGGTCAGCGCGTTTCTGAAGCGGAAGAACGTTCTGTTTTCCGCAAAACGCTACGGGATAGACGCCATGGGCGCCATGGCGCAGGGACTGTTCGCCTCGCTGCTGATTGGCACAATCATCAAGACGCTCGGTCAGCAGCTGAACGTGCAGTTCCTAATTGACGCGGGCAACTTCGCCCAGCAGGTTGCGGGGCCGGCCATGGCGGTGTCCATCGGCGCGGCGCTCTCTGCCCCGCAATTGGTGCTGTACAGCCTGATTGCCGTCGGCATGGCGGCAAATAAGCTCGGCGGCGCGGGCGGCCCGCTGGCGGTCTACTTCATCACGATTGTCGCGTCCGAATGCGGCAAAATCGTCAGCAAGGAGACGAAGGTGGATATTCTCGTCACCCCGGCGGTCACGATTCTTGTCGGCGTTGGGCTGTCCGTGCTGTGTGCGCCCACGATTGGCGCGGCTGCCAGCTCGGTCGGCGATTTCATCAAGTGGGCAACGAACCTCCAGCCGCTGCTGATGGGCATTCTGGTGTCCGTCGTCGTCGGCATGGCGCTGACGCTGCCGATTTCCAGCGCGGCGATTTGCGCGGCGCTCTCGCTGACGGGGCTTGCGGGCGGCGCGGCGGTTGCGGGCTGCTGCGCGCAGATGGTCGGCTTCGCGGTCATGTCCTTCCGCGAGAACGGCGTGGGCGGCTTGGTCAGTCAGGGGCTGGGCACGTCGATGCTGCAAATGCCCAACATCATCCGCAATCCGCGCACTTGGATTCCCCCGACGCTTGCTTCCGCCATCACCGGCCCGATTGCGACGTGCCTGTTCCACCTCGAAATGAACGGCCCGGCGGTTTCCAGCGGCATGGGCACTTGCGGTTTGGTCGGGCAGATTGGCGTTTACACCGGCTGGCTGAACGACATTGCCGCCGGCACGAAAGCCGCGATTCTGCCGATGGACTGGGTTGGGCTTATCCTGATTTGCTTCGTTCTCCCCGCCGTGCTGACGCTGCTGTTCGCCTTCTTCCTGCGCAAGTGGGGCTGGATCAAGGACGGCGACCTGAAGCTGCAATAACAAGGGAGAATGAAACGGGACGAATGAAACGGGACGAAGTCCCCCCCTTGACCCTTTCGCGCGATTCAGTTGGTGACACTTTCAGGCTGCTTCCGCGTGTTTATGCAGGAATTTCGCGCCTGCGGGAGCGACCAGAGGGCTTTGCGGTCGCCCTCTGGACTGCTTCGCACGCCCTCCGGAAGTTACTGGTTTGTTATGTTTGTTCTCATAGTTTGAAGGACTAATAGTACACAAACTATAACCACTTCCGATAAAAGTCAAGAAACATGGGCGTGTGCTGCGAAGGGGTCAAGGGGGCGCGCGCAGACTTCGTCTGTTTTCATTGCCCCCTTGTCGCCACCGCAGCGGCGAAACCCCTGCGGCACACAAGCAAATCCGCATAGAAAAATCAAGCCACAAAACGCACCTCATCCAGCTAATCCGCCGGGTGAGGTGCGTTTCTTATGCCAAAAAGTCAGCACCGAAAAAGGGCGGCATACCCGCAGGTACACCGCCCCTTGAAGCCTTGGATTACACCTTCTGGAAGGTGAACACCACTTCGCCGCCCGCTTCGGGAGCAATTTCTTCCACCGTCTTGTCGAACTCGTAGCCTTCCGGCACAATCAGCACATGCAGCACATAGGGGTACGCAGGCATGGTGAATTCCAGCACGCCATTCTCATCCACAGGCATGGGCGTGCACGTTTCATCCGTGCAGACGTTAATCATCGTGCCGGTCACGGGGTTGCCGTCCTGATCGACGCACTTGATCGTGTAGCTTGCCATCCCCTCCATCGGCAGCTGCGGCGCTTCCGCCACTTCATCCGTGGAAGGCAGGGTGCCATCGGCGTACTTCCAGCCGGGGACATTGATGCCATACTGCTGCAGCATGGCGACAAACGCATTGGCGTTGGGTTCATCAGCGATTGCAATGGCGGATGCTTCCACGTTTTCCGCGCCAGCCTTCACCACAAAATAGGTGGTATACGGGAATCCGCTTGCCTGATTGGTGTCAATCGGCTGATTCGGGATGACGTAGCCGTCCTCCGTCATGTAGTCCGTCAGCGCATAGTTTTCGGGGGCAGCCTCGCAGCCAAAGGCGTACATTTCCGGGTCGAGTCCCTTCGCCAGCGTCACCTTCACCGTCGCGCTTTCCGTGTTGTCAATCACATAGTAGTTGGTCACGCCAAAGGTGGACATCAGCGCAAATTTCGGGTCGGTGAAGAAAACCTGCTTCACGTTGTCCCCCACAAAGGAGATGGTCGTCATCTTCGTGCCTTCCGGATAGACCGGGTTGTTCGCCAGCACAGCGGCGGCTTCTTCTCCGTCCACCACGCGCGCATTGTCCAGCCAGATCATGTCCTCATTCGCGGCCTGAAAGGAATCCTTGATGTAAGACAGGGCAATTTCGTAAGTACCGTCTGACGGGAATTCATAGCCGTAGGTCGCCCATTCCTTCACGCCGCCGAACGCCTTCACCGTCTGTCCGTTGACAGACAGGTAGAACAGGTCGCAGCCGGCTTCGGTGGACGTCTTGTAGTCGAACGCGAACACATCGCCCGCCTTCGCTTCCACCGTAGTCAGCACGGAAGCGGAAGAAGTATCCTTGCCCGTGTTCGTGCTGACCAGAACCGTGCGGTCATCCTTTTCCGCAACCGCCATCGGCCAAGTGTATTCATCCGTAGAATTGGTGAAGGACAGCGGCGCCGCCATGCCTTCCACATTCAGCGCGCGGTTCAGTTCCGCTTCATCCGTCGGCGGAATCGAGGGCTTTTCGCCCGGCAGGAACGCCAGCACATTCGTCTGCGTGTACTCATCGCCGAGGAAGAGACCGAACAGGCGGACAAACGCGTCCGTAGAGGTCTGAGAACCCGTTGCGAGGAAAGCCACATTGCCGAAGCGGTCAACCACAATCGAGGTCGGGACGCCATTGAGCCCGAAACCCGCAAAGAGGTTGAATGTTTCATGACCAACCGGGAACGTCAGGCCATGCGACGCCACATATTCCGTCAGCTTCGCATCGTCATCGTTTTCATCGATGCTCAGCGCAAAGACTTCCACCTTGTCCTTGTACTGCTCATAGGCTTCCTCCAGGAAGGGGAACTCCGATTCACACGGGCCGCACCACGTTGCCCAGAGGTTAATCAGCACCATTTCCTTCTCCTTCAAGGTTTCGGAGAGGGTATGGGACACGCCGTTAATGTCCGTAAAGGTAAAATCGGGCAGGGGCGCGCCAAGCGCGTACACCATGGCAGTTTCTTCTGCCAGTGCAACGCAGCCAAGGCACATTGCCAGTGCCAGAACCAGTGCCAGCATCTTCTTCATGAGGATTGCTCCTTTCACGTTCTGCGGCTTCCACCGCAGTCTTACAAAAATTATAAAGCGAGAAATGCCTGATGTCAACCGAAAAAACTTCATAAATACAATTGGCGTGCGCAGCGCCCTTTTTTCGGCTCCACCAGCAGCGAAAAAGGGTTCTTCACGGAAAGTTGTGGAAGCAAACAAGGGCTTAGGCGAAGCACCCAAAAGCTGCACGCGGAAGGAGCATGAAAACGCGACCAACTCAATCGCGAAAAGGGGTCAAGGGGCAATTGCCCCTTGCAGGGTCAAGGGACAGCGTCCCTTGTGGGGTTTGGGGCAACGCCCCAACTGTTCCGCGGGCGACCAGTATGCCAAACGCGCTCAACAAAGGCGCAGGCAGCGAAGCGTCCCTGCCAGTAACTTTGCGCGTCCGCAGACGCGCCCCCAAGCTGCTCTTCCCCCAAGATTCCGTGATGAACCAAAATTGTGCGGTGTTGCCATAACCAAAAAGCCCTGCCGCATTTCACGACAGAGCCTCTTTGTGCCTTGATTACGCCTTGCCAGCGCAGCCCAGCACATCCACAATCTTGTGGGCGACCATCGCCTTCACCGCAGCGCGGGCAGGCTTCAGGTACTGACGGGGGTCAAAGTGATCCGGATGCTCCGCGAAGTACTTGCGGATGCTCGCGGTCATCGCCAGACGAATGTCGGAGTCGATGTTGATCTTGCAAACCGCCATCTTCGCCGCCTTCGCCAGCTGCTCTTCCGGAATGCCAATTGCGTCGGGCATATTGCCGCCGAACTGGTTGATTTCCTTCACGAACTCCTGCGGAACAGAAGAAGCGCCGTGCAGGACGATCGGGAAGCCGGGCAGACGCTTGGAGCATTCTTCCAGCACCTCGAAGTGCAGCTGGGGCTTCTGACCGGGCTTGAACTTGTACGCGCCGTGGGACGTGCCGATGGCAATCGCCAGCGAGTCGCAGCCCGTGCGGGTCACAAACTCTTCGACTTCTTCCGGATGGGTGTACATTTCCTGACCATGCTCCACCTTCACGTCGTCTTCGACGCCGGCGAGCGTGCCGAGTTCCGCCTCGACGACCACGCCGTGGTCATGGGCATACTCGACGACCTTGCGGGTCAGGGCGATATTATCCTCAAAGGACTTGGAGGAAGCGTCAATCATGACGGACGTGAAGCCGCCGTCGATGCAGCTCTTGCACAGCTCAAAGCTGTCGCCGTGGTCAAGGTGCAGCGCAATCGGGATATCGGGGTTTTCGATAACCGCCGCTTCCACCAGCTTCACCAGATAGGTGTGGTTGGCATACGCGCGCGCGCCCTTGGACACCTGCAGGATGACGGGAGCCTTCAGCTCACCCGCCGCCTCGGTGATGCCCTGAATGATTTCCATGTTGTTGACGTTGAAAGCGCCGACCGCATAGCCGCCGTCATACGCCTTCTTGAACATTTCCTTCGTCGTAACAAGCGCCATTGGATTTTCCCTCCTGATGCAATAATGTAGGGTTTCCACCGAATCTATTATAGCACATTCTGCCGAAATAGAAAAGGGGGTTTTTTCACAAGTTGTATTTTCTTTCACAAAGTTTTGGAGAAAAAAACGACCTCATCCCCCTTTTCGGCGGATGAAGCCGTATCAGCACGCAAAAGCAGCCTGAAAAAGTCGCCAACGCAATCGCGCGAAAGGGAGTCCAGAGGGTCGAAGACCCTTTGGTGGAGTCCAGAGGCAAAGCCTCTGGTTACTGTCCCTCTTCCGTCCGCTCTACCGTGCCGACGTAGATGATTTCGCTCTTCGCCTTGTAGGTGTCTGTGTACATCAGCTTGCGCTCGGTTTCCGTGCCGCCCACATACTTCACCAGATAGCTTTCCACCACACAGCCGTCGGTTGCCTTGCGGTAGGTGTACTCTTGGTCAACATAGGTGGCGTAGGTGTGGTTCGTGTCCTTGCGGTATTCCGGCTCGGTCGGGGCGGGCAGGGTCTGCACCGTCACCGTCTCCAGCTCATACTTCACGCCCTTGCCGAGGCTCTCGCCGTAAATCGACACCACGCACACCTTGTGCGTCTTGTCGTAGCGGCTGTCCTTCATCACCGTCGCAACGATGAAAATCGTGCTGTTCGTGTCGTTGCGGAACTTGAAGTCAATGCGGTTGTCGGATACCGTCGCGTCCTTGCCGTAGTCGGTGTAGCCCACCGCGTCGGAGTGCGGCTCGCGCTTGAGAATCGTCATGTTCGCCTTCGCCGCCGCGAGGTACATCGTCGTGCTCGCCTGACACACGCCGCCGCCGTAGCCCATGCGCTGATCGCCATACGCGTACTCAATCGCCTGATAGAAGCCGTTTGCCTTCGTGCGCTTGCCCACAATCGTATTGAAGGAGAATGTTTCGCCCGCTGCAAGCATCTTGCCGTTGATGCGCTCGAACGCCACCTGAATGTTCAGGTTGCGCTCTTCCGTGCTGGTGGTCGAAATCGGGGTGTACGCCGTCGCGCGCAGCTGAATCTGCGGCTCCAGCAAGGCTTTGGTCGTGGTCGGCTGAAGCTCGCGCGTCGTCAGCTCCACCTCGCCGCTGACCAGGGACGACATCATCTGGTACACCTGATTTTTCGCCTCGGTCGTGTCCATATAGCGCCCGACGGTTTCCGGCTGAATCGTCAGCGGATTGTTGAAGTTGGAAGCGTCAAAGTAAATCTGCGCATCCACCGGCTGGATGTACGCCTGCTGCGCGATGCTGAGCAGGATGTTGTCAATCACCACATTGTCGCCGCTGGGCGTGGCGGAATAGCCCTCGTAGGGATTTTCCGCCAGCGCGTCCATCGTGGCTTTGCGCGCGTCAATGCTGCCTTCTGTGTGCCCCGGCTGCCACGCCGCGTCGAGGGCTTCCTGCACATCGACGGTCATGTTCAGGTCGGCGCTCGTGATTTCCCTCACCAGCTGACCGGCGTACATCAGGCGCACTTTCCACGCGTCACGCTGCTGATTCGCGTGCGCCGTGACCGCCTCTTCCGCCTCCGCGCGGGTCATGCCGCCGAGGTGGATGCCGTCCACATACACGTTCGGGACGTACTTGTCGTCATACGCCGTGACCGACGCGACCAGCGCTTCCCGCTCGTTCTGCTCTTGGATGGCATTGCTGATGGCGCCGCCCGCCGCGACCAGTCCGCAAATTACCGCCACCGCGCACGCGCAGAACAGGATGCGCTTGAGCAGCTTTTGCCCCGACGGCTTGCGGCGGACAGGCTCGTTCTTCGGCTCGCGATGCTCCGGATTGAAGCCCCCGAACCCCGTCGGCGGATGATTGCCGCCATTGCCGCCGCTTCCGCCATTGCCGTTCGCCGGATACTGCGGGAAATTCGCCGGATACGTCGGCTGCTGCTGCCATCCGCCATAATTCTGCTGCGGATACGGCGGATTCTGCGGGCGCTGCGGGTTCATCGGCTGATTGGGCATCATCTGCCCGCCGCGAATCGGCTGATTGCGCCCGGTGTTCATGCTTGTCGGGTTCTTTCCCCACGGGAACTGCTCCATTTGGTGCGCCGCATCGAGCGGCTGCACGCCGTTGTTCCAGCCCTGCTGCGGCTGCATGGGCGTCCCCTGCACGCCGCGGAAGCCGCGCATTTGCCCGCTTTGCGCATATTGGCTCCCCTGCCCCGGCTGATTCATCCCCTGCGGGCGCATCGGCTGTGCCGCACTCATCGGCTGCATGGGCGGATTGGCGCTCTGCTGCACCGGGGTCGGCTGCGGATTTATCGGCTGCGGGGGCGTATCCTCTGTGCGGATAAGGGGGATGCTGTTGTCCAGCGTCTGCTGCCCGGCATACTGCGCCGCGTTCAGCTGCGTGCGGCGGCGGCGCGGCTGCCTGTTGTCGTTGAATTCGGACATGGTTTCAGCACCCCTTTCTGATGGCAATTCGGTATTTCTTCATCTTATATCACATGATTTCAGCATCTTCAACTGCTTGCAGCAATTTCTCCACATCATCGGCTGCCCTTGTCCACATCGGCGCGGTGCAGCCGACCATGCCGTGGCGGTCGCCATCGCCATGGAAGTCGCTGCCGCCGGTGACCAGAAAGCCCATGCGCCGCGCGGTCAAATCCAGCAGGGGCATGGCGCGCCCGGCGGACGGGTGGTAGACCTCAACGCCCCGCAAGCCCTGCTCCTGCCAAACGCCGAGCAGGTGGCGCAGCAGCGCGCCGGTTTTCTCCAGCTCCATCGGGTGCGCCAGAACAGGCACGAAGCCGCTTTTCCGCATCAGCGGCAGCGCCTCCGCCATGCTCAGGCGCTCCCCCGCCACATACGCCGGTGCGCCATCCGCCAGAAAGCGGTCAAACGCCTCGCGCGTGTCCACCACATAGCCGCGGCTGACCATCGCGCGGGCGATATGCGGCCGACCGACGCTGCCCTTGGCTTCGCGGGCGATTTCGTCGTAATCCAGCGGATAGCCCAGCGCGTTCAGCTTCTCCACCATCTGCCGCGCGCGTCCGAGCCGCAGTTGGGACAGCGCCCGAACCTTGCGGTGCAGGGGCGTATCCGTCCCGCGCCCGTAGCCGAGCAGGTGCAGGCCGCTCATATCCCGCAGGGACAATTCAACACCTTGCAGAATCGGCATCGGCGCGGGTTTCCCCAGCAGCTGCGCCGCGCCGTCAAATGTGTCATGGTCGGTCACAGCCAGGAGCGTCACGCGGTGCTTGTCCGCCAGCGCCACCAGCTCCGCGGGCGTAAGCAGCCCGTCGGAGGCAGTGGTGTGGGTGTGCAAATCAGGCTTCATGGGGGTCGTCCGGGTGATTTTCGGGCGCATCTGCCGTCTTATCAGGCGTTTCCGCGCTCTTTTCAGCCGTTTCAGGGGACTTTTCGGAACTTTCTTCCTTCTTTTCGTCCGCCATATCCTGCATCATCACGTCGCCCGTGGTGCGGGTGTCGGCATCCTGAATGTCCGGCAGCGCACCCGTTTCCATCAGGGTGACGAACTCGCGGCGGCTGATGGTGTCGTACTTGAGCAGCGCTTCCACCAGCTTTTCCATGCGGTCGCGGTTGGCGCTCAGGGCATCCACCGCCTTCTGGTAGCATTCCTCCAGCAGGCGCTTGACCTCCGCGTCGATGCGCGCCGCCAGTTCTTCGCTGTACCCGCGGCTCTGCCCGAACTCCATGCCGACGAACACTTCCTGATCGCCGTCAAGATAGACCGGGCCCAGCTTTTCGCTCATGCCGAACTGCGTCACCATGCGGCGGCAGACCTCCGTCGCCTTCTTCAGGTCGCTCGTTGCGCCGGTGGTGAATTCGCCCAGATAAAGCTGCTCCGCGGCATGACCGCCCAGCCCCATCGCCACGAAGTCCATCAGCTGGCTGTAAGTCTGCAAATCGTCCTCTTCCGTCGGCAGGGACAGCGTGTAGCCGCCCGCCTGCCCGCGCGGGACGATGGTAATCAGGTGCACCTCGTCGCAGTTGGGCAGGACGTGCCCGACGATGGCGTGACCCGCCTCGTGGATGGCGACCATGCGCTTGTCGCGCTGCGTCACCTTGTGGCTGCGCTTCTCCGGGCCCATCTGCACGCGGGAGATTGCCTCCACCAGCGTCTGCTGATTGATGGCCTTCAAGCGCCCGCGCGCCGCCAGAATCGCGGCTTCATTCATGATGTTTTCCAGCTCCGCGCCGGTGGAGAAGGGTACACGCTTGGCGATATTCTCCAAATCCACATCATCCGCAAGGGGCTTGCCCTTGGCGTGCACCTTCAGGATGGCAACACGCCCCGCCATATCGGGGTAATTGACGAGAATCGTGCGGTCAAAGCGGCCGGGACGCAGCAGCGCGGGGTCAAGAATGTCGCGGCGGTTCGTCGCCGCCATGACAATAACGCCCTCGTTGATTGCGAAGCCGTCCATCTCGACCAGCAGCTGGTTCAGCGTCTGCTCGCGTTCGTCGTGTCCGCCGCCCAGACCCGCGCCGCGATGGCGACCCACCGCGTCAATCTCATCAATAAAGATGATGGACGGGGCAGCGCGCTTGGCTTGGTCGAACAGGTCACGGACGCGGCTCGCGCCCACGCCCACGAACATCTCCACAAAGTCAGAACCGGAAATGGAGAAGAACGGCACGCCCGCTTCGCCCGCAACCGCCTTTGCCAGCAGGGTTTTGCCCGTGCCGGGCGGGCCGATAAGCAGCACGCCCTTGGGGATGCGTGCGCCCATGTCGATGTACGCCTTGGGGTTGCGCAGGAAGTCCACCATTTCCTTGAGTTCTTCCTTCTCTTCCTCCGCGCCCGCGACGTCGGCGAACGTCACCTTGTTCTTGTTCGGGTCATGGATGCGCGCCCGGCTTCTGCCGAAGTTCATCACCTTGCCGTTGCCGCCGGTCTGCGCGCGCATAATCAGCCAGAACATCACGCCGCAGAGCACCAGCGAAATTGCCAGCGGAATCAAATCATACCACCACGGGGTGGTCAGCGGCTGACGGTAGATGATGGTGAACGGCAAATCCTTGACGGACACCTCGTCCAGCGGCTTATTAAGCTTCGCCGCCTGCATTTGCCGCGCGGTGACGATGAAATCAGCGCCGATGGTGGTTTCAAAATCGTAGTTCTTGTCAGGGAAATCCGCGTCGGCGACCGTTGTTGTTGTCGTCACGCCCACCAGCGACGTGCCGCGGATGGCGACGGAGCGAACCTGCCCCTCCTCAATCATCGTCAGCAGCTGGGGATAGGTGATGCGGCGGTCACGGATATTGCTGCCAAAGCCGTTGGTGAACAGCATCGAAATGGTGAGCACCATCAGCAGCAAAACCGCGACGTAGCCGAACATCCCGCGAGACTTCTTCAATGCGAGCATCCTCCTTCCGTTCCAGCGCCATCCGCCTGTTGCGGCGTATACCCATATAGACGAATGACGTGTGCGGAAAAATCCATCTTTACAAAAATTTTATCTTTTTCGGGGAAGAATCGGCTGATTTATTCGCGCGCCGCGCCGTACACGCGGCTGTCCAGCACGCCGATGTCCGGCAGATTGCGGTACTTCTCGGCGAAATCCAGCCCGTAGCCGACGACGAACTCATCCGGAATCTTGAAGCAGTGGTAATCCACCGTCAGGTTGTGTTCGGGATTGCGGCGGTCGGGCTTGTCCAGCAGCGTCGCAATGCGGATGGAGGACGCGCCGCGGCCCATCAAATACTTGCCGAGGTAGAACAGCGTGTTGCCGCTGTCCACAATGTCCTCCACAATCAGCACATCGCGCCCCTTAATGGACACGGACAGGTCTTTCTCCAGATTAACCACGCCGGAGGACTTGGTGGAGTTGCGATAGCTCGAAAGCGCCATGAAATCCAGCGTCACGGGCAAATCGACTTCGCGGATGAGGTCGGAGAAGAAGACGCTCGCGCCCTTCAAAATGCAGACCATCACCAGATCGCGTCCCTGATAGTCGCGGGTGATTTCCCGTCCCAGCTGGGCAACGGCCTTCTGGATGTCCTCACGCTTGACGAGAATCTTCGTCATGTCTTGATACAGCTTGGCATTGGTGTCCATCGTGTTGTCCTCCTAAATATATGTAGGTTTCTATGTTGACTTAGTTGGCGTTGTCCTTTTTTTCGCGCAGGGGTGCGCCGCAGCGTTTGCACTGTTCGAGCTTGTCGTAGGGGTCATCCTCAATCTGCGACCACTTGATGACGCCGGACAGCGGGCGGTATTTCGGATTGAGCGATTCGCAATTCGGGTCAATGTGGTAGTACGTTCCGCCTTCGGGATTGTAGTAAATCAGCAAGTCCGGATGGCTGGTGTTCAGCACAGGCTGGGTGGCAAGGGCGTTGGTCGGGGTGGCGGTGCTTTCCTGCTCGTTGCTTTGCAGCGTCGCGGGGTCAACGTACCACACGCCGTCCTCCTTGACCATGCGCACCTTCCACAGGTAGACGCTTTCGCCCAGGGTGTTGTTCTTGTTGATGACGGCGCGCACCGTCACCATGCGGGCGATGTCGTTCGATGTGCCCGTGATGGCCGTGAAATCCCAGCTGACGGGCGTGCGGTTGGTCAGCACCTCGCCGAAGAGCTTCTGCGTCACCGCGTCCGTGCCGCCCTTGATGCTGCTGCGCCACGACGGGGCCGTCAGGTTGACCATTTGGCTGATGGCGTTGTTCTTCCACAGCGTGAAGAAGGAATGCAGCTGCGCGTAGCACTCCTCGGAGTCATCCACAGGCGTCGCGGTGGGCGTGGGCGCGGGATTGGGCGTGTCCGTCGCGGTCAGGTTGACATCGAGGTTATTGCCCGATGTACTCCCCTGCTGCATCTGACCGGGCTGATTCGGCTGCGCGGGGTTCTGATTGTCCGCCGCATTCGTCGCCAGTGCGCTGACGAGGCAGACGACCGCCGCCGACGCCAGCAAAAGCGACAGCACCAGCCGCGCGTTGGGCGTAACCAGCTCGCGGAGCCACAGCGCGGCGATACTCGCCACCGCGCCGACGAGGACGATCCACTTCACCGCCGTCCACGCGAAGACCATGCTCAAGATGAAAAGAATCGGCAGCACGCCGAACATCAATACTTTTGCAATCGTATCCCACGGAATTTCCCTGTGCGCCGCCGGCTGCACCCGGAAGCCGCTGCGCCCCGACGTCGGGTACACGCGCTGACCGTCGGGGGTGTACTGCGCGTACTGCTGCTCCGGCGGCAAATCCGTTTCCTGCGGATTCTGCTGGCTGTACCCCTGCTGATACCCCTGCTGCTCGTAGGGCTGCTGATACCCGCCGGGCTGCACAAACCCCTGCTGGTCATACGGCTGCTGCTGATAAGGCTGCTGGGCGTACGGCTGCTGATAACCCTGCTGCTCATAGCCCTGCCCATACGGCTGCTGATAACCTTGCTGACCGTATGGTTGCTGATATCCCTGCTGACCGTATGGCTGCTGGTATCCCTGCTGACCATAGGGCTGCTGATAATCCGCATACCCCTGCTGACCATAGCCGTTTTGCGGCGCGTAGCCCTGACCATAGGCATCATTGGGCGCGTAGCCGCCATTCGGGGCATAGCCCTGCGCCGGCGGATAATTGCCCTGCGAAAAACCGGGCTGCTGAGGATTCTGTCCGGCGTCCCCGGCGCCATCATAGGGTGGACGGCTGTTGCTCATCCGGCTTCCTTTCCTTTCTTCCGCGCGATTGTGCGCGAAGTTCCCTGCCGCGCCTGCGGACAGAGGAATTGCATCCTCCCGCGCGCGGACTTTCACGCAAGCGCCTGAATCGCGCTTTACATGATAACGCATCTTACAGTATAGCACAAAAAAATGGCTTGTAAATAAGAAATCGGAAAAATTCATGGTTTGTTCGCCTGTAAGATGGAAAGATTTTTACTTCGGTGCGCGTTTCCGTCCTCCATTCCGCATTATTTTCGCTTTTCCGCTTGCAAAAGTCGTTCGGCTATGGTAAGATAGAGCGTGCAGACGAAAGTCAGCGAAATATTGGAAGCGATGACCGGGAAACAGTAGCGCGTGCAAGTCCCCTTCCTATTTCCAAATGAGAATGTGCCAAGATGCGAAGCGAATTTTTTCTGCTGGCTAACGGGAGTGAAACGCAGCGTAGCAGCGCTACGCTAAGTGGAACGAGCGGACG
>OIXH01003179.1_pt1 | contig 15045 bp, 10 predicted proteins | sample 1587741 | NCBI WGS metagenome assembly OIXH01 (sample SAMEA3888916, study PRJEB22519) | human gut metagenome | biome: human gut; feature: human-associated habitat; material: faeces | place: Denmark | collected 2011 | reverse complement strand
GTTGACGGCGTTCAAGTCCGCCGTGGCCGCTTCGTAGGCCAGGTTGACCGGGTGCTTCAGGGGCAGGTTCCAGATGGGGAAGGTCTCGAACTTGGCGTAGCCGGCCTTGACTCCCCGCTTGTATTCGTGGTAGAGCTGGGAAAGGCAGGTGGCCATTTTTCCGCTGCCGGGGCCCGGGGCGGTGATGACCACCAGGGGGCGGGTGGTCTCGATGTATTCGTTGCGGCCATAGCCCTCGTCGCTGACGATGATGGGGATGTTCCCGGGGTATCCGGCGATGGGATAGTGGAGGAAGCTCCGGACACCCAGAGCGTCCAGGCGCTTGCGGAAGGCGTCGGCGGCGGGCTGCCCGGCATACTGGGCGATGACCACGCTGCCCACGAACAGGCCGATGCTGCGGAAGGCGTCGATGAGACGGAGCACGTCCAGGTCGTAGGTGATGCCCAGGTCGCCCCGGACTTTGTTCTTTTCGATGTCGGCAGCGTTGATGACGATGACGATCTCGGCGTTGTCCTTGAGTTCCAGGAGCATCCGGACCTTGCTGTCCGGCGCGAAGCCCGGCAGGACCCGGGAGGCGTGGAAGTCGTCAAAGAGCTTTCCGCCGAATTCAAGATACAGCTTGTTGTCGAACTGGGAGATGCGCTCCCGGATTTTTTTGGACTGCAAGGCCAGGTATTTGCCGTTGTCAAATCCGATCTGGTTCATGTTCGTTCCTCTTCCCGCGGCGATGGCCGCCTCTCTATTTTCAACACATACTCCTATTATATAAAAAAAATCGCCGTTTGACAACGGCTTTTTCCGGATTTTCGGCAAAAAACTCCCTTGGGCAGAGAAAAAGGACGCCTCCCTGAACGGAAAGCGTCCTTTTTGCACGGAATCACAGCGGAAGGGCTCCCCAACTCGCCCTTCTGCCAAAACAGGTCTTACAGCATGGATTTGTAGAGGGCTTCGATGTCCTCCAGGGTGGGATCTTTCGGGTTGCCGGGACGGCAGGCGTCGTCCATGGCGGACTGGGCCAGGAACGGGATGTCCTCTTCCTTGACGCCGACTTCGGTGAGGGTGGCGGGGATTCCCACGTCCTTGGACAGCTGCTTCACCGCGTCAACGGCGGCTTTGCGGTACTCCTCCTGGGTCATGGAATCCACGTTGGCAACGCCCATGGCCCGGGCGATCTCCCGGTACTTCTCGCCGGTGGCAGGAGCGTTGTACTCCATGACCGTGGGCAGGATGATGGCGTTGGCGACGCCGTGAGGGGTGTCGTACACTGCGCCCAGAGGATGGGCCATGGAGTGGACGATGCCCAAGCCCACGTTGGAGAAGCCCATGCCGGCAATGTACTGGCCAAGAGCCATGCCTTCCCGGCCCTCGGGGGTGTTGGCGACAGCGCCGCGGAGGGAGCGGGCGATGATCTCGATGGCTTTCAGGTGCATCATGTCGGTCATTTCCCAGGCACCCTTGGTGATGTAGCCCTCGATGGCGTGGGTCAGGGCGTCCATACCGGTGGCGGCGGTGAGGCCCTTGGGCATGGAGGACATCATCTCGGCGTCGATGAAGGCCACAACGGGGATGTCGTGGGGGTCAACGCAGACGAATTTCCGGCTCTTTTCGGTGTCGGTGATGACGTAGTTGATGGTAACTTCCGCAGCGGTGCCGGCAGTGGTGGGAACGGCGAAGATGGGCATGCTCTTATGAGGCGTGGCCACGGCGCCTTCCAGGCTGACAACGTCCGCGTACTCGGGGTTGGCGATGATGATGCCGATGCCCTTGGCGGTATCCATGGAGGAGCCGCCGCCGATGGCGATGAGGTAATCCGCGCCGGCAGCCTTGAAGGCAGCGACGCCGTCCTGGACGTTCTTGATGGTGGGGTTGGCTTTGATGTCGCTGAAAACTTCGTAAGCAAGGCCGTTCTTTTCCAGCAGGTCCGTGACCTTGGAAGCAACGCCGAATTTGATCAGGTCTTTGTCCGTGACCACAAGAGCCTTCTTGAAGGCGCGGCCTTTCGCTTCATCGACGATGGATGCAATTGCGCCGGGGCCGATGTACGAGGTTTCGTTGAGGATCATTCTGTTTGCCATGGGAATCACCTTTTCCTTTCTCTTTTTGCAATCTATCCGGAAGCCGCCGCAGCGGCATCGGAAGCAGAACTTTGTTACACTTTTATCATACGCCGATTTGCGGCGTTTTTCAAGTGGATTCCGAAAAGTTTAAACGTTTCCGCAATTTTTTTTTGGTAACGTCATACAAATTTTACAAAATTACTCGTAGAGGAACTTTTCCGGGAGGGTCAGGTTGAAGTCCTTGGCCAGGGCGCGGAAATCCGGGGCGGTGATGGTCTGGTGTTTGCCGCCCATGGACAGGACCTTGACCAGGATCTCGGCGGATTTCTCCACGGTGTCCATGAGGCCGAAGGTCAGGTCGAAGTCCTCGCCGGAGCAGAAGATGCCGTGATGGGCCCAGACGGCCACGTCGTACTTCTTCATCAGCTCCGCAGTAGCCAGGGCGATGTCCCGGCCGCCGGGGACCATCCAGGGCACCACGCCGATGCCGTCGGGGAAGACGACCATGCACTCGGTGCACATCTCCCAAAGCGAATGGGTGAGCTTTTTTTCGTCAAGCTCGTGCACATAGGTCATGGCGAGCGTGTTGGTGGGGTGGCTGTGCATGATGACCCTGTTCTCGGGGTTCTTCTCAAGCCTTGAAATGTGGCTCATCAGGTGAGCGGGCAGCTCGGAGGTCGGTCTGCCGCCGTCGGAGTAGCCCCAAAGCAGCTCTGCGGTCGTGCCGCCCTCGGCGACCTTGATTATGCCGAGGTTGTTCTCGGGGTCGTCCTCGACGTTTTTGAAGTATTTACCCGTGCCGGTGACGATGAAGATCTTGCCGACAAGCACTTTCGCGTCGAAACCCATCGCTATCGAGCGAATCGGGGCGTTGATGTCAAGATACTCCGCCACCTCGTCGGGGTCGAGCATCATGCTGATGTTGCCGCCGTTTCTCTCGTCCCAGCCGAGGCGGTACATATTTGCGGTCGTTTTCATCATGCCCTTTACAAAGGGCGCGTCAAGAATGTTTTTCATTTTCTGTTCACCAAAACCTTTTTTTCATATTCTTTGATCTCGTCAAGATAATTCTTTTTAACTCCCTGTCTTTCGAGATATTCGTCCCAGATATCGCCGAAGGGCAGCGTTTTTATTTCTTCGCCGAGCGCCATGAGTGAGGTGAAGTCGGCGTTATCCTGCAATTCTTTCATCTTTGCGGACGGCTCAAGGAGGGCGTAGAGCAGGGCTTTCTGCACGTTGCGGACTCCCGTGACCCATGCGCTGATGCGGTTGATGGACGCGTCAAAATAGTCGGTCGCGATGAATACTCTGTCAAGCGCGTCGTTGCGGACTATTTCCTTGGCTATCTCGCGGGTCTCGTCGTCAAAGAGCACCACATGGTCGCTGTCCCAGCGCACGCCTCTCGTGATATGCAGCGCTATCCTGTCGTTGAACGCAAGCAGCGCCGAGACCTTGTCGGAGACAAGCTCGGTGGGGTGGTAGTGGCCGTTGTCCATCAGCGGCACTATGCCGTTCTTCGTCGCATAGCTCAGGCAGAATTCCGCCGAGCCGACGGTGTAGGATTCAAGGCCGATGCCGAATACCTTTGACTCGAGCGTAACGAATACCTTTCTCTTATCGTAAGGAACGGCGAGGATCTCGTCAAGCGACTTTTTGAAGCGCAGGCGGGGCGAGAGCCTGTCTGCGGGGATATCCTTGTATCCGTCGGGTATCCAGATATTCATCACGCACGGGAAGCCTGTTTCGTTTGCAAAGTATTCGGATATCTCGACGCAGCGTTTGCCGTGCTCGACCCAGAAGCGGCGGACATCTTCGTCGGGTGAGGAGAGGGTGAGATTATCCTTGACCATCGGATGAGAGAAGAAGGTGGGGTTGAAGTCAATGCCGATGCCTCTTGCCTTGGCAAAATCGACCCATTTTTTGAAGTGCTCGGGCTTTATTGCGTCCCTGTCCGCCTTTTCGCCGTCGAATATGGCATAGCTGGCGTGCAGATTGAGCTTCTTTTTGCCGGGTATCAGCTCGAATGCCTTATCGATATCAGCCATAAGCTCGTCGGGCGTCCTTGCCTTGCCGGGGTAATTGCCGGTGGTCTGAATGCCGCCTGAGAGGGCGTCGGGGCTGTCGAATCCGCCGACGTCGTCACCCTGCCAGCAGTGGATCGAAACGGTTATGTCGGCGAGGGAAGCCAGCGCCGCCTCGGTGTCGACTCCGTATGCAGCGTAAACGGATTTTGAATCTTTGTATCTTTTCATTATAAAGTGCCTCCGTGTTTATTGATAAAGCAAGCTTAATGCAAATAAGGTCTGTGCGGGGAAATATGTAAAGAGCACGACCGCCTCGGGGCGGCGGATGTGCGGCTTGCCGAAAAGCTGGAGCGCAAGAAACGAATCCGAAGTGATGAACAGCGCCGAAGCCGCAAGGATAAATGCGCCGTAGATCGTGTTGCCGGCGGCTATAGAGGTCACGCCTCTGATAACGCCCGTGATGAATTCGGATATCAGTATGGCGGCATAGATATACATCAGCCGGTTTTTGCCCTCAAAGACTATCTTCTCGACCTTCATCATGACAAAGCCGAGGACGAGAATGACGAGAGTGAAGACCGCAACGAGAATTGCGTTCGGCTCAGGCACAGGCTGCACGAGGCGCGCGAAGGAGTAGATATAGAGCAGGTGACCCACTGCAAACGCCACAACACCGCAGGCAAAGTATTTGGCTTGCTTGTATTCGAGACAGAAGTCGCCTATCAGCCCGAAAATCAGCGCCACGATGATATAGACGGAGTAATCCGTCACCTCTCCGTATGAAACGGCGGCGAACAGTGCCGTCAGCAGGAAAAGCGACGAGCAGGTCATCTTGGCGGGCAGATAATTCTTACGGCAGGCGGGCAGAAACCACGACAGAGCGGTGGCAAGCGCAGAGAGGGCGGCAAAAAGCCATACGGCGGGGACTAAGTTCATCAGGTTGAGCCTCCTGTTTTTATCTATTTGCAAATTCGATTGCCTTGGCGGTCGCCAGTTTGTCGCATCGCTCATTTTCCGGGTGGCCGGCGTGACCCTTGACCCAAACTATATGATATTCATGCTTTCTTATCTCCGCAACAAGGGTCTGCCACAGGTCGGGGTTAAGCACGGGCTTTTTGTCGGCTTTTTTCCAGCCGTTTTTCATCCAGCCCCATATCCAGCCCTGAAGGAAGGGCTCGGCAACGTATTTTGAATCGGTGTAGATCGTGATGTCGCACTTCATTTTGAGCCTTTTGAGCGCCTCGATGACAGCGGTCAGCTCCATGCGGTTGTTAGTGGTTTCCTTTTCGCCGCCGCTCAGCTCCAGCTCGTGAGAGCCGTAGCGCAGTATCGAGCCCCAGCCGCCCGGGCCGGGGTTGCCGGAGCAGGCTCCGTCGGTGAAAATGTCGACTTTTTTCAGCTCGGGCATAATGCTTCTCCAATCCGCATAATTACAACTAATTATACCATTTTTCTTTCATTTTAACAAGAGAAATTTTGGTTATTCTATCCGAAATTTGCTCATAATATTTCTGATAACCAACGGAAAGGGAATGAGTCTATGAAAGCAGTTATCATGGCGGGCGGTGAGGGCAGCCGCCTGCGCCCGCTCACCTGCACCATACCGAAGCCGATGGCGCGGATATTCGGCCGCCCGATGATAGAGTATGTCTTTGAGCTGCTGCGCTGTCACGGCGTTGACGAGGCCGCGGTCACGCTCGGCTACCTGCCCCATGTCATCGAGGACGCCTACCGTGACGGCTACAAGAATCTGCGCCTGAGATTTGTGCGGGAGGATGAGCCGCTCGGCACAGCGGGAGGGGTCAGGAACGCCGCCCTCGGCTTTGACGAGCCGTTCATCGTCATCAGCGCGGACGCCCTGTGCGACTTCGATATCGGCAAGATAGTCGAGTATCACAAGGCGAGCGGGGCTAAGATAACGATAGCCGCCACTGAGGCGGAGGATCCGAGGGAATACGGGCTCATAAAGACCGATAAAAGCGGCAGGGTACTCGGCTTCATTGAGAAGCCGTCGTGGCAGCAGGCGGTCAGCAGCCTTGCGAATACGGGCGTGTATGTCATAGACCCGTCCTGCCTTGACCTGATACCGAGGGGCAGGCCGTACGATTTCGCCAAGGATCTCTTCCCGCTCATGCTCGAGAGGGATATGCCGATATACTGCTATCACACGGCGGATTATTGGTGCGACGTGGGCAGCATAGAATCATATATGAAATGCCAGCAGGATATATTCGGCGGCAGTATGCGTATGCCGATAAGCCAGTCGGCTGACGGAGTTTATGCCGAGGAGGGCTTGCCCGAGGGCGATTATTCGCTGATACCGCCCGTATATATCGGCAGTAACACCGAGATAGGCGACGGCGCGGTGATAGGCCCGTATGCCGTGGTGGATAAGGACTGCACGATAGGGGCGAATTCAAAGATAAGATATTCTACCGTGCTCGAGAACTGCTGGCTAGCGGCGGATTCCTCCGTGACGGGCGCGCTCATCTGCTCCGGGGCGGCGCTCAAGAGGGGAGCGGCGATGTTTGAGAACAGCGTCGCGGGATCGGGCAGCGTGATAGGCGAGGACGCCTGCGTGCGCCAAAACGTACTCATCTGGCCGGGTAAAATAGTCGGCGGTGGGGCAACGGTCAGCTCAAATGTCAAATACGGCAGCGTGAGGAGCAATAAACTCGGCGAGCGGGGGCTTGACGGCTCAAGCGGTGCGAGGCTGAACGCCCTTACCTGCGTGCGGCTCGGTGCGGCCGTCGGCGGCACTCATAACGGCAGGCGCACCGGCGTTGCCCACGACGGCACAAAGACGGGGGCGGCAATGCACGGCGCAGTGATCGCGGGTCTGCTCGGTTCGGGCGCCGCGGTGTGGGATTTCGGTGAATGCTTTGAAGCTCAGCTCGATTTCCTTGTCAATTTCTGTGGGCTTGGCGCGGGGCTTTTCATCACCGGCGGCGAGAACAGAGAGATAACCGTCTGCGGCGAGGGAGGGCTTTCGATAACCCGTTCGTTTGAGCGCAGCATCGAATCGGCGCTCGCGAGGGACGAATTCCGAGAGATCGGCGAAAAGGATATGCACGAGGCCGCCGATATGACGGGCGTAAAACTGCTCTACAGGCAGGAGCTTATCAAGCAGGCGCCCTACGGCCTTGACGGCGTTAACGTGACCTTTGAGTGTGAGAATTCGGCGATAAGCTCAATTATGAATGACGTGCTTGCGAAGCTCGGCGCCGAGCAGGGCGGTGATACCGTGCTGCGCTGCGGAGTCTCGGGCGCAAAGCTCTCGGCGTATTCGCCCGCAGCGGGGGAGACGGGCTACGATAAACTGCTTGCCGTCTGCTGCCTCGGGGAGCTTGAAAAGGGGCGTGATATCGCCGTTGCTTATGACGCGCCGATGTTCCTCGACTCGCTTGCCGCCGAATACGGGCGCAAGATATACCGCTATCTCGGCACACCCGCCGATAATTCCGACTCCGCTGCCAGGCGGCTTGCGGCGAAGCAGATATTCGTGCGCGACGGGCTTTTCCTCGCGGTCAAAATTCTTTCACTGATGAAAGAAAAGGAATGCTCCTTCGACCGACTGCTTGACGGCCTGCCTGAGAAAGCCATAGTCAGGAAACGGGTGCATATCGGCTTCTCACCCGCCGAGCTTGCGGGCATCCTCGGCGGTGACGAGAGCGGCAGGAGCAATAATTTTGAGGGCATAAGGCTCACCCGCAGCGGCGGCAAGCTGCTCATCACCCCCGAGCGCAGCGGCGGCTGGGTCAGAATACTTGCCGAGGCAGATTCGGCGGAGACGGCAGCCGAGCTTTGCGCCGATATCGAAGAATTGCTTTCGTCCCGATCTGCCGCCGAGTGAAAAAGCACAGAAGAACAAAATGTAAATTAATATATTATATTAATAGTTAACCTTGACATCAAGCCTTTAAAATTGTATTATATAATGTGGGATACGAGTAGGGATAACCGAGCGGCTGCGGGGCTTGCAGCCGCTGAACATAAAAGATACATTCAACCATTCACACATTCAAATTTATAAAGAACAGGAGAACTCATGCAAAAAAAGAACTCATCTGCAACAAAAGAAAAAGTGCAGAATACACAAAAAACTCAAAAGGCCTCAAAAACGCAGCAAAAGGCGGCTTCAAAGAGCCGTAAGCCCGCTCAGGCAGCGCAGACTGCGTCAAAGAGCCGCTCAAAGCCGAGAAACGGCTCGGCAAAGAAGCGCAGCAAGGGCGAGAGAGAGCTGCCGATAAAGATATCGTTCCTCGGCGGTCTCAACGAGGTCGGCAAGAATATGACCCTCTATGAATACAAGGACGATATGTTCCTTGTCGACTGCGGTTTGGCGTTCCCCGACTCCGATATGCCCGGCGTCGACCTGGTCATACCCGATTTTACCTATGTCGAGCGCAACGCAGATAAGATAAAGGGCATTGTTATCACCCACGGCCACGAGGATCATATCGGCGGCCTTGCTTACCTGCTCAAGACGGTCAATATCCCCGTTTACGGCACAAAGCTCACCATCGGCCTCATCCAAGGCAAGCTCAAGGAGCACGGGCTGCTCAGCAGCGCGAAGCTCCATGAGGTCGCCCCCGGCGACGTGATAAAGCTCGGCGCGTTCACCATTGAGATGATACATGTCAATCACTCAATACCCGACGCCATAGCCCTCGCCATCAAGTGCGACTGCGGCACGGTGGTTCAAACGGGTGACTTCAAGATAGACAGCACCCCCATCGACGGCGGTATGATAGACCTTGCGAGGTTTGCGGAGCTCGGCAGCGAGGGCGTCCTTTGCCTGCTGTCTGACTCGACCAATGCGGAGAGACCCGGTTACACCGAGAGCGAGCGCAAGGTCGGCGAATCCTTTGAGGTGCTCTTCAGGAAGGCGGGCAGGAGCCGCATAATCGTTGCGACCTTCGCCTCCAATATTCACCGAGTGCAGCAGATAATCAATGTCGCCAATTCTCTGGGCAGGAAGGTCGCCATAATGGGCAGAAGCCTTGAGAACGTGGTCAATATCAGCGCCCAGCTCGGCTATCTCGATATCCCCGATAACGTGCTGATAAGCGGCGAGCTTATCAACAGATACCCTGCGGAGAAGCTCGTTATCATCACCACGGGCAGCCAGGGCGAGCCGATGTCCGCTCTGACGAGGATGGCATTTTCCGACCACCGCAAGGTCGAGATCTGCCCCAATGATTATGTCATTATATCCGCAAATCCCATCCCCGGCAACGAAAAGACCGTCGGCAACGTCGTCAACGAGCTTATGAAGCTCGGCGCTCAGGTCATATATGAGAAGATGTATGACGTTCACGTTTCCGGTCACGCCTGCCAGGAGGAGCTTAAACTTATAATGGGTCTGGTGAAGCCCAAATTCTTCATCCCCGTCCACGGTGAGCAGAAGCATCTGCATAAGCACGCAATGCTGGCCGAGGCAATGGGCATCGGCAAGGAGAATATCTTTATCGCCGATAACGGTTACACCGCCGAGATAACGAATTCCTCTATCAAAGCGGGCAACCCCGTGCCTGCGGGCAAGGTGTTTGTCGACGGCTACGGAGTCGGCGACGTCGGCAGCGTAGTGCTGCGCGACAGGAAGCATCTCGGTCAGGACGGCATCATCGTCGTCACCGCTTCGATAGATTATGAAACGGGTCAGCTCATCGCGGGTCCCGAGGTCGTTTCCCGCGGCTTCGTCTATGTCAAGGAGGCCGAGGAGCTTATTGACAAGGCAAGGAAAGTTGCCGAGAAATCACTTGAAAATTGCTATTATGCCAATATAAACGATATAGGCACCATAAAAGGCAAGCTGAGGGACGCTGTTTCCCACTTTGTCTATGAGCAGACCAAGAGGAGCCCCATGGTGCTGCCGATTATTATGGAGGTATAAATGAGATTCAAAGGTTTTTGGTACGACAGCCTGCTGATCAGCCTTGCGGCGGTCTGTGCAGCGGCGTTCACCGTCGTCACATTTTTCATCGAGCCGAAGCTGGCGCTTGCGGAGTGTATAGCTGTGCTTGCTATAGTTGCGCTTATGTGCTTCAGAGTGCTCTCCGCCAAGAGCAGATATAAGAAATTCCTTCTTCAGGCGGCCAAAAGTCTTGACTATACCGATACCGAGGTGCTTGCCTCCCTGCCGTTCCCCGTTGCGGTGTGCGACGGCGACGGCTACATAAAGTGGGCGGGCGAGAGCTTCATCAGAGATATAGCGGGCGGCGAACTGACAGAGACCTCTCACATCGACGAATTCTCAAACGGAGTGGGGCTTCAGGCGCTCCTCAGCGAGGAGAAGACCGGCGTATTCGTCGGCGGGCGGTATTACTCCGTCTATACCCTCAGCTATGAGAGCGGCGGCGAGAAATGCTGCATCCTCTATTATCTCGACTATACCGAGTTAAAGCAGACGGAGCTGGAATATCATATGTCCCGCCCGTATGTGATACTGATAAAGACCGATAACCTCGGCGATTCGAGGACCGATTTCCGCGACAGCGAGCGTGCCGAGATGCGAAGCAGCATCGAAGCAATGCTCGATGAGTGGAGCGATTCCTACGGCAGCACGATAAACCGCATCAACGACGACCGCTATATGATAGTAACGGAGAGGCGCAATGTGGAGCGTATGACGCAGGATAGATTCTCCGTGCATGACAGCGTGCGGAATTTTGAATACAAAGGCCGCAGGGCGAATGTCACGCTCTCGATGGGCGTTGCGACGGGTGAGGATATCATCACCGCCGACAAGCTCGCCCGCAAGGCGCTGCGAATGGCGCTCAGCCGCGGCGGCGACCAGATAGCTATCTACAGCGAAAAAGAGAAAAACAGTTATGTCTATATAGGCGGCAAGGAGGAGGCGCAGGAGCGCCCGAACCGAGTCAGCAGCCGTATCATCGGCTCGTCGCTTGCCGAGCTTATCAGAGGCTCGGAGAATGTGGTGATAGTCGGCCACTCCTACACCGATTTCGACGCCGTGGGCGCAGCCGTCGGGCTTGCCTACGCCGCACGCAGCATGGATGTGCCTGCCTATGTGGCGACGGATACAAAAAAGACCCTTGCGGAGCCGCTCATTGAGAAGCTCGGCAGCGGTGGATTCTCGGATCTTTTCATCGGCGGCGACAGGGCTGCGGAGCTGCTCGGCAAAAAGAGCCTGCTCATCGTCGTTGATACCCATATACGCAGCTTTATCGAATTCCCGGAGCTGTATAATCAGGCAAAGCGGCGGGTCATTATCGACCACCACCGCCTGACCGAGCCGGATGACGGCAGCGCCGAGATATTCCACCATGACCCCGGCGCGTCCTCGGCGAGCGAAATGGGAGCCGATATGCTCGAGTATATCGTGCCCGATATCAATATCCCGAGGCCGGTGGCGGAGGCTCTGTTGGCTGGCATAATGCTCGACACCAAGTGCTTCGTTATCCGTGCGGGCGTGCGTACCTTTGAGGCCGCCGCTTATCTCAAGGGCAAGGGCGCGGATCTCGTCAGCGTCAAGCGCCTTTTCTCAAATTCAATGGATGTCAGCAGGCTTCGCAACAGAGCCGTTTCATCGGCGGAGAGCTTCGACGGCTGCGCCATATCGGCGATAGACTTCGACTCCCCCGACGTGAGGGTGATAGCGGCGCAGGCGGCGGATGAGCTGCTGAATGTCAGCGGGGTCAAGGCCTCGTTTGTTATGTTCAAGAGCGACGGTGCGGTCAATATCTCCGCCCGCAGCTTCGGCGATATCAACGTCCAGCTTATCATGGAGGCTCTCGGCGGCGGCGGTCATCAGACGATGGCGGCCTGCCGGCTCAAGGACTTCGAGATGCAGGACGCAAGGTCGGCGCTCAGAGCGGCGATCGAGGATTACAAGGCCAAAAACTCAAAGTAAGGAGAATGATAATATGAAGGTCGTGCTTTTACAGGATGTTAAAGGCTTAGGCAAGAAGGGCGAGCTTGTCAATACTTCTGACGGCTACGCAAGGAATTTCCTCTTCCCGAGGAAGCTCGCAATGGAGGCAAATTCACAGGCTATGAGCGAGCTTAAAAACAGAGAGGCCGCCGAGAAGCACCGTATTGATATGGAGATAGCGGCTGCCAAGGCCTCCGCCGAGAAGCTCGAGGGCAAGACCGTCAGGCTCACCGCCAAGGCGGGCGCAAACGGCAAGCTCTTCGGCTCGGTAACTCCCAAGGATGTTGCGGCTGCGATTGCGCAGCAGTTCTCGATAGAGCTTGACAAGCGCAAGGTCGTTGTTGAGGATATCAAGGCCTTCGGCACCTACCCCGTAGAGGTCAAACTCTATAACGGCATATCGGCGGCGATGTTCGTCATGGTAGGGGAATAATTCAGACGGAGAAACCAAATGGAAGATAACAGCTTGCTTTCGCTTGAAAACATAACGATGCCTTTCAGCCTTGAGGCTGAGCAGGCGGTGCTCGGCAGCGTGCTCGTTGATCCGTCCTGCCTGTCGCAGGCGGCTGTCTACATAAGCCCCGAGTCGTTCTATCTGCCGCAGCATAACGCTATTTTTGCCGCGATGCTCATGCTCGACGGCATGGGCACCAAGATCGACCCGCTCGTCGTGCTCGATCAGCTCGTGCAGCAGGGGATATACGACAGCGCCGCGGGCAAGAATTATCTCTTTGAGCTGGCTCAGATGGTGCCCTCCACGGCGAATGTCGAGATGTACGCCAAGATAGTCCGTGAGAAGTTCTATATCAGGACTCTTATCAAGATATCGAGCGAGACTATCGAAAGCGCCGTGGCTCAGGAGGAGACGGCGGACGCCCTGCTCGACAATGCGGAACAGAAGATATACAATATCCGCCAGGGCAAGACCACAAATGCCCCCTCAAAGCTCAAGGATATTATAGTAAATAATGTATACGATACGCTCAAGAAGATAACCGGCGAGGATAAGGAGCTTTACAAGGGCTACACCACCGGCTTCAGCGATCTTGATAAGGTGCTCACCGGTCTCAACCGCTCCGACCTGATAATCGTCGGCGCAAGACCGGCAATGGGCAAGACCTCCTTTGCGCTGAACATCGCAAGGAATGTCGCCGCTATAGGCAGGCGCAAGGTGCTTTTCTTCTCGCTCGAGATGACCAAGGAGCAGCTTGCGATGAGAGTGCTCGGCACCGAAGCGAGGGTCTCCAGCATGAAGATGAGGAACGGCAATATCTCCAAGGACGAGTGGATAAGGCTCGGCACGGCGACCTGCGCACTCAATGACTGCGAGCTTTATTTTGACGACACCTCGAGCATCACCGTGCCCGAGATGAAGGCTAAGATAAGGCGGCTCGGCGGCGTTGAATGCGTTATAATCGACTACCTCGGTCTTATCAAAGGCAGCACGAGGGCGGAGAACAGGGTCAATGAGGTCAGCGAGATAACCCGTAACCTCAAGATGATGGCAAAGGATCTGAGCATCCCCGTTGTCTGCTGCGCCCAGCTCTCGAGAGGCACCGAGGCCAGGGGCAAGTCCCATAAGCCTCAGCTTGCCGACCTGCGTGAATCCGGCTCTATCGAGCAGGACGCCGATATCGTTATGATGCTCTACCGCCCCGATTATTATAAGGGCGAGAATGACGAGCCCGCCGACATCCCCGAGGATCAGGATGGCGTGAATAAGGTGCAGGTGCTCGTGGTCAAAAACCGACACGGCGAAACAGGCACAGTCGAATTCGCATGGGACGGCGAGCATACGCTGTTCCTGCCTCTGGAGAAGAATTACGATGATAGATAAGGTTATCCGTACCGTTGAGAAATATCAAATGCTTCCCGAGGGCGGGAGGGTCATTGCGGCCCTCTCCGGCGGCAGCGATTCAATGGCTATGCTTACTGCGCTGCTGATGCTCAGGGAGAGTTATTCTTTCACTCTCGAGGCGGCTCACGTCAATCATTGCCTGCGCGGCGAGCAGGCGGATAGCGACGAGCGGTTCGTGCGTGATTTCTGCGAGAAGCAGGGGATAAAGCTCCATGTGCTGCGAGCCGACGTCGCCGCCGAGGCTAAGAAAAACGGCGAGGGGCTTGAGGAAGCGGGTAGACGGGTAAGATACGCCTTTTTTGACTCGCTCGGCGAGGACGCCGTCATCGCCACGGCGCATAACCTGAGCGATAAGGTCGAGACCTTCATCTTTAATTTCGCAAGGGGCAGCGCCCTCAGAGGGCTTTGCTCCATTCCCGCGGTAAGAGGCAGGATAATCAGACCGATAATCGACTGCACCAAGGATGAAATTCTGCGGTTTTGCAAAGAGAATTCAATTGAATTTGTGACCGACGCTACGAATTCGGATATAAAATACTCACGCAACAGGATAAGGCATACGGTCATCCCGCAGCTAAAATCCGTGAATCCTGCGTTTGAGCGCTCGGCGGGCGGCTGTATGGAGCTGCTTGCCCAGGATGAAGAGCTGCTCACTCAAACGGCTCGTTCGCTGCTCGAATCCGCTCGGCGTGACGGCGGCTGCTCGGCTCAAGTGCTTGCCGAGGCTCATCCGTCGCTTGCCCGCAGGGCGCTTGCGATTACCCTCGAGGAGAATACGGGCGTCACTCCGGAGCGTGAGGCGGTCGAGAGGCTGCTCTCGCTGCTCAAAAAGGGCGGCAGCGCTCAGATAAACGGCGGCGTTACCGTGCGTGTGAGGCACGGGCTGATAGAATTCCCCGCCGAGGAGCTGCCGGAGCTGCCGGAGCTTGAGCTTGCCGAGGGCGAATTTACCTTTGGCGGCGCTCGGGTCACGGCGCGCATAATTCACAGGCGTGAAACAAATAATTTACAAAACCTTTCCAAACAGGTCTTGGAATATCGGCTCGATTATGATAAAATACAAGGAAAGCTCTGCATAAGACACCGTACTGATGGCGACAGGATTGTTGTGAACAGGGCGGGAACGTGGCGCAAGCTGAAAAAAGAATTCATTGACCGTAAAGTACCTGCCGATATGAGAGATAATGTGCTTGTTGTTTCTGATGATTC
>OIXH01003178.1_pt1 | contig 15045 bp, 14 predicted proteins | sample 1587741 | NCBI WGS metagenome assembly OIXH01 (sample SAMEA3888916, study PRJEB22519) | human gut metagenome | biome: human gut; feature: human-associated habitat; material: faeces | place: Denmark | collected 2011 | reverse complement strand
CGCGGAAGATGAAGTTGCCCGGGGTGATCTCGTTGCGGAAGGACTTACCGATCTGACACACGCCGAAGGGCAGCTTGCGGCGGGTGGTGCGCTGGGTATTGACGAAGTTGGTGAAGATGCCCTGCGCCGTCTCAGGCCGCAGGTACACGGTGTTCTTGGCATCCTCGGTGACACCCTGGAACGTCTTGAACATCAGGTTGAACTGGCGGATGTCGGTAAAGTTATGCTTGCCGCAGGTGGGACAGGGGATATTCTTGTCCTCGATGAAGTCCTTCATCTCCTGCTGGGAGAAGGCGTCGATGGGCTTGGGCAGCTCCACGCCGTTGGTCTGGCACCAGTCCTCGATGAGCTTATCGGCGCGGAAGCGCTCCTTGCACTCCTTGCAGTCCATCAAGGGATCGGAGAAGCCGGCCAGATGGCCGCTGGCCACCCACGTCTGGGGGTTCATGAGGATGGCGGCGTCCTGTCCCACGTTGTAGGGGTTCTCCTGCACGAACTTTTTCCACCATGCCTTCTTGATGTTGTTCTTCAGCTCCACGCCCAGCGGGCCATAGTCCCAGGTGTTGGCAAGGCCGCCGTAGATCTCGGAGCCTGCGAAGATGATGCCGCGGTTTTTGCACAGCGCCACGATCTTGTCCATGGTCTTTTCGGTGTTTTTCATGTGCTCGTCTCCTTTTATGTGAATAGTTTTGGAAAACAAAAAACGCCCTGATGCCATTGCTGACATCAGGGCGAACTAAGCTTTAGTCCGTGGTTCCACCTGAATTTGGATCGCTCCACACTCTCTTGCCGGTAACGGGGCATCCGGCGGGCATTTCCTCCCGCAGCTCCGGGCAGCCACGCCCTTCATCGCCGATAACAGGGAAAGCATAGCATCTTTTCGCCCGCCCGTCAAGGTCTATTTTTCCCCGTCCTCCATAGGCCCCTCCCGGCAGAGCGGCGGCTCCTCATCGGAAACGGCGGCGCTGTCCACATAGCACGTCACGGTGTTCCCGCCGCTGCTGTCTTTGGAGAAAACCACCGCCCAGCAGCCGGTCTTTACGTCGTACCGGCCCCACGCCATGGCGTATGCGCCGCTATACTGCTCCTTGGCCAGCTCGATGGCCTGCTGCTCGGTCAGGATGCCCCGGCCGATCTGGGCGGTACCCAGGATAGCCAGCACCTCGTCCCGGCAGCCATCCCACGCGGCGCTGTCCATCACGCCGTCGTCATCGGGCATACACACATAGCTGCCGGGTACGCCCTGAAACGCGATATTGACCCAGACGGTACTCTGCCCGCCCTCGGTGTACTGCCACACCCTCTGGCCGCCGGACAGCGTCAGATCCTGCTCCGTCACGCCGGTGCCGCAGATGCCGTAGCCATCCAGCCAACAGGTCAGTCGGAAGGCGACAGACCTCTCCCCGGTCTTCCCGAAGCGCAGGCCGGACTGTCCCTCCTCCTCCAGCGTCTCCCACCACCAGCCGTCGGGGATGGTCAGCGCTACGTCCACGTTCCCCTCGGTGTATTCAGCCAGCTGACCGGTGATCTCCGTCGGCTCCGGCGGGGAATCGACCGGCGGCTTGTCCCCCTCCAGCGGGACGGCGGACCATTCGCAGGCCGCCAGCAGTGCGGCGCAGCACAGCGCCAAAAAACACGTCAAAAATCGTCTCATCCTCGCGCCCTCCTTTTCCGCATAAGGTCTTTCGTCTGTACGCTCTTCTATCCATAAGACGAAGCGGGGAGGGAATCGGTTCCCTCCCCGCCTGATGCGTATGATGTATGCTTACATATCCACCGGTGTCAGATCGCTCTCCGCCACCTGATGCAGCTCCTTTTTGTTGAGGATCTCGTACATACACGGCACCACGAACAGCGTCATCAGCGTGGCGTAGAGCAAGCCGCCGATGCACACCAGCGCGATGGGCTGGATCAGCGCCGTACCTGCGTTTTTCGCCAGCGCCGTAACGATCAGACCGAGAATGGTGGTCAGACTGGTCATCAGGATGGGCCGCAGACGGGTAACGCCCGCGTCGACAATGGCCTCCCGCAGGCCCATACCCGCCAGACGCTGCTGGTTGATGTAGTCCACCAGCACGATACCGTTGTTGACGATGATGCCCACCAGCATCACGAAACCGATGAGGCTGATGACCGACACCTCGATGCCGGAGAGCAGCAGCGCCAGAAAGCCGCCGGTGAACGCCAGCGGGATGGTGAACATCACGATAAACGGCGCCTTCAGGGACTGGAACTGCGCCACCATGATGAGGTACACCAGCACCACGCCCAGCAGCAGCATCAGCAGAAGCTGCTGTATGGCGTTCATGATCTGCTCGTTCTCGCCGTCGTACTCCACGGTGACGCCCTCCGGCAGCGTGACAGACCCCAGCGCCTTCTGCACCGCCGTCGTGACCTTGGTCACGTTGTAGCCGTCCGCCACCGCCGCCGACACGGTGATGCACCGCCGCTGCTGGTCGCGTTGGATGCTGTTGAGGGACACCGTCTCCTTGACCTCGGCCACCTCCCCCAGCTTGAAGGAGGTATCCTCGTCCTGACTGTCCCCGCCGGTGAGCTGGCTCAGTCCGGCGGATGCGGAGGAGCTGCTCATGCCGCTCATGCCGCCCATACTGCCCATGGACGAGGACATGGAGCTGTCCATACCACTCATACCGCTCATGCCGCTGCTCATGGACGAGGACATAGCGCTGCTGTCCGGCGAAATGGTCAGATCCATCAGCTTCTCGCGGGTCAGCTTGCTGCCCGCCGCCGCGTCCACGATCATCTCCATGCTCTCGCCGTCCAGCGTCACATCCGCCACGGTGGTGGTATCCTGCAGTGCCGCCGCCACCTGCATATAGATCTGGGCCACGGTGATGCCCTTGGTCATGGCCTTGTTCCGGTCCACCACCACCTGCAGAGCGGGGGCGGCGTCCTCCAGACCGTCAGAGACATCCTGCACGCCCTCCACCTGCTCCATCCGCTGTCCCAGCGAACGGGCGGCGCCTTGCAGCGACTCCATGTCGCTGCCGTACACCCGCAGGGAAACGCCGGTACCGGTCATATAGCTCATCATGCCGCTCATCACACCGGCGGTGGTCACCTTACAGGGCAGATCGGCGCACAGCGCCTCGATCTCCTTCCCCGCGTCGGAGCCGAAGGTACCCTCCGGCATAGTGAGGTAGCCGGTGACGTCAAATTCGCCGTTGTCGCCGCTGGCCATACTCAGGCCGCCCATGTCGCCGCTGCCCATCATAAAGCCGGCGGACTCTATATTTTCCACGGACATGACCCGCTCCACCACCTGATCGGCCAGATCCACCGCCTCTGCGCGGGTGATGTCCTCCGGCATGGTGACGGTGACAGACAGGTTGTTCATATCGATCTCCGGCATGAACGTGAAGCCGCGGCTCACCGCGCCCCACGCCGTCGTTACCAGCAGCACCAGCGACAGCAGCAGCACACCGGCCTTGTGATCCAGCGACCACGCGATGGCCCTGCGGTAGGCGGGATAGATCTTATCCAGCAGGCCCGGCTTCGGCACGAACTCGCGCCGCAGCATACCGGAGGCCATGGCCGGTACCAGTGTCAGCGACACCAGCAGGCTGGCCAGCAGCGAATAGGTGATGGTCAGCGCCAGATCGGTGAACAGCTGGCGGGTCAGACCCTCCACGAACACGATGGGCGCGAACACGCACACCGTGGTAAGGGTGGACGCCGTCACCGCGCCCAGCACCTGCTGGGCGCCGGACACCGCCGCCTGCACGATGGTAGCGCCCTTGGCCCGCAGACGGTAGATATTCTCGATGACCACCACCGAGTTATCCACCAGCATACCCACCGATACCGCCAAGCCGCTGAGGGAGATCATGTTGATGGTCACGCCGGTGAAGTACATCAGCACCACCGCGAAAATGACGCTGACAGGGATGGAGAGCAGCGTGATGACGGTGGGACGCCAGTCACGCAGGAACAAAAACAGCACCACCACAGAGAACAGCGCGCCCCACAGCAGGGACGAGAGGATCGTCTCCACGATCAGGTAGATATAGTCGCCCTGATCCATCAGCGGCACGAAGGTGAGCCCCTCGTACTGGTTCTCCAGCTCCCGGAACCGGTCGGTAAGGTTGTTGGACACCGCCGCCGTGGCGTAGTTGGACTGCTTGTTAAAGGACAGCAGGATGCCGTTTTCGTCGTCAAGCTTGGTGTACAGCTGGTCGCTGTCGTCCGTCACCACCACGGTGGCCACGTCGCCCAGCGTAATGGGGTCGATGCCCTCCAGCCCCAGGTCGAACAGCACCATATTCTCCAGCTCGGTGCTGTTTTCAAACTTCTGCCCCACCGACACCATGTAGCTCACGCCGCTGTTGTCATCGATGTAGCCCGCGGGCATGGAGAAGTTCTGCGCCGTCAGCAGGCCGCTGACGGTGGCGATGGACAGGAAACCGCCCAGATCGGTCTGGGATTCCACCTTATCGTATGCCTCCCGCAGCTGCTTGAGGCCGCTTTCGATCTGGCTCTTTGCCTGACTGAGCTGCAGCTCCGCGCCGGTCATCTGGGATATACCGTCCATCATCTGCACCAGAAAATCGGAGATATCGCCCTCCAGCTTGCCGCTCTCCAGCTCCTTCATCAACTTTTCTATACTGCTTTTCAGTGTATCCAGAAGGTCGTTCAGCTGCTTCAGCGTCCCATCCGGGTCGGTGATAAAGCCGCCCACCAGGTCGTCGATGTCCAGACCCTCCAGCTTATCGTACAGCTCCTTCAGGTTTTTATAGACCTCGTCCACCGAATCGCCTACCGTGCCGGCTACGCTGTCCGCCGCCGCGCGTTTGGCGTCGGACAGCGCCTTTTCACCATCCTCCACCTGCTGCTTGGCAGCATACAGCTTGCCCTCCGCCTTTTTCAGCTGGGCCTTCACCGCGTCCGCCAGCTTGGCGGACAGCGCCTCCATCTTCTCCTGATCCAATATCACATGGGCCTGCCGGGTCAGCGCGCCGGATACCGTGACGCTGGCCACGCCGCTGACGCCCTCCAGCTTGCCGGTCAGCTCGTCCGTCACCAGATCGCTGAGGGCGTAGACGTCGCTGCCCTCCCGGGACACGGCGGCCACCATCACCGGGATCATGGACGGGTTGATCTTCAGCACATAGGGGGTTCCCACCGTGTCGGACCACTGCCCCTCCAGCACGGAGATCTTCTGCTGGATATCCACACTGATGGTATCCATGTTCACGCCGTCCTCAAACTCCAGCATCACCATGGACGCGCTGTTCTGGCTGGTGGAGGTGACCTCCTTGATCTGATCCAGCGTGGCCATGGACTGCTCCATAGGCCGCGTGATCTCCTCCTCCACCGCCTCGGGACTGGCGCCGGGATCGGCGGTGACAATAATCACATAAGGAAAATCCATATTGGGCAGCAGATCCGGCGTCATCCGCAGATACGCCACGATACCCAGCACCACCACCGCCAATACCACCACAAATACCGTCAGCGGCCTCTTTACGCTGAATTTTGCCATACTCCCGCTCCTCCATGGCACTCGCCTGATTTTATCCACATGGGCATACGCCCGATTTTATCCAATGAAGTAGTCTACCATGCCGCTGCGCGCTGTGCAAGCGGCACACCCAAAAATTAACGAAACCGTTACAATATCCCCTGTTCCCGCAAAAAAACGATCGTTCACCGAACGATTTTAAGAAAAAGGCAGGCAGAAAAAACGGGAGAGATACCTCTCCCGTTCTATACACCGTGCCGCCGGGTCTATACGATGCGGAAATTACCCTCCGCCATGGCTGCCAGCCGCGCCGCACGCTGCTGCGCCAGCGCCTCCTGCAAGGCGGCAATGATGCAGTTGGACACCAGAAAGCCTCTGGGCGTCAGACGCCAGCCGCCCTCGGTGCGTGAGGCAAGACCCGCTTTTTCATACTGCTCGAACAGCGTTTCCATGGGCTGGAACCGCTGGCGGTAGCGCTTCTCAAAGGTCTGCCGGTCGATGCCCGCCGCCGTCCGCAGCGACAGCATCACATACTCGTAGTCCCGCGCCAGCGTGCTGTCGGTCTCGGACTCCGACAGCACCAGCCTGCCCGCGATATAGCTGTCGATATCCCGCACATAGCCGTACCGAACGCCGCCGAAGTCGGAGTGCGCCCCCGGCCCGAAGCCGGCGTACTCCTCCATGCGCCAGTATTTCAGGTTGTGGCGGGATTCCTTACCGGACTTGGCGAAATTGGAGATCTCGTACTGCTCGTAGCCCATCTCGCCCAGCGCCGCCACGGTGTACAGGTACATATCCGCCTGCGCATCGTCGTCCGGCAGCGTCAGCGTCTGCCGCTGCTGCCACAGGGGCGTACCCTCCTCCAGCTTCAGACCGTAGCAGGAAAGATGCTCCGGTCCCAGCGCCACGGCGTCCGCCAGCGTCCGCTGCCAGTCCTCCATGGTCTGCCCCGGCAGGCCGTAGATCAGATCCAGACTCAGATTTGTGAACTTCGCCTTCCGCGCCGCCATCACCGCCTGCTGCACCTGCTCATAGGTGTGTACCCGCCCGATGCGCCGCAGCAGGGCGTCGTCGGTGGACTGCACGCCGAGGGACAGACGGTTGAAGCCCGCCCGCCGCAGCTTCCGCAGCTCCTTCCAGTCCCCGGCGCTGTCGGGATTGGCCTCCAGCGTGATCTCCGCGTCCCTTGCCACGTCGTACCGCCGAAGCACCGTTTGCAGGATACGGCAAAGCCGCGCCGCACCCAGATAGCTTGGCGTGCCGCCGCCGAAATACACCGTATCCACCTGCATCCCGGCGGCGCGGGGCGCTACCTCCTCCAGATGGCGCAGCAGCGCCGCCATGTAGGCGTCCATCTTCTCCTCGCTGTGGGCCAGCGAATAGAAGTCGCAGTAGGCGCACTTGGCCTTGCAGAACGGGATGTGGATATACAGCCCCAGCGCGGGCTTTCCCTGCCGCCCGCTCATGGCTGCACCTGCGGCGGCAGGATGGTCACCGCGTCGTAAAAGCAGTTCACCTTGCAGCTGCGGCAGCCGATGCACTGCTGCTGGTTCACCTCATAGATGCCGTCCTCCCGCAGAAGAATACACTTTACGGGACAGAACATGGCGCACCAGCCGCAGCCGGTGCAGCTCACCTCGTCGATCACCGCCAGCTGTATGGCCTTTCGCCCAAAAGGGTGTGCCGGATCCGTCATGGGCTCACCCGCCTTTCCTCAATTTTATCTCTTTGATTATAGCCGTTTTTCTCGCTTTTGACAAGCCCGCATGAAACGCTGCCCTGCGGCGCACACTATGGGAGAAAGGAAGTGACTGCCATGACCCCCGATGCATATCAGGCGCTGGTGAAGCAGATGTCTCCGCCGTCCCCCATCGTTAAGAACACGGCGCTGGCCTTTCTGGTGGGCGGCGCCATCTGCACCGTGGGGCAGCTTCTGTCCCACGGGTACGGCACGCTGGGGCTGGATACCGCCGACGCCGGCACCGCCACATCGGTGACGCTGGTGTTTCTGTCGGCGCTGGCCACCGGACTGGGCGTATACCACAGGCTGGCACGTCTGGCCGGTGCCGGTACGCTGGTACCCATCACCGGCTTTGCCAATGCGGTGGCGTCCCCCGCCGTGGATTTTCAGACGGAGGGGCTCATCACCGGTACCGCCGTGAAGATGTTCACCGTGGCCGGGCCGGTCATCGTATTCGGCACCGCCGCCAGCGTGGTCTACGGACTGGTGCTGTGGCTGGTGCAGACCCTATAAAAAAGGAGGGACACCGGGTGTCCCTCCTTTTTTTATATCGTTTTTGCAGCAAACTCAGTTGTCCACGCGGTTGCGCCACTCCAGCTCCTGCTCCAGTTCGAACTTCAGCTTCTTGTTCTCCTCCACCAGCGCATCGTAGTGAGTACCCTGTACATAGTACTTCACGAATGCGAAGGTGGCCTCGTTGAACTCCTCCTCGGTGTACTCCGGCAGCAGAGAGCCGCCCTTGCGGCGCAGTCCCGTCACGCTGATGACCACCAGACGGCGATGCTCCTCACTGAGCTGGAACAGCTTCAGGGATTCGGGGATGCTCAGTTCCAGATCGTACCGCTCGTTGACAATCTCCAGCAGGCGGCGCTGCTCCGGCTTGGCGGAGACGATGACGCCGTGCTCGGCGAACAGACGCTTGAGGTAGGAGGCGGAGACCTCCTCGCGGGTGATGGTGCCCTTGCCGATGCCGGTGAGCATGGTATTGGACAGGTTCAGGCTGACATAAACCTCCTGACCGGTGGTGGGATAACTCATGTGCGTACCTCCTGCATTGCAAAATTGGTTTTCCTCCGTCCGAGACGGCCTCTTTTGTTCTGCTGTCAGCATACCACAATGCGCTGCAAATAGCAACACAAAGTTGTCCCAAGTACGTCTATTTATACGAAAAAACACCCTATTTTTCCGAAAGAAAGGCACTTTCTTCTCCCAAATGTACCATACGACCCAAACAGTCCGAAAGGCTCCCACCACCGTCTTTTTTCCCTTTTTCGCGCAGCGCGTGGGGGCGAAAGCGGCAACGACATATGGGCGGAAGAGACGCCGCAACAATCTCTGAACGAGCGGTTCTTGCGTCCAGACGAGGCGCGGCGACGACGCCATACTTTCTGTATGGCGAGGAACCGCAACGACGTATGGGCGGAAGAGACGCCGTTCAAACGCCGGTCAGGTCAAAGGGCGGCGTATACTCCTCCCTGGCTGCCGTGCGCTCTTGGGTAAAGCCGTCGGTGATGCCGCAGTTGTGCATATAGTCGGAGGCGGCGCGGTACTCGGCGCGGGTGAGGCGGCGGGCAAGGCGTCCTTGTGCGCCGGGCTGGGGGGTGTACTGGCTCATGAGGGAGAACAGAACGTCGCCGGGGCGGAAGGTCTCGGCCACCCAGTCGATGACGCGGCGGGTATTGTCCAGATAGCCGGGCAGCACCAGATGGCGGATGACCACGCCGCGGCGCAGGAGGCCGTTTTCCATCACATAGGGCCCGGTCTGGCGGAACATCTCCTGTATGGCGGCGGTCGCCACGGGAAAATAATCCGGCGCGGTGGAGAGCTGGGACGCCAGCGCACCGTCGGCATATTTCAGGTCGGGGAGCCAGATATCCACCAGCCCCTCCAGAGAACACAGGGTCTCCACCCTTTCGTAGCCGCCGCAGTTGTAGACCAGCGGCACGGGGAGCTTGGGCTCCAGCGCCGGGAGGATCCAGGGCAGGAAGTGGGTGGGGGTGATGAGGTCGATGTTGTGGGCGCCTTGGGCGATCAGCTCCTCAAAGATGGCGCGGAGACGCTGGGGGGTCACATCCTTGCCGAAGCCCTCCGCCGAGATGGTGTGATTCTGGCAGTAGGTGCAGCGCAGGGTGCAGCCGGCGAAAAACACCGCGCCGGAGCCGTTGGTGCCGGAGATAGGCGGCTCCTCCCAGTGGTGGAGGGCGGCGCGGGAAACGCGCAGTCCCGCGGGCATGGCGCAAAAGCCGTTTCCCCCATCGGCGGTACGCGCCGCGCCGCAGTTACGGGGGCAGAGACGGCAGATCATAGGGCGTGGATGTCAAAGTCCGGGCCGAGATCCCCCGCCATCCAGTGGCGGCGGCACAAGCCGATGTACTTGTCGTTGGCGCCCAGCACCACCTGCGCACCCTCCTTGACCACATGGCCGGTATCATCGAAGCGGGCGTTGAACGCCGCCTTCTTTCCGCACCAGCAGATGGTCTTGACCTCCTCCAGCTTATCCGCCAGCACCAGCAGGTGATAGCTGCCCTCGAACAGCTCGCCCTTGAAGTCGGCACGGAGACCGTAGCAGATGACGGGGATGCCGCAGTCGTCCACCAGATGCACCAGATAGTAGACCTCGTCCTTGGTGAGGAACTGGGCCTCGTCGATGATGATGCAGGCGTAGCGCTGCAAATCTGCGTCCGCCATGGCGCGCATCTCATCGAAGTAGATGCAGGGGTGCTTCAGTCCGATGCGGGAGTAGACCATGTGGTCGCCGTCCCGGGTGTCCAGCCGGGGCTTGACCAGCAGCGTCTCCTGTCCCCGCTCCTCGTAGTTGAATCGCGCCATCAGGGCATTGGCTGTCTTGCTGGAGCCCATGGCGCCGTATTTGAAGTAAAGCTGTGCCATCGTGTCAGTCTCCTTTTTCTGATTTCTCTCCCGCGGCGGCGTTCTCCAACGCCGCCGTAAATACACGAAAGGCGGAGGGGATGGCCCTCTGCCGCCGCTGTGAGGCGTCCGCCCACAGCCAGTCCGGCTGTCCCTCCCCTGCCACCGTCAGCAGGTAGCCGGTCATCTGCCAGCGCAGGTGGGTGAACTCGTGCTTGGCGTGGAGCGTTCGCTCCCACCGCAGCACTGTGACACCCCATGCCGCCAGCTGGCGGGCGGCTGCCGCCTCGTCCAGCGTACCCTCCACATGGGGAAGCTCCCAGAGTCCCGCCAGCAGGCCGTTCTTCGGCCGCTGCCGCAGGGCGGCGGCGCCGTCCTCCCGCACCATGGCGAACACGGTGAGGGGGATCTCCCGCTTCTCCTTTTTCTTCTCCCGCACCGGCAGGAGCGCCTGTGTCCCCTGCTGCCGCGCCGCACAGAACGATGCGGCGGGGCATTGTCCGCACAGAGGTTTTCCACCGGGCAGGCACACCGCCGCACCCAGATCCATCAGCGCCTGATTGAAGTCGCCGGGCCGGTCAAGGGGCATGGTCTCCGCCATGGCGCACCGGAAATCGGCGCGTACCTTAGGCTCCAGCACATTGCGGTTATCGCCGGTGAGCCGGGCCGCTACCCGCAGCACGTTGCCGTCCACGGCGGGTACCGGCTGTCCGAAGGCGATGGATAAAATCGCCCCCGCCGTGTAGTCCCCGATGCCCGCCAGACGCCGCAGGGCATCGTAGCTGTCCGGGAACACGCCGCCAAAGTCCTCCACCACGGTCTGCGCCGCCTTTTTCAGATTGCGGGCGCGGCTGTAATAGCCCAGCCCCTGCCACAGGCGCATAAGCTGCTCCTCCGGCAGCTCTGCCAGCGCCTGTACGTCCGGCGCGGCCTCCATGAACCGCTGAAAATAGGGCAGTACCGCCTGCACACGGGTCTGCTGGAGCATGATCTCCGACACCCATGTGCGGTAGGGAGACACCTGCTCCCGCCACGGCAGCACCCGGCGGTGCTCGTCATACCACGCCAGAAGGGGCGCGGGAAGTTTTTGTAAATTGGTCTGTTCCATCACTCACCTATTGAAACGCGCCGCGTAGCCGCAGCGGCGGCACAGCTCCTCCGACGGCTGGCGGGCATCGAAGCCGCGGCAGATGGCCTGCGCGCGGGGCGACGCCAGAATGTCGTCCAGCTCCCCGGTCAGCAGGTTTCCCAGCGCCAAGCGCCCCTCACTATCCAAGCAGCAGGGTACCACCGTGCCGTCGCACAGCACGGCAAGCTGCTGGCGCAAACCGTAGCAGAACTGGGTATCCCGCCGGTCGTTGTCAGGATGAGGCCAGTCGAATTTCTCGCCCGGCTCCAAATAGAGGCGCTCCGCCAGCCTGCGGTTGCCCCGGCGATCCGGGGACAGCGCCGCCGTATCCTGCCCCAGCAGGCCATCCAAGACCCGCAGGATCCGGGCGTTTTCCGCCTCCGCGCCGCCCTTGTTCCACAGGCGCAGGGCGCAGATCACGCCGCGCTCCCCCAGAGACAGGCAGCTTGCCGCCGCCTGCGCCACATAGTCCTCCAGCCCATCGCTTTTGCCGTTGCCCTCAAAGGAGTGGAGGGAGACGCTGACCTTGTGGAGGGCGGGGCAGTCCCGCAAAAGCGGCAGCTTCTCCGGCAGCAGCGTGCCGTTGGTGGTCAGGCAGACCCGATAATCCAGCTCGGTGCAGACGCGGAGGATCTCCGCCAGCTGCGGGTGCAGCAGCGGCTCCCCCATGACGTGGAGGTACAGATACTCCGTGTAGGGGCGGAGCTTTTTCGCCAGCAACGCAAAGTCCTCCGGCGCCATGAAGCGCTTTTCCCGTGTGGTGCCGGGGCAGAAGGCACAGGCTAAATTGCACACGTTGGTGATCTCCAAATAGGCGCGCTGGAACATGGCGCTGTTCCCTCCTCTCCGGCGTTTTCTGACAGATAGTGTACCACAAACCGCCCCGTTTGAAAAGCGGAAATACCCCCAGCATAAAGGAAAAACGGCAGTCCTGCGGACTGCCGTTTTGGATGGTATTCACGTTGCCTTCACCCTTTTTTCCGGGAAAAGGGGGCTTTACCGGCTCTCGCGGTCGTAGGCCACCACCACGCGGCGGTTGGGCTCCGTGCCGATGGAGTAGGTGGTGACGCCCTTCACATCCTGCAATGTGGCGTGGATCACATGGCGCTCGTAGGCGTTCATGGGCTCCAGCGTCACGCTGCGGCGGTACTTGGCGACCTTGGCGGCCACCTTGTTGGCAAGGCTCTCCAGACTCTGCTCACGCTTGGCGCGGTAGTTCTCCGCGTCCATCTGGATACGGATGCGCTTGTCGCTGCCGGTATTGACGGCGTAGTTGGTCAGCTGCTGGATGGCGTCCAGCGTCTCGCCGCGGCGGCCGATGAGCTGACCCAGCTTGTCGCCCTCCAAAATCACCTTATAGCGACCCTTCTCCATCTCGTAGACCTTCACCTGTGCCGCGCTGTCCATATGTGACAGCAGACCGGAGACAAAGTCCACGATGCGCCGGGCGTTGTCGTCCTCGCAAAGAGGCAGGTCGATGGCGGGGATCTCCTTCTTCTCCGGGCGCTCGGTGCGCTGGGGCTTCTCCGCCCTTTCGGGGCGGGGTGCGCGCTCGGTCTTTTCAGGACGGGCGGGCTTCTCCGCAGCCTTGGGAGCGGCGGGCTTTGCGGGCTCCTGCTCCTTCTCGGCGGTGGGCTTCTGTACAACAGGCTTGACAACGGGAGCCGGCTCCGCCACAGGGGCTTCCTCCGGGCCGTAGGTCAGGCGGACGCGGGCGGGACTGCTGCCGATGCCCAGAAAGCCGCTTTTGGCGCGCTCCAGGATCTCGACGGACACGTCGTCGCGGTCCATGCCCAACTGCTCGAGACCCTTGCGGATGGCCTCCTCCTCAGTCTTGCCCGTTACGTCGATATAACTCATAGACAAAACTCCTTATCAGTTGTCGTTGTAGTGATCCTCGCTGAAGGCACGGCCACGCGCATAGGGGCGCTGACCCACGCGGCCGGCCTCGGTGGTGCTGCCGCGATGGTCGCCGTCGGAGGACTTCTTCTTTTTCTGAGGCTGGGGCTTTTTATCGCCCTTGCCGGATGCCAGCTGGTTATTGTAATTCTCGCGGGCCGCCTGCATCTTGGCATAGCGCTTCTCCCGCTTTTCACGCTCCTTGTCCGTCTCCTCGCGATCCAGGATCTTGTTGAAGCGCTTGTTGAGGAGCAGCTCCTGCAGGCAGGAGAAGCCGGCGTTGCAGATCCAGTACACGCACAGAGCGGCGGGCAGGATGTAACCCATCCAAACCGTCATCAGCGGCATCATGTACATCATGGCCTTGCTGGAGCCGTTCATCTGGGTGTTGCCGTTGCTCCGCATGGAGATCATGGTCATCAGGAACTGGAGGGCGGCGGAGATCAGCGGCAGAATGAGGATGCCGATGACGGGCCAGCCGCCGGAGGGGAACTGGCTGAACAGATCCTTGCCCACGGAGGACAGATCCATGCCCAGGAAGTTGTAGTTCAGGTCGATAAGGCCGGCAAACTTGCCGTCAAAATCGGCCCAGTGCTCGTGGATGAACTTTGCCAGATAGATCTGCTCATAGGCAGCGGCCTGACCGCTGGATTCCGCCACATAGCCCAGAGACACAGCCAGCGCGGTGATCTGCTCGATCACGGCCTCGGACAGGCTCATGAAGTAGCGCAGCGGGGTACGGATGATGTAGTACAGAGCGATCAGGATGGGGAACGGGATAAAGGACCACAGGCAGCCAGACATGGGATTCACACCCTCCCGGGCGTAGAGGTCGGCCATCTCCTGCTGCTGCTTTTCCTTGTTGTTGGCATACCGGGTCTGGATATCCTTGATCTTGCCCTGCATACGGCTCATGCGGAGCATGCTCTTCTTGCTCTTGAGCTGGAAGGGCAGCAGCACCAGCTTCACCAGCAGGGTGAACAGGATCAGCGCCACGCCGTAGGACCCGGTCCATGTGTAGAACAGGCGGGTCAGCCACGCGAACGGTACGCAGATGTAGTATCCGAGTTGTGCAAACATGGGTGATCTCCTTCGTTGTGAAATAAAACGAGGTTTTCAGGGGTTTTCAGGGCACCGGATCATACCAGCCGCCCTTGTGGAAAGGATGACACCGCAGAAAACGCTTCAGCGCCAGCCAGCCGCCCTTGGCCGCCCCGTACTTCTCGATAGCCTCCAGCGCGTACTGGGAGCAGGTGGGTACGAAACGGCAGGTGGGCGGAAAAAGAGGAGAGATAGCACGGCGGTAGAACCGTATGAAGCGAAGCATCAGCTTTTTCATACGTCCTCCCGCAAAAGGCCAAGCTGTGCAAGACAGCGAAGATACTGCTTTTCCAGCTTGGCATAGGGCATATCCACGGCCCGTACACGCGCCACCACGATCAGGTCATAGCCGGGGAGCATCTCCTGCCTGTGCAGGCGGTACAGCTCCCGCAGACGGCGGCGGACACGGTTGCGCACCACCGCATGACCCAGCTTGGTGGACACGGTGATGCCCAGACGGCTCATGCCCTTCCGGTTTTTCAGGCAATAGACCACCACGCCGCCGGAGACGGCGGAGCGGCCCTTGCGATAGATGCGGCGGAAATCGCCGTTTTCCTTGACCGTGACTTGCGGATCCATACGTTCCCTCTTTTTTCCGGTTTGCTTGTCAGGCGCATTGCATTTTCCGGAGAAACACCAATAGGGACGGCAGCTGAACCACCGTCCCTTGAGGCTTTATCTCCCTGTGCGATGCACTTTCCGCGACCTCAATGGGTCAGGCGAGCGCGGCCCTTGGCACGACGGCGAGCCAGCACCTTGCGGCCGTTGCGGGTGGCCATTCTCTTGCGGAAGCCGTGCTCCTTGGAGCGCTGGCGCTTCTTGGGC
>OIXH01003176.1_pt1 | contig 15053 bp, 13 predicted proteins | sample 1587741 | NCBI WGS metagenome assembly OIXH01 (sample SAMEA3888916, study PRJEB22519) | human gut metagenome | biome: human gut; feature: human-associated habitat; material: faeces | place: Denmark | collected 2011 | reverse complement strand
CACGCCGACAGGCAGATGAGCCCCCCGCTGTACCTCCGCAAAAGCTCCTCGTCCACCCGGGGCTTTCCGTAAAACCCCTCGGTGAACCCCGCGCTGACCAGCTTGATGAGGTTCTGGTACCCCTCCTGGTTCTCGCAGAGCAGGATCAGATGGTAAGGCTTGGAATCCACCTGATGGACCCGGTCAAACCGGCTCCGGGGCGCAACATACACCTCGCAGCCGATGATGGGTTTGACTCCCGCCTTTTTGCAGGCTTTGTAAAAATCGACCACGCCGTACATGACGCCGTGGTCGGTAATGGCAACGGCCTCCTGGCCCAGGGCCCGGATTTTCTCCGGCAGGTCCCGGATGCGGCAGGCGCCGTCCAGAAGGCTGTATTCCGTATGCAGATGCAGATGAACAAATCCGGCCATGGCGGCCTCCTTCCCGGTCCCCCGGACTATTTTTTCACCACGAACCCCGTGGTCACAACCTCGGCCACCTGAGTCCCCACCTCGTCGGAGACCTCCACCCGGTAATACCCGGTGGACCTCCCTTGCCGGACCCGCCTGGCCGCAGCGATAAGGGTCTCCCCCTTGGCCGGGCTCAGATAGGTGATCTGGCTGTTCAGCGAGACCATGGTCCCCCCGCCGCAGTTGGCCGCCACGGCGAAGGCAAAATCCGCCAGGGTAAAGATAGCGCCTCCCATCACCGCCCCCACGGCGTTGCGGTGCTCCGGCCGGATGGCCAGGGTACACCGGGAAAACCCGTCCTCCGCCTCCTCAATGACCGCCCCCAGCACCTCGGCGGCAAACCGGTCGGCCTTGAAAAACTCCCGCGTTTCTTCCAGATTCATACCGTTTCTCCTTTTTCGCTTTCCCGGAGCCTTCGGGCGGCCTCCCCGATGCGTTTCAGCCGGTGATTAACCCCGGACCGGCTCAGCGGCGTTTCCAGCATCCCCGCCAGCTCCCGCAAGGAGCACTCCGGGTTGTCCAGCCGCAGCGCCGCCACCTCCCGCAGGTCCTCGTCCAGATATGAAAGCCCCCGGCGCTCCTTGATGTACGCAATGTCCGCCACCTGGGACTGGGACGCCTCCACAGTCTTCCCCAGATTGGCGGTCTCGCAGTTGGTGGCCCGGTTGACCTTGTTCCGCATCTCCTTGACGATCTTGATGTCCATGAGCTTCAGCGTCGCCCTGGTGGCCCCGGTGAGGGTGAGGAAGTCCTCAATCTGCTCGCTTTCCTTGAGATAGAGCAGCGCCGCCCCCTTCCGGTGGGTCAGCTTGAAGTGGATGCCCCTGGCCTGCCCCAGAAGCAGCACCTCCTCGGCCAGCTCGTCCCCGGGAGCCCCCAGCTCCAGATGGTACCCCTTCTCCGGATTGGTCACAGAGCCGTACAGCAAAAAAAGCCCCCGAAAGAAGGCTCCGGCGCAGCAATCCTTTTCCAGATACGCCGGCACCAGCGCCGGGAACCGCAGCGAAAACCGGTCCGCCAGCAGCTCCCGCTGAGCCGGGTCCTCCACACAGAGGGTGTACCGGGGAGCCTCCTCCTTGAGCCGCCGGAGGTCCGTCCGCACCGTGGAAAAAGTCCCCGTCATCCCGGTGAGCCGCTGGGCGAAGGCGTTGGCCGCCGTCTTGCTTTCGGTGGTAAACACGGCCTCCTCCTCCGGAAAGGTCCGGCTGAACACCAGCATGGCGTACAGCAGCGCCTGCTCGCAGCAGGGCCGCCGGACCTCCAGCCGGCAGAGCTCCTTTTTCACTTCCTGATTGAATGTCACAGTCACCGCGCCCTTACTTGGAAATATCCCGGTGGACCACCCGGACGTTGTACCCCCGCTCCGCCAGGAACTGATAAAGCGCCTCGGCAAAGGTCACGCTCCGGTGTTTGCCCCCGGTGCAGCCCACCCCGATGATCAGCTGGCTTTTCCCCTCTTTCTGATAAAGCGGGACCAGGAACCCCACCAGGTCCCGGAGCTTTTCCAGCCACTCGGGAATCTGATTGGCCAAGGCGGCCAGGCTCAGCCCGATCTGGGGAATGACGATGCGGAAGAACACCACCAGCACCGCCAGGCTGATGAGATACGCCAGAAGCACCGACAACCGCCGCTTGGCCCGGGCCCCCATAGCGCCCTTGCTGACCTTCGTCAGCAGCCGTTCCATGGCGTTCATCAGGGGATTCAGGATGTAGGCAATGGCAAACCCCCAGATAAAAGGCTGCAGAATCGACAGGACCTTCCCCACCAGAGCCCCCACGGCCCGGATCTTCACCACGGCCATGATGATGCAGGCCCCGGCGGCAATGACCAACAGGGAGTATAATGCGATGGTTGTATACTTTCGGTTGAAATCCATTTTCATAAGCGGGGCTCCCTCCGGCAAGGTGAAACGGCGATTTGTCCCAGAATCTCCCCGATGGGGCCGGAAATCCGCAGATCGGCCGCGTCGTCGTAGGGAGTGGGGCTTTTGTTGATGAGGACCAACCGGTCCCCGGTGTAGTACCGGAGCAGTCCGGCAGCGGGGTACACCGCCAGGGAGGTGCCGCCCACAATGACGCAGTCTGCCGCCTCCAGAGCCTCTATGGACAACCGGAGGGTGCGCTGGTCCAGGTTTTCGCCGTAGAGGACCACGTCGGGCTTGACGATCCCGCCGCAGGAACACCGGGCCACGCCCTCACTGTGGAGGATTTCCTCCGCAGTGAAGAATTTCCCGCACCGCTGACAGTAGTTCCGGTGGACGGAGCCGTGAAGCTCCAGAACGTTCCGGCTCCCGGCGGCCTGGTGGAGGCCGTCGATGTTCTGGGTGATCACCGCGGAGAGGATTCCGGCGGCTTCCAGCTCTGCCAGCTTCCGATGGGCGACGTTGGGCTTCGCCGTCAGGCAGAGCATCTTGTCCCGGTAAAAGCGGTAGAATTCCCGGGGGCTCTCCTCAAAAAACTCGTGGCTGAGAATGGTCTCCGGAGGGTAATCGTAGGTCTGGTTGTAAAGGCCGCCGGTGCTGCGGAAATCCGGGATGCCGCTTTCCGTGGACACCCCCGCTCCGCCGAAAAACACCAGGCTGCGGCTTTCGTTGATCCAATCCTGCAAGGTCTGTTGGTCGCCGGTCATGGGTCTCTCCCTTTCTTATCTGAGAATCAGTTCCACCGGGCAGTGGTCGCTGCCGAAAACGCCGGTATCGATGCGGCTGTCAGCCACCCGGTCCTTCAGCCGGTCGGACACCAGGAAGTAGTCGATGCGCCATCCGGCGTTTTTCTCCCGGGCCCGGAACCGGTAGGACCACCAGCTGTAAACTCCCTCCAAATCGGGGTAGAGCATCCGGAAGGTGTCCGTAAAGCCGGAAGCCAGGAGCTCGGTCATTTTCTGCCGCTCCTCGTCGGTGAAGCCGGCGTTTTTCCGGTTGGTTTTCGGGTTTTTCAGGTCGATCTCCTCATGGGCCACGTTCATGTCCCCGCAGACGACCACCGGTTTTTTGGCGTCCAGGGCCTTTAAATACCCCCGGAAAGCGTCCTCCCACTCCATGCGGTAGGAAAGCCGGGCCAGCTCCTGCTGAGAGTTGGGGGTGTAGACGTTGACCAGGTAAAACTCCGGGTACTCGGCGGTAATGACCCGGCCCTCGCTGTCGTGCTCCGGAAGCCCTATGCCGTAGGAGACGGACAGGGGCCGCTCCTTGGTGAACACCGCCGTGCCGGAGTAGCCCTTTTTCTCGGCGCTGTTCCAATATTCCTCATAGCCCTCCAGGGTGAAGTCCGCCTGTTCCCGCTGCATTTTCGTCTCCTGCAGGCAGAGAATGTCCGGGTCCGCCGCCCGGAGGAACTCCGGGAAGCCCTTGCCCATGCAGGCCCGGAGGCCGTTTACGTTCCAGGATACCAATTTCATCGCTCATCCGCTCCTTACCATTAAGAATAGTATAGCATGTCCCGGGAAGAAAGTCATGGCTTCTTTGTAAAATCCGCGATTTCGGAAAAATTGCTGAAAATCCGCCTCTTTTTTGGGAAAAACCCAGCCGGAAAAAGTCTGTCCTTCTCCCGAAAACTGTGGTACAATAAAGTGTAGCACGATTTTAAGGAGGGAACGCCGGATATGTGGAAGCTGCGGCGATTTTTGAAGGACTATAAGAAGCAGGTCATCGTCGGGCCGATTTTCAAGTGGATGGAGGCCGTGCTGGAGCTCATCGTCCCCCTGGTCATGGCTAAAATCATCGACGTGGGCGTGAAAAACGCCGACAAGGGGTATGTGTTCCGGATGGGCGGTCTGCTGCTGCTCATTGCGGCGGTGAGCCTGGGGTGCGCCCTGGTCTGCCAGTACAGCGCCTCCATTGCCTCCCAGGGGGTGGGCACCAACCTCCGCCGGGAGATGTACGCCCGGATCAACCAGTTCTCCCACGCCGAGCTGGACCGCTTCGGGACCCACTCCCTGGTGACCCGGCTGACCAACGACGTGAACCAGCTCCAGGTAGCCGTGGCCATGCTGATCCGCCTGGTGGTCCGGGCCCCCTTCCTGGCCATCGGCGCGGTGGTCATGGCCTTTACCATTGACGTAAAGCTCTCCCTGATCTTCCTGGTGGTGTTCCCCCTCATCGTGGGGGTCCTCTACTTCGTCATGAGCCGTTCGGTGCCCTTTTTCCGGGTTATGCAGAAGAAGCTGGACAAAATCTCCCTGATCACCCGGGAAAACCTGGAAGGCGCCCGGGTCATCCGGGCCTTCTCCAAGCAGGACGCGGAGCTTTCCCGGTTCACAAGCGCCAGCGACGACCTGGCCAACACCTCGGTGCGGGTGGGACGGCTTTCGGCCCTTCTGAACCCCCTGACCTACGTGATCATGAACCTGGGCATCGTGGCCATCCTCTGGTTCGGCGGGTTCCGGGTGGATTCCGGCCGGCTGACCCAGGGCGAGATTATCGCCTTCGTCAACTACATGACCCAGATTCTCCAGGCCCTCATCGTGGTGGCCAACCTGGTGGTGACCTTCACCAAAGCCTCCGCCTCCGCCACCCGGGTCAACGAGGTCCTGGAAACAGAGCCTTCGGTGAAGGACGAAGCCGCCGGGGAGATCGCCCCCGTCTCCGGCGCACCCGCCCTGGAATTTGACCAGGCCGTCTTTGCCTACGCCGGAGCCGAGGAGCCCTCCCTCACCGGCATCACCGTCGCCCTGAACCCCGGGGAGACCCTGGGCGTTATCGGCGGCACCGGCTCGGGCAAGTCCACCTTCGTCAGCCTGATCCCCCGGTTTTACGACGTGACCTCCGGCTCCGTCAGGGTCTTTGGCCGGGACGTCAGGGAGTACCCCCTCTCCCAGCTGCGGCGGCTGGTGGGGATGGTCCCCCAGAAAGCGGCGGTGGTCTCCGGGACCATCGGGGAAAACCTCTGTTGGGCGGACCCCTCCGCCACCGATGAGGACCTCTGGGCCGCCCTGGAGACCGCCCAGGCCAGACCCTTTGTGGAAGCCCTTCCCCAGAAGCTGGACACCCGGGTGGAGCAGGGCGGCAAGAACTTCTCCGGCGGCCAGAAGCAGCGGCTGACCATCGCCCGGGCCCTAGCCGGAAAGCCCTCCATCCTCATCCTGGACGACTCGGCCAGCGCCCTGGACTTCGCCACCGACGCAGCCCTGCGGAAAGCCCTCCGGGAGGACACCAAGGGCATGACGGTGGTCATGGTCTCCCAGCGGGCCAGCACCATCCGCTACGCCGACCGGATTCTGGTCCTGGACGACGGCGGCATGGCGGGCCTCGGCACCCATGAGGAGCTCTTTGAAAACTGCCCGGTGTACCGGGAAATCTGTCTGTCCCAGTTAAGCGCAGAGGAGGCGGCGAAATGAGCAAGAACGGAAAGAAAATCGATAAAAGCGTCGTTCGCCGCCTGCTGACCTACACCCGTCCCTACCGGGGATACCTCATCGCCGCCATGGCGTCGGCCCTGATCAGCGTGCTGCTGACCCTGACGGTGCCGGTCCTCATCGGCGACGGCGTGGACTGCATCGTTGAGGCGGGGAACGTGGATTACAAAGGGCTCCTGCGGGTGCTGATCCTCCTCTGCGCCTCGGTGGCCGGGACGGCGCTGTTCCAGTGGCTCATGTCCTATTTCACCAACGTCATCACCTACCGCACGGTGAAGGACCTGCGGATCCAGCTGTTCCAGAAATTAAACGGCGTGCCCCTGCGGTACATTGACCAGACCGCCCACGGCGACTTCATCAGCCGGGTGGTCAACGACATCGACCAGGTCTCCGACGGCCTGCTCCAGGGCTTCACCCAGCTGTTCACCGGCATCGTGACCATTGTGGGCACCTTGGTGTTCATGCTCATGGCCAACGTCTGGGTGGCGCTGCTGGTCTTTGTGCTGACGCCCCTGTCCCTGTTCGTGGCCTCCTTCATCGCCAAGAACTCCTACAAGCACTTCCGGGGCCAGACCGCCATCCAGGGCGAGCTTTCCGGCTACGTGGAGGAAATGGTGGCCAACCAGAAGCTGGTCAAAGCCTTCACCTTCGAGGACCGGGCGGAGACCGCCTTTGACGGCATCAACCGCCGCCTTTACGACCAGGGCCAGAAAGCCCAGTTCTTCTCCTCCCTGTCCAACCCCAGCACCCGGTTCGTCAACGCCGTGGTGTACGCCGCCGTGGGGCTCACCGGCGCGGTGTCGGCCATTGCGGGGCACATCTCCGTGGGCCAGATTTCCATGTTTCTGAGCTACGCCCAGCAGTACACCAAGCCCTTCAACGAAGTCACCGGCATCATCACCCAGCTCCAGACCGCCTTCGCCTCGGCCCAGCGGGTCTTTGCCGTCCTGGATGAACCGGTGGAGACCCCCGACGCCCCCGATGCCATCGTCGCCTCCGGCTGCAAGGGCCAGGTGGACATCAACGGCGTGGACTTCTCCTACGACCCGGCCCGGCCCCTCATCGAGAACATGAACCTCAAGGTCCGGCCCGGCCAGCGTGTGGCCATCGTCGGCCCCACCGGCTGCGGAAAAACCACCCTCATCAACCTGCTCATGCGGTTCTACGACGTCAACGCCGGGGAAATCTCCATCGACGGCACCCCCATCCGCTCCATGACCCGGAACAGCATGCGTTCCCTGCTCGGCATGGTGCTCCAGGAGTCCTGGCTCTTTTCCGGCACCGTCCGGGAGAACATCGCCTACGGCAAGCCTGACGCCACCGACGAGGAAATCCTGGCCGCAGCCAAGGCGGCCCACGCCCACAGCTTCATCAAGCGCCTGCCCAAGGGCTACGACACCATCATCGCCGAGGACGGCGGCAACCTCTCCCAGGGCCAGCGGCAGCTTCTGTGCATCGCCCGGGTCATGCTGGTGGACCCACCCATGCTGATCCTGGACGAAGCCACCTCCAACATCGACACCCGCACCGAAATCCTGGTCCAGGAAGCCTTCCAGAAGATGATGGAGGGCCGCACCAGCTTCGTGGTGGCCCACCGCCTTTCCACCATCCGGGAAGCCGACGTGATCCTGGTCATGAACCAGGGCCACGTGGTGGAGCAAGGCACCCACCAGGAGCTCCTGGCCAAGGGCGGCTTCTACGCCAACCTCTATAACAGCCAGTTCGTCCGGACCGAGGAACCCGCATGAAGATCGTGGTCCTGGACGGCTACCTGGTAAACCACGACCGCCTGCCCTGGGCGGTAGCGGAGCGCTTCCCGGACCTTGCCTGGTACGACGAGACCCCGGACGCCCTGGCCGCTGAGCGGATCGGAAACGCCGAGGCCGTCTTTGTCAACCGCACCCCCCTGGAGGCGGAGACCCTCCGGCAGTGCCCGAACCTCCGGTACATCGGCGTTTTCGGCACGGGCTACAACATCATCGATCTCCCCGCCGCCAAAGCCCAGGGCATCACCGTCTGCAACGTGCCGGAGTACTCCTCCCACGCCGTGGCCCAGCACGCCCTGGCCCTTCTCCTGGCCGTGACCAACCGGGCGGCGGAGTTTTCCGCCTACGTCAAGGCCGGGCGCTGGACCCTCCCGGCGGACCCCGGCGTCACCGCCGTCCCCATGACCGAGCTGGCGGGAAAGACCCTGGGGATTTTCGGCTACGGCTCCATCGGCCGGGTCTTCGGCGACGCCTGCCGGGCCCTGGGGATGCGGGTCCTGGGCTGCCGCCGCCATCCCGACGGCGGGGAGCCGGCGCCCATGGTCTCCCCGGAGGTCCTCCGCCGGGAAAGCGACGTCCTTTCCATCCACTGCCCCCTGACCCCGGAGACCCGGGGCCTGATTGACCGGACCTTCCTCTCCGGAATGCGCCCCGGAGCCATCCTGCTGAACACCGCCCGGGGCCCCATCCTCAACGAAGCCGACGTGGCCGCCGCCCTGGACAGCGGCCAGCTCTCCGCCGCGGCGGTGGACGTCCTGGGAACCGAGCCCGCCGGGCTGGAATCCCCCCTGGTCCGCCACCCCCGGTGCATCGTCACGCCCCACGTCTCCTGGGGACCCAGAGAGACCCGCCAGCGGCTTTTGCAGATTTCCGCCGACAACCTTTTCGCCTTCCTGGACGGCAGCCCTCAGAACACCGTCGGATAAACCGATCCCCCGGTCCTGCCAACGCGGCGGAGCCGGGGGATTTTCTGCGTTTCAGTTCCCGTCGTCCCGGTACCGGGAGGGCGTTTTCCCGTACCGCGCCCGGAACAGGGAGGTAAAGTACGCCGGGGACTCAAACCCCACCTGTGCGGCGATGGAGGACACCGAATCCCGGGTACCCAGGAGCAGCCGGGCCGCCTGTTCCAGCCGCCGGGCGGTGATGTACTCCTTGAATCCCGCCCCGGTCTGGTTTTTGAACAACCGGCTGACCATGTAAATGGAGATGCCGAACTGGTCCGCCACCGTCAGCAGACTCAGCTCCGGCCGCTGGAAATTCTGATCCACATAGGCCACGATCTCCTCCTGCTGACGGCTCCCCTCCTTGCCGGGACCGGCGGGCTCCTGCTTCCAGGCGGAAAGGGACTGCTTCAGCATCCGGTGGAGGTCCTCCGGGTCCTTGAAGCGCAGAAGCTCCTGCATTTCCTGGTCTCCCACGGGACATGGGGACCGCTTCCGGGCGGAAAGACAGACGTTTAAGGTCTCATAGCAGAGGTACCGCGCCAAAGAACGGTCGTGACGGTTCCGGTCGATGCAGCCGAAAATTTCGTCCAGGAGCTCCCGGGCCGCGTCCATCCGTCCCCCGGAAAGCTGGCTTTCCAGCAAGGCCAGCTGGGCACTGGGATACTCCCGGCTGCCGGCGGAGCCGTCCTCGCCGCCCAGCTGGGCCTGGGAGCTGGTAAAGGACGCGGAAATGTCCTCCAGCCGCTCCACCACCGTGCCCGGGAAAACGCTGCACGCCTCCCCCAGCACCTCCGCCACCGCGGCGGAAATGGCGTTTCCAAGAGCGGCGGTGTCCATGTCCTTCTGGGAAAGACAGACGAACAGGGTGTGGTCCTTGTGGGGCATGTCCGTGATATAGCTCCGGCACCCGGTCCCCTCCTCGATCCGCCGGGAAATCTGCTCCGACTGGACCGGCGACGGCGGCCGGCAGGTCACGGACACCGCGCAGAAGTACCGGAAGTGGAAGTTGGGGATCAGCCGTTCCAGCTCCGGCTGGTTCACCGGCATCCCGTACAGCAGGTCGTTGAGGACGTAGTCCATGATGACCACGCCCTGGTCCGCGGCCCGGCTGTCCAGGTCCCGGATGATCTGCTCCAGCTGGTCGAACTCCGATCCGCCCTGGCCGGGAGCCCCCACCCTGGAGACCAGCCGCCGCAGAGGGCTGTAATTGATGTACGCCGTCAGGCAGATCATGGCCGCCACCGTGACCACGTTGATCAGCAGGAGGATGCCCATCCGCTGGAAAAAGGCCCGGGCGTTTTCCTCCAGCTCGCTTTTCCCTACCAGAGTGACAAACAGGTAGGGGCTGCCGGAATCCTGCCACTTATAGGCGGTCTCCTCCGAAAAGGTCCGGGACATCTGGGAGGGGTCCGCCAGGTACGCCTGGAACTCCTCCTGAGCAAAAAGGTCGGTCCTGCCGCTGGCGTAGAGCAGCTCCCCCTCCTGGGAGAAAATGGCGCAGAGACTGTTCTCCGACGGCGCATCCCCGGAAAGGGCGGTGGCCATATCGCTCTGGTCCACCACAAAATAGACCACGGCGTCGTAATCGTCGTAGCGGTTGAGCTTCACGGGAATGGTAATCAGCATCCGCCCCGTCCGGGCGCTGTTGGACGGAAAAAACACCAAAGAGGTCCCGTCGGCATAGGGCTCGGAAAGGGCCGCCTCCACCCTCTGCCGGACGCTGGGATCGTTTTCCCCCAGCCTGACGCAGAGAGTGTCCAGGGTGTAGTAAACGCTGCTGTTTAAGGCCACGTCCTGCCGGGGATAATAGATCCCCACGCCTCCGGCCAGATAGTTGGTGTCGGCAATGGCCTTCAGCTCCTCGGAAATTTTGAGCATCCGGTAGGGGCTGGGGTCGCTCTTGAACTTTTTCAGGCTGCTGGTATAGGAAGCGCTGCTGATTTTCAGCGCGATTTTCCGGAACCCGGCCATCTGGGAGGAAAACCGGGAAGAAAGGCTCTGGGTCTTCAGATAATAATACTGGTCGGTCTGCCGATGGAGGGTGCTGTACGAGCTGACAAACAGCAGAATCTGGATCAGCAGCATGGGCACGCAGATCAGAAATCCGATGGTCAGGACCAGCTTGGAACAGAAGGGCGAGATAGCCCGCTTCCGATGTTTGTTCAAGGCGATTCCTCCCCGCTTTCCATGGTAAGATGGCTTTTTTGACCAAAAATATTCCACTTTTTTATCATAGCATGTTTTTTGCAAGAATTCTATAACAGCTTTTTGCAGAAACTATCAAGAATTTGCAGGAAATGTAAAAAAAGAGGGCCCCGCCGCAAATCCCCACTGCGGCGGGGCCGGGATCACTTTTTCTCGTCCAGGAGCAAGACGCCCTGGGGAGGGTTCCGGTCGATGGCCCCCACGATCCGGTGGGGCAGATAAGGCTCCTCCAGACAGGCGATGTCCTCCGCCGTCAGCTTCACCTCCAGGGCGGCTGCGGCGTCGTCCAGATAGGCCGCCCTGGTGGCCCCCACAATGGGCGACGCCACCCCCTTGGCCCACTGCCAAGCCAGGGCGATCTCCTGCATCCTGACGCCGTACCTTTCCGCTACCTCATGGACCCGGGCGACGATCTTCATGTCCGCTTCCTCCGTCCGGTCGTACTTGCCCATGGCCACCCGGTCGGTCCGGCTGCGGAGGGTGTCGGCCTTCCAGGTGGGCCGGGTCAGGTGCCCCGCCGCCAGCGGGCTGTACGGCATCAGGGAAACGCCCATCTGCCTGCAGATGGGAATCAGCTCCCGCTCGTCCTCCCGGTACAGGAGGTTGTAGTGGTTCTCCATGGCCTGAAACGCCGCCCAGCCGTGGTCCCGGGCGGCCAGCTGCATGTTGTAGAACTGGTAGCCGTACATGGCCGACGCCCCCAGGGCCCGGACCTTCCCGGCCCGGACCAGGTCGTTGAGGGCCTCCATGGTCTCCTCGATGGGGGTCTCGTAGTCGAACCGATGGATGATGTACAGGTCCAGATAGTCGGTGCCCAGCCGCTTCAGCGAGCCGTCGATCTCCCGGAAAATGGCCTCCCGGGAGAGCCTGCCGGGGTTAAAGTACACCTTGGAGGCAATGACCACCCGGTCCCGGGCCGCGTTCCTTTTCAGCGCCCGCCCCAGATACTCCTCGCTGGTCCCGGCGGAATAGCCGTTGGCCGTGTCAAAGAAGTTGATTCCCAGGGAAAGGGCGTGCTTCACCACGCCCTCGGTGGCCTCCTGGTCCAGGGTCCAGTCGTGCATGGTCCCGGCCTTGCCGAAGCTCATGCAGCCCACGCAGATTCCGGAAACCTCGATTTCCGTACTGCCCAGCTTTGCGTATTCCATGGAATTCCTCCTTTTCCGCTTATACAAAGGATTATACCAATCCGCCGCAAAAAAATCAAGAGCCCGGGCGTTCCGATTCCAAAAACCGCTTTTTTGCGAAAATTGACGGTTTTTTCAAACTGACGTAACAATTTTGTGGTTCACTATACTTAATTGAATTCACGCGGCCCTCTGCCGCGGACGGGAGGCTCCCCCTCATGGCGAAAAAGAAACAGAACCCCTACGTGGACCCGCAGCAGCGCGAGCTCCACGAGCTTATCGAGCTGAAAAAGATGCAGCAGGCGGCTGCGGAGAACCAGAACGCCGATACCACCCAATTCTTCCAGAAAGAGGAACAGCTTGTCCCCAAAACCTTCAAGGAAAAGTGGAAAAACTACTGGTACCACTACAAAGCCACCACCTGGGTCGTGGTATTCATCGTGATCCTGGGGGCCTGGTTCATCAAGGACGTCTTTTTCGGCACCAAGTACGACCTTTCCGTGGCCACGGCCAGCAAGTACACCTTCAGCGCCGTCAACCAGAACCTGTCCACGGACCTTGCCAAGTACGTCACCGACTACAACGGCGACGGAAAAGTAAACGTTCTCTACGACGAAATGACCCTGGCCGTGGGGGAAAACGCCGAAAGCGCCGACGCCCAGATGAACACCGTCAACATCCAGAAGCTCATGGCGGTCATGGCCGCCGGCGATGAGCTGATCTTCATCATGGACCAGGACGTCTACGACATGATCACCGAATCCGACGGCGATACCGTCAATGACATCTTCGTGAACCTGGAGGAGCTGTACCCCGACCAGACCGACACCATCCAAGGAGACAAGCTGATCCTCAACAAGACCCGTCTTGGGAAGAAAATGGGCATCAGCAAGCTGGACGAGGACGTGTTCCTCTGCGTCCGGGCCTTGGGCGGCACCGCCGACGGCTCCAAGGAAAAAATCTACAACGCCTACCTGAACAGCCTGGATTTCGTCCACAACATCATGGTGGAGGAATACCCGGTGCTCCGGGGCACCGAGACCCCCATCCCGGCGGAGACTTCTGCGGAATGACGGCGGAAATCTGCCGGATCGCCTCTCCGGAGCGGAAAGCCGCCATTGCCCGGGAGCTTCTGGAGGCCCTTCCCCAGTGGTTCGGCATTCCCGAGTCCCGGGAAGAATACATTGCGGCCAGCCGGGAGCAGCCCTTTTTCGCCGCCCTGGATGGAGAGACACCCCTGGGCTTCCTCTGCCTGAAGGAGACCGGCGCCGCCACCGCAGAGCTGGCGGTCATGGGCGTCCGGAAGGACTGTCACCGCCAGGGCATCGGCCGGGCGCTTTTCACGGCGGCCCGGGACTACGCGGCGGCCCGGGGCTATGCCTTTCTCCAGGTAAAAACCGTGGAAATGGGCCGGTACCCGGAATACGACGCCACCAATCGGTTCTATCAAAGTCTGGGCTTTCAGGAATTTGAGGTCTTCCCCACCCTGTGGGATGAATGGAACCCCTGTCAGGTCTATGTTCTCTCTTTAAAATAGCAAAAAACGAGCCGGCAGCCCAGAAGGCCGTCGGCTCGGTATTTTTTGTCAGATCAGCAGCATCCGGTCGTTGTTCAGCTCCTTGCCGGAGGCTTCCCTGAACCGCTCCAGCAGGTCCGGGACCGTCAGGCCCTCCCGTTCTTCCCCGGAAACGTCCATGACGATCCGGCCCTGGTTCAGCATCAGCGTCCGGCTGCCCAGGTCCAGGGCGGACTGCATGTTGTGGGTGATCATCATGCAGGTCAGATGGTGCTCCTCCACAATGGACTTGGTCAGATTCAGCACCTTCTCCGCCGTGCCGGGGTCCAGAGCGGCGGTGTGCTCGTCCAGGAGCAGGACCTTGGGCGGGTTCAGCGTGGCCATCATCAGCGACAGCGCCTGGCGCTGCCCGCCGGAAAGCAGGCCCACCGGCTGCTCCATCCGGTCCTCCAGGCCCATGCCCAGCAGGGCCACCCGCTCCCGGAACCGCTTTTTCTCCGCCGGAAAAACCGGGGCGAACCACCCGAACCAGCTGCTCCGGCCCGCGGCCAGCGCCAGATTTTCCTCCACGGTCATCCCCGGAGCGCTGCCCCGCATGGGGTCCTGGAACAGCCGCCCGATGACCCGGGCCCGCTTGTGCTCCGGAGTCAGAGTGATGTCCTTGCCGTCCAGAAGAATTTTGCCGGTGTCCACAATGAAGCTCCCGGCAATGGCGTTAAAGAGGGTGGATTTTCCCGCGCCGTTGGCCCCGATAATGGTGATGAAATCCCCGTCCGCCACCTTCAGCGACAGGTCGTCCAGAGGCTTTTTGGCGTTGATGGACCCGGGATTGAAGGTCTTGGAGATGTGAGAAAGCTCCAGCATCACACATTCCCCCTTCCGAAGCGCTGCCGGATGCGGCGGCGGAACAGCGGGAACTGCTCCTTGAGGTAAGGCGCGGAAATGGCCGCCACCACGATCACCGAGGAGACCAGCTTCAGCATGAACGCCGGCATGTCGAACCGCAGAGCAATGGTGTACACCAGCCGGAAAACAAACGCGCCGATGACCATGCCCAATATCCGCAGCGGCAGCCTCCGCTTGCCGAAAAAGACGTTGCCGATGAGGAGGGACGCCAGGGTAATCGTCACCATGCCGGTTCCGATATCGATGTTCACCGACTTCTGGGACTGGGCCAGCAGACACCCGGACAGCCCGGTGAAGGCGTTGGCCACGCAGAGGCCCACAATGGTCGTCACCGCCGGATTGATGGAGGAGGACCGGACCATGTCCGGATTGTCGCCGGTGGCCCGGATGGCAAGGCCCAGCCGGGTCTTCAGGAACAGCGCCAGGAGCACCGCCACTAGAATCACGGCAACCCCCGCCACCACCAGCTTATAGGCCCCGCCCAGCTTCACCCGCTGGAGCAGCTCCCGGACCTTGGTGAAGACCGTCTCGGTCTTGTTCATGTTCAGGATGGAGGAGTTGCCCATGACGGCGATGTTGACGGAGTAGAGAGCGGTGTTCACGATGATTCCCGCCAGCAGGCTGTTGACCCCCATTTTGGTCTGCAGAATGGCCGTGACAAAGCCGGAGAGAATCCCGGCCCCCATGGCCGCCGCAATGGCAAGATAGGGGTGGCCCGCAATGGCCACGGCGGCCCCCACGGTGGCTCCCAGGGTGAAACAGCCGTCCGTGGACAGGTCGCAGA
>OIXH01003175.1_pt1 | contig 15055 bp, 10 predicted proteins | sample 1587741 | NCBI WGS metagenome assembly OIXH01 (sample SAMEA3888916, study PRJEB22519) | human gut metagenome | biome: human gut; feature: human-associated habitat; material: faeces | place: Denmark | collected 2011 | reverse complement strand
TAAAATAAAGATAAACTGATAAACATATGGGAAGAGCGTTTGAGTTTCGTAAAGCGAGAAAGTTTAAGCGTTGGGGCAATATGGCCCGTGTATTCACGAAGTTAGGTAAGGAAATCACGATTGCGGCAAAACAAGGTGGGCCGGAGCCCGAGAATAATCCTCGTTTACGTGTGTTGATGCAGAACGCCAAAAAGGAGAATATGCCGAAGGAGAACGTGGAGCGTGCCATTAAACGTGCTGTATCCAAAGATTTCACGGATTATAAGGAGATGAACTATGAGGGATATGGTCCTTTCGGTATCGCTATCTTCGTTGAGACCGCTACGGATAATACGACTCGTACGGTAGCCAACGTTCGTAGTTATTTCAATAAGAACGGTGGTTCTCTGGGAACATCCGGTAGCTTGGAGTTCTTGTTCGACCATAAATGCGTATTCCATATCGCCAAAAAAGAGGATCTTTCTTTAGAAGACCTAGAGTTGGAGTTGATCGACTTCGGTGTAGATGAGGTTGAGGAAGACGAGGACGAGGTTGTTCTTTATGGTGAGTTCGCGCAGAATTCGGCGATCCAGAAATATTTGGAGGAGAATGGTTTTGAGATCTTGAGTAGTGAGTTCGTACGTATCCCGAACGATTTGAAGGAGGTTACTCCGGAACAGCGTGAGTCTATCGAGAAGATTATCGAGAAATTAGAGGAAGACGAAGACGTTCAAAACGTATTCCATAATATGAAGGAAGACGATTCTGAGGAGGAATAACGTACGCTTATACGTAAAATAGTATACTTTATCCGTAAAAAAGCGACATCGAGGCAAATTCGATGTCGCTTTTTCTTTTTTACAACGAATGTTTCATGTTTTTTATTTATTTTTGTGAGTCTAGGGTGAATAACAATTTAACTTATATGGTGAAAATGAAAAGACTATTTCTTCTTTGTGCGTTCGTGAGCATGTTTGCGACGTGTAATTTTATCTCAGCTCAAAAGGAGTTAGGGATTTTCAATTCTGTTTCGGCAGGAGTGGGTGTTGGTTTGACGGGTGTAGATGTGGAAGTCGCTACTCCTATTACGCCTTATCTGGCGTTGAGAGGTGGTCTTACCTTTATGCCGGGTTTCAGCATTAATACGGACGTGGATGTAGATGTTAACGATCCGCGAGCGGGTGTGTATAATGATACATACTCCATGGATGTCAAAGGTAGCTTGAAACGTACTTCCGGACAGTTGTTGGTGAATGTTTACCCGTTTCCTCACGCTTCTTCGTTCTTCGTTGCGGCCGGCGCCTATTTCGGTGGTTCTTCCTTGGTGAAGATAGAAGGGCATAGTGATAAGCTGAAAGACCTGATCGCCCAAGGAGAAAGTGCGGGCATAGTTATCGGTGATTATACGATTCCGGTGGATAATAACGGTAATGTATCCGGTGGATTGAAAGTGTCCGGTTTTCGTCCTTATCTAGGTCTTGGATTCGGTCGTGCGGTTCCTAAGAAACGGGTTGGCGTGATGTTTGAGCTGGGTGTGCAATTCCATGGCAAACCGGAGGTGTATACGGATTCAGGGGATGTAAAGGACTTGTTGAATGAGATAGACGAGGATGATACCTTTACGAAGATCATGGACAAGCTAACGGTTTATCCGGTCATGAAGATTCGTATTTGCGGAAGAATATTTTGATTGTCAAAGATAGTATAAGCTAAGAGTGGCGTTAATAATACGATGCCACTCTTTTTTTATGGCTAAACTTTCATTTATTTTGTTTATTTTTGTGCGCTGTTAGGGTCATAATTTTGATAAAAATAACTTTATATGAAAAACAAACATTTGGTGATGCTATTGCTATCATCTTGCTGTTTAGCGGCATGTGTGGATAGTAAGTATGATTTAAGCGATGTTGATACGGACGATGCGGTAATGGGTGAGTCTTGGGTAGCTCCCCTCGGTATGGGTTATGTAACGTCGGATGACGTTGTGAATGTAGAGAAAGTCCCTTCCATTCGGGAAGTCGACGGGGCTTACGTCATGATCTATGATGGAGAGATGAAGATTAAGGGGAAAAGCTTACGGGCCGCCTCTGATAAAGTGGAGATCGCCTCGGAAGATATAACGACTGGGGATATCGATGGCTTGTTCGATGGCGATTTCGTTTTGGCGTTAACGAACCCCCACATTACGTTAAAGTCGAATGTAAAGAATGCCTCTTTGGATTGTAGCTTGTCTATCGAGGCTGAGAACACAAGTAAAAAGGAGGCTACTTCCTCTGATTTTACCTTGTCAACGGTGTCTCCTAATATTTGGATCGGCCCTCTTGATCCGAAGACGGATGCTTTTAAGTTTGTCAAGAACGAGAAGTTACCGGGAATCGTACAGATTGTTCCTCAAAAAATACATTTGTCTTTGTCCGCTGATAGCAAACAATGGGCGAACGCTCCTGCGGATGCCTTGAGTGAGTTACGTTATGCGGTAGAGCTTCCGTTGACTCCGGCACCGGAATTTAGCGCCGTATCCGTCGAGCGGATCGAGGACGCTTTTGATGAGGATTTCGTAGACTATATTTTCTCGGACGGAAGCGCGAGGATCTATGGAGAGGTTACGAACGAGATGCCGTTCGATATGTCTATCGAGATGGTGATCATGGATGAGAACAATGTACCGGTAGATATCCAATTCCCGGCACAAGAGGTAAAAGGACAATCTGGAGAGGTTATCTTCGAGATCACGAAGGAGGATATGCCGAAAATGAAGGATGCACGTCATATAGACCTAAATTTACATTTAACGGGTAGAGATCAAGGCGAGGCTTTGAAGAAAGGCCAGAAAACGACCTTCAACTTGAAACTTAAGAAAGAAGGTGGTATCTCCATTTGATCCCAGTACTAACCATTTAAATTACGAAAAAGAAAGATGAATACTATATATAATATGTATAAGAGAGGTCTGTGTGCTTTATGTTTATTGACCACTGTGGGAATGTCGGTATCCGCCCAGCAAATACGAACTTCTTACTTCATGCAATCTTCTACGGCACGCACGACGATGAATCCGGCGTATCGTCCCGAGAGAGGCTATGTCTCCATTCCGGTATTAGGTGCGGTTGGCGCTTCGTATGGTACGAACGGAATAGCTGTGGATAATTTTATTTATCCGAAGAATGGTGAGACCGTTACGTTCATGGATAACTCCGTGAATACCGAGTCTTTCCTGAATGGCTTGAAGGATGAGAATCAGGTAAATATGGATTTTGGCACGCAGGTTCTATCCGGTGGCTGGTACGCCGGCAAGGGATTCTGGACGGTTGATGTTTCTATCAAGGGCTTGGCGAATATTCGTGCTCCGAAGACATTGTTCGAGTTCATGAAAAAGGGTAATGGATCTCAGAGTACCTATGATATTCGTAATATCAGGGCGTACGCCGAGGCTTATTTGGAGACAGGTGTAGGATATTCTCGTCCTATCACGGATAAGTTGACAGTCGGAGGTAAGGTTAAATTGTTATGGGGCGTAGGTTCTATGGACGCTACGATCGATCAGATGCATGCTGAGATGGGAGAGACTAGCTGGAAAGTTACCTCTACCGGTACCTTGCAGACGAATATGAAAGGCTTGGTCCCGGAAATGGAAGTAGACGAGCAAGGCCGTGATTATTATAATAGCTTTGATTTCGATTCTCCGGGTCTTAGCGGTTTCGGTATGGGAGTGGACTTGGGTGCTACGTACCAATTGACCGAGAATATCATGTTGTCCGCCGCTGTCCTTGATTTAGGTTTTATCAGTTGGAGCAAAGGAGGGAGCACGGTAGGTAAGTTGGATGGAACTTTCGACTTTAACGGCTTTGATCTGGCTATCGGCGAGAATAACGGTGATATACCGAGCATGGGCGATCAGTTTGACGCTATCAAGGAAGATTTCGAGAACTTGCTTCATTTCAAGAAAGAGGGTGAGTCCGGAAGCACTACCCGTCTTCGTTCGACAATCAATATCGGTGGCGAGTACCGTTTGCTGGAAAACAAGTTAGGTATCGGCTTATTGTCAAGCACTCGTCTTTATTCCCCGAAAGCCTATACGGAACTGACATTGTCCGGTAATTACCGTCCGGTGAAATGGTTTGAGGCTACGCTGAGCTACTCATTTATCCATAGTAAGTTCAAGACGTATGGTATCGCCTTGAATTTCTCACCGTCTTGGATCAATTTCTTTATTGGATCGGATTATATGTTGACAAAGGTAACTCCACAATGCTTACCGGTAAGCGGTAACGCCATGAATCTTTACATGGGAGTAAGTGTTCCTTTGAAATCATTCGCTAATTAATAGGGAATACTCAGAATAGAGTCTGTATCATAAAGGAAAAGGCTGTCCGGGTTATATACCCAGACAGTCTTTTCTTTTTTATTAGGCTCGTTTTATTAGGTTTTTTATCTTTGTGGACTGATTGAAAGGAAGAAATTGGATATGAGATTAAAGGCTTTAGCCACCCATCCGGTATGGAGAGAGCCCCGGACTGTATTCGGGGTATGGATGCTAACCGGTGTTATTTTTGCTATTGTCAAGTTGTTGATTGGAAAATATAATAATTATAAGATATTTGAAGGAGTCTATTGGCATGCTATCGAGGGGTTAACCTTATATGGGGATCATTATCCGGAATATTATGATTCAAATCATTATGGAATCTTATTTAGTCTTATCATAGCTCCTTTCGCCCTGTTACCGGAATGGTTGGGTATAATCTTATGGATAGCGGGTAATACCGCCCTATTGTTTTATGCGATTAGCCGATTGCCATTGTCGAGTACCCAAAAAATCATTATTTATTGGTATTCGTATTGTGAGTTGATGACGGCTCAAGGAGTACAGCAATTCAATATATCAGTAGCGGCCTTTATCTTATTATCGTTTGTCTTGATACTGGAGAAAAAGGATTTCTGGGCGGCAGGCATTATTATGCTCGGAACATTTATCAAGATCTATCCGATCGTGGGATTGGCGTTCTTTTTCTTCTCAAGGCAGAAAGTGAGGTTATTAGCCTCTTGTCTTTTCTGGGGATTGGTTTGCTTTGTGATCCCGGTGCTTTATACACCGGGGTTTGAGTATGTGATCTCTCAGTATATAGATTGGTTTGAGCGATTGAAGGTGAAAAATATGTTGAATATGTTCGCTGATCCACAAAATATATCATTATTAGGAGTGGTTCGAAAGATATCCGGGAATGCGGAGTATAGCGATATGTGGCTTATCATACCGGGCTTGATTTTATTCTGCATTCCATATTTAAGGATCTCTCAATATAAATATCCGGCTTTTCGCTTTATGTTGTTGGCTAATGTTTTATTATTTGTCGTATTATTCAGTACGGGAAGCGAGGCGAGTGGATATATCATAGCGATGATAGGAGTCGCTATCTGGTATATATGCAGTGTATCGCCCCATAAGAAATATACTTATTGGCTTTGGATAGCTACCTTGGTGATTGTTGGCTTATCCACTACAGAGCTGGTTCCATCTATTGTCCGGAATGGACTGATCCGTCCGTATGTGATAAAAGCTTGGCCTTGCATTGTGGTGTGGCTGACCATTTGCTATGAGATGTGTTTCTTGGATTTTAGTCATTCTCCTTATAAGCATATCACGACTTAGGCAGAGTGAATATCGCCTGTTTTTTAATAGAAGGTTACATAATAAAACGAGACTACTCCCGACAAGCGATGAGAGTAGTCTCGTTTTAAACTACTTTTTATCGATCTCTTTCAGTAATTCTTGTACCGCTGTTCTCAATTGCGTATCTTCCCCTTTGACAACAGTTTCCGGAGAATTAGCGACTTTAACATCCGGTTCCAGCTGTGTGTTCTCTAAGTAACTACCGTCCGACAGGCGATAACCGGTAATAGGTGTGCCGAATATCAGCGTCGGATCTTGCAGGGTTTCCCAAGAGACGGTAGTCATTGTTCCCGGTACGGGCATACCAACTAAACGTCCGATGTGTTGATGCTTATAAACCCACGGGGTTCCATGTGCGTTACTATAATTAGCCTCGCATTGGAGCATGATGGAAGGTTTATTCCAGCGGCGGCTAGGCATATCGCAAGCCTCCCGGCCCCGAACGACTTGGGTGAGGTATTTCTCTCCGCTGAACAAGATCTCGATATCCTCATGCAAACGTCCACCACCATTAAAGCGGGTATCAATGACGATGCCCTCCCGGTCGTTATATTTACCTAGGATATCGGAGTAGACAGAGCGGAAACTAGGATCTCCCATGGATTGGATATGGACGTATCCCAATCGTCCGTTCGACCATTTATCCACGTCGGCGGCACGTTGTTTCACCCAGCGGGTATAAAGCAAGTTATTTAACTCACCGTTACTGATAGGCAAGACTACCTCTTCCCAACGTTCTTTGGTTTGTGGATCGTAGAGGGAAACCAAGGTCTTCTTTTTGGCCTTATTGTTTAATAGCTTGGAGTAATCCATATCCGGGGTTATTTCTTGCCCGTCTATTTTCTCCATGACGGTACCGGCTTTTACCTTGGAACGTGCGTGATCGAACGGGCCTTTTTCCACTACCTCAGCGATTAATAAACCTTTGCCGCTATGGTTCCAATCGAAAAGTAGGCCTAGGTTGGCGGTAATATTGCCGATTGTTTGCGGACGGAAGCGTCCTCCGGTATGAGATACGTTGAGTTCTCCCAGATATTCGCTTAGTAACTCCGCGAAGTCATAGTTGTTATTGATATGTGGCAAGAACTTACGGTAGGCGGCGGTCATAACGTCCCAATTTACGCCGTGCATGTTCACGTTGTAGAACCGTTTTTGCTCTTGTTTATAGACATGGTCGAACATATACTCACGTTCGGCGGCCAAGTCCATTTTTAAGTTCGCTTGGTAATGAATCGGTGTTAGTTTCTCCGATCCCATATCCATTTTTTGCATGGAATTGCTACCCAACAAGAACAGGTTCTTACCTTCCTTATCCATTTCCATGTTCGCCCATCCGGTATTCATCTTGTGGAGTAGCTTGGTCTCTTTCTTGCGCAAGTCCATTTTCCACAGGTCGTATTTGTCTTCGAAAGCCGAGAAATAATATAAGGTCTCGCCATTCTTCGAGATGACGGCACTACCCATTTCGGAGGAATTAGGAGTAAGGCGTAGGATACGATCTTGGATGCCTTTCAGTTCCACTACGATATCCTTGGGCTTTTCGTCTTTCTTTTCATCGGCTTTATCTTCTTTTTTCTTGTCGTCGGTTTTGTCCCCGGTTACCTCTTTCTGCTCCTTTTCCAGTTCCTTTTGCAACTCATAATCCTCTTTGCTCAAGCGGAATTTATCATAAGCGTCTTGATTCATGAATACCAGCATGGCATCATTCAAGGAGCCCCATGAGGCATGCGCACGCATTCCGTAACGCTCGGTGGTGAATAAGATGGCGTTTCCATCCAGTACCCATTGTGGGGAGGTGCTGGTGTAACCGCTATTGGTCAGGTTGGTAATCTCCCCGCCTTGCGCGCTAACCAAGCCGATATCCGAATAAGGATCGTGCTTGTTTCCGATAAACCGGAGCGTGAACCATTTACCGTCCGGCGACCATGAGTAATCGAAACCGCCGGCTGTGCTATACCATGTGGAGCCATCCGTGACTTGGCGTACTTTCTTCGTCTCAAGGTTGACTACCATCAGCCGCATACGATCTTCTATGAAAGCGAGTTCCTTACCATCCGGTGAGAATTGAGGATAATTACGCTCTACGGTTTTAGAAGGTAAGAGAACTTCCTCTTCGATAATCGTTGCGTTCGGGAAATTGGCTTCTTCCTTACGTGCGATCTTAGCCAAGTAAAGTTGCCAGTTACCACCACGCTCGCTAGCATAAGCCAAGGTACGGTTATCCGGCGAGAAGCATACGCCTGTTTCGGCGGCCGGGGTATGGGTGATTTGCTTGGTCGTGTTGTAATCGGCCGAGGTGACGAATACCTCACCTCTTAGGGTGAAGGCGATCTGCTCGCCATCGGGGGATACGGTAGCGGAGGTTGCTCCTTTGCTGGAATTCAGATCGGCGATTTGCTCTTGATCGTCACGTATCAAGTCGATCCGTACTTTCTGCGGATTGCTTCCCGGACGTTGTGTATAGATCTCGCCATCGTATGTGTAGCATAATGTATTGTCGCTACTTGTAGAGAGGAAACGTACGGGATGCGTCTTGAACTTAGTAACCGCCGTTATAGATTGTGGGGTGTTGAGAGGGAATGAATATACATTGAAAGGCCCTCCGTTGCGTTCGCTCAGAAAGTAAACCGTCTGTCCATCCGGGGTAAATACGGCGTTGCGGTCTTCTCCCGCATGGTCGGTCAAATTGGTATGTTTTCCAGTTTGCGTATCGTACATCCATATATCCCGGGTGACGGACGAGGTATGATGTTTACGCCATTCATCCTCGAAGCCCTTACGGTCTTGGTATAAGAATGTCTTTCCGGATTTATCGAAGCAAACCATCTCGGCGGGTGTTCCCAATACTTGCTCCGTACGTCCGCCACCGATCGGCACTTTATAAAGTTCCGTCATGGCCGAGGTCGGGAATAAGGCACTCTGGGCGGGATCTTGTATGGATGCGGAGAAGAGTACGTATTTACCGTCGGGAGTAAAGGCCGATGGAATCTCGGAGGCGGAATGAGTGGTGAGGCACTGTGCCGTTCCACCGTTGGAGGGCATTACGAATAAATCGAAATTGCCGTTACGATCGCTGGCGAAAGCGATTTGTTTTCCGTCCGGAGACCAGATTGGCGTGCATTCATACGATGCTTGGGTGGTAAGTTGTGTCGCTGTTCCTCCTTTGGCCGGTACTTTATAGATATCTCCTTTGTAACAAAATGCGATCTCTGTTCCATCAGGAGAAATTTGTACATCACGCATCCACAAAGGGGTTACAGCGTAGCTGGTAGTCGCAAAGCCCAAGGCAATGCAGGTTAAAAGTTTTTTCATGTACTTAATGCTTTTTTAGAATGGTACGAAGATACATATTATTTTGTACCCATCAGTCTGCTCTCTATTGAAATATTAACTGGATTTACCCTTTCAATTTCACGATAAATAACACGAGGCTTTCCCCTTGGGCCTGTGCGGGGAAAGTATTTCGCAGATCCTCTCCGGATTTGCTGAAACAATAGGAATGGCAATAGGGATCGATAGGGTCCATTCGTCGCACATTACCGGTTTGATAAAAATTATCTTTTAATCCTTCTTTTACCTGCCAGCATCGTTCTTTCTCCGTATCATAACAGAAGGTGTAATTTTTGGACTCATCCTCTGCGTTATAGTAAGTAGATACCCAGAAACGGCTACCCATGCGGATCGGTAGCAAAGGAAGTGTATTCTTTCCGGCAAGGTTCTCCAAGGCTTGGCTTTGCCGCTTTTGCTTAATATATAAAGTGTCCCGTAATAAGTTCCCGGGTTGATAGGAGGGGGCGTAGGCATAAACCGTTCCGCTTCCGGGCTCCACGGCTACTTCCGGGGCGAGACAACCGATCGGGCATGCGGAACGTTCCAGATCGACCGGACGGATCGTATGAGATTGTAATTTATGGAAAGAGGAATCGTATTCAACGATCTGTTTCTCAATCGTGGCGGTTTGCCCTGCCGTATCCCCATGAACACATTCCTCGGTGGTAAATATCCGGTTATTGTGCATGGATATGGATAGCATATGCCTATTCTCCGGAAGGTCGCATTTCAGTTTCTTGCGGGTAAGGAGATCACCATTGAATGAGTAATAGAAAATATCGTCCGTGTTTCCAAGTACGATCAGCTGCTGGTTGGCCGGGTTCACTACATACCCCGCTACCCGTATGTCATCCGGATGGGTGATGCGACAGATAAATTCTCCCTTGCGATTGAAACGGTAAAGCGTCTCATTGCTGATAAGGAATAGGTTGTCTCCCTCTTGACGGATATACTTGGCCTCCTTGATCGAATGCGTCCCTGAGTCCTGTAATGGAATGGCGATTACCTCATCCGCGATGTCAGACAAGGCTCCGGTAGGGTTGCTCCGGATCGATTCATTCGAGATTAACAGGTTATAGGCTTGCTTTCCGCAAACCAATAGAACAAGTAGTAATAAATATGTAAAGGTTCTTTTCATATCACCGCTAAATTAAAGAAGGATAAACCTTTTTATGATTTTTACGAATTGTTCTTATAAAACGTAGATCATCTGATTTTATTGGATAAGCCTAGAATTATTCTTGTAGAAATACCCAATTATCCCCCTCGGACATGGATTCTTTATAGGAAAAGCCTTCCCATGTGAATGCTTTTAATGTCTCCGGGTCAGAAATCCGGTTCTTTATGAGATAGCGGCTCATTTGTCCCCGGCACATCTTGGCGTAGATCACGATCGTCTCCGCTTTGCCGTTCTTCCAGATCTTGAACTCGGGCGTGATGATCCGGACGGATCGCTCCACCTCCTTCCACTGGAAAGAGGGTTGGATATCCAAGCTGGCTAGATTCAGTAGGATTCCGTCTCCCTGTCGGACGTCATGGATTAATATATTTGTTTGCCTGTCCTTCCAGAAGGCGTACATATTCCCGTCGCCTAGTTCCGGGATTTTTACGTCGAACTCCATCCGGTAAGGCTTGATAAGGTCTAATGGGCGAAGTAACCCGTAGCATCCCGATACGAAACGCATATGTTCTTGCGAGAAAAGAAAATCCTCCTCCGTGAAGTCTTTCGGGCTGATATTCTTGAATACGACACCGATATAGGCGAGTATCGCTTGCAAGGGCTGGTTGTCTTCCGCATGAAAATCTTGGTATCTGCGGTAACATTCCGCCGTCAGTTTCGGGCTGAGCTTGAGGATACGACTTAATTCGTCAATGGAAAATTGGGTCATATGCAGGGCGATCTCGTTCGCCTCTTGCTGGAAACGTGGAGTCGTGCCTTGCGGCGCTTTTATCTTGGATGTCCCGGTCATTGTCTTAGCCGGAGATAATAATATCAACATATCTATATTGGATTTGGATTGATCGCATAAAGGTAATCCATATTAAGATTCAAATAGGGTATAAGCATCCCAATAAATCTTAAAGTATCTCGACTCGAATGGGGGTTTCGATAGAGGAATGAGTCTTGGTGATAGAAATGTAATGAGGATTATGAAGATGAGAGACGTGAAGATGCGACCTATATTCCTTTTGATAGTATCCATCCTACCTATGATGGCCCATGCACAGTGGACGGAACAGGATTCTTTGCGCCTGCAAGAATTTTTATCCGGCAAGGAGGAGATACGTTTGAATCCTGAGTTTCAGAAGGCGATAGAAAGCGGGACTTTTCTACGACCTGATCAACCGGGAACCCATATGTTATCCTCGCCAAGTGAGTTACCGATTACGAAAGACTTCTCGGAATATGTACAGTTAGATACTTTACGTAGGTTGACTAATTATGATTCGATTACCCCAGTCCTATTCATGCTGCTGAATTTTAAGTCACCTTCCCGTTCATTGGCCATACAGAAGCAAGCGCACACGATTAGGCTCCCTAAGAATCAGGATTGGAAAGAGTTTAAGGTAGGTAAGGTTCCTATGGCTGCCAACGTAAAACTGACTAATATATACTCGGATGTCGTGAAGGATGGCCAGCGAAGGGGAGGGGTACTCGCTACCATAAGAGTCTATTTCGACGCAGAGGATTTATTAGAGACTATTTTCTGGAAAAGTGCCCGTGACAAGAATAGAAACAGGAAACGGGAGAATACGTGGAAGTATTATAATGACTATCCGTAAATTGTTGGATTTATAGGATATAACCACTCGAAAAAAACACGTACGTGAATTTCAAAAAACATGTACGTGTTTCCGGAAAAACTCGTACGTGTTTTTTTGAGAACATTGACTGTTTTTACCTAGATACTGTGCGTTTACTATCAAAACCTTTTTCTCTCTCTTTTGTTCTTTCTGAAAAGATACGTCCTAATGACATCCGAAATGGACGGTTTGACGGGGAGTTCTCTATTCTGTTTTATAATATTAAGACAAAATGTCATATTTTCGTTTTGGTATTTCTTTTGTAAGGATATAAGTGTAAAATAAATTAGAAAAGAATATAAGAAAGGAGCTTAAATATATGAATTTAAACAATTTTACAATCAAGGCGCAGGAAGCTGTTCAACAAGCCGTACAGTTGGTTACCAAAAATAACCAACAGGTTATCGAACCTGTTCACTTGTTGAAAGCTGTCATTATGACGGGTGAGAGTGTTACTAATTTTATCTTTCAGAAATTAGGGGTAAACGCTCAAAACCTGAATATGGTACTGGATCGCCAAATCGAATCTTATCCTAAGGTTTCGGGAGGCGAACCCTATCTCTCTAGCGAGTCGAACGCTGTCTTACAGAAGGCGATCGATTATTCCTCTAAAATGGGGGATCAATATGTATCGTTGGAGCCAATCATCTTGGCGTTGTTTACGGAAAAGAGCACCGCTTCACAGATATTGAAAGACGCCGGCGTGACAGAGAAAGAGTTACGTCAAGCGATCGAGGAATTGCGTAAAGGAAATAAGGTGACAAGCCAATCCGCCGAGGAGACTTACGATGCCTTAGGAAAATACGCCATCAATTTGAACGAGCGTGCCCGTAGCGGTAAGCTAGACCCCGTGATCGGACGTGACGAGGAGATCCGCCGTGTCTTGCAGATATTGAGCCGCCGTACGAAGAACAATCCGATCTTGATCGGTGAGCCGGGTGTAGGTAAGACTGCTATCGCTGAGGGGTTGGCCCATCGTATCGTTCGGGGTGACGTTCCCGAGAACTTGAAGTCTAAACAGATCTTCTCGTTGGATATGGGCGCGTTGATCGCCGGAGCTAAATATAAAGGCGAGTTCGAGGAACGTTTGAAAGCGGTGGTGAACGAGGTTACGAAATCCGAGGGCGAGATCATCCTCTTTATCGATGAGATCCATACGTTGGTAGGAGCCGGTAAAGGCGAAGGCGCCATGGATGCCGCTAACATCTTGAAACCGGCCTTGGCTCGTGGTGAGCTACGCTCGATCGGTGCCACGACGTTGGATGAGTATCAGAAGTATTTTGAGAAGGATAAGGCCCTTGAGCGTCGGTTCCAGACCGTTATCGTAGACGAGCCGAGTGATTTGGATACGATCTCCATCCTTCGTGGTTTGAAGGAAAAATATGAGAATCACCATAAAGTACGTATCAAGGATGATGCCATTATCTCCGCCGTACAGTTGTCTACCCGTTATATCACGGATCGTTTCTTGCCGGATAAGGCGATCGATTTGATGGATGAGGCTGCCGCCCGTCTGCGTTTGCAGATCGATTCCGTACCGGAGTCGTTGGATGAGGTTTCCCGCCGTATCAAACAGTTGGAGATCGAGCGTGAGGCGATCAAGCGTGAGAACGACAAGTCTAAATTAGAGCAACTGAACAAGGAGATCGCCGACTTGAAGGAGGAGGAGACCAAGCAAAAGGCTCAGTGGCAAAGCGAGAAGGAGCAGATCAATAAGATCCAGCAAAATAAGATCGATATCGAGAACCTAAAGTTTGAGGCTGATAAGGCGGAGCGTGAGGGGGATTACGGCAAGGTCGCTGAGATCCGTTACGGTAAGATCAAGCAAAAGGAAGAGGAGATCAAGGAGGTACAGGCTAAGTTGAAGACGATGCAAGGTGCCGCGGCTATGATCAAGGAGGAAGTGGATAGCGACGATATCGCCGATGTGGTATCCCGTTGGACTGGAATTCCGGTCAGCAAGATGATGCAGAGCGAGAAAGATAAGTTATTACGTCTGGAGTCCGAGCTTCATACCCGTGTGATTGGTCAGGAAGAGGCGATCAACGCTATCGCCGATGCGGTTCGTCGTAGTCGTGCCGGCCTGCAGGACCCGAAACGACCGATCGGTTCTTTCATCTTCCTCGGTACTACCGGTGTGGGTAAGACGGAGTTGGCCAAGGCGTTGGCCGAGTATCTGTTCGATGACGAGAATATGATGACCCGTATCGACATGAGTGAGTATCAAGAGAAATTCAGCGCGACTCGTTTGATCGGTGCGCCTCCGGGATATGTGGGTTACGATGAGGGTGGACAGTTGACGGAGGCGATTCGCCGGAAACCTTACTCGGTTGTCTTGTTCGATGAGATCGAAAAGGCGCATCCGGATGTATTCAACATCTTGTTGCAAGTCTTGGATGATGGACGGTTGACGGATAACAAAGGCCGTGTTGTCAACTTCAAGAACACGATCATTATCATGACAAGTAACCTAGGTTCTTCCTTGATCCGTGAGAACTTCGAGAAGATGACACCCGCCACGCATGACAAGGTGGTAGACGAGACGAAGATCCAAGTACTGGAACTGTTGAAGAAGACGATCCGTCCGGAGTTCTTGAACCGTATCGACGATATCATCATGTTTACTCCGCTGAACGAGGAGGAGATTCGCAAGATCGTATCCTTGCAGTTGAACAGCGTGAAGAAGATGTTGGCTACGAACGGTGTCGCCTTGGACTTCACGAACGAGGCCGTGGACTTTATCGCCGACAAGGGCTTCGATCCTCAATTCGGTGCCCGTCCGGTAAAACGTGTCATTCAGAAGTATGTCTTGAACGAGTTGTCAAAGGCTTTGCTGGGTGGAACGGTAGACCGTAACCGCCCGATCGTGATCGATAGGAAAGACGATGGTCTGGAATTTAAGAACTAAAGTAGACTTGAACGCTTGACGTTAAGCGTGGTGTTTCTATAAAATAATGAAGGTGGAATGATCCTATGTGAATCATTCCGCCTTTTTATTTTTCACTAATAGGTAGATACGGCTTGGTGCGATTATTTCCGGGTGGGAACCGTGCACCAAAATGTAGATCCTTTTCCAACGCTTGACTCCACGCCGATCTCTCCACCTAAATGTTTAATGATTAATTCACAGATAGACAGCCCGAGCCCCGTACCTTGGGTGAAGGAATCTAATTTAGCGAATCGATCGAAAACACGGGAGATATTTTCTTCAGCTATCCCTTTTCCCGTATCGGTAACAAAGAAATAAATATCGTCTTTCCTTATTTCATA
>OIXH01003173.1_pt1 | contig 15063 bp, 19 predicted proteins | sample 1587741 | NCBI WGS metagenome assembly OIXH01 (sample SAMEA3888916, study PRJEB22519) | human gut metagenome | biome: human gut; feature: human-associated habitat; material: faeces | place: Denmark | collected 2011 | reverse complement strand
TTAAGTTAGAAGATAACTTTTCAATAAGGTGATATGCACTAATTTAGAATTTTTATACCAAAAACATCATAGCACATATCACTTTGAAATTCCACCACAAATTTTCAGACATTCAAAAGCAGATTTTCAAATGCCTGTTCCATCGACAGTCCATTATTCGCAAAGCTTACCTTAATCATCATACTTCCACGACGCAGCATATATGGATTTCCCACCTGTTTTAAGAACTGTGCCTGCCTCTTACTCTGTGGCTGATTTTTATCTATTTTAATTTTTCTAAAAGTATCTCTTTCAATAAACTGATCTGTAACATAGGAATCAAATTTCTTAAAATATGTACCATCAAGCAAACTTTTAGTAGTTAATTCTGGCATAGTAGCGAGTTTTCTTCTTTCTGCTATGGAAATGTCAGTATCTTTTTTTATAATATTAATCAAAAATAATGAAATTATAGTAATAAGAAATACTATAGTTACAACTATATCTTTAATTTTATCACTCATGTATAACCTCCTTAAAACCTAAAATATAAAAATGGATTATATGAATTATCTATCAAATAAGAAGTAACAACAAATAATATCACAACTATTAAAATTGGTTCTAAAATATTAATTATGTTATTTAAATATTTATTTTTTCTTAATTTATCTATTAATATTTTAATTAATGGAGTAGAACCGAGTAAAGCAATAATTAATACTAGTGAATAACTCTTTAAATAATGAAGTGTATAATTATTAATAAAAACTTCTCCATTCATACCAAATAACCCTTTAATACTAGTTAAAGCCACATTCATATTGTCAGAATTAAATATAATAAATAATATCATGACAATAAATAACACATATATTCTTCTTATAAAAGAAGGTAATTTTTCCATAAACTTATTAAGCCATAATTTTTCTATTATAAGAATAATTCCAAACAATAATCCCCATATTAAAAAAGTCCAATTAGCTCCATGCCATATTCCAGTTAATAACCATACTATTAAAATATTTCTTATTTGTTTATATATACCCTTTCTATTACCTCCAAGTGGAATATAAACATAATCTTTAAACCATGTACTAAGAGAGATGTGCCATCTACGCCAAAACTCAGTTATACTTTTTGATATATATGGATAATTAAAATTTTCGGGAAAATTAAATCCAAATATTCTTCCAAGACCAATAGCCATATCACTATAAGCAGAAAAATCAAAATACAACTCTAGCATATAACTTATACCAAATATCCAATAAAATATTACAGTTGTTTCATTTAGAGCAAAAGCTTTAGTACAAAGTTCTCCCAATGCATTTGCTATTAATACTTTTTTAGCAAGCCCAATAGAAAATCTTCTTATACCATATGAGAAATTATTAAAACTATGTACTCTTTCATTTAATTCTTTTTCTACTGTTTGATATCTAACAATAGGTCCTGCGACTAACTGTGGAAATAAAGATACATAAGTAGCTAAATTTATAATATTCTTTTGAACTTTAACTTTACCATTATATACATCAATAATGTAACTTATAATTTGAAATGTATAAAATGATATTCCTATTGGTAATGCAATATTCAATAATTTAATATTAGCATTAAATATATCATTAATTGTTTGTATAATAAAATCAGTATATTTAAATATTATTAATAAAAATACATGTATAAATAAAGTTGTTATTAATATATTTTTACTTTGATTTTTATATTTATCAATTAAAATAGCCCCTATATAAGCAATAATAATTTCTATAATCATTAGTAAAACATATTTAGGTTCTCCGTAAAAATAAAATAATAAAGATGCAATTAATAAAATAATATTTTTATATTTTTTAGGTGTTATAAAATATATAAGAATTAACACTGGTAAAAAATAATATAAAAAACTAATACTAGTAAATAACATTTTCTCCTCCTTTTAAAAAGGCACCTTAAAGGTGCTTCATTATTCTGCTGCTGGCATTTCTGGTGGAAGTTCTATATTTTCTTCATCATTTGATTTTTCTAATTCTTTTCCAATATTATTATTTACATATTTCTTAAAATCATTATATATAGTTTCAGCAATATCTTTATCAGCCATTACAGAGAATATTACATTACCACTATTAGTGATATATAATTGTTCTGCAGAAACACAAATCCAACGTCTCATATCAATATTATCCAGCATCTCTTGTTTGATTTTTTCTACATCTGCGTTGTCTTTAACCTTAACAATAGCTACTGAATAAGCTTGTGCTGTTATCAATGGTACTGACACAACAATTGATTCAATACCCTCATTTGTTTTTAAACCAGTATAGCTAGTAACTTCATCAATATTATTTATATCTACTTTCATAGTTTCAAGTTCTGGTAAAACATTTTTGTTATTTTTATTTATAGTATTAATAACGTCATTAATGTCATTAATGGCTTTTGGTGTTTCAACATTACCTTTGTTACCACTACCTTTGTTACCACTACCTGATACTAGTATGAATATTATAAATGAGATAACTGCTAATAATATCAAACCTATTATAAAAATATTTTGTTTTTTCATTTCTAATAATATTCCACTCAATACTTTGCATATAATCAGAATCAGAGTTATCTGCTAAAAATCTTTTAATTTTACTAACTTCTATTTCGTCATTTAAATTCAATTCAAAAATCATTTTTAGCGCCTTTCTTTATAAAAGTTATTTATAAAATCCCTGTTTTTAGCTAGTACTAATCTTTTTTGTTTTGATTCTTCCTTTTGATTTACAATATCCATAAAGTCATCTGTTGTTGTTTTCATATCATTAGTTAACGATAACAATAAATAATCATATTTTAAGGCATAATCCATAGTTTCTTGAATACCTAGTAAATATCTTTCCTTACCGCGATCTCCTAATCTACGTAGCAATTCTTCTTTTGTCGGTGGCATAAGATAAATCATAGTTGAATCTTCATACATTTTCTTAATTTCCTTTGCTGATGAATAGCCAACATTAAACATTAAATGATATTCTTTCAATTTTTCAAATTCACTTTTAGGTACCCCATAGTAATTATTATTATAAATACAATATTCTATTAAACCGTCTGCTGAAATTAAATTTTCAAATTCTGCTTTACTAACAAAATACATTCTTCCAACTTCAATTTCTCTTTTAGCTCTAGTTGTTATTCCAGTAGCTTCCAAAAAAGTTGGATATTCCTTTTCGATATATTCTATAAGTTCCGATTTCCCACTACCTGATGGGCCAGAAATTACGATAGGATTATTTCTCGTATCAATCATTATAAACACCTCCCAAATGTTAAATTATTATCTTATTTCTCTTAAATCTGTTTCCCAGAAAAAGTAAACCCAATCATCTTCTGTTATTTCATAAGCATATTTAATATCTACATCATTATTTGGTATTTCAATTTCTTTGAAACCTTTATCAATTATCAAAGAATATACCCCAAGAACTTCTTTTCCTCTTTGTTTTAATATATCAATAACACCGTTCGTAGTTGTTCCTTTATAGATTATGTCTTCAAATAATATACATTTTGTTTTAGAGTTATCTATATTATCACTCATATATCTAAATTTACCGTAATCGTGGCAATTATCTGAATTACTCATTTGTGTTTGAATCATTGATACTTTTCTTACTCCTAATAAATGTGATAACGTAACTAACATAGGTAAACCACCTCTAGCCATACCTATTAATTCGATATTATCTTCATCTAAGTTGTAATTTTTTTTAATTTCTTCCGCCATAACTTTACAGGCGTCAATATAATGCTCGTAGTCAAATTTTACAATTTTATTATTTGACTTTAATGTTTTTTGTTTTTCATTTAATAAACATTTTTTCATAATTAATCACTCCAATTCCTTATTATTTTTTATTTTTGTTGTTATTATCATAAATGGTGTATCTAATATTGCTATGATCCATTTAAAAATTATCATAGTGATCATTAAAGATATAATTTCATTAAGTTTCATTGTTCCTACAAAAGCAATTAAAACAAATATAGTAGTATCTAATACTTGGCTAATTATTGTACTAACATTATTACTTATCCAGACTTTATTATATTTCTTTTTTAACTTTTCATATAAGTAGGCATCACAGCGTTGGCTAAAACAATATGCGGTTAAACTTCCTAATGTTATACGTGGAATAAAATTAAATATTGTTTCAAAAGCATTTTGTGAAAAATCAGAATTACACGGTGTGTATTGCAAAAATAAATACATTAGAATAGTGAATAATATCATAAAAACAAAACTTAAATTTGTTGCTTCTGTTGCTGAACTTCTACCGTATTTTTCACTTATAATATCAGTTGTAAGAAACAAAGCCCCGTATGATATATTTCCTAATGAAATTGTTAATCCAAATATTTCTGATAGTTTAATCGTTTGAATATTACAGATAACAACCAACAAACACATCCAACTATATAATCCAAATTTTCCAAATCTTTTATATATCACCAAAGTTGCAGAAAATGAAATTATAAGATATAATAGAGAAACAAATAAATTATTCATCTTACTACCTTGTCCCCGACAAATTAACATAGGGGGAACTTTCCTTTCAAGAAAGATTATAACAGTTATAGGTGCGATATATCGTACCATTAAAAAAAATGTGACTTTTTTTTAAAAAATCACATTTTTAAATCATCAATTCCACTTAAATTTAGTGTTTTAATATCATTTTCATCTATTGAATAACCAGTAATATAAATAAAGTCTTTATAATATGTGAATGAAAAGGGTTGAAATCGTCTCTCTTTGTTGTGAAATTTAAAGGTCAATATATTTTGTTCTTGGATTGCTCTTGAAATAATATTATATTTTTTCTGTAAATCATCTTTATCAATTTTAATATTTCTTTTTTCATCTGCTGAATAAATAACTATTGATCTTATTTTTTCTAGTGTAATGTTTAATTTTTGTTGTTCTTTAAGATCTAATTTATATATAACACTCTCTATTGCATCAACATCTAAATAATCAAAAGATATATTGTAATTATGTTTTTTGTGATACACATAACCACCATATCTACCAAGAATAGTATCAATATATATTCCGCATTTTTCCAATTCTTCTTTATATGATTTTATCATTCTTGGCGAAACTTCCAATTTTTCTGCTAACTCTTTCACTGAATACTTTTTACCGCTCTCTAACAATCTTAACATCGTTAAAGTATTGCTAACTTTACTCATATTACACCTCAATAAAAAATTATTTTTTTAATTTTTTTACTGGGGCACCATTTTCTTTTGTTAAATCCATTTTTTGTTTTAGTAAAACTGAAAAATTTCTGTTATTTACTGAATAAGAACAAGTATCTCCAATTTTCTTTTTATAAACAGCCTTTCCTAATGGACTATTTATTGAAATTTCTTGAACTTCAGCATCGAAATCTCCACTTGCACCAACTAGCTTAAATGTCATTTCTTCCATATCGTTTGGAGAGAAAATCATATCTGCTACAATAACATCACCAATATCTACTATTTCTTGATCGTTATGTTTTTCAACAATAACAATTCTATTTAATGATTCATACATATTACGTAATTCACCATTTAATCTCATATTGGTTCTTTCTATTTCTTCAAACTCTGGGGAATCCCAGCCGTCACCAGCACCAGCATCAAATGCTTCTTTTCTTCCCATATTGTTTTCTTGAATTGCTTTTTTCAATTTTTCAATGTTTTTAAGATATTCATTATAGCCGTCTTGGTCTAAATAGATTGGTTCCATATTTTCCATACATACACCTCCCAAAATTCGTCATATATGTTAACACACATTATTGCAAAAATCAAGCATTTAGCTCTATTTTACTTATATTCAATGTACTTTATGTAGTTTATTTTTATTTATTAACTTTATATGTTTAATTGTTAAGCTTTTCCAAAATGGTTATAAATATCTCTGAATTTCCAACAAAATAAGATGTTGATGTCCCAATTTTTGCTTTAAACAATGCCTTTCCTAATGGACTGTTTAAAGATATTTCATTTATTTCATTAGTAGTATTGGGGATATAATTTCCTGTTAATGTTATTACTTCTGTTTCAATATCATCATCAGAATATTTTATATTAATACTAACCTTATCACCAATATTAACTAAATTTTCCTTTTTATCCTTATCATCAACGATTTTTAAATATTGCTTTTTTGATAATAAATCGTCAATTCTTTTTGCTATTGCTCTGCTTTCCCTCATTGATTCTTCAAAAGCAAAATTATCGTGCCACCCATCACCGACAGCATCTTTATATACTTCACTACCTAGTGCTGAATTAGAACGACTTAAATCTTCCAATCTTTTTAGTTCTTCAAAAAATTGTTTATAACCATTTTCATCTACTAATATTTCTTCCATTGTAATCAACCTCAATAATATTTTACCATATAAAAATAGTTATTTATCAAACAATTTCATTCCTAGTTTTTTCTTGCACTTTAAAATTTCACTTTCTATTTTATCTATTTCTTTATTGCCAGCATTTAATTCTTCTAAATCCTTTTCTTGTTGTTCGTTTAACTCTCTTAAAATTCTATCATAGTCGTATCCTTTGTCATTAACTCTAATTAAAAAAATTATAACTACTAGTATCCCTATACCACCAAGTCCTAACAAAACAATTTGTATTGATGTCAATCCTTCCATATAAACACTTCTTTCATAAATACTAAAACTTTTAATAAATAGAGTTGTACCTTTTTCTTTGTGATAATTTTTCTTTGCCTTTGGACCATTTTATTGTATTTTCCCCAATCAGTCACATAATAAAAAGTCTTTTTATAATATTTTGTTTTTTCCTGTTCATCCAAAATTACATAAATACTATACACTATCATTAAAACTACTAATACGACACATAATACTATTTCAAACATTTCCTTTTTATTCATACCAACCACCACATTACATTATTTGAGTTTTAAATATTTTATTAAAAAAAGGTACCTTTTTTAATAATTTACATAAGTAATATAAACCTATAAGTTCAAAAGCAAATAAAGTAATAGTCATACCAACAACAAAACTAACTCCACTAACAGGCAAAATAAAATCTAAAGGAATTTCATTAGCATTGCAATACATTACACTTAAATCATAATTAAATTTTAAAACTATCAACGTAATAACTGATATAGCTATAATTGTCAGAATGTTTAAAAAACTCATATTTGTAATGTCAAAACTATCTTCTGAATATCTACTCATTTCACACCTCCTAATTTCAATTTTTTGTACTGCAATAATATTATACCACATTTTGTGCTTATTTAGAGAAGAAAAGCTTATATTTACTAAAAAAATGTAAAAATTAACCTTGGGAAGCAAGGTGATTTAATTGTGAATGCGAATGATAATAGACTAGAAGATTTAAAGTATGAAAAAGATCTAAAATCAAAAGAAATTGCAGATATGTTAAAAGTAAATGAATCAACTTATTCTGAATGGGAACATAATAGAATACCAATTCCAACTAAAAGACTTATTGAGTTAGCCGACATATATAAGGTTAATATTGATTATATGCTTAAGTTAAATAATGTTAGAAAATATATTCCCAAAAAGACTTCATTAGATTTGAATATGGTAGGTATTAGATTGAAAGAAATACGACAATATATGAATTTATCTTTAAGAGAATGGGGAGAAAAACTGAATTATTCTTTTTCTACTCTTGCAAGTTATGAAAGAGGCGAAAAATTAATCAATTCAGAAATTTTAATTAATATAAGCACTATAACAAATTACTCTTTGGATTGGATACTTGGAAGAACTGAAGAAAAGCAAATAAAAAACTGTAATGAGTAAATTTTTTCATCATTACAGTTTTTTAATCTTCTAAATCAATATCATCAAATACTGGATCGTCAAAAAAATCTTTTAATTTAAGTCCAAAGCCATTACTTATTCTAGCAATAGTTAGAATTTTTGGATTTTTACTTCTACCATCAGTTAAGTGTTGAGCTGTGCTTTGAGTTATATAACTTAAACTTGCTAATTTATTTGTTGATATATTATCAGATTTATTTAATTTGTATGCTAATTCTTTATCATTACATAAATCGTTAATTCTTTTAGCAATCGCGTCATTTATCTTCATATTGTTTACACCACCTATAATAATTTTAATGGTTAATCCTTTAATTCTGTTAATCACGCAAGACTAAATTAGTATTGCAAGACTATGTTTTTTTGCACTAAAAAAATATCTATACCTGTCAATATGTTATTATTACCAAAAGTATCTTTTTTATTAACCCTAATGTTTACAAGTGTTTACGAGATTTTAATAAGACATTTTTATCGCTTTTTTTAAGACAAATTATCCTTATTGACTATAAACAAAGCTATGATATAATTATGTTAAGATATGAAATAAATGTATCCAGAGAGACATTATTTTCAAATATCAACTGAAATACTTTGATGTTTGAAGTAATGTTTTTTTCATATCTAAATATCAATTTTTAATTGTTTCAGTCATTTTTCTTGATTTTTCAAGCAAAATTCATTGAAAACACTTGATTTTTGGTAGATTTTGGTATATCATAGTCAACAATTAATTTAATTTTTGATTTATGATGTTGAGGAAGTAGTACGTATCCTTTGTTTTGGTTATTTCTATGGCCTTAACACGCACTGCTTCCTTTTCAATTAAAGGGGGGATTGGATAGATGGTTGCATTTTCTTACATTTATTATCAAGCTAACTTATTTAGTAAAAATAAAAATGTAGGGTTTGTTTCCCCAAAATTTCCTGTTAATAAATCAAGTAATAAAATATTGATATTTAGAGCAATGGGTATTAGTAAGACTTTGTCTTTCAGTATCTGTTGCTCTTTTACTTTGGATACACATTTAGATCAGGGGGAATGAGTATATGAAGAACACACTTTTAGGAAAGGACGAGCTATTAATGTATGATTATGTTAAACTTAAAAACATAATCACGGATATTTTTAAGTTATTTAAGTATCTAAAAAGAACTGATGACAAAATTTCTTTACCGAAAATAACAGCTGACTATCGTGTAAGGTACGAACAATTTGTACCTGTTAATAATTCAGTTGTAGAAAACTGCGTATTAAGAAATATGATGTTAGAAACAAAACTTGAAAATAGAAGAAAAAGATTATTGTCTAAAATAACTTTAGCTTTAAGAAAACTTAATGATATTGAATTACAAGTATTTGATCATACTTTTTGCAAATGTAAAGATGGAGATGAAATTATGGATATAATATCTTATGGTAAAGATAAAGTTAGGTATATCAAAAAAAGTGCTTGTATCAAATTCGTATCCGCTCTTGGTCTTGATGATAGGTGTTTTAAATAAGGTGTCGCAAGTGGCACTTTTTTTAATGCACTAATTTAGATTGGAGGTGTTAGAAAAAATTAAAGTACTGACTTAAAAGAATTAAGGGGGTTGGTTTTTATAAATATAGTTAGAATCATAATTAATATCTTTGAAGAAAGCACATATAGAAATATTGACTAAACTATTTTATGAATTACAACAAAATAAAAAAATATATATTAAAAATTTAGGAAACTTATAAGTTTTAAAGGGGGTTATATAATTAAATGGATAGTATTTTAAATGATATACTGCGCCTTATTGGAGACGCAACTAATTACTTAAAAATGTTCGTGGCTGGTGCTACGGGCTTTTTTGTTTTAAAAGATTGCATTATGTATATGGTCTCATCAGAAGATCATCAAAAAGCTGCTTCACTTCGTAAGATACGTACAACACTAATAGCTGGTGTATGTGTTTTTGTTGTAGTTCAATTTGTTAATTGGCTTCTAGCTTACTTCAAATAAAAGATTATGGATCAATACAAACTCGTAAAAGAAATTATAAAAACTTGTCAGTACTTTAAAATAGTAGAAAGAGATATTGATAACTACTTTGTTGAAAAAAAGATAATCGACGGTTTAGATGATATTATCTTTGTAGAAAATTTACTTAACATATTTTATAAAAAAATGAAATTAAAAAGATATAGAAATTCTTTAGATCAAAATAGATTAAAGAAACTTCTAATAGAATTAGAAAAAATAAGATTAAATTTAGAATTTAAGGGGGTGTATGAATGATGAATCAATCTTTAATTATAGGTAGAATTGTTAATGATCCAGAACTTAAAGAAACCGAAAAAGGAAAAGTATCAAATATTACGCTAGCAGTACAAAGAGCATTTAAAAATGATAATGGCGAATATGAAACAGACTTCTTCCCAGTTGCGCTATGGAATGGCATTGCCGAAAGCACTTCACAATATTGTCGTAAGGGCGATTTGATTGGTGTCAAAGGTAGATTGCAAAGTAAAGATAATGTTATTTCTATAATTGCTGAAAGGATAACTTTTTTATCTTCAAAGTCAATAAAAGATGACATTTCAACAGAAAAAGAATTAAAAATATAAAAAAATATATAGAAATTTCATTTTAGGCGCTGTATTTTTTTTAAAAGCGCGTTATAGTGTTTGTAAAGAAAGGACGTGTCTTATGTTAAGAAAAATTTTAAAAGTATTTTTAGTAATTGTTTTTATAGGTTTTATAAGTGCTTATGTAAGGGGTATTCATTACAATAGTAATAAACTCAAAGATGACAAATCAGTAGCTCAAGAAAATATAGAAACAGAAAAGCAAAATATTATTGATGAAGAATTAATATCATCTATAATAAATGATAACGAATCTAAAGAAGAACTTAAAGAAAATAACACTTCAAATAACAAAGTAATAAATAATAAAAATGAAGAAATAAAAAATACTATTCCAGAACAAAAACAAGAATCCAATCAAAATGAAGAAAAACAAATAAATAATATTTCAAATAAAAATGAAACTAAAACAAATGATGTAATAGAACAAGTACCTGAAGTTGATGATAAATATAATAATCTAGTTAATTTTGTAGATTATAAAGCTGATGAATTTAACAAATGTCATACTGATAGTATTGATGTTGCTTTATCTGATACAGATAATATTAGAAATACATCTTGCAAGCAATTTGCATATAATGGTAAATTGGTTGGTTATAAAATACAAGTTTTTTATAATGACGGTACTTATAAATATTACAAATAAAATTTTTAAGGCGATCAATTAATTTTGGTCGCTTTTTATATTAATTAAAGGGGGAATGAAAATTGAAATTAAACTTAAAAAGTGTGCTAGCTTTAGTAGTTGGTACATTTTCATTTTTAGTAGGTTTTACAAATGTCTTTGCTGCTACACTAACTGAAACAGCGGTTGACGGTTATTTTTATACTCGTCGTGGTGGCGGACAACCTTATATGTCGGCTCAATGGAAACTATATGATATGGACGGTAAAGCTGCTTATTGTATAGAGCCGGGTGTAAATATTACTATTCACGATTACGACGGTGCGATTGGTTATATCAACTCACCATACTCTGATGAAATAAATCAAAAGATTGGATTAATTGGATACTATGGATATAATTATCCGGGACATCAAACTTTAAGATATAGAGCCGCAGCTCAATCTCTAATTTGGGAAACAACAGGCGGTCAAATTGTAGAGTTCTGGACTGAAAAATATGGTAATGGTAGTTTTATAAATCTTAATAAAGAAAGAAATGACATAATGTCTTTAGTAAACTCACATTATACAATGCCTTCTTTTAACAATGAAACCAAAGACGCTATCATAGGTCAAACAGTATCATTTACTGATAATACTGGTGTATTATCTGGATATGAAATTTATAGAAGTGATAATGCTACTTCTAGTATTAATGGAGATACATTAAATATAACTCCTAATACTGTTGGCGAGATTACTGTATCATTAATTAAAAAGACTTATACTTCTGATCCTACAATGATCTTTGTAGGTAAAGACAGTAAAAGTCAAAAAATGGGAATATTTGGCGTACACGATCCAGTAGTAGCAAAAGTTAAATTAAATGTTAAAGGTGGTCGTGTTGAAATTATTAAGACTGACGCTGATACTGGTACAACTACACCAAGCGGTCAAGCTAGTTTAGTTGGTGCAAAATTTGGGGTTTATGATGTTAATGATAATTTAATTACTACTTTAACTACTGATAGTAATTCTTATGCGATAAGTGATTATCTTCCTAGTTTAAATGTATTCTACATTAAAGAACTTGAAGCTCCAAAAGGTTATGTTCTAAATACTGAAAAATATTACTTTAAATTAGATAAAGACAATTTACTAGCTAGTATAAATATTAGTAATAAAGTTATTGAAAGAAAATATGAAATAACAAAAGTTGTAGCTTCTAATAAAACTCAAATAATGACACCAGAAGTAAATGTTGAATTTGGTATATATGACTACAACAATAATTTAATCAAAACTTTAAAAACAGATAGCGACGGTAAAATTTACTTCACTTTACCATTTGGGGATTATATTTTAAGACAATTATCAACACCTAGTGGTTTTGAAAAGATTGATGATTATAAATTCTCTATAACAGAAAGCGGTCCTACTATTAATAAAGTATTTAGTAATGCCGAAATAACTTCAAGAGTAAAAATTATTAAAGTTGATGATTCGGGTAATAGAATTGCTATAGCTGGTATAAAATTCAAAATTAAAGAATTATCTACTGGTAAATATGTATGTCAAAAGGTAGCTTACCCTAATAGCAAAACTTATTGTGAATTTGAAACTGATGATACTGGTATGCTAATTACACCATATCCACTTAATAGTGGCGATTACGAACTTGAAGAAGTAGATCAAAAAATTAATGGTTATCTATGGAATAGTGAGCCATTAAGATTTAGTATTAATGAGAAATCTAATATTATTAGTAGTGATGACTTTGATAAAATACTAGAATTAAGATTTACAAATAAAGAAGTTAAAGGTGCTATTGAAATAAAGAAAACTGGCGAAAAGTTAGTTATTGAAAATGGTAAATACACCTATGAAACAATACCACTTCCTAATGTAATATTTGAAGTATATGACGAAAACAATAATTTAGTTGAAACTATTGCTACTGACGAAAATGGTTATGCTAAACTAGATAATTTGAAACTTCAAAAATATACTTTGAAAGAAGTATCTAGTTCTCTATCTCATTTAATAGATAATAATATTTATGAATTTGAATTAATATATAAGGATCAATATACTCCTATTATCACTAAAACATTTACATTAAAAAATTATCTACCAAAAGGAACACTAGAATTTACTAAAACTGATTATTCTACTGATAAAGCACTACCTAACACAGTCATAGAAATTTATACAGAAGATGACGTTTTAATGGGTACTTATACAACAAATGATAAAGGAATGGTTATTATTAAAGATTTACCTTTATCTAATGGTAAAAGATACTATATTTTAGAAAAACAAACTTCTGATTCATCATACTTATTAAATGAAGAAAAAATGTATTTTGAAATTAATGAGAATGGCGAAGTTGTTAAAGCTAATATGAAAAATGAAAAAATCAAAGGTAGTTTAGAATTTACTAAAGTAGATTTATCAACAAGTAATCCTATTCCTAATACTAAAATTGAAATTTATAATGCTGATACTGACGAATTAATCTATTCTGGATTAACTGATGAAAACGGTAAAATCATTATTGATAATTTAGAATATGGACGCTACTATATTAAAGAAGTTGAAACTGCTTCACCTGATTATATTTTAAATACCGAAAAAATGTATTTTGAAATTAGAGAAAATGGCGAAGTTGTTAAAGCTACTATGACTAATGAAAAAGTAGAAATGCCAAAAACATTTAATACTGATTTAACTAGCTCAATTATTATAATTAGTACTGCTGTTCTTGGTTTGGGATTATTAATATATGCAAAAAAGAAAAATAAATAAGATTATACAAATTTTAGGGTTGATATTGATTTTAATATCAGCCCTTATTTGTTTTAAAAAAATATATTGTAATTACAAAATAGATAAAGAAACAAAACAAGTGATTGAAACAATGTTTGAAGAAGATACTCCACCACCTACCATTGAAGAAGAACAAACAGAAGAAATTGTAGAAACTCCTAAAAAACAAGAAATACATTTAACTAACAATTATCTTGGTTATATAGAATTAAAATCTGGTATTCAAAGATTAATAACTTCTGGAACAGATAAGAAAACACTTGATAAGGGTTTAGTTGGAACATTAAATACTTCTGCTGGAATTGATGATGAATTTGGTAATCTCATAATTGCCGGTCATAGTGTTTATAATACATTTCAAAGTTTGCACTACTCTAGTGTAGGCGATAAGATTAAAATTGTATCTCATAAAGCTACATATATTTATGAAATAGTAGAAAAACATACAATTAATGATGATGATATGTCTTATTTTAAAAGTGTAGATAATGAAAAAATATTAACATTAATTACTTGTAAAAATAATGGTAATAAAAGATTAATTGTAGTCGCAAAGTTAAGGGGGTAAAAAAATGAGAAGATATAATACAAAATTTATTTTTTATATTTCAAAAGACTTGAAAAAGAAGTTAGAAAAAAGATCTCAAGAGTTAGATATTTCTATGTCTGATTATATAAGAACTTTAATAAAGCAAGATTTAAAACTAAATGATATTGCTTATGTTAATTCTATTATAGATAGACAGACATTTGAAATTGAAAATATAAATAAAAAGTTATCTGGTTATTATAAAGGTTTATAAAAATTTAAGGGGGTTTTATGAATATAGAATTAAATAATGAATTGATTGAGCGTTGTAATAGTCTAAGTATGTATAATCGTGGTACACATATCAAAGAAAGTGCTGAAAGTGATTATAAAAAGTTTATAGATACTTTTAGTAGTCGTACTCTTAATCCACAGCAATTAGAAATTGTTAAAAAAAGGACAGAACAATTTAAAGAATTAATAACAAATATTTATAATGAATATTTGAGTATATCTGCTAATTTTGTTCCTGTTAATGTTGCTGGACCAGCAAAATATAATTCTAATAAGTTTAAAAAAGTTGCTGATAGAATGGATAAAAA
>OIXH01003168.1_pt1 | contig 15076 bp, 20 predicted proteins | sample 1587741 | NCBI WGS metagenome assembly OIXH01 (sample SAMEA3888916, study PRJEB22519) | human gut metagenome | biome: human gut; feature: human-associated habitat; material: faeces | place: Denmark | collected 2011 | reverse complement strand
CACCCCACTTCTTAGATAGTATATCATACTGTCTAACAAATGGGGTGCAGTTCATGACTGCGGAATCGGGGATGTTGTATTTTACGCTTTTTCGCGCTCCATGCGCTCTATGCGCCGCGCGCTTCTGCCACTCTGATTCACCAGCAGCGGCACACGCTCCACTATCAGCGACGAGGTGTCAAGCCCGTACCACTGCGCCTTGGAGCCTGAGATGTGGAGGATAGCATACTTCACGTTCAGCACCATCTCGTCCATACTGGAAAGACCGGCCTTCGGCGGCACGACCTTGTGCAGGATGCAGAACTTGAAGTTGCCGACGTCGGACTTGCCGTATATCGAGTGCTTACGGTTCTGCGGCGGCAGCTCGCCGCTCTCAATCAGGTCGGAGACTATCTGGCGCAGGTAGACGTTTACGCGCTGATGATCCTTGAAGCCGAGGTGCAGCCGGACGCGGAAAATGTAGTCCGTGCCCTAGGTCTCGACCTCGTAGCGCATCACGCTCGGTTCGTCGTGCACGGTCGCGCTGATGAACCAGTACGCCGAGGCGCGCTTCGCGTCCTTGTCGAGGATGGAATATAGAATGTCGCGGTCGATGCTCTCAAAATCGCGGCTGTTGTCGAGATAGACAAGGTTGTGGGTCAGGCGCGGTATCTCGGGCTCGTCGTGCAGCTCGCCGAGGGGCTGGACATAATCTGCGAAGTGCAGCGGCACGCAATACTGCCGCTCAAGCTGCGTCCCGCGGTGCCACACGAGCATGATGAAGAACAGTATCAGCGCCATGATGACCGCGACGTAGCCGCCGTGGATGAACTTGCTGAGGCTGGAGACGAAGAACACCGCCTCTATCGCGCCGAACACGACCAGCACCACCAGCGCAAGCAGCTTCTTCGAACAGATGCGCCAGAGGTACACCGACAGCAGCAGCGTCACCGTCAGCATCGACACGGTTATTGCAAGGCCGTAGGCCGTCTCCATGCGGCTGCCGGAGCGGAACAGCAGGACGATGATTATGTAGCCGAACATCAGCACACGGTTGACGGCGGGGATGTATAGCTGACCCTTGGTGTCCGCCGGGTACTTCACCTCAAGATGCGGCAGCAGGTCGAGGCGTATCGCCTCGGACACGAGCGTGAACGAACCGGTTATCAGCGCCTGAGACGCGATGATCGCGGCCGCCGCGCCGAGCACTACCGCCAGCGGGCGCAGCGCTTCGGGCAGCATCTGGAAGAAGGTGTTGAGCATTTCAATGCTCTGAAGCTCCGCGCTGCTCTGATTGCAGATGAGCCACGCGCCCTGACCGAGATAGTTGAGTATCAGGCATATTTTCACGAACGGCCATGTAATGTATATGTTGTCTGCGCCGACATGCCCCATGTCGGAGCAGAGCGCTTCCGCGCCGGTCGCGGCGAGGAACACGCTGCCGAGGATCATAAAGCCGACCTTGTTGTAGGGGCTGTACAGCACTTTCACCGCGTACACGGGGTTAAATGCCTTCAGCACGGACGGCAGGTCGAATATGTGCACAAGTCCGGTGATGCCGAGAAAGCTGAACCAGACGGCATGACGGAGCCGAAGGCCTTGCCGATGCGGCTCGTTCCGGCACGCTGCACGAGAAACAGCGCGAGGATTATCGCAAGCGTCAGGATTATTGCGCGGGTCTGCCCCGCGCCGAGAAACGCGTCCATCACGGGGATGGTGCGCAGACCCTCGACCGCCGTCGTCACCGTGACTGCCGGGGTCAGTACGCCGTCGGCCAGCATCGCCGCGCCGCCGACCATCGCCGGGAAGATCAGCCACTTGCCGCAGCCGCGCACCAGCGCGTACAGCGCGAAGATGCCGCCCTCGCCGTGGTTGTTGGCGCGCATGGCGATAAGAACGTGCTTTATCGTCGTCAGCAGGGTTATCGTCCAGATGACGAGCGACAGCGAGCCGATGACCAGCTCCTGCGAGGTCTGAGCAAGGCCACCGTTGCCCTCGATGATCGACTTCATAACGTACATCGGCGAGGTGCCGATGTCACCGTAGACGATGCCGATGGTCACAAGCAGCATCGCAAAGCTGACTTTCTTTTTGTTTACGGTGCTCTTACCCATGGTTACTGATATCTCTTTTCATGGTAATTCTGAAAATTTTATGTTAAAATTGCGTTAAAAGTCCAAAACACAGTATGATATTAGCACAGTCGCCGCCGAAAAACAACGGTAAAAAATTTTCTTCACAGCCCCTGAATACGAAGCGCCCACGGACACCGTATGCGGTACCCGTGGGCGTTTGAATATTTGATTCAGCCGATTACCGGCGGGCGGCCTGTGGCGTCGAACACGGAGTCAACGTCGAAGAAGCGCTCGTTGAGAATGTCGCGGTAATAGGTCATCGAATAGCCGCCGATTTCGATGCGCGACATGAGCGCATAGTCGTCATTCAGCTCGTTATAGACCTTGCTGTCAACGGTGCAGTAAATTTCAAAGCCAGCGTCGAGGATACATTGCAGCGCGGGCTGCTGCACGCGGTAGCCGAAGGGCGCGATGAACAGCCGCGTCTCGCCGATGCAGGGCACGACGTGATCCACCCATTTGTTGATATCGTAGGATATCTTTTCCACCGAGCAGCCGGGGCCGTAGAAATTGTTGACGCGGTTGTGCGTATAGCTGTGGCTGGCGAAGTTCCAGCCGCGCGCCTTGAGCGCCGCGACCACAACGCGCATCTGATCGGCCTGCTCCGGAATGTCGTAATCGTAGCCGAACGCGCCCTGAAAGCCCGTAAGAGCGATGGTGCCCTTATGCCCCTGATACGAAAAATCCGGATGCTCCGCGACAAACGCATCGACCACCCCCATCACGTCCCCGTCGGGGATGATGTCCACGCCGCCGGAGGGATTGTTCACGCGGTACATCAGCTCGCCGCTGTCGTCAACGAAAAGCTGCTGGGCATAGCCGTCGCCGTAGGCATAGGCCACGTCGTCCACGGAGAGAATAAGCGGGGTCTTGCCTTCGGGCAGCATGATTTTCTGCCGCACCATTTTCCCGTCCTGTTTGACCCAGAGCTTGTCCAGATCGTACAGCACGTAGCCGCGCTCGTAGAGCTGGGGCAGGATCTTTTCAAACTCGGCCTTTTCAGAGAAGCCGGAGTTGTAGCCGCCCATCGGCGTTGCGAGATCGGTGAAGATCATTTCAGGGTAGACTATCAGACTGTGCAGAAAGATATGCGGGATGTCGTCGGTGTAATCCACCAACGCGGCCTTCTCGCTCTCAAGCTCCGCGCGGGCGGCGGCAATCTCGTCGCACTCCAGCTCCGCATCGGACAGCGCGGCTATGGCCTCGTCATAAAAATACTGCTGCGCGAGACTCTGCGCGAGTGAGAGTGCGTCGGCGCGCTTCGCGGCGAGCTCTTCCTGCCGCGCCTGAGCTTCGGGATCGGGCGTCGTCTCGGTGTTCATCGCCGGTTCCGCCGCGTCGGGTGCTGATGCCGCGCCGCGGGAATACAGCGCCGCTGCCGCAATAAGCAGCGACATGGACGCCGCGAGCAGCGCAATGGTTATTATAAGTTTTCTTTTCAAGGCTCCCCCTCCTCAGTGCGCGGAGCTTATCCCTCGGACTTATCCTCCGGCTTCTGCTCCGGCTTTGCGATCCTGAACGTGAAGTACACGGTGAAAATCGACATTGCCGCGGCGGTAGCGACGATCGCGGCGGTGAAGTGCATGGGAATGACCGTGCGCAGCAGGAACACGACCGCCAGCCCGCCGGCATCGACGACGAAGCGGAGCATGTTGCATATCGACACGCTCTTGATGTCATTTTTTGCGACGGCGCGCTTCATAAGCGTGGCGTTCAGCAGAGCGGCGAGCAGTCCCCAGACCGCGCCGCCGAGAATACTCAGGGCAATTTGCATGATTGATCCGTCCTTTTCTGTTTATACGGCCATTGTATCACAGCGCGCGGATATTTCCAACTGTGCATCTTTCACATTTCAGCTAAAAAATTTTGTTATTATTGACGATTATTATTGACGGAAAAAACCGCTTCCAAACCTGCCTGAAATTCCCTCGGTTCCGCGCGCCGCGGCGGGACATAATAAACGCGAGGTGATAAAAAATGAGTCCCAAAGAATTACTTTATATTGACGATGCGCTTGGCCATACCCAGTTCCTTATGACCCAGTGCCGCGAAGCGGCGAACCGGCTCACCGATCCCGCACTGCGCAGGCAGGCGATGGAGCTTGTGAACGCGAACCAGAAACTGTTCACGCAGTTTTACAACCTTGTGTAAGGAGGACAGAGCATGAACGACAAGGAGATAATGGAGGGTATCCTCCTGACAACGAAGGGCGTGTGCGATTTGTATATGCACGGCTCGATAGAGTCCGCCACGCCGAACGTGCACGAGGCGTTCAACACCGCGCTCAACGACAGTCTGTGTATGCAGGACGGCATTTATAAGCAGATGGCCAGCCGCGGCTGGTATCCGTCCGAGCAGGCACAGCAGCAACAGCTCCAGCAGGTCAAGCAGAAGTACGCCGCCATGTGCTGAGTAAAAGAACCAACAGGGATCGCCGTTTAGGCGGTCCCTGTTCAGTCTGTCAAAGAACATGTGCAGCAGGGCGCGGATAAGAGAGCAGCGGGGGAGCTTGAGGGGGCAAGGCCCGCCTCAAATACAATAAACCGCCGTCCAAAAGTCTTGATACATCAACGACTTTTGGAGCAAAGCAGCATTTTGATAATATCAAAATGCTCGGCGGATGAAGCTTGTCAGAAAAGTCCTCACAGGACTTTTCTGACAAGCTGAACAGGGATCGCCGTTTAGGCGGTCCCTGTTGATATATGTGCGTAATCAGAAGCCGTTCTTCGTAAAGCTCTCCCAACTGCGATGCAGATACGTCTCCAGCGGCAGCGGCTCGCCGATGTAGCGCGCGTCGCGCCCGTCGGCCAGAAACTCCGCCAGATATTCAGGCCGCCCCGCGGTATGCACGATCGGCAGTCCACTGCGCTCCGAAGTCTCACGCAATACGTCGTAGCCGCGGCGCAGATCGTCCGCGCTCGCGTAGTTGAGAAGGTTCGAGTTGTTGATAAGTCCGGTCACGCGCTCCCGCGCGAAGCCCTCCATCTCGCCCATGAGCTTCATTATCTTCTCCGGCGATTCCGACATCGGGCGGAACACATTCACAATGTCCCACACCTCAAGCTGCCCCGGCTCCAGCGCGGCGAAATCGCTGTGATACCGCCCAAGCGACATCGCGCCCGCCGAGTCGCCGCCGATGTCGAACACGACGAGATCCCAGTCCTGCGCGAAGGCCGAGGCCACAGCGGCGGACATGTTGCTCGGCGTCAGCCCCTTTCCGGCGAAGGTCGGGGACACGACGTCTATCTTGTTCTGCTCAAGCAGCTCGACGCGGTCGGACATGCGGAAATAGTCGTTGACCTTGTCGAGGTCTATGACCTGTGTGTGCTCGCCGCGCGCGGCGGCGCGGATCGCAATGTTCAGCGCTATCTCCGTCTTACCGGAGCCGTAGTTGCCGATAAGGATTATGTATTTGCCCTTTCCCATAATTGCGCCTCCGGTATTTTGTTATTTATATTATACTCCTTTTTCCGCCGGACGCAATATGCGCGCGTTGACATCGCGGCTCCGCGCGGGTATAATATATCACACACTATATATCGGGAGGACTACGCATGGACGCGGAGTTTATAAATCTCACGGCTGAGAACATAGCGGACGAGCACCTTTGCTGCATCATCCGCACGAAAAAGCCCCATCCCGGCGTCGAGGCCAAGCGGGAGTGGCTGGCCGCGCGCCTGCGTGAAGGGCACGTTTTCCGCAAGCTGAACACGGGCGACTGCGTGTTCATCGAGTACGCCCCGCTTGAAACGGCGTGGACGCCGGTGGTGGGGGAGAACTACCTGTATATTTACTGCCTCTGGGTTCTGGGCGCGCCGCGGGGCAGCGGCTATGGCCGCGCGCTGATGGAATACTGCATCGCCGACGCAAAGGCCAAGGGTAAGTCCGGCATATGTATGCTCGGCGCGAAGAAGCAGAAATCGTGGCTTTCGGATCAGAGTTTTGCCGAAAAGTTCGGCTTCGCGGCGGTGGACAGCACCGCGGATGGGTACGAGCTGTTGGCGCTGTCGTTCGACGGGAGCGTCCCGCACTTTGCGGAGAGCGCGAAGCGGCAGCGGACGGACGCGCCGGGGCTGCTGGTGTACTACGATTTTCAGTGTCCATTCATCCTGCAGCGCGTGGAGAAACTGCGCGAATATTGCTCGGCGCACGGTATCCCTGCCGCGTTTGAGCTGGTGGATTCGCTTGAAAAGGCGAAGTCTCTGCCTTGCGTGTTCAACAACTGGGCAGCATTCTGGAACGGCAGCTTCATCAGCGTCAACCAGCTTGACGGCGCGGCGCTGGAAAAGGTCATCCGCCGCGCGCCCCAGCCTTAACAAAACATGGGCGCGAGATTATCATGTATACAATGAAATCATAAGGAGCGCTTTGAATGAAACAATGTATGGATTCTGAAAATCTGCACAGACGGCTGAAAAAAATCATCGGTCAGGTGCAGGCAATCGACCGCATGATCGACGAGGACGTGCCGTGCGAAGATATACTTTCCCAGATAAACGCCGCAAAATCCGCGCTGCACGGCTGCGGAAAGGTCGTGCTTGAGGGGCATATCCGTCATTGCGTGCGCGACGGCATTGAGCATGGCGACGCGGACAAGACCATAGAGAACTTCACAAAGGCGGTCGAGCGCTTTTCAAACATGGGCTGATAAGGCCATAACAAAACTCCCCCGACGGGTCACGGAGAACCGTCGGGGGAGTTTCTGCGTCAGATCATTTCACTGCTCATTCCAAGCTTTGACCTCGGTGCGGAGCCAGTCCGCCCACTCGGCGATGCCCTCGCCGGTGCGGGCGGAGATCGGGATGATCTTCATATTCGGGTTGAGCTTGCGGACATACTTTTTGCAGGCTTCAAGGTCAAAATCAAAATACGGCATGACGTCGATCTTATTTATAAGCAGCACGTCGCAGATGGAGAACATCAGCGGGTACTTGAGCGGCTTGTCGTCGCCTTCTGGGACGGACAGGATCATCGCGTTCTTGACCGAACCCGTGTCAAATTCCGCGGGGCAGACGAGGTTGCCGACGTTTTCGAGGATGGCGAGGTCGACGTCGTCCACGCCGAGTCCGTCAAGCCCCTGCTTCGTCATGCCCGCGTCGAGATGGCACATGCCGCCGGTGTGTAGCTGGATGACCTTCGCGCCGGTCTTTTCGATGGTAGCGGCGTCAACGTCGGAGTCGATATCGGCCTCCATGACGCCGATGCGGAACTCGTCCTTCAGCGCGGCGATAGTGGCCTTGAGGGTCGTGGTCTTGCCGCTGCCGGGGGATGACATGAGATTGAGAAGGAAGGTGCGGTCGCGCTTGAGCTGCTCGCGCACGAGATCGGCTTCGCGGTCGTTGCTTTCAAATACGCTCTTTTTTATCTCTAGAACTCTGAATCCGTCCATAATTAGCCTCCGAAAATATGTGATAACCTGATTCTATCACAGTCAGTAGAACAATTCAAGCGCGGCGGCGAAGCTGCGGTCGAACTCGTCCCGGTTCTTATAGTATCCGCTGGAAGCCGACGCAAGATACAGCCGCTTGCCGCCGTAGATATCCATCAGCGCCTGCGCAAGCGCGGAGTCGCCGGTGTAGCTCGCGCCGGAGATGAGCGGGATGCAGCCGCCGTCAAGCGCCGCCGCGGTGTAGCGCGCCGGGGCGCACAGCCATTTGATGAACTCCGCCGCGCCGCCGAGCTTTTCACTCGCCCGCGTTGTCACTGCAAGGCCGAACAGCTCCGCGCTGCACATGTCCTCGCCGCCGTCAACGCCCGGAAACGCGTAGACGCGCATCCCCTCCGGCAGCTCGCCGCCGAGCTTTGAGGAGTGCACCAGCGCGCATATGACGCCGCCCTGCTCGACAAGGCGCGCGGCGTTGCCGTCCAGCGCGCGCAGTCCGTGGTTGTAGGCCGCATCCGCCAGCAGATTATAGAGCGCCTTGTACTCCTCACTCTGCATATCCAGCTCCGCGTCGCCGGTGAACTCCTCACCGTGCTGGAGCATACAGTTATAGAAAATGTCCGCGAACGAGTCCGCTGTCATAAACGGCTCGCCGGTGCTGCGGCCGTAGGCCGTGGCGATGGAGCACAGAGCCTCGATGGTTCCGAAGGCCGCGGAGCCGACACCCGCGCCGGTCTTTGACGCGTCAAACGCCGCGCCGTTGACGTACAGTAGCTGTGTCTGCGCGCCGAGCGGGAAATAGCTGCGCCCGACGCTGAGCGAATATATATCCACTCCGCTGAGAAATTCCGGCGCGCCGTCGCCAAGCGCTGCCGAGAGGTCTGTGAGCTTGTCCTGCTCATAGAGCGCGAAGGCGCGCTCATGGCCGCACAGCAGCAGGTCGGGATGCCCGCTGTCGAACGCGGCGGCGAGCTTCTGCTCGCTGTCAAACGCGCGCGGCACGACCTTGTAGCCGCTGTGGGTTTCGTTGAATTCCTCGGCGAGCTGCACAAGGTTCTCCGCCATCGGCGCGGATTCGACGTACCAGAGCTTGAGCTGATGCTGCTCATCCGGCTCCGAGACCTCGCCCGCACAGGCGCACAGCAGCAGTGTGCACAGGCACAGCAGCGCTGACATGAGTTTCTTGATTGCTGTCATATTCACTCCTGTTTATGGGGGTACTGCCCCACTTTGCAGTTGAATCTGCGAAAAATGTATGGTATATTCACCATTTATATCACATTTTTACAAAAAGTGCAAGCGGCACTTGACAATCCGGTGTATGATATAAGTATGAAATCAATGGAGCTGATAGCATGAAATATAAAACCATCCTCTTTGACATGGACGGCACGGTGCTCTACACTCTGCCCGACCTCTGCGACAGCGTGAACTACTCCCTCGCGCAGTTCGGCTACGCGCCGATAACGATAGAGCAGACGCGCCGCTACGTCGGCAACGCGTCCCGTCGGCTCATCGAGCAGGCCGCGCCCGGCGCAGACAGCGAGACCGTGGATCGCATCCTCGACTTCTACAAACCTTGGTACGCGGCACATTGCAGCGTCAAGACCCGCCCGTACGACGGCATACCGGAGCTGCTGCGCCGCCTGCACGATGCGGGGCACAGGCTCGCCATCGTCTCCAACAAGCCCGACGAATCGGTCAAGGAGCTGGCGGAAAAGTTTTTCCCCGGCGTGCTTGAAACAGCCGTCGGCGAGAGCGCGGGCGTGCGGCGCAAGCCGTGGCCGGATACCGCCGAGGCCGCGCTGAGATTCATGGGCGAGGGCAAGGACTCCGCCGTCTATGTCGGCGACTCCGAGGTGGACATCCAGACCGCGCGCAACGCGGGACTGCCATGCATCAGCGTAAGCTGGGGCTTCCGCAGCCGCGAGACACTGCTGGATGCGGGCGCGTCGGTCATCGTCGACAGTATCGACGAGCTGGAACGGCTGCTGAACGAGTAAAACTCACGATATTTTTAATCCCTGAGAGCTTCCTCTCAGGGATTTTTTGCGCTTTCAAAGCGGCTGCTTTTTGATTTGCGCCCAGCGGCGGGGATACTTTGCGGGCGTGTCGGCGGTTTTGCGGATGATGATCGCGCTGTGAGTCGCGTCGGTGCCGGGGACGAGATACTTTTTCACGTCATCCACCTCGCCGCCGAGAAGCTTTATCGCGCGTTTGGCGTCGTTAAGCTCTTCCGCGCAGTCCGGCCCCTTCATCGCAATGAACGCGCCGCCCTTTTTCACCAGCGGCAGGCACAGCTCGCACAGCAGATTCAACCGCGCGACGGCACGGGAGCAGGCGATATCGAAGCCCGCGCGCAACTGCTCCGGCGCTTCCTCGGCGCGGGCGTGGATGCACCGCACGTCGTCAAAGCCGAGCATCGCGCAGGTGTCGCGCAGAAAGCCGATGCGCTTGTCGAGACTGTCCAGCAGCGTCAGCTCCATGTCCGGGCAGGCGATCTTCAGCGCGAGACCGGGAAAGCCCGCGCCCGTGCCGACGTCGATAACGCGCTTGCCGCGGAAATCCGCCATGCCCAGCAGCGCCGCGCAGTCGAGAAAATGCAAACGCGCCACATCCTCCTCGCCGCTTATCGCGGTGAGGTTCATCACGGCGTTCATTTTTTCAAGATGTTCAAAATATATGCGGTAGCGCGCGGCGGCGCCGCCGTCCGGCGTCACGCCGAGCGCGGCAAAGCCTGCGGCCAGAGTATCTTCAAGAAGCATATGTTTCTCCGTAAGGTCACTGATAGAAGTCCATCAGGCCGAGTGTGCAGCAGAACTGGAGATCCGTGCGGAACCACGTGTCGTCCGCGAGATGCGGGTTGAGGAAATACATGCTGGCGCCGACCGTGTTGTAGCCCTCAAGCACGAGATAGGTTGCGATGATGGCCTCTTCAGTGGGGTCTGCATACACCGAGCCGTTGCCGACCGGCTCAAACTGCTGGCCGTACTTCTCGTCAAATATGACGTCGAACACGTTGTCCGGGTACTCGTCGCTCGCCACGCGGTTGAGAACGACGTTGCCCACGCCGATCATGCACGACAGGGGCTCGTTCTGCGCCTCGGCGCGGATGATGCGTGAAAGCCAGAAGATGTCCTCCGAGACAAAGTTGATGTCGTAATAATTGTCCCCGCCCTGAAGCACGTTCAACTCGCCGCGCTGAAGCTCAACGCGCGGCTGATCGTCCTCCGGAACGCTGTACTCAAATCCAAAGATGCGCGCGAGCTCCTCCAGCGGCAGGTATATCTGCCCGCCGGAGCGGAAATATCCGTCAGGCGTGTAGAGATAGCGGCCGTTGACGCGGGTGTAGCCGAAGTCGGAATTGACGTACATGTCAAAGTTGGGGCCGGTGAAATACAGCTCCCCGTCCTTGAACAGGGCGGAGATGCCCAGCGAATAGAAATCGCTGACCGACTCCATCGAGAGGTATATTTTCCCGTTGTCGAGATACGCGCGGCCGCGGAGCAGCCCGTCGAGATATACCCGCAGGTCGGTGCGCTGCCCGCCGCCGTCCGCAAACGCGATGCTGCCCGTAAGCAGGCACAGCGCAAGCAGCAGGCACAGCGTCTTTCTCAAGCGTGCTTTCATAGGCAATCAGGTCTGGGACGCCTTGTATTCCTTGAGCGCCTGCGCGAGCTGATCCGGACATGAAGTGCTTTTGTATCCGCAGCGGACGCCCTCCATGCGGCTGATGGCCTCATCAATGTCCATGCCGGCGACAAGGCGGGCGATGCCCTGAAGGTTGCCGCTGCATCCGCCGGTGACTTTAAGGCTCTTTATTTTGCCGTCCTCGATGTCCAGCTCCATCAGCTTGGAGCACACGCCCTTGGGCTTATATGTAAATTCCATGGTCAGTTTCCTTTCTATATAAAATACCATACTAATTTTAGTTCCTGACCCGCTCAATGTCAAGTTAATTTGACTTAATGGGCGAAATATCGCGCCGTTTCGCCGCATAGATAATTATGGAGAGGAGGCGGCGCAGGGAATGAAAACGTCCAAAAAGCTTGCCGCGGCGGGGGTCGCGGCGCTGTGCATATATCTTGCGGCATCCGGCGGGCTGGCCGCGCGGGCGCGCGACGCCGTTCTGCGCGGGATAGGCGCGGAGCGCATGAAAAACGTGTCCGTCGTGACGGACATGACGGCGCGCCCGGCCTCCGTCCAGACGGAGTTTATCGCGCCGGAGACAAGCCCCAGCCCGGAGCCGTCCCCGGAACCCAGTCCGGAACCGGCGGAGAGCGCCGCGGATGACATCCTGCCCACCACGATAAGCGGCGGGCTGAGCATCCGCAACGAGACGTCCTACCCGATCGACATCGCGGCCGTGCTCGCGCAGGGGCCTGACGTCAGGCTCAGCGCGGACGAGCCGCAAATCCTCATAATCCATACCCACAGCAGCGAGGCATATACTCCGGCTGGGCTTGACCGCTATGAGGCGAGTGACACCTGCCGCACTGAGGACACGGAATATAATATAGTACGCATCGGCGATGAGCTGACCGCGCTTCTGACCGATGCGGGGCTGAACGTCATCCACGACCGCGGGATATACGACTATCCGAGCTACACCGGCAGTTACAGCCGGTCGGGCGCGGCGGTGGAGCAGTATCTGGCGGATTACCCCAGCATCGGGATAGTGATAGACATGCACCGCGACGCGCTCGGCTCCGACGGCGTGGTGTATAAGACGATGGCGGAGGAAAGCGGCGTGTGTGCAAGTCAGATAATGCTGCTGTCGGGCACCGACGAAAGCGGGCTTGAAAATCCGAATTGGCGCTCAAATCTGGCGCTGGCGCTGTATTTGCAGGAGGCGGTCAGCCGTCGGCACGGGACACTGATGCGGCCTGTGAATCTGGTGCCACAGCGGTATAATCTACATCTGACTCGCGGCTCGCTGATAATGGAGGTCGGCAGCAGCGGCAATACGCTTCAGGAAGCGCTGGCCGCGATACGGCTCTTCGCGGACGCCGCCGCCCCCGCCCTGCTGGAGCTGGTGGAATAGGGGAGCGGTGTTTTGAAATTAAAAGAAACCCGGTTTTCGAACGTTTTGTCGAAAAGAGGGTTTCTTTTTGCCGTCAAAGCATATGTCCATAGTTTTCTTTGGAGGACTGATCGGGCTGGCTGTCGCGCACCTGTTCGGGGACAAAAAGGCCGCCGTCATAACAGCCGGAGTCACGGTATTGTATTGGGTATATCGTCTGATGATCTGGTTTTGTGCGTGGAACATCTTCGGATTCCTGGCCGCCGTCTTGCTGATGCTTCTCTTTGCCTTTGCGCTGAAAGGGAATGACATTGTAAAAAAGCTTTGGTTTACTCCTGCGGTATTCATGCTGGCCTACCACGTTATTAATATTATTCAAATTAATGAAATTATTGACTTTTCCTACTATTTCAGCATAAGGCTCTTACTCGATATTTGTTTTCCCCTTTTCGTCACTATTGCCGGACTTATCCTCACCGGCCTGTGGCTCAAAAACGACTCTTCTGAGTCGGAAGCCACGACCGCAGCAATGAATTCTCAAGCCTTCAGCCGGACATCTGTATACAGCTCCGCAGTCAGCGTTGCCGATAAACTCAAGGCTTACAAGGATTTATTGGATTGCGGCGCAATTAACGAAGAAGAATTCAAAGCAAAAAAATCCGAACTTCTCAAATAACAGCAAAACAGGAGAGGGACTTCCCTCTCCTGTTTGATTTTCTTCAGTTCTTACTCGGCCGGTGAGAACATATCCTTGCCCAGACCGCAGGTGGGGCAGACCCAATCCTCGGGGACATCTTCCCATGCAGTGCCGGGGGCAACACCGTTATCGGGATCGCCGAGGGCGGGATCATAGACATAACCACAGACGCATTCGTACTTCATAGCTTTAAGTTCCTTCCTGATATATATTTATTATTTTGCTTACTTGAAATAACGGTTCAGCAGACCCTCGAACGCACGACCGTGTCTCGCCTCGTCGCGCGCCATCTCATGGACGGTGTCGTGGATCGCATCGAGATTGTACTGCTTGGCGAGCTTCGCAAGCTGGAACTTGCCGTCGGTCGCGCCGTTCTCGGCGTCAACGCGCATCTGAAGATTCTTCTTGGTGCTGTCGGTGACGACCTCGCCGAGAAGCTCCGCGAACTTCGCCGCGTGCTCGGCCTCCTCAAGGCCGGCCTTCTCCCAGTACATGCCGATCTCGGGGTAGCCCTCGCGGTGCGCAACGCGCGCCATCGCAAGGTACATACCGACTTCGGTGCACTCGCCTTCAAAATTTGCTCTCAGCCCGGCGATGATCTGCTCGCGCACATCTTCGGGAACGTCCGCGCCGAACTGCTTGCCAACGCCGACAACATGCTCCGCCGCCCAGACCTTATCGGCCTTCTGCTCGACAAACTTGGAGCCGGGGACATGGCATACAGGACATTCGGCAGGGGGAACGTCGCCTTCGTGAACATAACCGCATACAGGGCAAACCCATTTCTTCATAGTAATTTTCCTCCAAAGTAATTATTTTTTTATAAGATTATATTTTTATTGATTTCTCAATAAAGCAGATTTATTCGCCTGCGAGACAGTTTCTGCACAGGCCGGTGTAGCTGAGACTGATGCCGGCCGGCTTGCAGCCGGAGCTGCGCGCGAGGGCTTCGCAGACGGTCTTGACCTCGTCGGTCGGCTCGATATCGGTGACACAGCGGCAGCGGCGGCACACGAGGTGCGCGTGGAAGTCTGTCCTTGCGTCGTAGCGCTCCTGCCCGTCCACCGTGCCCACGCTGATTATCTGCCCCTCTTCGAGAAACATCGCGAGGTTGCGGTAGACCGTGCCGAGGCTGAGGTCGGGGTACTCCGGCTTGAGCCGGTTGTAGATCATCTCCGCTGTGGGGTGGTCGGTTACGGAGCGAAGGGATACGAGAATAGCCTGACGCTTCTTGCTGTTTTTTCTTTGAATCTCCATCGTGTTTCTCTAAAATAATAATAATTCTTATTACTGACATAAATATAGCATATGCTTTTCGATTTGTAAAGAGTTTTTTGAAAAAATCGAAAAATTTTTCGGGCGTTTTGGGGAATGGCAAATTTTCAATGCTACGTTTAAAATCTTTGCCGCGAAGCGGCACCACCCCCTTGGCACCCCATGTAGGTAGCGAAGCTGCGGCGCGGTAGTGACCGAGCCGCAGCGAGCCGCTGGCGCGGAGCGACTGAGGGGTTGCCGGTGCTGAGAGAGTGCCAATAGGGAAAAGACAAGGTAATGTGAAAAAACCTCTGTCATTGCGAGGCCGGTGACCGATGTCACTGGTCGTGGCAATCCGTTTCTTTGCTGGACGGCAGTATGTTTCAGTGCGGCGTTAAGGAGAACGGATTGCCACGTCGCTGCGCTCCTCGCGACGGCGGCATACCTCGATTCATTGATTTGCCGCCTAGTCCCTTTAGGGGGAATGACATGGTGATTTTAGGGCCGGCGCGTCGTTTTTTGCGCCTGATGCAAGGCGCAGGATTGTTCTCTCAGTCTGTCAAAGAACATGTGCAGCAGGGCGCGGATAAGAGAGCAGCGGGGGA
>OIXH01003166.1_pt1 | contig 15090 bp, 10 predicted proteins | sample 1587741 | NCBI WGS metagenome assembly OIXH01 (sample SAMEA3888916, study PRJEB22519) | human gut metagenome | biome: human gut; feature: human-associated habitat; material: faeces | place: Denmark | collected 2011 | reverse complement strand
TGATTCGAAATGGACTGATTGCAATTACGGTATTGAATCTGCTGTGGTCCTGGAATGATTTGTTGTGGCCGTTGATCGCAACGAGTACAGACAAAATGCGAGTATTGTCTGTGGCAATCGCCACACTGAACAATTCGGACGGTTCACAGTACCAGCTTCTGATGGCAGCTGGCGTACTGGCGGTACTCCCAATGCTGGTGATCTATGCAATCTGTCAGGAATATTTTATGGATGGCATTATGTCATCAGGTGTGAAAGGGTGACATAGCATGTCTTTGATCAGGGAATTATTTTTCGAAAGCTGGAAAGATCACGAGCCGAAGGATGCAGAACGCAAAGCTGTACAGTGTCCGCCGGACGGTGTGCTGGCAAAACGGGATATCGTGTATCTTCAACAAGATGATCATACAGAGCTTATGGACATCTTTTTTCCAGAAAAGGCAAAAGGAATGCTTCCGGTAATTGTAGATGTTCATGGCGGTGGCTGGGTATACGGAAACAAAGAATTAAATGAATATTACTGTATGGAACTTGCGAAGCTGGGGTTCGTAGTCTGTGACATCAATTACAGGCTGTGCCCGGTGACAGATCTGAAAGGTCAGGTGCAGGATGTGACAGCTGCGCTGCAGTGGATATTTGACCATATTCATCAGTATGGCGGAGACAGTGAACAGATATCTGTGACCGGCGATTCAGCCGGTGCACAGCTGGCGTTTCTGGTCTGTGCAGCATCAGCGAATGAAGCGTATCGAAGAAGTTATGAAATTACTTCTTTGAGCAAACCGATAAAAGCCCTGGGACTGACCTGTCCGGTGTCCTGTCTGCATGAAATGGCAAAGTCTCAGGATGAAATGACAAGAGAGTGGATGCAGGTACTTTATGGTGGAGAACCGGAACAGTCCTCTTTGTGGAACTGTTCGGATTATGCGGATATTCTGACAGATTGCAAAGAGCTTCCATCCATTTATATCCTGACTACAAAAGGTGATCAGAAATATTATCGACAGTCATTGGCATTGCATGATCTGATGAATAGAAAACAGATAGAACATGTATACCGGGAATGGGAATCTATGGAAAACAAAGATTTGGGACATGTATTTAATGTTCTGTATCCGGCTTGCCAGGACAGCCGGGCGGCGAATCAGGAGATGGTGTATTTCTTTCTTAATGTCCGCAGGTAATATTCTGGAACTATATGAGGTAATAAGCATTGAATACAGCTATATTGCAGGCTGAACAATTTGGAATTGGAACGATTCTGCTCCGGTTATGTCTTGCATTATTATGTGGAGGGATAATCGGACTGGAACGGGCAAAAAAGCACCAGTCAGCGGGATTTCGAACTTATATGCTGGTCTGCCTGGGCAGTACACTGACAATGCTGCTTGGACAGTATGAATATTATCTGACCCATATTGCGGGCAGTGGAAGTGCGGATGTGTCAAGGCTTGGAGCGCAGGTAATAAATGGAATCGGTTTTATTGCCACAGGAACGATACTGGTAACAGATCGCCAGGAGGTAAAAGGACTGACTACTGCAGCTGCCCTCTGGGCATCTGCATGTATGGGCCTGGCAATCGGAGTAGGATTTTATGAATGTGTAGCAGTAGGAATTCTATTGATTTTTCTGTGCATTCACGTATTGCCATTTTTTGAAAACCGGATTTCTGAAAATTCACGTTATATGAATCTGTATATTGGTTTTCAGTCGGTGGAAGATGTGCGAACGATTGCAAAATATATGAAATCTCAGAACTGGAAGATTTATGGAATCGATATCGAGAAAGGCAATAAAAATACAAAGGGCAGATTTCAGGCTGCTTTTTCCATAAAACTACCCGAAAAACAGCCGCATTCACAGGTTGTTGCGATGCTTTATGAACTGGACAGTGTAAGTACGATAACGGTAATCTGAATGCAGGAGAATGACAAATGCTGAAAATGTTGGATCCCCTGAGGGAGATTAATTTTTACTCGGTTGCTTTTCGTATGATACTAGCATGCATATGCGGTGGAATCATTGGAATCGAAAGAGAATATAAACACCGGCCGGCCGGATTCCGTACACACATACTGATCTGCCTTGGTGCGTCTATGACCACGATGACCAGCCAGTATCTGTCACTGGTCATGAACTATACGACGGATATCTCAAGGCTTGGAGCACAGGTGATTTCCGGAATTGGTTTTATTGGTGCCGGAACGATCATTGTGACAAAACGTCAGCGGGTGAAAGGACTGACAACAGCTTCCGGGCTTTGGACGGTAGCGATTGTTGGTCTGGCGATCGGTGCCGGATTTTATGAAGGTGCAGTTTATGCAAGTGTGGGAATCTTTCTGGCTGAGAGCATTTTTACCAGAGTGGGACATTATGTGCAGAAGTATTCTCCGGAGATCAATGTGTATTTGGAGTATACGGAACGGAAGTGTCTGAAGCCTGTGTTGCAGGTATATCGGGAAAATAACGTGAAGGTACTGGATATCGAAGTTGCAAAAGCTTCAGAGAATGGAGGAAGTAGGTTTTATGCAATGTTTACATTGCGAATCAATAGAGATCGTGCGGAGCAGCAGCTTGAAAAGCTGCTTATGAATGTTACAGGAGTTAATCTGGTAGAGAAATTATGAAAAAATGACAAACGGAAACGAATAGTCGTTCAGAAGCTTTGAGAGATATCATATCAAAGCCGGACGACTATTTTTTGTATGATCCGGCAGCTGGAAGAGCATGGAAAAACTATGGTAAACATAATGTTTTGGCCTTGCAAAAAGTGAACGAACTTTTTGAAAGAGTATTGAAAAACTTCTAAAAATGCTTTACACTATACAACGAATATGTGTAGAACAGATAACAAGGTTTCCTATTATTATGCAAGCGATGAAAGGAAGCCTGGAGATGGAGGAATGAATCATGGCAGAGAAACAGATAAAAACCATCGGTGTGCTCACAAGCGGAGGTGATGCTCCGGGAATGAACGCTGCGATTCGTGCAGTTGTAAGAAGAGGTCTCAGCAGTGGACTTAATGTCAAAGGTATTTATAAGGGATACAATGGTCTTCTGAACGAAGAAATCGTTGATATGACTGCCAGAGACGTATCAGATACGATCGAACGCGGTGGTACAATTCTTTATACAGCAAGATGTGCAGAATTCCGTACACCGGAAGGACGTACCAAAGCCGCTCAGATGTTGGCAGAGCATAAAATCGATGCTTTGGTGGTGATCGGGGGAGATGGTTCTTTTACCGGTGCTAAACTATTGATTCAGGAACATGACATTCCGGTGGTAGGTATTCCGGGAACGATCGATAATGACTTGTACGGTACCGATTCGACGATCGGATACGATACGGCTGTCAACACTGCAGTGGAAGCTGTCGATAAAATTAAAGATACGGCGAGTGCTCACAACCGGCTTTTCTTTGTAGAAGTGATGGGACGTGATGCCGGATTTATCGCTTTACGTACCGCTATCGCCACCGGTGCCGAAGCTGTGTTGGTGCCGGAAGTGGAAACGGACTTGACCGATTTGGAACATTTTATTGAAAAAGATTATAATCCGAAAACCTCCAGTGGAATCGTGATTGTCGCTGAAGGTGAAAAATCAGGTGGGGCTTACAGCATTGCTGAAAAGGTGGCTCAGAAACATCCCGAGTATGACATCCGGGTGTCTGTATTGGGACATATGCAGAGAGGCGGTTCTCCTTCTCAGTTCGACCGGGTTTTGGCCAGTCAGTTGGGTGCTGCCGCTGTCGATGCTTTGATGGATGATCAGAAGAGCATTATGCTGGGAATCATGAATAAAGAGATTGTTCATGTTCCTTTTAACAAAACGATCAAGCATACCAAAAACCTGAATCCTGAATTATTGAATCTGGTGCGGATTCTGTCTATTTAATAGAATCTGGTCTTGGTAATGAAATAACGGTAGGAGCATCCCGCTTTCTTACCGTTATTTTTGTTATTATTGCATGATGAATGAGTTCTCATTCGGGTATTTTGTGAATAAATGGTATTAAAATATTTTTATGCGATATGCTGATGTCATCGTGCCCCTGGCGGTAGAAGGAATGTATACCTATACGGTGCCTGTGTCTCTGGAAAGCGAGGTTCGCGAGGGTACATTGGTATTGGTGTCGTTTGCCGGTAACAAGCGGTATACCGCTTTGGTCGGTCGTATACATGACCAGGCGCCTGTCGGATATCAGGTAAAGCCTATCGAGGATGTTGTCGAGAAACAGGTATCGTTTTCGGCTCTGCACCTGAGGTTTTTATTGTGGCTCGGCGGGTACTATATGGCCACTCCCGGCGAAGTGATGAAGGCGGCTTTACCGGTGGCTTTCCGTTTGGAGAGTTTTACCAGTATTACCCGTACGACGGAGGAAGTGGATTATGCGGGGTTGACTACGAACGAAAAAATCTTACTCCGATTTTTACAGCCTGGCGAATATGTTTCGCTGAAAGAAGCGGAGAAATATCTGAAAATCAAAAACGGGCTTCCGTTGGTGAGAAATTTGTTGGCCCGGAATTACATCCAGATTAAAGAAACAGTGGACGACTTGTTCCGGGAAAAAACGGAGCGTATCGTCACTTGGGCAAAAGAGTATACAGAGGAAGAATTGGGGGCGTTGTTGGATCGCTTGAAGAGAGCACCGGCCCAATATGCTATGCTTTGCAGATGGATCGAATGGGGTAAAACTGAAATCGAAAAAGGGGAGTGGTTGCGTTTGACCGGACAATCGGCCGCTACACTCAAAGGATTGTGTGACAGAGCGATTTTGAAGGTCGAAGAAAGAAAGATAAGTCGGTTGGGAGGAGACGGAGACGCCGGAGGAAGTTCTTGGCAGCTCAATGCAGAACAACAGGGCGCTTTAGGGCGCATCCGGGATTTTTTCCTTGAAAAAGATTGTGTTTTGTTACAAGGGGTGACCTCTTCCGGGAAAACGGAGGTATATATTCGTCTGATACAGGAATATCTGAATCGGGGACAGCAGGTGTTGTATATGCTGCCCGAGATCGCTTTAACCGTACAGATCGTAAGACGGTTGCAACGGGTTTTCGGTGACCGTATCGGAATTTATCATTCCGGTATGTCGGATAATATGCGCGCTGAATTGTGGCGGAAGCAATGTAGCGACGAACCTTTTCAATTGATACTCGGAGTCCGTTCGTCGATCTTTCTGCCTTTTCGGAATCTGGGATTGATTATTGTGGATGAGGAACATGACGCTTCTTACAAACAAAAAGAACCTGCACCCCGTTATAATGGCCGGGATGCTGCGGTTATGCTGGGGAAATTGTCGGAAGCCAGAGTCCTGTTAGGGTCGGCGACGCCTTCTTTCGAGTCTTTTCAACATGCGCTTACCGGAAAATATGGGTATGTACAGATGAACAGCCGTTATGGTGGAATTCAGATGCCCGAAATTCGTTTGGCCGATGTGGGAGAATACCGGCGTAAAAAGCTGATGAAAGGTAGTTTCTCTCCCTTATTGCTGGAAGAGATGGAGAAAGTGCTGAGCGAACACAAACAGGTTATTTTATTTCAGAATCGCAGAGGTTATTCTTCCTATGTACAATGTGACCGTTGCGGGGAAATCCCGAAATGCCGTTATTGCGATGTGAGTCTGACCTATTATAAGCAGCGCCATGTACTCGTTTGCCGTTATTGCGGGGCTATCGTGTCGATGAGCGACCGTTGTTCGGTTTGCGGGGAGGGGCATTACCGGGAAAGAACACCCGGAACGGAGCGGATAGAGGAAGAAGTATTACGGCTTTTCCCGCAGGCCCGGGTAGCCCGGATGGACCTGGACGTGATGAGTAGTAAGTCTCGTTTCAGGAGTGTCATCGAAGATTTTGAACAGGGGAAGACCGATATCCTGATCGGGACTCAAATGGTCACTAAAGGCCTGGATTTTGCAAATGTCAAGCTGGTCGGAGTGATAGATGCCGATAGTATGGTCAATTTCCCGGATTTCAGGGCGGAGGAACGGGTTTATTGTATGTTGTTGCAGGTTAGCGGGCGTAGTGGACGGAAAGGTGACCGGGGAAAAGTGGTTATTCAGGCGGCGGATGTTAAAAACAGAGTGTATACCATGCTGACCGATGGGAATTACCGGACGTTTTTCGAGCAATTGGCTGCAGAACGGGAGTTGTTTGTATATCCTCCCTTCGGCCGGATGATTCAGGTGGAACTAAGACATAAAGAGGTGGTACCTTTACGGAATGCCGCTAACCGGCTGGCTGTCCGTTTGCGCGGGCAGCTGGGCAAACGGGTGTGTGGGCCTGCTGTTCCGGAGATTAGTAAAATCGGTGGGTATCATCGGCTGATTTTGTTATTGAAGCTGGAAAACGGAATCTCTTGTTCGGGGGTGAAAAACAGGCTTCGTGAAGAAATCAGAATATTGAAACAAGAAAAACAGTGGGGAACACTTCGGGTCATTTGTGATGTGGATCCTCAATAAAAGAGTGAAGTTATGAATACAAAAGGGTGTAAATTTGTTTTAGGAATTATTTTGTCGCATCTGTTGTGGATCTCTGCTTCTGCTTAGTTTTTTTCGGATTCCTGCAGATAAACGGTAAGAAAAGGTTTTTCTTTATTTTGAAGGGATTTATAACCGGAGTGAGATCTATGTGAACGGTCATTTACTGGGAAAGAGGCCGGGTGGGTATTGGAACATCCCGGGCTTTATCGGTTGAAGACTACTGGTTTGCGTTTATTTACTTTCGATCCGGGTAAAATTTACTTTTCCACTGTTGAAATCCGCGGAAAAACGATCATGGGGATTGTTTATGTAAATTATTTTAACCAATATTGCAGTTCAGTAACGTCTGTGCTATGAGTGGTGACGGTGATGAAGTTTTATATGCAGAATTGGCAGGAGATTTAAGGCGACGGTCTCATCGGGCTTTTGAGCGGATTTTCAAGGAAATGGGACCCCGGTTATATCGTTTTGCCTTCTCTTATCTTATGAATGCGGAGATGGCGGAGGATGTGGTGCAGGATACGTTTATGCATTTTTGGTCTGTTCTGGGAACGCTGCCGGAGGATACACGGGTGAGTACTTATCTTTATGCTTCGGTGAAAAATTCCTGCCTGAATTATTACAAGCATCTCCGTGTGGAAGATACCAACCGGACAAAACTTACCGAAGCCTTGATTTATATGGGGTCCCTGCAATACGAAGAGGGAGAGGACCTGTTCGGAAAGGTGCAGGACTGCTTGCGTAAACTTCCGGAGCAACAGCGCAAGGTGCTTGAAATGAAGATTTTCAGGGATATGAGCTATAAGGAGATTGCCAGAGAACTGAACCTTTCGGAAGTCACTGTGCATACCCATGTCAAGAGGGCCTACAAAGCTATACGGGAGGCATTGCCTGTGGTGTATTTCTTATGGTCTGTCTTGGGTAAAATTTAAAGGATTCCATTTCCGGATCAGTGTTATTCAGCTATTTCGTATTATTCTTCAAAATGTTGACCGGAGGTATTATTGTGTGTGGTTGGTGGAATCTTATTTCTTTCTGAATGGTTCGGGCTATCGGACATATTTTTACTAAAATTAAAAAAAATATGCTTTTTCTTGTCCCCTGTTTTTGTGTAAGGTTGTTTTACTTATAAAGACGGTTAATGACGAGGTATGGAAATAGATAAAATCAAAAAAGTAATGATGGGAAAAGCTTCCCGGGAGGAAAGGGAGGAAGTGGAATCCTGGGCAGGCGGGTCGGCTGAACGGAAGCGATTTGTGGAAGATGCCCGGGGGTTCTATGCCGGGGAGGAAATCCCCGATGGGGAAATAGAACAGCGGATGCGGCGGATTTGGCAGACGATGCCTGTGTCTATATGGCGTCGCAGGATGATTTTCCGTTGGGCTGCTGCGGTGGCTTGTGTGCTTTTGGCGGTAGGGATTGGTTGGAGCGTATGGTTGCCGGGTACGCGTGAAGGCAGGATGATGCCGGATGGGCAGGAACAGGGGGTACAGGCGGTGCAGTTGCTGTTGTCCGATGGTAGCAGGCATGAACTCGGGCCCGGTAGGTTGTCCGGTTCGATTCCCGGATTCCGTGTGGATACGGGGGGAGTGATCCGGCAGGAAGCGGTGGCAAGCGGACCGGGAGGAGATACCGTTCGTTATGGCGAAATCATGGTGCCGCGGGGTGGGGAGTATAGGATGGTGCTGGCCGACGGGACACGGGTGATGTTGAATGCAGAGACGCGGCTGAGGTTTCCGGAGGCTTTCGGAGACGGCGAACGCAGGGTCTTTCTGGAAGGTGAGGCTTATTTCGAGGTGGCGAAGGAAAGAGAACGCCCGTTTTGGGTGGATTTCCGTGAGGGAACGGTGCGGGTATTGGGTACACAGTTCAATGTGAAAGCGTATGGGGGAGAGGAAGCTGTGGCTACCCTGGTTCATGGGAAGGTGGAAGTGGCCAGGGGCCAGGAGGCTGTTGTGTTACAACCCGGTGAGCAATGCCGGATCGCTGCCGGTGAAGCGCATGCGCTGATCGTGGGTAAGGCCGACCTGATGTCCACACTGGCTTGGAAAAATGGGGAGTTCGTATTCAAGGACGCTTCGTTGGAACAGGTGATCGACGAACTGGCACGTTGGTATAATGTGGAAATGATGTACGATCACAGCTTGTTCCGGGAATCGCGGGTACACATTTATATGAACCGTTCTCAGACGCTCGACGAGGCGCTGGATATGCTTTCCAAGGCATGGAACATCCGTTATGAACGGCAAGGAACAAAGGTCTGGCTTGGGGAGCGGCATACCGGTGGGACTGATAGCGATTGAAATAGTTTAATTTAAGGTTACGCAAAAGGCGATACCTTCCGATAGATTAAGAAACACGGGCGATGCTGACTCCATCTCCCGTGTACAGGATTGCCGATTGCTCAACAATCACTTTTAATTTTACAAACATATGAAAAAAAATTATCTAAGGCAAATTTCCTGCTTGGGAAGGATGGGCCTGAAATGGTGGCTCTGCCTGTTGCTGGGAGGAATGTTGAATCTTCCGGCTACCGCCCAGCAGAAAACGGCACCCCGGGTCAACCTGAAGGTTGAAAAAACATCTTTGATCCGTGCGATCGAAGCATTGCGCAGTCAGACGCGTTATAATTTCCTGTTCAATTCCAAGGACTTGCAGCCCTATACGGACATTTCCGTGCATTTGCAGTCGGTGACGCTGCAACAGGCGCTCGATAGCCTACTTACCGGGCGGAAGACGGGACTGGAGTATACCATCGAGGGAGAAACAGTGGTGATCCGGAAAAAACAGACGCAGGAGCAACAGTGTACAGTGAACGGCCGGGTGACCGATAACCGGGGACAGGCATTGCCGGGAGTGACGGTGTTGGTGAAAGGAACTACTATGGGCACGGTTACCGATGTTGATGGCAACTATAAAATTTCTTTACCTAAGATAGGTTTGACTTTACGGTTTTCATTTTTAGGGATGGGAACTCAGGAAATTGTGGTTACCGGTCCGGAGTGTAATGTAATTTTGGAAGAAGAACAGAATAGTCTGGAAGAAGCAGTGGTGGTTGGATATGGTGTTGTAAAGAAAAAAGATTTGACCGGTTCTGTTTCCAGTGTAGATACTCGTTTGATTGAAGAGTCTGCTGCCGCAGACATTGGTACTATTATTCAGGGACAGGTGTCGGGGCTCCATATTCTGACCGGTAGTGGTGCTCCCGGTGAAGAAGTACAGATACAAATCAGGGGATGTGCTTCCTTGTCCGGGAATACTTCACCTCTGATTGTTGTCGATGAGGTACCTATGCCTTCCGATTTCTCTATCAATCAGCTGAACCCTTCTGATATTAAAAGTATTGATGTATTGAAGGGTGGATCTTCATCGGCAATCTATGGTTCCCGGGCATCTGCCGGAGTGATTTTAATCACGATGAAAAAGGGAAGCCGGAATGAGAAACCGTTGATCAGTTACGATTATACCTTTGGAACACGTCAGTTGGTGTCAGATATTAATGTTCTGAATACAGAAGAATTTAAACTTTTGCTATTGGAAGCCACCCGTAATTCTGCCCAGGAGCAGGGGTATACGAATTTGAGTGATTATCGTTATTATAAAGACTATACCACTCCGGGATATTTTGGGGAGGTGAATACTCCCTGGATGAAACTATTGATGCAGCCTGCCAGGGTACATAAACATAATATCAGCGTAAGGGGAGGGGGACACTCTTCCAATTATTCTGTTTCCTATGGCTTAATAGATGAGGAGGGGATGCTGGTAAATACTTCCAACCGTCGTCATAACCTGAATTTGAACCTCGATACCGATCTCAATAAATGGTTGAAAATGGGAGTGACTTTCAGGGGGGATCTTAGTAAACGCGGACAGACGGAAAATTTTAACGTTGCTGCAGAAGCCCGGCCCGATTTACCCTGTTACAACGAAGATGGAAGTTATTATGTTCATAAATATATGTATCAGGGAGAAGAACGGTTTGAATCTAATCCAATGATTGAAGCCAAGGAAAGAGATAATGTGAACCGGGATCTGGGGGCTAATATTACCTCTTATTTAGTGTCCAGACCGTTCGGAGGACTGAGTCTTAGATTACAATATTCCTATAACTATAAACAAAGTAAAGGGCGGGATTTTTATCCGAGTATGACTTTATATGGGAGTGGTGGATACAAAGGACAGAAAGGTCAGTTGACGAATACAGAACGTCTGTCTGAAAATCAGGAATTGATGGGACAGATTATGTATGGGAAACGTATAAAGAAACACAATTTTGATATTACAATGGTGGGAACTTTGACAGATTCCAAAAATTCTTATGCCTCTATGACCTTTGCTGATTTTCCTGATGATAAAACTCAGACTTCAATTTGGCAGGGAGTTACTTATAAAGATCAGATGGGATATGACAAGGGTGCTCTCTTGTTATCTTACGTTGCCCGTGCTAATTATAGTTTTAATGATCGTTATTTATTGACAGTATCCTGGCGTGCAGACGGTTCATCTCGTTTCTCTCCTGACAATCGTTGGAGTTATTTTCCTTCATTGGCTGTAGCTTATAATTTGACAGAAGAAAAATTTCTCCGGCATAATAAAGTGATTAACTTTTTAAAATTACGTGCCAGTGTTGGAAAGGTAGGAATGGGATATGTGGATGAATATGGCTGGAGAACATTGTATGATGCTACGGAATACCTGGATCAGCCTGCTATTGTCCCGGGATCGATGGGTAATAATAACCTGAAATGGGAAGGAACTGTTTCTTATGAATTGGGTTTGGATTATGGATTTTTCAAGAATAACCGTATTTCAGGAACATTAGAATTCTATAAGAAAAAGACAAAAGATCTGCTCTATCGGTATACCTTGTCTCCGGGGATCGGCCTGCCTTCTGCAAATGTAAATTTTGCAGCTATAGAGAATCGGGGAATAGATTTTGATATCAATGCTAAAATTATTAATACCCGTAATTTGTCTTGGTCGTTTTCTTTCAATATTTCCAAGAATTTAAACAAAGTCACGGGACTGGATTCTAAATATGTCTCATCTCCAGGATCTTCAGCATTGAATAATACTGTGATAGAAGAAGGGAAGTCGGTTGGACTGTTCTATGGTTATAAGAGTGACGGTATTTTCCAGAATTGGGAGGAAATTGAAGCATGTGAAGCTTTAAATCCCGATATGCCCTATCAACAGAAATTCAGTTCGGATGTTTTGTCGCCGGGAGATATCAAATTATTGGATTTATCCAACGATGGTTATGTAAATTTTACGGCGAATAATTATGAAGATAAAACAGTTCTGGGAAGTTCATTACCTGATTTTTCGGGTGGTTTTTCTACCCGTCTGACTTATAAAGGATTTACATTTAGTATGTCCGGAACATTTAGTTATGGGAATATGAAAAGTTGGGATGCCGAGGGCAGGCAGTTTCAGTTTAATGCAGCCCGGCCGAAGAATTTGTTAGATATCGCTTTAAAACGTTGGACGCCGGAAAATCCGACCAACGATTATCCTAAAATCCGTTTGAATGGTACGAATTACGGGATGACAGATTTTTGGCTGCATGATGCCTCTTATCTGAAGATCAATAATATTTCTTTGACTTATCAGTTGCCGGCTAACTGGTTGAGACGGACAGGTTTTATTGATCGTGCCGAACTATTCGGTTCGATTACCAATGTGTATACCTTTACCAGTTATCCCGGCCCAAATCCTGAAAGTTTTAACAGGAACGATAAGATAGCAGGAGCTGCTGTCGATTATACTGCTTATCCGCAGACTAGAACCTATAATATTGGAATTAAATTGTCAGTTAAGTAATGATATATCCTATGAATAAGATAGATTATATATTAGTGATGGTCCTGATGGTCCTGCTATCCGGATGTAATTCTTTATTTGATAAAGAGATTCCTGAGTATCAGGTCTCAGATGCAACGGCTGTCACAGATCAGGCTTCTGCTGAAACAGCTTTGCTGGGCGTATATTCTTATCTGGGGGACTATGGTGTGTTTTCTGCTTATTATTTAGTTGATGATGCCTATCGGTGTGGGCTGTTGGAGGGGACATACAGATCTTCAGATTATGAGAGAAATCTGGAAGCTTTGTCTGTTCCTTCTGAACACAGGGAATTGCTGGAAAAATGGAAATTGTGTGGGCAAATGATTAATGCTGCCAATAATTTGTTGGCAGCGATTGAAAAAGTGAACGATGCTAACTTTGTTGGGGGGCGTAAAAAAGAGATTATTGCAGAAGCCCGCTTCCTGCGCGCTTTTGCTCAGCTTTATCTGATGAAGCATTATGCATTTTTCTGGGACTTGGATAGTAAATACGGGCCATTGATGCGTCGTGTGCCTGGGACGCTGAGTAATAATAATATGAAACGTTCCGGAGTCCGGGAGACTTATGATCTGATTCTGGAGGATCTGGATTATGCTATTGATTACGGGCCTGTGTATAAAGATGTTTTTTCTGCTTCCAGAGGATTGGCAAAGGGGTTCAAAGTGGAAGTTTTATTACTGAGGGGAACAGATGAAGATTACGCGAAAGTGCCGGAATTGGCAAATGAAGTACTTTCTAATTATGAATTTAAGTTGGAAGAGAGCTTTGAGGATGTTTTTAAAAACGGTTATAAATCTACTGAAATCATGTTTTCCCGTTTCCTTTCTGCTAAAAAGTTGGCCGACGTGGATATGAATGTCGCCAGTATAAAGAAGTTAATGTGTGGAAAATACAAGCCCAACGACCAGTTCCTCGATATTTTTAACTCAACCAATGACACCCGTTATGCTTTGACTTTTGATTCGGTACTGTATGAACAGTTTAACTCGACAAATAAGACGTTGATTTTAAAGAAATTATGGCGTACGGACGGAAATTGTCCGATGTTTTATATGCGTTTAGCCCAGATGAAACTGTTTCAGGCTGAAGCGTTGGAACATAATGGGGCGTCGGTTGCAGATGTTCTGGCTCCTTTGAATGATTTGCGTCAGCGTTCGGGCAATGTGCTTTTAAAAGCAGAAGATTTTTCGGACCGGGATGATTTGGTCAGGATCATATTTTATGAAATTGTCCGGGAAATAGGACTAGAAAATGGAGCTGAATGGTTTGCTGCTGTCCGGATGCGTTTATCTTCAGGTAAAAGATTGATATCGGAGCTGAATCCTGTTTATTCAGATGATAAACAGTTGGCCTGGCAGATTCCGGACGATGAGGTAAGTTACAACACCCTGATGGAGCCTAATCCGGTGTTTATACGGGAGTAATGAATGTTTAATGATTTTAAATAGCTTGTTATGAGATTTAAATATATATTGATTCTATTATTAGGATGCTGTTGCTGGAGGTGTAACAGTATTGATGATCGTTTTGAAGAAAAAGATAATCTGCGTCTGATTATGCTGGAAGCCATAGAAGAACCTTATGCAAATCCCAAGGATGTGTATGTATATAAATTGATGGCGCAGAGTATGAGTGGACTTGAACGGGTTGTTATTTCGAATGTTAGTCATGAACTGGATTCTGCTCCGGCTTTACCGACAATTGTATTAGTGGACTCTGTTACAGTGGATTCAAATGGATATTTAAGCCGTCCGGTGAAAACTGCAATTATAGAATATCCCATCGTTGTTCCCCCTCTGCCCGGAGAATCAATCAGCCTGGATTTTACGGTAACTGCCGTCAATGGGAAATTCCAGACTATAACCTCTTCGATGCTGGTTGCTAATTATAAAGAAAGTAAGAAAGGGCTCTTTTTTGCCAATACCTATACTTCCAAGAATTATGCTTTTTACTCTTCGGAAAAAGATGCTCTTTATGGTGTAAATCCCAACTTAGCTACTTATTATAAGAGGAATATTCCTTATATTGATTTTTATTCTATTTCTGACGGCGCCAGGGAATATTTTATCTATTCACCCACAGATCCGGAGGTCGTTGAAAGACTGAAAGGGCAGGGAATTACGGATTATGTACTGACAGAGATGCGGGGAACCCGTATGGTAAAACTGGAGGATATAAATTTTACAAAGGTGAAAGATAAAGAGATTCTAGCCATAGATTTTACAAATACAGTAACGAAAATTCAGGTAAAAAAAGGTGATAATATAGGTTTTATAACGGAAGACGGCCGGAAAGGTATTATGAATATTGTTGGAGCCTCCGGCAGATACATCGATTTTAAATGTAAGACCCAGACCATTCCCCAATAATCAGGGGATGTTTTCGGGCATCCTACTATTGCCGGTATTGGGGCTGGAAAATGTAACCGGGCAGCTTTTCCGCCCGGTTATTATATTATTCTACTATTACATGATGGTAACTTTTGATTTTATTCCAGCTACTACGGGTCATATATAAATCTAAATTTCTTAAAATTTTATACACCCATGATTGATGCAATGGTCTTTAAAGAAAACTTTCCTTATTCCGATTGGTCATGTTGTCGGGTGTGGTGGAATAAATTTTGCAGAAAACAAAAATACGGAGTGTCCGTTACAGGATACTCAAATCCTATAAGGACACTCCGCATGGTCCGAGTGGCGAGATTCGAACTGCCGACCTCATCCTTACCAACTGGCGTAGAGCCTTCCAGCCCCTGCTG
>OIXH01003151.1_pt1 | contig 15144 bp, 13 predicted proteins | sample 1587741 | NCBI WGS metagenome assembly OIXH01 (sample SAMEA3888916, study PRJEB22519) | human gut metagenome | biome: human gut; feature: human-associated habitat; material: faeces | place: Denmark | collected 2011 | reverse complement strand
AAGCCTTTCGAGGTGAAGCCCGGCAGCCGCGCCGAGAGGTATTGCATACAGAAAAAAATACCTTATATTTTCAAGGAGGATAGGGACTGATGGACTACACAATTATTCCGCAGGAAAACAAAGCCGAGATACTGGAACAGGCTGTGATAAACAGCCCGCTTGAAGAGCTTGTGAAAACCTATAAGGAGCTTGGATATATCGAGATGACCGCACGCGCCCTCGGCACAGCTTGCCGTTTTCGCGGACTTGAAACGGTAAAAACGCTCGTTGACTGCGGCGCGACTTTTGACATTCCGATAGTCGAGGGTGTAGAAAGCCGATACCACTGCTATTCGGGCACGAAGTGGGATAACTACCGCACCAACTACTCGCTTTATCTGCTGAACATTACTAAACATATAAAGGGCGCGTGCTGCTGCAAAGGGCTGAAGCTCCTTAAACAGGTGAAAAAGGACGATAAAACCGCTTTGAAATTTTTGCCCGACAGCGAACGCGCCGAGGTCTTGAAGTATCTATGCGAAAACGCGGAAAAGCTGTCGTTTGCGCCCGATGAAATGCTGTACTACGCGATATTCTCGCGAGATGATTTTATTGTGTCGGAGCTGAAAAAGCTCGGCGTGAAGCTCTCGGAAAAACGCGTAAATATAATCACAAACGGCGGTCCTATCTCGGACGGATATTGGTATGAGTGGGTGTCAATGACGGGCAAGCTCCCCGACGAAGACTATCTCCCCGTAATGCGGAGGATAGCCGCAGAGCTTGACGGAAAGCAATTCCACTGCACAGGGAAGGTTTACGATCTGACGAAAACGCGCTTTGAAAACACGGAAATTCTCGAATTCTTCCGCGACAATTTCAAGATAGCGCGGCTTAACAAAACGCAGATAATCCGCGACATTATCGACGTGAACAACCCCGGCGCGCTCGTCGTTTTTGAGAAGCTGGGCTGGCTTAGCGAGCCGCGCCGCCGCGATGAGATGATAGACTACGCGCAAAAGCTGAACCGCACGGAATGTGTGGCGTGGCTTTTGGACTTCAAAAACCGCACTGCCGACCTCGCCGCCGAACGCGAAAAAGCGGAAAAGAAAATAGAAGCGGAGCTTAACGCAAGCCCAACCTCCGTTGCCGTAATGAAAAAGACATGGGGATATAAAAAACAGGAGGACGGAACGCTTATTATCACAAGTTACAAGGGAACAAGCACCGACGTAAGGGTGCCCGAAAGGATAGGCAAAAGCACCGTTACGGCGATAGGTGAGGGAGCGTTCTCGGGAAACAGCGGAATGTGCGCGGGCAGAGTTACGACCTATGCCACAGTCGATCAGCAAAGGCAACGCCGCACAATAACGAAGATAACGCTGCCCGAGAGCATAAATTTTATTGACGGCAGCGCGTTCGCGGATATGGAATCGCTCACGGAGATAAACATTCCCGAGGGCACGACCGAGATAGGCTGGGTAGCGTTTTATCAATGCCTATCGCTGGAAACGCTTGTTATCCCAAGCTCTGTGGAGCGTATCGGGGTGTACGCGTTTAGGAATTGCGACAAGCTCACGGCGATCGTGGAACGTGGATCGTTCGTCGAGGAATACTGTAAGGAAAACGGAGTTAAATTCAGATATAAGGAGCAATAATTATGGATATGTCCGATAGACTTTACGCGGCTATCTTGCAGCGCAGCTTCGATGGCGCGGACAATATGATAAAGGCGGGCGCGACGCTTGACGGAGCGATTCGCGACGCGCTCGTGAAAGGTCCGAGCAGCGCAGCGCACTTTATAAAAGCGCAATACAACGCCTACGAACAATTTATCGACTTCGCGAAAAACGCGTCGCCCAAGGACTTCGCCGCGGTTTCGGAAAGGCTGTTCGGGATTGTCGGCGAGCCGCTTTACAACACGTTCGGGGAGTATCGTTACGGGGTTTACAAGGACCGCTTTTTTGATCCCGTGTTTTTCGAAACGCTCCTGAAATTCTTCAGCGGAAAACAAATGCGAAAACAGGCGACTATGCAGGAGATAATCGACAAAAACAGCATTGAGCTGCTGGAAATCTGCGCGAGATACGGCTGGCTGAAAATTCCGCGTATCCGCGACGCTATGATAGACTACGCAAACAAGCAAAACAGCGCCGAATGTACGGCGTGGCTTTTAGACTTCAAAAACCGTACCGCCGATCTAGTCGCTGAACGCGCCCGCGCCGAAAAGCGTATGCTCCGCGAACTGAACGCCGACCCGAACTCGCTTACGGAACTTAAAAAAGTTTGGCGGTTTACAAAGCTCAAGGACGGAACTCTTGAGATAACAAGCTACAAGGGCAGACAAACCGAGGTCGTTGTTCCCGAAAAGATCGGCGGCGATACCGTTGCTTCAATCGGAATGGCGGCATTTACGGGCGCGTGGTATCTCACCAAAAGAACCGCGAAGGATGTCTGCGAATTCCGCGAAAAACACATCACCAAGATCACTCTGCCCGAAACGATAACGAAAATCGGGGAATACGCGTTTTATGCCTGTGAAGCACTGGAAGATGTAAACATCCCAAACGGTGTTAAAGTAATAGAAAACAGCACTTTCAGAGGAACCAACTTTGAAGTCTTGGAACTGCCCGAATCGGTGGAAAGGCTTGCTGATTATTCGCTGTCTTTTGGCGGCTTTAAAGTGGTAAAGCTGCCGAGAGGTCTTGTTAAGATAGGACAAGAAGCGTTTACCGTGTGCCAGAACATAGAAAAAATAGAAATACCCGAACGGATAAAGACGATTTTACATGGAACGTTTTGGCGGTGTGAAAGGCTGAAAGAAGTCGTACTTCCCGATGGTATGGAAATGATAAAGGCGCGTGCGTTCTGGAACTGCCCCGAGCTTGAAACGATCAACCTCCCCGCCTCAATAAAGAAAATCGAGAATTTCAAGCGCGGCGACAAAATGCACAACGTTTTCGCCGACAGTCCGAAGCTCACGGCAGTCGTGGAGCGCGGCTCTTACGCCGAAAGGTACTGCAGGAAAAACGGGATAAATTTTGTTTATAAGGAGAGCTTATGAATAACAAACCATCGCTGTGGCAGAAAATCGAAAGACTTGAAATGAGCGTTATTCAGGACGCTCCGAGCGAGATCGCCAAGGTCTGCCGAGAGATCGGCGAGGTGGATTTTACGGCGCGGGCGCTGGGGCTTGCCTGCCGCTATCGCGGGCTTGATATGGTGAAGGTTCTTGTTGAGAGCGGCGCGACTTTCTCATTTGACCCCGAGAAAATCAAACCGGCGTTTCGACGCTCACGGCTTGTCTATCTGGATTGGCTGTACGGGGACGAAAACTACTCGCTCGGACTGTTAAGCGCCGTCGCGCGCCGCGAAACGTATGAACTGAACAACATAGGTAAATCGCACTGCGGAATAAACCTCGTTCCGTTGGACGAGCGGCTGCAAACGCTCGATTATCTTCTCAAAAACGCGGACAAGATTGGCTTCAAGGCAGACGAGTTTCTATTTTACGCGTACCTCGCCGACGAGCGCGAGATGATAGATTTTCTGAAAAGCAAGGGCATTCGCGCGTCGGAGCGGCTCCTCAAAATAATAACCGAGGGAGCGAACAACGACGATTGGCTGAACTACTGCTTTCTTACGGGCAAGCTCACCGACGGAGAATTTTTGCGCGCAATGGGAGCAATTATTGAGGAATGCGGAGATCGTAAGCTGCACTTCACCGAAAAACTTTGGGAGTACAACAAGAGCCGTTTTGAGAAGCCCGAATTACTCAAATTCCTGCTTGAACATTTTAATCAGGCGAAGATGAACAAAAACAAGCTTATGAAGAATATCATCGACTGCGACAGCGTTGAGCGTCTGACGCTCTGCGCGGAAAACGGCTGGCTGAAAACGTCGCGCAAGTGTGATGAAATGATACGATACGCGTCAGAGAATAACAAGACCGAATGTACGGCGTGGCTGCTGGAGTTTCAAAGCCGCAATTTCGACCTTGCTCTTGAACGCGCCAAAGCCGAGAAAAGGAAAGAGCGCGAACTCAACGCAGACCCCAATTCCGTCACCGAGCTTAAAAAGATCTGGAAGTATGAAAGGCGCGATGATGGCACAGTAATCATAACGGGCTACAAAGGAAACCGCACAGAGATAGTCGTTCCCGAAAAAATAGGGAAAGACACGGTCACAGCTATCGGGAAATACGCGTTCGCGCCACATGCTCTTCGTATAAGCAAGGAGCAAGCCTTAACGCGCTATCGTATCACCAAAATAGTACTCCCCGAAACCGTTAAGACAATAGGCAAACATGCGTTTGGCGGCTGGCTTCCCGGTCATGTCGTTGAAGGGCTTTCGGGATTTTTCGTATTTTCCAACGCGCATACCGATCTGCGGGAGGTCGTGCTGCCCGATGATCTTGACATCTTTTCCGACAAGGAAGCCGCCGAAAGCGCTCCCCCGATATTCAATAACTGCCGCGATCTTACGGTGAAAATACCGCACAAGCTCACCGCGGAGCTTTATTGTTGGCGTTTCGGATATAATTTCGAGTTTAAATAAATTTATGCTTGACTAACCGCCCGCGCCGGTGATATAATTATAATTAAACACGATGTGGCGCAAACTCGTAAAAAGGCATAAAATTTTTCTCTCCCCCGCTTCGCGGGGGAGAGAAAATAAAATATTGTGTCTACCGATATAAACACGGTGTAGCGCGAACTCGCGCCAAAGCATAAAATTATACGGGTGGTGAGAGAATGACGGAGTTTCTCATACGAAATTTTATAAAAAATCACGACGACAGCGACAACCCCGCCGTGCGCTCCGCATACGGAAAATTCGCGGGCAAGGTCGGGATTGTCTGCAACCTGTTGCTGTGCGTGGGAAAGTTTTTTGCGGGAATTTTCTCGGGCAGCTTATCTATCTCCGCGGATGCGGTGAACAACCTCTCGGACGCGTCGTCGAGCATAATAAGTCTTATCGGCTTCAAGCTCTCGGAAAAATCTGCGGACCGCGAACACCCCTACGGTCACGGGCGGTATGAGTATCTCGCAGGATTTATGGTAGCGGCGCTTATCATCGTCATCGGCGCGGAGCTGCTGCGCGATAGCGTTATCAAGATAATCAAGCCCACGGAGGTGCTGTTCGGCATACTGCCGATAGCCGTGCTTTCCGTTTCGATACTTGTAAAGCTGTGGATGATGAGCTTTTACTTAAAGATCGCGCGGCGGATAAACTCGGAAACACTGAAAGCCTCCGCTGCTGACAGCCGCAACGATGTGTTTTCCACGTTTGCCGTGCTTATCGCGCTTATAATCTCGCATTTTGCGGGAATAAACCTTGACGGCATTATGGGTGCGGCGGTCGCGGTCTTTATTCTGATAAGCGGCATAGGGCTTATCAAGGATACGCTTGATCCGCTGCTGGGCAAGGCTCCGAGCGCGGAAACGGTAGAGGCTATCCGCCAAAAGATCCTCGCTTATGACGGAGTTCTGGGAACTCACGACCTGATGATACACGATTACGGTCCGGGGCGAATGTTCGCGTCTGTACACGTTGAAGTGTCCGATGAGCTTACTCTTACCGAGTGCCACGACATCATAGACAGAATAGAGCGCGACTTTCTGGAGAGCGGATTGAATATGCTCGTTCACCCCGACCCCGTTGCCGCCGAAGATATCCTCGCCCTTGATGTGATAGTCCATGAGATAGACGAGCGGATAACCGTCCACGACGTGAGGGTCGTCGGTTCGCAATCTCCCTCTAGGGTGATATTCGACTGCGTGTTGCCGCCGAATATCGCTTACTCAAAATCGAAGATACAGCAGACCGTCACAAGAAAGCTTCAAGAAAAGTTCCCGGAATGTGAGGCTGAGATAACCTTTGACGACGGGTACGCGAGTATTCCGAAAACGGGTGCGGAAAAATAAAACGCTCCCTCATAATGAGGGAGCTGAATAAAATATTGCATTCTCCCTCGCATGGCGGGGGAGAATACGTTATTTTGATCGTCCTGCGGCTTTCGGTTATACCACTTTAAGCCTCGTCCTTAAAGTACTTCCAGTTCACCAAAGACTGCGGCAGCTTGTGCTCACCGTAAGGAATATCCATATCGGCAAGGTCGTTCCACGAAAGCATAGCGTCGTTTGTGAAATACTCCTTCAAAAGGTCATTCGACAGGCGCTTGGGGTTAGGCTCGGGAGTTTCGTAAAAGTCCAGTATGGGCGTGCCGTTCGCGTTATCGTCGGAGCCGGTATCGTAAATAAACCCGCCGTTCCACGTCATATAATAAAGCCACACCTTGCCCTCATCAACGCATTGCTGCGGGTCGGGAATGTATCCCGTCTCGGAAAGAGCAAGCATTTTTCCCTCGTCGGAGTAGCTTGCAAGCTCGTTGTACTTTGTTGAACACGGCGAGTGATCCACCTTATTCGCATAGAAGTCTATCCCCGCTATATCATAGGTGTTTGGGTCAACGGTGCAATATTTGCTCTGTCCGTTCCATACCCAGATAATGTTGGAAAGTTTGTGGTAGTTCTCCAGACGGTCGAACATCATATACCACAAACGCTGAAAGGTGTCGGGGTAAGTACCATCTTTGATAAGGAGCTTATCGGAATCTTGCAGACCCCACCAGAACCACGAACCGCTTGCCTCGTGGAACGGGCGCCACAGCACCGTTATCCCCTCGGCTTCAAGCTCCTGTAAATAGCTTGCGATAAGATCGATATCGTGAACGGCGACTTCGTATTCCTTTGTGCCGGGGGTAGTGGCGTTAAGCGCACTCCAGTTCTCGATCTTCACGCCTTCATGATCCATATAGAACGCTCTTCCGAGATCGGGATTGTCAACGTCGCGCGGCACGTTCCAGTGCCAGCAGAACGTCACCAGACCGCCGCTTGTCTTGCCCCAGTCGAGAGCCGCGTCAACAAACCCGCGGTCGGGGGTATTGCCGGTCGCAAATATGAAGTCGAAGCCCTTCATAGCGGGGATATCTTCCACCGCGTTGTAGTAGACCCTGTCCTCGTACTGTTTGGAAAGGTTCATAAGTTGCTGTGCGGCGATCATCTTTTTGCCGTAGTTTTCTTTAAGAAGATTCCATATCTTCATCGTTTTGGGATTATTGCGCGCGTTCAGCGAAACGGGCAAAGAATTATCGACCTCGCGCTCCGCAAGCGACGCCTCCAGAGCCTCGAAATCCGTTTCATATTGCATAGCAACCTCCATATCGATATCACCGTCCTCGGTCTTTTTAACGGGATTTGAAAGCGATACCGTATCGTCCGACGTCTCGCTGCTGCCGGACGTATCGGACGCGTCGGAGCCTTTGCTGCATCCCGATATCGTTATCAGCATTGCCGCCGATAATATTGCCGCTATCAGTTTTTTCATGTTTACCTCCTGTTAATTTGTGATAATATTACAATCGGGAAGTTTTTCCCTTAAAAGCGCTATGTCCCTTTCGCTTATATTCTGAAGCTCGCGAACGTCAAGCTCCTCAAGGTTCGTGAACTCGAACAGCGTCTCAAAGCTCTTCAAAGCGCATGAATACAGCTTAAGCTTCCGGAGCTTGGGGAACTTTTTTATCGGCGAAAGCTCCAAGCCGTTAGTCCAACTTAAATTTAAGTCCTCCAAATTCGGAAGCGCCGCAAGCGGGTCGAGCTTTGTTGAAAACCACAGACTGCTCAAATCAAGCCTTTGCAAATTCATAAGACCGCTAAGCGGCGCGACCGTTTGCGTGCGGAGCTGAAGCAGGCACAGCTCTTCAAGCTGCGTCAGCGTTCCGATGATCTCCAGATCCTCCAAGCGATCGCCGATATCTAGGTTGCGGAGGCGGCGCAGCTCGGGCAGCTTTTTAAGCGGATGAAGACTTTTATAAGCGCAGCTCACGTCCAAATATTCGAGTGGCAAGCCCTCAAGCGGCGTTATATCGCGCAGCTTCTCGCAGTCTAAGACAAGAGAGCGCAATTCGGACAGCTTCGACAGCGGCTTGATACTTTTTACAAGCGTTCCCGACAAGTTCAGCGTTTCAAGCTTTGAGAGACTTTCAAGCGGCTTTATATCCGTCAGATCAAGGTTGTTCAACAGGTTTAACGAGCGCAGCTCCGTAAGCGCCGCAAGCGGAGAGATATCGGTAACATCCGCCCACGAAAGATCAAGCCCCGTTATCTCCTCCGGGTGTTCAAGACCGTTTACCCACTCGCGAAGCTCGCCGTCGGAAAAGTCATCGAATTTGAATTTCATTTTGTCACCTGAACAAAGTACAATGTCCGCTCTTGCGGTAATAGTCGATACGCGCCTGTATCACATCTCGCGTGGTTTTGTAGTATTTTGCGAGGCAGTCAATGCAAAAAAACTCCTGCGCGTCTCTGGAAATGAGCTTTTGATTTATGGCTATGTCGTCCGAGCCGAGTTTTGCTCCGCACTCCTTGCAGGTTTTCCAGTTTGCCATATTAAAAAATCTCCGATAATTCGCCTATATCTCATATCCGTCCGTGCCAACGATTTTTCCGTCCTGCACGTAAACCTCAAAAGCGGTCGCCTCAAGCATATCGGCGGTGTAGTCGTCCGCGCTTTCAAAATCGAACTCGAACTGCCCGAACAAGCCATCCTCATTCGTCGGCGAGTATTCCGCGATAATTCTCGAATAATGATAGTGTATAGCAAACACCCTCAGCCCCTCGAAAACCTTTTGGTCGTCTTTGTCCGCGAACTCCTCTCCCTTGAACCACGGGATAAAACGTTCGCGAATGATCTTTTCAATGCCCTCTTTTTGGAGACAGGCGAAGTCCTCGTCGATGTGCTTTACGCTTTCCTCGTCATTATCGACCTCGACCGCAATTCCGTTGTACTCGTAATCGGAATCAATACAATATGGAGCCGATTCCTCGCCCTTATCCTTTTTAAACTTGTCGAATAAACCCATATTATGTCCTCCAAATATGCCCGCGGTCAAGAAGCGTCTTACTTTACCTTAACGACCTTAGCGCGGAGCACCATACAGCCGTGCGGCGGCAAAGTGGTGCAGAAACGCTCGGTGAAGGCGCCAAGCTCCTTATGCTCCCAGCAATCGTAAATATCAAGACCGCGCCCCGCAGCCGTGGTAAGTCCGATATCCCAGAACTGCAAAGACATCTCGCCGTCGCGGTCGCCGAAGTTGAACATTCCTATAGCGTAAGACCCGTCACTCATGGGCTTTACAAGCGAGAATACGTTCTCGGGATTGTTCCACTGCTTTATGCAGTACGGCGCACGACACTCGATATCTTGATTTATCGCGATAACGTCCTTGTTGGTAAGAGTCTCTTTTGTCGCGGGGGTCATCTTGCGGATATCGCAGCCTATCATCAGCGGGCTGTTCATCATCGCCCAAATTGAAAAGTGCGTTCTGTATTCCACATCGGTGCAGCCGCCAAGACGCGTTCCCGTGGTCGTGCTTGCCGCGTCTCCCGCGACCGCGACGTCGCCCTCCGCGTCAGCCGATGCTATCCATTGGTTGACCGAGCCGCCGTACATTCCCACAACAAGCATATCTATATCGTTATGGCAGTAGTTGCCGCCATAGCACTCGTTGCCCATCTGCGAAAGCGCGAGGTTCTTTATGGACTCCCAATTGTCCTGAATATCGCCGGTGGAGCGGAACAGGTGCGCGCCGCTTTCGCGTATCCACTTATAAACGTTGTCCTTGCCCCAATTGCACGCGGAGAACACGATGTCGCGCCCGCAGTTTCGCAAAGCGGCACTCATTCTCTTATAAAGGACTTCTCCGGGAACGTGCTCGGGCTTGTAGCAATAATCGTATTTGAGGTAGTCCACGCCCCACTCGGCAAAGGTCTCCGCGTCGTCGAACTCGTGCTCGAAGGATCCGGGGTGTCCGCCGCAGGTGTGCGTGCCCGCGCATGAATAGATACCGAACTTCAATCCCTTAGAGTGAACATAATCCGCAACAGACTTAATGCCGTTCGGGAATTTATAGTGATCGGGAACGAGCCTGCCGTTCGCGTCGCGCTGCTTTTCGCTCCAACAGTCGTCAATGACGACGTACTCATAGCCCGCGTCCTTCAAACCCTCTGTAATAAAAGCGTCGGCGGCGGTTTTGATAAGCTCCTCGTTTATCTCCCAGGAAAAGGTGTTCCAGGAGTTCCAGCCCATTGGCGGCGTGAGCGCCAGATATTTATCGTGCATTTCGTTTTCTCCTTTGTATCGTATCTTTTGCGGCACAGCCGCTTTAGTTTATTCTACCACATATTACCTAAAAAATCAAGGGGATTTTAAGAAAAAGTCACTTTGATTTTTGGTTAGATTACCTCACAAATCAAGGGGGAAAAGTTTTTTCAGACTGCCGCAAGCCTTCGATGATTTGCCCCCGCCTACGGCGGGGGCAAAAAAGCATTAAAAATCAAGCGGATTTTAAGAAAAGTCGCGTTGGTTTTTCGGTTAGATTATCTCACAGATCAAGGGGGAAAACAATAAATCCTTACCGCTCACAGTCCCTCAAAATCGAAACTCGGCGTGTATTCCTCGGCGGCGGAGCTTTTCTCCTGCATAAAGCCCTTCAATCCCGCCGTGTACACCGCCTCGAGAGCCTTTTGGTACTCGAACGTTGTAATTCTGCGGTTCATCTTCGCAAACGCGGGGTCGGTTTTCACCCGCCCGAACGGAGTGTATTGGCTCATCAGGCTGAACAGTATATCTCCTCCGAAACGCTCTCCGAGCCGCTTTATCACCTCTATCGAATCGCGGTATTGCCACGGCAATACTAAATGCCGAACGATAACTCCGCCTGTCATCATACCGTTTTCATCAAACCGCGGCGTTCCCGTCTGCCTTACCATTTCTGCAACGGCGTTCATCGCGGTATCGAAATAATTCGGCGCGGACGAGAGCTTTTGTGCAAGTTCGCCCGAAAAATACTTAACATCAGGGAGGTATACGTCAATGCTCCCCTCCAACATTCGCAGAGTTTCAACGCGCTCATATCCCCCCGAATTGTACACTATCGGCACGGATAGACCGCGCTTTCTTGCCGTTTCGATACTGCGCAGGATTTGAGGCACAAAATGCGTCGGATTTACAAGGTTGATATTATGCGAGCCCTTTTCCTGTAATTCAAGGAATATCTCCGCAAGCCGCTCTTCGGTTATCTCTTTGCCCGCGTTTTCGGAGCTTATGCCATAATTCTGGCAAAATACGCATTTCATCACACACCCGGAAAAGAATACCGCGCCGCTTCCGCGAGTACCGGAAATACACGGCTCTTCCCAGAAGTGCAGCATTGCCTTTGCCGCCGTTAGTTTATCGCTTATTCCGCAAAAGCCGCGCTTTTCCGAGCGGTCAACGCCGCACATTCGCGGACAAAGCTCGCATTTCATATTTTTACCCCCCGCACCGCAAAAATCGCCGCCCGAAAGCGGCGATTTTCACGCTTTAAAAGACTGCGATTTAACTGTCTTTCCCACCAACTGCAAGTACGCCGTATCTCGCTGCGACTATCCGCTTGAAAAACTCCTCGAAATCAAACCCGTCTTTCCTCATAAGCCGCACCTTGCGCTGCGCGGTGTATTGGTTAAGATCGTCCGGGGTCATCGGAGTAAGCCTGTGGTTGATGTAGTCCTCATGACGCTCCTTTTGTATCTGCAATGACGCGCGGCGGTCATAAAGCATATCGACCCAAGCGCTTGATGCGTTCTTTATCTCGTTGTTGAAACTCGTGTACAGTTCCTCGGACATACTGCCGTTTTTGTAAGCGTCGTCCACCTCTTTGCCGATCTTCGCGGCAATGTTCACAATGCTGTCCTCGCCAAACTCCTTGTCGCGAACCGCAATGATCATCTCGCGTATGCCCCAGCTTCGCTCAATGGAGGGGACTTCGTCCGCATATTCATAGCCCACGCCGTACATCTGCATTCCATACGCAGCGAACGCCCTGTTAATGTGACTTTTCACATCGTAATCGTCGGTAAGCTTCTTATATGGAGTTTTGTCGGGATAGGCGCTGTTCAGCTCTCTGAAGCTCGGGGCTATGCTTACCATTTCTTCGCGGGAAATAGTTTTCAGTTCCTCGATCGCCTTGTCCGAGAGAGCCACCGTATCGTAGCGGACAGTCGGAAGTGACTTTATATCCACGCCTGTAATATCTATTGTCTCGCCTTTAATTTCCTCCACGGACATTACATTGTTGTTTTTGAAGAACTCCGCCGAACCGAGTTTAACTATTCCGTCCATATTGACCTCCTGTTTAGTGTAAATTTCACCTCCCCAAACCGGGGAGGTGATGAATTTACAGATTTTTGTTCAGCGACTGCCCGGTGGCTCTGCCAACGACCGCGCTGTTATAATAGCCGATCTTCTGCTTGGTAGCTTTAAGCTGTTCAAGCTCGCGGCGGGAATCCGTGCGGCGCTCCTTAAACTGCTCGGAGATCACCTTGTCTTTATCGACTATGCGCTGTTTGGTAACGGTGATATTACGCTGCGCAAGCTGTATCTTTTTGTGAAGATCGTCAAGCTCTCCCTTCACAAAGCTGCCGTTTATCAACGTCTTTAAAAGCGCCTGTTCTTCCGGAGATTCACATTCCACCACGGACTGCAGCTCCGCTTTAAGGTCTTCGAGGGTGTCAATAAGCTCGTTTCTGGCGATAAGAGCTTCCTGAAGCACCTCGATCTCGGCGTTCACCATATTATCGGTTTCCCTTTCGTACTCCTGAAGCGCAGACAGTATATCTGTCATAAGCTCAAGCACTCTTTCACGTCCAAAAAGCTCTGCCATTTATCTTCCCCTCTTTTCTTATAAAATATCAAGCTAACGGCGCTTATATCTTTTGAAGCGTTGTTTGATACGTTTTCAATCAATAATATGCCGCAGGCTTATATTCGGTGACGGTCACTTTTTCTTCTTGTTTGCCTTATCCTGCGCTTCGATCTCCTCGCGCGTCATCTGGCTTATCTGAGTCCACGCGTCGCGAAGCTCGGCAATCATGGGAACGACCTTTTTTAAGTCGGTGAGATCTTTGGAGATGTTCGCCTTGACGATCGTTTTGTAAAAGAATATGTACAGATCGTCGAGATTCTGCGATATCGGTATCGACATATCAAGCGCTTCGCGGAGCGCGTCTATGCAATCCTCCGCTTTAATGAACGCATCGTTGGACTTCGCGTAGTTCTTCTTCTCCACAAAATCCATTCCAATGGCACACTGCTTTTCGATCTCGCTGTACAGTCTGATAACGACCTCGACCGGCGTCATCGTTTCGACCGACTGCTTTTTGTATTGCGCATAAGGATTTACCATTGTTTATCCACCTTTACTGAGGAATTAGGACAAATAACCGCCGTTTGCAGTGAACTGCTGAATGTAGCTCTGCTGCGAATTGAACTGAGCCTGCATTTTCTCAAGGTTGGTGAACACCGTCCACCAGTACTCTTCCTTTTTGTCGTAACGGTCCTGGAGCTGCTCGATACGCTTGTTGATACGCTCCATTTCCTTGTATATCATATTGTCCTTGGTGGACGTACCCGTAGCGAGACCCGCCTTGCGGATAAGCGTACCCTTAGATATAGCGGAATCCTTTGTAGCACTTTCGATAGCCTTATTGACTTTCGCCATAACGCCGTTGTCGGCATCGGTGAAAAGCTTAACAATGTCGTCCGCGTGTTCCTCGAACGCCTTATCGAGCGCGTCCTCGTCTATCTTGAGCTTGCCGTACTTAGCGCCCTCTGCGCCGCCCTCATCAAGGTAGCCTACGGTCTTGATACCCATATTGTACAGACCGAACTTCTTGCCGTCTTCAAGCTCGACCGCGCTGTACATAGCGGTTCTGATCCTTGACATAACGCTCGATACCGTAGTATCGTGATAGAGCAAGCCTTTCTTTGCGGCTTCCTCCCACTTCTTGATCTCGTCCTCGGACATATCCTCTTTTTCCTCGTCGGTAAGAGGCTCGTAATAATTCTTGTTCTTGTCCTTGGGACGTGCGGTCTGGGTATAGCCGTTGATATCGTCGATCATCTGGTTGTAGTCCTTGACAAAATCCTTGATGGTCTGCTTGATATCATCATAGCTCTTATCTACGTTTACGGATATTTCTTCGCCCAAAGTGGGATCGACGTCGGAGAAATCCATCTTGATGCCGTCTATCTCGTAGGTGTTGTCGTTATGCTCGACCTGTACGCCGTCAACGGTGATGATCGCGTTCGTACCTGCCGTATGGCTTGCTCTCGTGCTGTCAGATATCTTCAAAGCGTCCGCCAAAGCGCCCGAAACGTCTACATCGCCGCCGCTGCCCTTGTCGTTTGCCGTAAGACTGAACGAACCCTCCAGCTTTGAATACGACATCGTAACACCCGCGTCGCTCTTGTTTACGGCGTTCATAAGATCCGCAACGGTCGCGTTCTCACCAACCGTGATCTCCTTGCCGTTTATATTTATAGAGTAGCCACCCTCGGATACCGTTTTCTCGGGGAAATTGTATTCCGCGCCGCTGTCTACCTCATACGGAGTAACAACTTCAATGGTGTCAACAGCGGAGGAAACGCCGTCCTTGGTAGCGATAAGCTTGTCGGTAGCGTCATATGAGAACGTTACGCCCGTGCCCTCATAGTATCCGTTAAGCTGCATCAAAATGGTATCTTTATTTTGATCTCTTGCCAGCTTATCGGCATCGGGATCCGTGGGATTGGAAGGCATCATCAAACCCTGGATATTTACGGTCTTTTCAACGCCGCCCGCTGTCAGCTTCAACACGCGGTCCTCGGAAACAACGTTCAGCGGATCTTCCCAAATTCTATCGGTAGCGGGAGAGAAATCGCCGTCCTTTTCTTTAATCGAAAGGCTCTTGCCGCTTGTCATTTCAAAGCTTACGCTGCCGTCGGACTTTTCGACCGCTTTCAAGCCTGTCGCGCTGAGCTCCGCGTCCGCGGCGATAGCGTCGTTAAGGCTCTGTATAACCGAAGCCTTATCATTGCCCGAGAACGTTATCTCCTTGGCTGCATTGCCGTCAACGCCTATATCGAGCTTGAAAGTACCCGAGCCGCCTTTCTTGGCAAGCGCGCCGTCAATATTCAGCGCGTTTTTCAGCTCCTCCAGCGTGACCTCGGGAACCATTTCTTCGATCTGGATGGTGAAGCCGGTGCCCGGCTCGGCCATGGCGATCTGCTGCGTATAGTAGGGGAGAT